>Ga0209390_10010481_pt1 | contig 10839 bp, 7 predicted proteins | sample BON01_FD_187212 | JGI IMG/M metagenome (GOLD analysis project Ga0209390, IMG submission 187212) | Freshwater microbial communities from Lake Bonney liftoff mats and glacier meltwater in Antarctica - BON-01 (SPAdes) (version 2) | ecosystem: Environmental > Aquatic > Freshwater > Ice > Glacier... | reverse complement strand
TTTCTTATAAGAACATGACAAGATTCGACAGTAGTAGGCAGTTCCAACTTGTTTGTTTTTGAAGCGACAAGTTATGTTTTAATCCAGTTTTTTCATAACCCGCCTCCGGCGGGTGCTAAATAGTTACCCTTTTTTTATGAATTACATGGTAAAGTTCATGTAACAGAATGTGTATTGAATAGTACTTTATCTGTTTTACCTGGCAATCCTGATCGTCAAGGCACATCTCTTTTAGATAGGACTCCTGGTTCAATCTAACCGAGGGCATTAAGTTGCCTTGGGCTGGCACCAACATTTTAGTCCCTTTATAATTAGGTCTAGCCGTAAAACTGTTTCTGTTTAAATAGATTTCAATGCTTTCCAGTCTCGCTTTGTTGGCTTCACTGGAGCTCATGGCTATATTCCTCAAAACGGCCTTGGATTCCGTCCAAATGAAATTTTCCAATGGGGTTTTAGGGACTGTATACCGGTTTGAAGCGCATCCAACAAAGCCCAAATACAGCGCTAATAATATACACAGCGTCAAAGTCTTATTACTCAATATTTTCATAGGGTTTCCGTTTGAGAGCATGTCGTTTTTATGATGCGCAAATATAATGTACAAATCTCTATTAAATAAATAACGCAGCTTTCCAGCGCCGCAAGCAGCTGCTTTCCTGTTGATATTGCCCCTGCTTTTGCTGCAATGCACCCAAAAACAGCAATGTGCACAAAGCAAACCGGACGAGAATTATTTATCCGCCATCCTGTGTCCCACAGACTTCAGCCTGTTGATGAGTGCGCCCTTGTCGAGGCAATACGCCCAAGTGGATGCGGTGAAACTGGTGTACGACTTGAAAACCAGCATGTTGTATTACATCAACAACCGCAAATCCAGTTTCCACTACGACTTTTGTACCAAGTACTTAGCCTACGAAGGTGATTTGTCCGAATTCAATTCCGTAGAATACGGCCATAAGGGCAGCAGGCGGTTTTTGCTGGCCAACCTGAATTATTACCACGCATCGGATGTCTATTCGCTGGTGGCCCATCCGCAAAACTTGAAATCTGTCCGCATTAAACCTGCTCTTTCCAGGTCGGTATTGCTTGGTATTAAATAAAACGCAACGCTTATTTTTTTACCACTTTCCAGCATTTCAAATTTGTCTTTTGTTCTAATTAAAACAGTGTCTGCCAGGTAATCAGGGTGTTGTTTTGGGGCATCAAGTTTTAACAGGTACCAATCGGGCTCATCTGATACCGTTCGTTGGGCAATTGTTTTTCCAGTATTCGGGAGGTACCCATAATGCGCATAATCGTTTTTCGAGTCACGATCTAATTTTATTTTAACCGAAATCTCAAAAGTATTCTCTGTAGCCTCTTTAGCCTCGGTTTCTTCCTTTTTTTGCCAATATTTAATGGGCGCCCAAAGTCCCTTTTGGAGCGAAAACTGGCTCAGGTTGCCGGATAAGAAGAACAACAGGTAGGCACCCGAGGAAAAAGAGGTCAGCAGCCCCGTATTGGCAATACCTGGGCTGAATTTGAAAGCCACGGCGATGTATTCAAACAACAGAACGCCGGCCAATGCGTAGAACAAATAGTCTTGAAGCTTTTCACTGTCAATGGATTTATCCTTGTCGAAGAAATCAGAATGGTTCAGGGCATTGTTTTTAAAGGAATTCCACATGAACATACTGACCATCAGGAAGGCAAATGTTACAATACTTAAAGCACTGGCTGTTTCATTGAGCAGCCAGAAATCATAAAATCCGTGCGCAAGGGCAGCAAGGGCAAAAAACAATAGAAAATTTAGATAAGGGTTCTTTCCCCTTTTATACCGGTTTAAAATAAGTCCATAAGCAATAATAGACGAGTCGAACATGTGCGATACCGTGGCGGTCAGTGCTCGCCCGTGAATAATGTTGAGACTGCTCTCGTCAAAATAAATCAGGTTTTCCACAAATGCAAAACCGAGCGCAGACAAAGAGGCGTATTTTATATAATCAAATGGCTCATTGACCGCATTGGTAAACCTTATCATGAGCAGCAAGGGAATAATTTTTACAAACTCTTCAATGGCGCCGATACCGATAATGCTATAAAAAAAGTCGTTTATGATCCCTCCATTAAGGTTGAAGTCAAAAATAAAATTGTCGAAATCCGATAACGGAAAAGTCAGAAAACAAAATAACATCCCTAACAGCACGGTAATAATAATATGTTTCCATTTTTCAGGTTCGAAGATGTCCAGCTTGCGCAAATACATCACCCAACTGCCCATAATCAGCAGCGCCGCAATGGCGCCCCAAATATTAAAGCCTGAAAATATATTTTTGAATAATATGGCGCCGTACGCTATAGGCTGGATGTTTTTGAAATAGATGGCGCGGGCAATCCCTGGCGGAAAATAGGGCTTTGCATCGGGGCTATTTAAGTATTCCGCAACCTCTGCTGTCCTGTTTTGATCCTGTAGCAACTCAATCAGGTTGCCATAAGCGCTCCTCAAATTTCCATTTTGCGCTATTTCTTGCCTAAAATGATATTCAGCACTGTCTGCATCGCCAGTTTCCAAGTAGGCATAGCCAATAGAGTTGTTGAGGTATTTTAACCGGGTATTTTTCACCTCCATAAAGGCTGTAATCCCCGCAGCATAATGTTCCAGCGATACCTGAATAAGCCCCTTCCCATAATGGCCGATATCGGCGTACGTGCTGTCTTTTGATGCCGCAATGGCGTTGTAAAAAAGCTGTATGGAATTGTCGTCGCGATCCTCGTATTCGTTTTTACCCACCTTTTTTTGCGCCGGCAGTGAAAAATGGCTGATGATATAACGATAGTGGTTGTCAATATTCAAACTGTCCTGCTGAGCAATCTGCCACCATGTTTTTTCGGCCAGCTCGGGTTGGTTTGCTTTTAACTCAAATTCGGCCTTGTCCTGTAGGTCCCGAAAGCTGGGATTGTCAAGGAGCAGGTTTAGGATCAAGCATACGCCAATAAAGACGCCAAGGGTTATTTGAAAGGATTTTCGCATGAGCAAAATAGAATGTAATGGCTCAGGTTGGTATTTTAGACCTCAAGATAGGGTAAAATTTTGATAGGTGGTGTTGTGTTGGGTAATTGCGGTAAAGCTGGCGCGGTGAACAGCTTTGGTATTTCTTTCAGCGATGTACTATACGAAACCCGTTTGGCCACTGGCGCACCGGCGCGTTTGCTGTTCCTGTTCGAACACAAAAGTTACGTGCCGTCTCTGCCCATACACCTTCAATTATTGGACTATCTGTTGCAAATTTGGGAGGATGACCTTAAAAACAAGCGCCCTAAAGTTTGCCCGTAACGAGAAGTTGATTCTGGAGAATTGACTGAATATCCTTACTTTTGGAGAGCCTTCTTACCAGAATACTCGGGAAGGCATCCTGCTCCAAACCCTAACGCTTTACATTTTCAACCTTTTCGATATGACTGAAGCTAAAGTTAAAACGCTCAACAAACAGTTGCCTGAACCAGAACGCGACTGGATTGACGCTATTCCTGAAATATTTGGGAGAAAATGGAAGGAGGAAGGTCTCCGAAAAGGACTGGAGGAAGGTCGCGAACAAGGACTAGAACAAGGTCGCGAACAATCGGCTCATGCCTTCACTGTCAAAATGATTCAAAAGTTCCCGGAATTGACCGATGCTGAAATCGCCGAGCTCGTCGATGTCACCGATAAATTCGTTCAGCGGGTGCGCCGCGAAGTGACAGAAAAGCAATAGAACTTCGGACTTCTGAATCGAAAAACAAGACAAATAGATGCCATGTTCCCCGCGCAGGCATCCGTCTCAATGCGTTAAATCCGCTCCATTTGTGTGCCCATGGCCTCCGCAGTACTGCCGACTATTTCCCGAATCGGTTGATTTTAAAATCGTTCCACCTCCACCAGAACAATATCTGGTATTTGATGATGTGAAGAACACCGATTTCAAAAATGAACCACGCGCAATTGGCACATTTACCCAAGTTGTGCCGCCATTTGCGGTTTTTGAAAATCATGTTGTCGCCTGGTACATTCGGTTTTGAAATCTTTCTAATTATGGCTAACGCTACACTTTACGAATTTGCGATGTTTAGGAAGTGTTTTCGGGAAGCGATTGTCGCTGGGTATTTATTGTAGGATTTGGGTTATCATTCGACTTAAACGACCTAATGGTGCTTGATTTTGCATCATGGAAGACAAAACGATGTCTTTGAGTCCGATTTTGTTTAATTGATCAATCGAATCTTCCCTGCCATTGAATGCACTGATAAAAATATTGATATCGCAGAGTACCATATCAGATATTCCAGTTTCGCTTCCAGGCTGTTGAACGTATTTGTTCAGTGGTGCGAGGATTATCCTTCCAGGTGCCAAAAAGTTGCTTTGGGTCTAGCGCTTTATCTCCTTTTGTAATGGTTGGGTGAACTGCAGAAGGCGAGGCTCCTACCTTAATAGCTTTGATATTCAATGTTTTGAGTACCTGAAGCAATTGCTCAACCTCCTGAATACCAGATGTTTCGATGGTGACGATCATGGTTGAATGATTTGAGGTGTAAAGTTAGTGGTTTTGAACTGATTTTGAAAGCCTTTGGATTCGCGGGCACCTCAATGTATGTATATTAATTGTTGCAATACGCTTATCGTCAACTCCCCACGTATAGCAGCTATTGCGTGAAAACCCGCTATGTCAACCCCAATCCCACAAACGCAAGTTGCGTATATCCAACCACCCCGGCTGGATATACGCAACTGTGAGCACAAAGCATTAGAGGAATTCCGTTTCATGGAGCATTTCTTTTGACCCACAAATATAACGGACAATTTCATATTTCCAAACCTCCTCAACGCTCCACCGTCAATGCGTCTGCCCTGTCCCTTCCCCTCATTAACAACTCCCCATACTATACTTAATCGTTCGTTACGGGATTGTTCCCTAACTCCAACCCCCAAAAACAATTGCGTATACCCGCAACCGCAAGGCAAGGATCTTCCCAATGCCCATAAGATGGAACGGAATTAACGCCCAAAGTTTTTTCTATTTACTTATTACGATCCTGAATCCAACTCCTTTTAGTGCTTTTGTGGGCACTTCAGAACGCCGCACAAAAACTGTGCAATCATCTGATTTATCACCATAGCCCCCACCTCGAATAATATGCTCCCGGCCTGAATTGGGACCTTTGGGGTTGTCTTTTTGATTCGCGTCGTAGGGTGCAAACCAATCACTACACCACTCTGCTACGTTTCCACTCATGTCATAAAGGTCAAGTTCATTAGGGTAGTTTTGACCTACAGCTTGCGCAGTCCGTTTTTTGTCTAATAGCTTGGAGTAATGTGCGACGGCATCAGAATTGTTACTCCCAGAAAAGGACGCGTGTTGGCTCTTACTTCCACCCCGTGCTGCAAATTCCCATTCTGCTTCTGTTGGCAGTCGATAGTTAGCACCTGTTTCTTTCGACAATATTTTCAAAAAATTCTGAATTTCCTGGTAGGTCAATTCTTCAACTGGGCACTGGGAACAATTATTATAGCCAATAGTTGTTTCTCCAGTAAAGTAACGGTATTGGTTGCGTGTGATTTCAAAACGGCTTATAGAAAATGACTGAAGTGACACCTCGTGGCCTGGGTCTTTCTTTCGACCAGAAATATCTTCCCCCATTTGAAATGTGTCGCCTACTATCAAAACCATATTGGCCTCTATTTCCTGAACCATTGTGCTTCTCAAACTGCTGCGTGCCCGCTCGTCATTTGCTTTTTTGTTCAATGCTTTTTGGAAAGTCGTCTGTGCATCCCGCCATTTCTTTTGGCCTAATGCTGTTGTACCTTCGGCTATAGCAGTCCAATATCCTTTTTCCAGCTCAGCTTTTGTTTTTTTCTCTGTGACAACAGGATCACTTTTGAAGGTGAGCGCCTTTTCATAAGCCTTCCACGCTTTTTCAAAATCGTCGGCTAACTGGCTTTTCATAGCCTGTTCAAAAACGAAGTCTCCTTCCTTCAGCGCAGCTTGAAAATTTCTTTCCTTGGTTTCGTCCTCTTTGAGTTTAGCGTCTTTAGCTTTTGTCAATTGTTCGGTTGCAATGGTATCATTGGGCTTTGCCAGGAGCGCTTTTTTAAATGCCTTTATAGCCGTCACATATTGGTTTGGATTCATGTTAGCCTTCCCTTCTTTCATGTTCATATTATATTGGTATTCTACTTCTGCCTTTTTGAGCTGTTGAGTAGCCCGAGGTTCCTCTTTCTTGACGTGAAGTGCTGATTTATACCCTACCATCGCTGCTTCAAAATCACCACTATCCATTTTTTTATCCGCATTATCCATAGCGACCTTAAATTCAAGTTCCATTTTGGCTGTTTTCAGGCTTTGAGTTGCCGCTGGATTTCCAGGTTTTAAGCTTAATGCTTGTTGAAAGGATAGGACTGCCGCTTCAAATTCTTTTGCTGCAAATTGCTGATCGCCCTGTTCTGTTGCGGTCAAAAACTGTTGATTAATTTCTTCCGCTTCCGCTTTTTCCTGGCGTGTAGCTGTGCGTTTTATGCTTGCATCAACATCGCCTGGATATATTTGTAGTGCGTATTCGAATTCCAGAATTGCTTGATCAAAATTTTGTTCACTCCTTGCTTTTTCCCCGTCTTGAATAGCTTTTTTGAACAATCTTTTTTGTTCCGCTTTAGCCTGCTCTATTTCAACACGCTGGTCGCGAATTTTCTTCAAATCAGCAATATAAACCTCATCAATATCACTTTTTTGAGGGACGTAATTGAACACAATGCGATCCGCCGGATTTTCAAAGCTTGTAAAATCGAGTCGATAAGTCCCTTTTCGGAAAGGAACGCGGATGATTCTCCCAGCACTAAAAAATGAATCTGCAATCTGACAATCTACACGTAAGCAACAATTGAGCGTTGTAGATATTTTCAGCGTAGCAAAAGCACTGCCTGAACCATGCTTCCATTTAGTGGTATCATCACAAAGTGGTGGCAGTTCTGCTGTCTGGCTAGTTATGGGTATTTGCGGTACCTGACGGATTTCAGGTGCAATATCCTCCTTTAGAGTTATTTGGTGCTTTTTGTTTGGTTTTGTTGGTGGATTTGGGTTTATTAGTATTACCTCAGGTCTATCTGGTTTTACCTCCCTTACTATGTCAATATTTTTAGGGGTGCCAACGAATAATAGCGACAAATCGGATCCAGAAATGGTTTTAATAATTGGTATCTGGTGCTTGATTTTTTTGTTCTTTTTATTCGCTTCTCCTGTCATATACACCACGGCTTCAAATAGGTAGTTCTGAAGTTCGAGCATAGAGACGAACCCATTATTATTATAGTCGGGGTAAAATTCGAGTCCATCCCTATCAAAGGTAGAATTATTTAAAAAAGCGTCTAGCAGAGCCTGGGTTAGAAATCCATGTTTGTAAGGACTCCACTCATAGGATTTTTGGTTAGATGCTGATGAACCAATAACCATTTGCATTTTGTTTGTACCTTCAAATGCCTTTAGCAATTTTTCCCCTTTTTCTTTTAACCATGCCTCTACTTTAGGCGGCAATACTCCCCCCTTTCCCTCATCATCTTCGTCAAAACCCTTATCAACCATAGAACCGCTGTGGCAAGCATCATAAATAATAATGAAGTTACAAGCAAGCTTTTTTAATTTGTTGTCCAGTACATTTTCAGTAAGAACAAAACGATCCGGGTCATTAAAATAACCATCGTAATCGAAATCGTGCGGGCATATAGAACCTACGGCCCCATGGCCAGAGAAAAACAAGACAAAAAGTGCGTCGGGTTTTACTGTTGGAAACTGGTCGAAAGCATTTAATATGCCTTCACGGGTTGCCATAGAGTCAACAAGGGTGATTACCTTTTTGATCTTATAATAGTCCTTTTGAGTGCTAAAAGCGTTTGCAATAGCCAAGGCATCATCCTTTGAATACTTTAGGTCACGGATATGTGTATTGTCTTTGTAGTCACTAATTCCAATTGACAGTACATACATTTCAGGATTGGTTTGTGCATCAACCCTGTTTGCCAAAAACAATACAGAAAGAAGGAGAAGGTAGAATAGGCGGCTGAATATCATGACTTGAATATTTTTAAGAGTAATCTTAGTGGTGGGCTTAATTACTCCGATCGATATAAAACACTATTGGCAGTACATTTTGCTGGGCTTGGTTAGCGTTAAAAACAAGCCTGTTGCCTGTCATCATGACCCCCGCCGCTGCTGCAGGAATAACCTGATCGCCAAAGATGCGGGCAATGCGCACATCAAGCGGGCCTTCTTGAGCTTCAATCTTTTGAGCAATATCTACAACATCAAGCTCGGATCGAGAAAGCAGGATACAGAATTGTTCGCGCTCCGCCTTGCCACTCATCCTAAAATATTGCTCTACTGGCGGCTCATCAGCCGTTGGGCAGATCGGTGCCGGTAAAGTGTTTACATCGTTTTCATCTTTTGCTGTGATAAAAGTCGATTGAAAAATATCTTTAGCAATATCATCTGCACGGTCACATGGCCGCAAGGCCGCCTCATTTGGGGGGTATAAAAAGACGGCTTTGTTGCCTGAATTGAGCACAAACACATACATCCCTGCGGTGTTTTTCACCTTCAACTGGAAATGAGATCCATCTGTATAAAAATCCTCTGATGAAAAAACACTTACGCTAACATTTTCAGATACCTGTGTTACAGTGCCCTCTTCTGATTTCCAGGTGGATACATTAATGTCTTTTGAACCTTCATCATAGAAATTCATACGTCTTGGGGGCTTTTCTTGGCTTTCCGAATAAACAAATTGTATCCATCCGCTCATATCTTGAATAAAAGGTTTGCCAACCAATACTGGTACCACGGGGCTTGTATCTATCTTCTCTGGAATTTTTTCACGTTTTCTTGTTTTTGGGTAATTGCTACTTTCTTCCGGCTGCTGTTGGGGTTCAGTCTGCTTGCCAACTGAGGGAACTTTAATATCTAATTCACCCCATGATTTCATCGATAATTTTTCAAAAAAATAATGATTGACGGTAGCCAAAACAACATGCCGCATGGCGGCCTTCCCATCTTTACGCGACTTAATAAGATCTACAATTTTATCAAAAAGAATGATGCCAACTTCTATGAGGACTGGTGGAATCGCTTTGTCGCAAGCTTCTTCTGATTTGGCATTAATTTGGGCGTATACTGGAATAAAATCCTGTTTGTAAACATTGATTACACTAGCATAAGCATTCAGGTATTTTTGAGAAAAGGCACCTGGCTTTTTGACCATTTGCTGCACATTTTCCCATTCAGAAAGGTCATTTCTAATTTCTTCTAATAGGCCATTGTATGACATCCTTACCCCATCATATGCGGCATTGAGTTTTTGGTAATCCTCGTAATTATCGATACAACGACCCAAGTCTTGGGTAGTCTGTTGCAGCTCGGCTCGAAAATGGCGGTATTTTTGAAAAACCTCTGCTTTTTCAAGCATTTCAGATACTTCGTCAATATTGCGAAGATTCTGAGAGAAAGTGGGGGGGTCAAATGCCAAAAAGGCAGCAAGGAGGCAGGAACATAACACTGAAATTTTCATGCACATAAAGTTTAGGTTGTTGAATCGTTAATCATTATACTATTTTTTCTTGCCTCCAACGTGAGCACTGCTGATGTAGCCGCGCTTAGTCTGCTATGAAAAGTAGTGCAATGTTAGCGGTAGGTTTATTATAGTTTATCGGTCAGTTCTCTAATTAGATCTTCGGTTTTTTTCTTTTTTATTTCAGAAGATTCTTGCTGCAAATATTCCATACCAAAAAGTGTATTTCCTTGTTTTCGATTTTGTCTCGGCTCAACACTTTCTATAAGAATTGCTTCCAAAGTATCAGATAATACTTGGATGTCCAAGTTTTCAAATTTTCTACGGTCAAGTAAATGGCCTTTATCGTTAACGGAATAGAATCCGAACCAGGAAAATCTGTTCCATCTGCCACTTAATCTGTCCGATATGTGTTGTTTCAAACGCTGCCCAAGTGTTTGTTCGATTGCTTGTCCAACATATATTATTTCTCTACTGTCGTAAAGAAGATATATACCCCTTTGGTCCTTAAAATTTACTTCTGTCGCGCCAATTTGTTGTATGCCTAGTAAATCAGGAGTAGTTTTCCAATGAACAAGATATCTATCCCAATAAATTCCAAACGCATTTATGATTTTAAACTTCTCTTTTGCTGTTTTTTCTATGGGCTCTATTTGCTTTTCTACATCTTCTGTGAGAAGTTGTGAACGGTCGTCAAGAAATTTCCTTAGTATATAAATTCCTTTGTCAACTTTTGCAAATATTGACTTTTCTTTATTGGTATTAATGTCAGTACTCATATTTGCACTAACAGTGTCTTGGGGTGTTGCACCTAATGACTTTCTATATCCTCTTTCTGCTATCAATTCTGCGATTTCGGTGTAGTGAAGTGCTTTTTTCTCGTCTTCAAAAACTTTTACAATTGCTTCTTTCCATTTTAATTCTGCCATAAGATTTTTTTTAGATTGTTACTTTGATACCGGCAATTTTGGCTGTTAATTTTACCGCTAACGTTCCGATAACCACAACTAACAACTAATCGCCTAACCCAACTACGATAAAATGTTAACGCCATCAAAAATCACCGTACATCTTCGATCTATTTATTCGTTAGTTCCGGGTATCTGTGCTATCTCCCCCCCCCAAAAAAACAATCGCGCATACCCACACCCCCAGGGCAAACGCATCAAATTCCGAGGGTTTTCTCTCGATATTGATCGGATAGAGCACATTTATTGCGTTTTCGATTAACACTTATTTTTTCATTTTTGGTTTTTAAAAGGTTGAGGACAATTT
>Ga0209390_10010479_pt1 | contig 10839 bp, 9 predicted proteins | sample BON01_FD_187212 | JGI IMG/M metagenome (GOLD analysis project Ga0209390, IMG submission 187212) | Freshwater microbial communities from Lake Bonney liftoff mats and glacier meltwater in Antarctica - BON-01 (SPAdes) (version 2) | ecosystem: Environmental > Aquatic > Freshwater > Ice > Glacier... | reverse complement strand
GGTACCATGTAATTATTTCAAATTTTATCTGAGATAAACGAGTTAAACAAGGGAGTGTCTCTTTTCACAATATGAATGAAGCTTCCGAAAGTGTTTACAAATGAAGCCCTGGAAATCACATAACATTCTACATCTGTCAAAGCGGTAACCGATGCGGCTCGTGGTCTGTCCGTGATCAGTGCAACTTGACCAAAATAATCTCCTGCTTGAAAAACCGATATATCTTCCCAAGGCTCCGTCGGTGCAATCCTTTGTTTACATATCACCGAGCCACTCTTGATAATAATGAAGGCATCCGATGGTTGATGTTGCTTTACTATAAGGGAACCTTCGCGATACGATTTTCTCGTAACCACATCTTCCGCCAGCTTTAAAAGTTCCAAATCAGTAAATGTTTGAAAAAATGAAATTCGCTGAATATACGAAATCACCGAGTTCCTCTCCTCTTCGATGATTTTGGGCAAGCATGTTCTATATGTTTGAAGATTGATACAAAACAAAGTGGCTCGTTCGCTTGATACACATACACTAGTAGAGCCTATATTATCATACAGTAATCCCATTTCACCGAAAGAACCGCCATGTTTAACAGTGGCAATCAATGCCGATCCTCTCATTTGATTGCACTTGCCTTTACTCAAAACATAAAAATTTTCTAGAGGTTTCGATTCCTCGCATATTACATGATCTCTTTCAAAGTCAACTACTTTAAAGAGTTGGATAATGGCTTTACGCTGATACAGCTCCAGTTTCGAGAAAATACGGTTCACAGAAAGGTACTCCAACAGTTCATTCGATTGGTCGTCTGTCAAATCCGCACCAGTGCTAGCTTGATAGTTGTACGCGGTAAGCGGCATGCACAATGCATTTCTACGCCGAGATCGTTTAATGTTAGCAGGTTTGGATATTTCCTGGCTCACTTCGTCGTCTTCGTCAGGAACTCCTACTTCAAAATCCGTCAACCCAGTTAATGGTATCCCTGAACCAACAGCATTGCTGGCATTAGGAAACGTTTTTGCAAATGATGAATTCCTTGCTTGATCTGGATAATGTGTAAATAAATAATCTATCATAAACTGAACTGGGTTATTGGGAGCATCCACTAACAATTCCTCCACCAGTTCCGAAAATAGATTGTCCAGTCGCATATCTGTAAGGTATTTTTGCAGTGCCTCCTCTTCCACTTTGAATATAGCTTCCTCCTCTTGTGGATCTAAGAGGTCGCTCTCGTTCAGCTCATCATCATCGCTCATTCCCGCTAAAACCGTTACGATGAGGGGGGCTCCTTTTCTCTTTCTTTCTTCTTCTCGGGTTCCTTTTGAATGTCTTCGAATACAAATCGAGCAAACGATACTAATTGCAGGATTCAATTGAGAATTGAATTCGTAATAGATTGAAAATGCAATGTATGTACTGGTAATTATTTAGTATTTATGGTTTCAAGAGTTCTATCGTCTGATAACAACCGTTGGTCCATGTCTAGGTGCTGCTACAACAACGACAGGAGGTGGACGGTGTGCTACAACAACAACAGGTTTTCTTGGACCACCTCGGTGAGCAACAATGACAGGCATTTTGAAATTTAGTTAGAAGGAAAGAGTTTTAGTTTTGGATTTGAATCCTATTTTGTCTTTCGAAAACTTGTTTTTGACTCGTATTCTTAAGATGTCGAAAAATGAATTTAAATTCTAGACCTCGCCCTCCATGATAATTCCTGACCCAACGAGAAGAGTCGGATTGATGGAACATGGGGTACTATTGTTTACACTAAATAAAAAAGGTTCAGTAGAAAATCAGTCAAAAATTTGAAAACCGAATAAAAACGTATATTTTCTCATTCATACCCCAGGAATAGCTCATCGAAAGAATCTCCTATCCAAACATTCGACTATCTCATTCAAAATTCTTTCAAACTTAATTTCAAAATGCCTGTTATTGTTGCTCATCGAGGTGGTCCAAGAAAACCTGTTGTTGTTGTAGCACACCGTCCACCAGCTCCTGTCGTTGTTGTAGCAGCACCTAGACACCATCCAACTGTCGTTGTAGCAGCACCTAGACATGGACCAACGGTTGTTATCAGGCGGTAGATTTTAATGGAACAAGGAGCCCTAATTTAAGAATAAAAGAAATTCACCAAAAATAAAATAAAAGTCACGCCATTCACTTTCCTTTCTAGTATGTCATAATTCTATGTTAAAAAATGAAGAATAAAAGTCATCCATTTATCACCAAACAACAAATATATGATTCAATGCCAACTTTGAACTCCGATGCCATCCCACGTGTTAATGTTCCTAAACCGAACTGGGGCCACGAAAGGGGACGTGTCTGGGATAGGATAAAGAGCTTTAGATTGCTGCGTTCGAGTTGAATTCAAAATTAGATCACTAAGTTGAAGCGGAGTTGCTTTAGAAGGTACTTTTGAAATAACTGAATTTGCTAATCTAGATGCCCTGCTGCTTCCAAACAGTGAATTATTCGGCTTGGTTGGAGAATGCTTCTTGGATTGAAGAAAAGTTTGGACAATTGACGACTTTTTTGGGGCTTTCGGCGTGGACTTTTTTGGAGCTTTCAGCGCGGACTTTTTTCGGCCTTTCGCCTTCCTCTTTTTCTTCTGGGCCAATTTACCTTCCATGCTGTTGATTTTAGTTTTCAACAAAGCATTCCTCCTGTTTTGAATTTGTTTCGCAAACTGACTACTCGAATCGCATCCCTCAAATTGGGATAAGTAGTCTATATGTACATTGACGTGTGAACTTGTAATTAGATCCAACGTCTTGAAGTTTGGCAGTTTACTACAGAGCAATTCAAAAGGATCTGAGATAACCTTGAACTCCTCGCTGCAATCGTCACACACCCAGTCGTATTCGTTTGTTAAATAAGCGGAAGTTAAACCACAGCAAATAGGATGGTAGTGTTTCATACAGTTCGCGCACCTAATAAGACTTTCTCGTTTGCTTCTATTAGTACACAATGTGCATCCAGTTGCTTCTTCATCGTCACTGGAAGAAATGAGGTCCACATGTTCGATCTTCACTTTCGAAACCAAGTAGTTCGGAGACTGATCCAGTATTAAAACGTTGCTCATCCTACGCAGGAACGAACCGGGGGGCTAATTTGAATTTGAAATCTAAATATGGTTTTTATTAATTAGGATTAGATAGTCCCAGAATACGCCTTCCTTTCACGAGAGGGTGATTTTTTTCAGACTTGGTTTTCCACTGTTCTAATCTATGTGCCATAAAGTTTTCTTTATCTATGGTGGATTGCACAGCATTCGAAAGTACAATCTTCCTCTGTGGCATAGCCTCATCTTGTTTGGATGCCTTTCTTTTAGCCGTTATTTGAGAAAGTTCGTCTTTCGTTTTACTCTGTAGATTGGTGTTTTCCATCAAAGCGATTCTAGGTTTTTTTAAATGAAGAGGCCTCTGCTGTTTTAGATTTTGGTCCTCATTATTTTCACCTTCAACTTTCAGAACATCAAATGCAGTTTCTCCCCCAACATCAGAGTTATGCCTACTTGGAATATCCTTCGGTAGCAGCTCGCTTTTATCTGAAGAATTATTCTTAGCCACTAAACATCCCAAAAGTCTCATTTTCAAATCACTTTTCCTTCCAGAAACGGACTCCCCAAACAAATGCAGAGCATCTTGCAATTCCTTTACCTTGAATTGTTCTACACGTTCCAAAATATCGGCACTTAATTTATCGGTATGCTCATCGAAGTGCGGCTTGGCTGATTCTTTGGATTTTCTCGATTTCTTTGTATTGGGTGCTGGTTCGATCCATTCCTCATCCTCTTCTTCATCGGCTTCACCCCAATCATCATCTGAAATATCTGAAATATCAACATGCACTGCAGGTTTACTTTTCGCTTTGTTCTTCTTCTTTGATGATATACATTGGTTTGCTAATAGATTAATAAGGCGTTCGTTTTCTGCTCCTAGTGCTGCAATCCTATCCTCGAATAACTGAAAACTATCACCATACTGGTTTTGCATCACAAACATGATCTTCTCCTCGTACTCTCTCAATGTGTTGGAAAAGTCCAAGTGCATCGCGTGCTCTTTCTCCGTAAACATTTGGGTCATTTCCGTCAACTCTTCTTCTAATTCCTTAACCTTGGAGTTAGAATCTTGCAGACCACATTTTGCAGTGATGCTAAGTTTAAGCATCGCATCGATAGTAGATTTGGCTTCAACAGCAGTTTTTACGGGGAAATGTTCTAACATTTCCTGAGCCTCGTACATGTTCTGTTGGAGTTCGGTTATACGAATAGTGCATTGACTTTGCTGCTGATTATCGTGCATAAGTTCCTTTCTCTTTTCAATTTCGGATTCAAGCGCTAGTTTAGCCCTTTCTATCGAAACCCGGATTTCAAGCTGTGTTTTAACAGTTTGTGCAATGTTAGTAGGTTTTTTAACCTTTTGAGAAGCCCTTTGCCGGTTTAGCAGGGATTTTAGTTTCTGCTGAGCCACCGCAGCTTCTTCGCTCTTTCTTCGAAGTACCATTTCTTGCTTCTCGTGCTTCCTTTGTAAAGTCGAATATAGGTACTCATTCATTCTTTCCTTCTTTTGCATTTGCTTTACTTCTTTATCCTTCTGGTTCTTCCAACGCCGATGATCCTCCGATTCTTGCTTCATGCGTTTCATCAGTCCTACCTTTGTTTGTTTCAACTCCAAAACATGCTGTTGAATATGCTCTAACGACTTGTTATGCTTGGATTGTATCGACAACAACTTAGCTTGCTCATTCTGTTTCTTTCGAAGCAATGCATTTTTATCCTCCAAATCCTGCAATTTTCTTGTTAATAAATCCTGCCGTTTTGTATTTTGTTGATCGTCGCTTGTTGACTCCAATTTAGCCACCAAGTCATCCCTCTCCAATTGTAAAGTATCCAATTCAGTTACGATCTTCTGGATCGCTTCTTCAAACGAGACTCGCATTGACTCGTAAGCAGCTTTGCTTTGAGTCATCTTCTGAATATTACTGCATGTAGATTCCAACACAACACTTGTCTTCTGTAATTGTAGTTGAAGTTCTATTTGTCGCGCCGTGTGCTCATCATCAAGCTCTTCTTCCTCCACAGGAATTGACTCCATCGATTTCTCTTCCAAATCAGGATATTGCTCCTTGAGTTGAAATATGTGTTGTTCTAATTGAAGATTTCTAGAGGAAAGATCAAGAATGATTTTATTACTACTGGCAGTAGTTCCTCGAATGGGTCGATTCTCTCCACTTTTCAATTGAATAATCTCCATTTCGAGTTTGTCGATTTTTGATTTCATTTCAGAGATCAATTGCTTGCTTCCTTCGTATGAATTGTTAACAACCGGTTTATTCTTAATGTTTCGAGCACGGTTGGCGTACTTCAGAGTGTTCAACGTTTCTTCAAAGTTCACATCAGCAGGCGACATGCAAGCTATCATCAGAGTTCTCGAATTACCTCCTAGAGAATCTTGAAGTATTCTCGTTAGTTTGGAATCACGATACGGAATATGTGCTAGCGGACGATTGCCACCTAGGGCAGAGATCACATTCCCTAGCACCAACAGACCTTTGTTAATGTCAATACCTTCTAAAAGACGCTCTCCTTCTGCTTTAGTTCTCTTAGCTCGCTCTGATCCAGCTAGATCAACAAGATGAATTCGTGATGTCTTGAGCACTCCAGCTTCTTTATCATTGTTGTCAATAATGATTGAAAACACAGCATGAGATCGACTACTAGTCGCATTCATATCTGTAGCACCAGTGACTCGTTTTTTACACCCGCATTTCAAGATGCTCAACAGTTGTTCCGGACTATTAACCGGTAATTCCTTGAGACCAGCCACAAAAACGTTCTTCTCCGAGTCTTCACGAACTACAAGAGAAATTTTATCTTCAGAAAGTAAATCAGAAAGTTCCTCTCTGTAAATTTCCAAAAAGGAAACTTTAATTGAATATCGTTCGAAATCACCGTCGACTCGCCCGAAGACATCATGAACTACATGTCCCAATATTCCCTCGCTACTTTCTCCAGATGTACCCATTGTAAATGTCTTGCCAGAGCCTGTCTGACCATACGCAAGAATGGTTGTATTTAAACCTTCTGTGCATCCTTCCAGAAGAGGCTGAACAGCCCTGGTGAACACATCACGTCGATCCACGCCGTCAAAAACATGATCAAAAGTGAATCTCTGCTCAGATCCTTTGACATTAACTGAATTACCGGTAACAGAAAACGCATGAGAGCATCCTTCTTCTATTTCCTGTCTCACCAACGGTCGTGAATTCACTGCCACTTGAACTGCCAGAAGCGTCATTTTGAAACTTAACTGTCACGGATAGTCCCGCACATTATGAACGGACTTTCTTTTTTTAACGGATACAAGATGGAGAAGACGCGCAAGTTGAAACGATGGATAAGGTGGCAGCTAGCCATCCGTCTAGGGAAGCATTCGGTTTTAGAGAAAGCAAGATTGAAAGCAAAGAGAGAGAAACCTGCACGGAATAGGCGACATCGTGAGCTTGAATTATATTACTTTAATTCATATCTCGATCGAGGGGTCCGAAGTCAATTGCGTCTGTGGTTATCCCCTATTGAAATGGAGATTATAGGTTTGATTTTTGATAGGTATACGATGGACAACGAGAATAAATTCCTCGCAAAAGGGCAATTCGTACATATGTTACTGAATAGTATTGGGCAAGACGAGCAAAGGTCCAAGAATGAACTCAATGAGCAAGTGAAACTCGCATCTGAGTTATATGAAATGTGTAAAGTTTTTCCTCGTAATTGTTTTCCAGTTCCCGGAAAAGATCACCCGTATTTATATCGTAAGGAATGCACCAGTTCTAGTAAAAAGAAATCGATACAAAAGATTCTACCTGCTGAAATTGTTGATGAGGATTTGGCAAGCGATTCTATTTGCCTTCATGAAATTCTGCTTCTCGCATCGTATTGCAATCGACAACAATGTTGCTACCAGTATACTGAGTTTGATGATGTCGCACAACTATTCTTTCTATTTGACTCTGGTTTAGAAATGCGAATTAGTCAAGGGGAATTCGCTAACATGTTGCGTGTATTGATGGTTGGACTATACGTGTCCGATTATGAAGGTAAAGTGGCAATTCCTCTAGATTGTGATCCCATCGAAAAGGAAACAGAAATGCTTCGAGCTGAAGATACAATGAACATAGCGGAAATTGAACACACACGAGAAGCTAGAATTAAACTGGCTGCTAAAAAATCTATAATTGATCGCATGCTAGATGTCTTATTTGATGAAATTGACAAAGCTAAAGTTAATTCCATTGATACGGGAGACATGGATGAGTGGCTGCGTAGTCATCCCCACGTATCATTAGAATTTATAGACAGGGAAACTGGAAATTTGAATTCCGCGCCCAGCTTTGCTAGTGTTGGGGTTTTGGAAGGACAAATGAATCGTGAGCAATTTTACGCAATGATTGAGAACACTCATGTATTTTGTGAGCGTCTAAATGACCAATTGGAGCTACAGCTGTTTGATCTGTGCTGCAAAGTTGCTATTGATGATAGTCTCGTAGACGAGTCTGGTTTCATTAGTCTAGCCAGGTTTCGTAAATTTTTAAGAGATTCTGCTGATCGTAGAATAGCGGAACTGGTAATTCGAGTTTCAAGAGCTTTGAGATCTTGCAAAAGTACTTTTTCGGAAGGTTCTGGAAATTTGTTTTTGCGAATGATAAAGTATCATAAGACGAAACCCAGATTTCAAAACTTTGATCTCAAAGGGACTGAAAAATCAAATGCTTTAAAAACATTGCGCCAAGAATACGCGCGTAAAAGTCCATTGGAGGTGTTGAGAATTAGTCCATTAAATCAATAGCCCCCCTCACATAAACGTGGTTGATGCTTGGATGTTACGATTCTTCAGGAGATGAAGAGCCAGAAGGAACAAATATTGATAAGCCTAAAATGAATCCATCTGTTACTTTAAAATCAGACCAGCGCGCTGTTAAGAAAAGAGATTTGACTGCGAGTGAAAGATTGGTGGTCAATGAGTTCAAGCAGTTTTTTGTCGCGCGTGATGGCGGTGCCAGCTTTGGAGACCATTTGAGGAACCATCCAGATTTTGATAATCCCAGTTTGATTGGATCCATGATTGAAAGTCTTCATGTTGATGAATATGCATCAAATATTCAAGTTACAAATGGGAAACATAGTTAATTTGTTTCCTCTCAAACTTGATCGGATCCATCAAAAAAGTCTTCAGTCTGATAGAATACGAATCAAATTAGAAGCGAGTCTAGAAAATATGGTTGCTTTCTTTGATGAAGAAGTATCAAATTACAAATTGATGTAGAAAATATATTTTTAAATTCTTGGCTATTCTAGCAGCATCCAGATTCAACTTCTTTCCCTTCAAACTTCATGGTGGTAGGAGCTGCATTTCCTCCATTTGCGATGGACTGGTTGGCCATTCTCTTTTTAATTTGGGCTGCCATCACCATGAACGCCTTCTCCACATTGGTGGAGTTTTTGGCACTGGTTTCGAGAAATTCCATCTCCACTGAATCAGCATATTCCTTGGCAGCTTCAAAAGATACAACGCGTTTTGTAGTGAGATCAGATTTGTTACCTACCAACAATGTATTTACTTTCTCACATGCATAACGATCGATTTCATTCAACCATTGTTTCACATTGTCAAAGGATACTTGATCGGTAACATCGTACACTATAATGATACCGTGAGCACCTCGATAGTAACTAGAAGTGATCGTTCTGAATCTCTCTTGTCCTGCGGTATCCCAAATTTGCAACTTGATGGTTTTTCCGTCCATTTCTATAGTCCGGATCTTGAAATCCACACCAATGGTTGAAATGTAGCTATCCGTATACGTGTCATCTGCGAATCGAAGTAGAAGACATGATTTTCCTACACCACTGTCACCTACAAAGCACGAGGGTTAGATATGCCAACGAACATCAGGGTGTGTAACCTACCAATAAGCAATAATTTAAACAGATAATCGTATTCAGTGCTAGCCATCTTGCTTCGTCGTTATGTATGTCCTGTCAACTGGTAGATACAAGATTGATTCTATTTGTTCCTTTTAAGCCCCCTTTTTTCTATCGAAAACACATACAATGACTATGCAATTTTTTTTACTCGACACTAAGGTTCAGCTATTAAAATTTATAGTAGTTGAGATTAGAAGGAAAGTTCTTTCCTCCTTTAGAATGTATTTTTTTACTAATTTCAACTTCAAATTTACACGAGAAAATTCTCGCCTTCGTCTGGAGACGGAGAAATTCCCGCAGTTCCAGTTGTTCTTGTCAATATTTGATATCCTCTTGAGCTGATTCGCTTCCAAAGAGATGCATTTTGCATTTCAATTTGATCATCGAACGAAGTATCTAGATCGGTATCAATCTCCAGTGGATCGGAAACAAAATCAATTCTATGGGATACAGGTGGTTTATATCTTCGGAGCAAAAGTGAAGAACATACAACAGAAACAGAAGACATGGCCATCATAAACCCAGCCAGCATCGGAGGTAAGGTCAAATGAAATCCAGGGTAGAACAACCCTGCTGCCAAAGGGATGCAAAATGTATTGTACACGAACGAGAAGAAGAAATTCAGCTTGATTCTTTTGATGGTGCATTGCGATAAATGAAGGAACACTGCAACATCCATCAAATTATTGCGAATCAAAACAGCATCTGCAAATTGAATTGCAATATCAGTTCCAGCTCCAACAGCGATTCCCACATCTGCACATGTGAGTGCAGGAGAATCATTGATTCCGTCTCCAATCATAGCCACTTTTTCTCCAAGACTCTGCAATTTTTTGATCCTATTAACCTTTTGATTCGGTAAGCAGTTGGCAAACACATTCTCCGGCGAAATACCACACTGCACTGCTACAGCATTTGCCGTAGTAGCATTATCTCCCGAGCACATATAAACAGAAATACCCAGAGATTTTAAAAGGCTGACAACATATGCTGCATTTTCCTTGACTGGGTCCGAAATCGCAATGGCACCAACGATTACCATACCACTTATCGAAGATTCGTCTGATGCACATAAAACGACCGTACCGTTCTTTTCGTGTTCTTCTAGAAATGCATCGATAGCTGGATTGCTAACCGATACATTATTCAACTTCATCATCTTACGGTTTCCAACAATCACTCGTGACCCACCTACTAGAGTGCAATCAATTCCAAAACCAGGTTTGGCTTCAAACTCTGCGTGATCCGTGGTCAAAGTGCATTTCAAATATTTTGCGTATTGAACAATAGCTTTGGCAACGACATGTTCTGAAGAAAGCTCTGCAGATCCAGCCAGCGAAAATAATTCTTTCTTGGTTAAAGTACCAAAGAGCGAACAATCGGCTACCGTTGCTTTTCCTTCCGTAATCGTCCCTGTCTTATCCATGACAACACTCGTGATTCTCGATGCAGCTTCTAGAGACTCGCCACCTTTTATGAGTATTCCGTACTTGGCGCCTACACCAGTGCTTACCATGACAGCCGTAGGAGTAGCTAAACCTAGAGCACAAGGGCAAGAGATAACCAATACAGCCACCCCAAATTTGAAACTAAATACAAATCGCTCACTATCAGGAATGCTATCCAAGAAGGAAACTTCGAGCACATATGCCAAAGAGAACCATATTATCCAGGTGAATATCGCAATAAAGACAACCACAGGTACAAAATACTTGGCTATTCGATCAGCAAAATCTTGAATCGGTGCTTTCGATGATTGCGCATCTTCTACCAGTTTTACAATCTGTGCAAGTGCCGTATCGGATCCAACTCTAGTGGCCTGAATAGTTAATACACCATGACCATTG
>Ga0209390_10010478_pt1 | contig 10839 bp, 7 predicted proteins | sample BON01_FD_187212 | JGI IMG/M metagenome (GOLD analysis project Ga0209390, IMG submission 187212) | Freshwater microbial communities from Lake Bonney liftoff mats and glacier meltwater in Antarctica - BON-01 (SPAdes) (version 2) | ecosystem: Environmental > Aquatic > Freshwater > Ice > Glacier... | reverse complement strand
CTTCTTCACTCGCGATCCTCTGCAGGCAATCAGCCACTCCTGCATATGGCTTTCTGTTGTCACTCGATTTCTTGCTTTGGGTAGACAGTCGAGTACCAGCTACCCACAATGGGGTGGTAGCAAGAACATTAATAACTCCAGCTAAAGACGCAATAATGAGATTGGTAATAGGATCAATAACAGCTTTCTCACTTTGAGCGATGAGTTTCTTGTATACCGTTTTCATTGCGTTGTATACATAAAAGTAAACAAAGTTAGAGGCACCTAGCGATACCACTGACGACCACCAACCTTGGTAAAGAGCAGAGAATCCTTCCGTATCGGCGATCTTCTTAGCAACTCCAAGGACACTATCTGATTTCATAGCTTCATCTACTTGAAGCTTCATGCGGATAATATTCAACGGGTAGAATACGGTGATTGCGGTAACCCCTCCTGTCATGCCTGAGATAGCATGTACCAGATTCTCATAGGTGAATACCTCTTTCTTCACGTCACTTAAAACCGTCATGGTTGCCGTCTGTCTGAGTCCGTCCTTTTGTTGTTTACAAACAAATAATAAAAAAAACATTTTTTGTAGGGATTGAAAATTCAAAATTAACATCTTCGATCAAAGTTCTCTTATTTTTGAGACAACAAAATTTTGAATAAGCGAAACCCACTAGGAGAAAATTCTTCATATTAAAAGGAAATTTAAAGATGAGTCGCGATATAAGTCAGGGCCTTTTGAAAATGCATCATCTAAAAATTGATATTTTTCATCAACCACTTGTTTGCAACCACTCTAAATTTTCCAATTATTTGACCGAGACACAAGATCCTGCTGTATTCCCATTGAAGTCACTGTTCCAAAAGTTGATTCAAACCAGGAAAACGCCAAATCTCGAAAATGAAGAAAACTAGAGTACCTAAATATTTAATGAACTCAAACAGCCATAAGCTTGTCCGCGAACGATGACAAAGCTATCGACAGAGCTTGTACGGGGCTTAAAGGGTGCTTGAAATCAAGGCTATATATATGCTTTTTTCGCTTGCCAAAAAGTAACAACCAATCAGATCCATCTCGCACTTTGAAATTCTTCTTGGATGCCATCCGAGCTCTCCCATGAAAATCTAGCGTCCACGCTTCCAAATATTCGTTCCATTCAGGTTGCTGTGAACGCAGTACCATCATTTCTTGAGTAAGACCTGAATTGTATCTTGTTACGATACTGTCAGAATGCTCAAGCTGATGGTGTGTACTCGGAAGAACTATAGTCATCGCGTTGGGCACTCGCGCAAGGATGTTGCTATCATATATCACTGCTCCATGCTCCCCTCGTATTAATTCAGGAAACATGATTGCAGCTGCGTCATCAAAATAAACACCGTGATCATTTATTGTAAATACAGTTCCTAAGAAATTCGATTCTAAAGTACCTATAAAATCCAGACTATTGTTTCGAAACGTGCAGGGGTATTTATTAGAAAGTATGAAATCACCAGTACCAGCAGTGTGACTCGCCGCTAATACAACTTGATTATCAGATTCCTTTCGTACGATGAAATGGGTTTCATCTCCATGTATCCCCATCTCTCGTATTCGTTCTACGTAACATAATTGTAGCTCTGAAACTGGTAAAAAAAGGATTCGTTTTTCTCGAATTTCTTCTTTCAGAACATCATAAAACAGGGCTGTTGCAATTTTCCTGTGATGGTATGATAAATATTTGCCATCCCGACTAACCACAAGATTCGATTCCACATTGTCGGACCCGTGAACAACGACGAATTGACTTACCAGAAGGTATCGAAACAACTTTCTTTTGAATGAGTTTCGATAACACTTTTCGCATGTATCGAAAGCACTTATAAACAAAATAGGAGACATATGCTCGACAATATAATCTTCAGTGGCTGCCAAAAGATCATCTAAACCTAGCAGGTGAGCGGCGGTAAAAGTTTGAATGCAAATTCCTGGTGATAATTCACGCATCAATTTTTCAACAGATTCACCCAAAGCGTTTCTCAATGCAATCCAAAAACCGTCAAGCATTCTTACAGCTGGAAAATCCAGCACTAGGATCTCATCACAGTTTTGCCAATCTCTCTGAAATAACTTTTGAAAATAAGGAATTGATTTCAGTAAGTCAACATCAACGGATACTTGGATTTCTCTTCTGATAACTGGCAGCAAAAAAGATTTCAGATCGCCTCGTTTTTCCAATGGAGCCAATTTGGAACCCTTCGATCGTAACTTCAATCGCACCATCTTCATTGTCGAAACTGCGAATAGACCCCCGATAAGTTCTGAGGGTAGGTCCGCTCGTCCTTCACGTTGTAACGCACATGGAGGAAGCAAAGTGGAATGATGTTCACCAAATGCAGACTTTAAAATCACGATTTATGGACATGGATTCGAATCCACGATGTGCTTTACTGAAGGATGTGAAGTTTGAAGAACTGTTATGGGGTGGATTGACGCGAGACCGAAGAAGGGCCATTCAAGAGTCTTCCCAATGTCCAAGCGAGTCAAGTTCGACCATCACAAGAAAGCTCTATAGCGATTTCGAAAAACTGATGGGCGATAGAGTAGAGCTGAAACGTTTGAAAGCCTTCCTAGTGGATTCTGTTTGTTGCAATAACTTAATCTTGTGTTATGCTGCTCTCGATACATTCTTATGCCATTCGTTGAACAATGAAAAGAATGTACCAGCAGAAGAAACAAGAAAGATGGCGATTTCTATATATTCTGTTTTCTTCAAAGAAGGAGCTTCTTGTTTTGTACCTGTGGATTCAGAGTCGCTTCAGCATCTCGAGAGGCTGTTATTCAACACACCGGATCATGTACATATTGGAAATAAAGTGTTTCTGAACATACAGTCTAAATTCACCATGGAACTAGAAAGTCATTTATTACCCGCATTTCTGAATTCAAAAATTTACAAGAATAATTGTCTTGACAAGAGTATCGAGGTATTAGCACATTGTTCCTTGTACACCATTATGTCGAATAGAAAAACTTGGAAAATTTTTAAACGATATGCAATGAAAAGGGACTCAGGAATTATTGGGGGGATTCTTTCTAACGTTCTCGCAATGGAGGAAGAAACAAATAGGGAACATCAATTAAATATCCTATTCACAATTGCTAAAGAAAATGCTTTAAAAGAGTCACGAGAGATCCTTTCGCGGATAGAATTTTTGCAAAAATGCAATGGGTCCATGCGTCTAGTTGATGATTTAACCCAAAGGGTGAAATATCTTGCCATATCTCACGCGGAACCAGTTTTTGATGATTTCACCAGATCTGTCAAGTATTACAAATGTCTAGCTATTCTATATGGTATATCAATTGATGAACTTGTAGAGACACTACGTAATCCATTGCGCAAAGAAATGCGACGCAATAAGACTTCGGAAATTGAAAACACTCGTACTTTTCGATTCTGGGAGAAAGTGAAGATATCGATCGCTCCACCTAAAACTACCGAAGAGTTGGAAGAGGCTATGTCCTTGTTTTCAGTACCCAGGCAACCTTCTCTTAGGCACCGATGCTCAAACTATGCCGATTGTATTCAACATCGGCGTAAAGCTAAAATGATTGTTGGAGTTGAAGGGATCTTTCGATCCAGTTATGTCCTCGAAACATTCTCCATTTTCCTCCGGGATTTTTTATCTGAAGCTACAGAATTCGAGGTTATCTTTGCTTTCGTCAGTGAGTATTTTCAAGAGTCTCGATATTCGAATTCAGAACACTTGAGACGATTGGCACTCGACGTTTCCGGGATTTGTCCTTCCGTCATGGCCCATTATTACTATGAAGAAGAGAGTATGACATCCCTGTACAACTATTGCCTCAGTCATTTTCTATTCTGCAGGTTGAGGGTTTTCCAAGGAGTTCAAAAGTTGCAAAGTTAAAATAGTAGTTGAATATATTCTTTTCATCATAGTATTTCTTCATGTTGGACCTGATAACCGCCTCTCACTGCATATACTTATTTGATGAGAAATCTTGCTCTGTGAATTGCTAGGTTCTTAGATTGAAAAATTCTAATACCCCGATCTTTCATGATATTCCAGTTTAATAGAATCCTTTTACTATTCTATTAGTGAATTGGAATACTATGCATTCCTTACCAAGAAAAACAATGGAATTCGAGATCCGATCATGTTTAAAATCTCGCACATCTTAGAGATATTGTTGTGAATGAACCAGATTAAAACCTTCCACGGACCGTGCTTAGAATTGCTTGCCAATGGATTCAATCTTGAATAATTTCTCCTCTTGAACATGATTGAGTTCCTAATGGAAATTTTATTTAATCATTGGCTTTGAACTACTTGTTTCCTATTTTGATACTTCAGTAAAATTTATAATTCACAAAGTCTATATAACGAATGGATTGAACCACAAGTGAAATTGAGATAGATTCTTCTGAGGCAAATCAGGATGGAGTTACGGTAAACTCTAGTACATCCACATTTATCCGTTGAAATCTAGAGTCCTTGAGCGATGGAGCATCGGATTAGTACCATCCTTACGAAAGGATCGGTCATACACGTAGATACAAACAGAGACACTCTATGTGCAGCTATGGTGCTCAATGAATGGAAATCATTGATACAAACGAATCATAAGAACAATCACTGGGAATTGATGGAGCCACCCAGTAATCGAATGTACCCTATTCGGACAGGAGAGATTGACAATTATAGTTTTGGAGTCGCATTAAGTCAACCAAAAGAACCCACTATATCAGTAAAAACGAATCACGGGCTACATTTTGTTGTTCATATTGCATGGAAACCATTCGAAATAATTCCTTTTGGTGATACTGCTTCGGTAGATGTTGAATATGTGCTTTACATTCAACGAGCGACGAACCACTATAATGAAGAGACAATTTTTATGGGTTCGGATTGTGAATATACTATTGATGTCGAGAAAAATGAGACGCAGATGGAGGCTTTCCGTGTGCGCGTTGGAGCCTTGGCTGTTTCTTCAAGTGAAAATATTGTTTGCTCGCCTATTGCATCTATGTCCGATAGTGTTACTCATGTGGCTCATCTACCGTTGCCTAGACCAGTGGGTCATCGTCGTTCCGTCTATTTTATTTTGAAAAGAGATTTCATTCTCAGTTGTCGCGAGTTGGGAGACAGTTGCAATTTTGAAATGGAAATCGCTCCTGATGCGAATCCATGTGACAAAGAACCAACATTTCCCATGATGTTTTCTTCTTCGGTCGCCCATATCTGGAAATGCAACAGATTGGACCGAAAAGTGAGTTTTGATGATCTCAAACCAAATACTTGGTATTGGTTTCGAACAAGCATTTTCAATAGCACCTTTAGAATGACGAGTGACTTTTTTGCATTTCAAACACCTCATGATGTACCTTGCGAGATAGCTTCTGTATTCACCGCCTATTCGCTATTTGATGACTTCAAACACCGACTTCGACATATATTTTTGAAACTAGAATGGGACCAGCTCGGCGATAATGATGCTTCCGAAAACCTGGAATATTTCGTAATGTCGCAAGAAAAAAAAGGTCCTTGGAAAAATGTATATAGAACTCGTTCTTGTACATGTATCATCTCTACGTTGGTTCCCCTAGAAGCAACTATCTACAGATCAAAGTTTCAAATCAAGGCAAGAAATGAATTGGGTTTTGGTGAACCTAAAACAGTAGAGTTAAGGTTTTTACTTCCCGAATCTGACATACTACTCCGAAAGGAACAAACAGGAGTGGTAGTAAATCACCATCAATCTCTGATATCGCGAAGTATGCAAAAACAACTGAACGAGCGGACGAGTCAATTACTGAAGGATTATTCTATAATAGATCCAACTCGTAAAGTGGATCTCAAGAAATCGATTAAAAAGAAGTTGAAGAATCCCAATCTTTTCGCCATCGATATTCCTCAGCAGTATCATCTCAATACGAAAAGCTCAAGAACTATAGGAAATAAATTGAGTTCGCCTACACCTCCTCAAAATACCAGTCCTTCAAGAAGTCCATACAAGCAACCATTATATGCTCGTGGTGGTAGAGTCATTGTGAAGCCCGAGTCCTCTGACCTACACATAAGGTTGAGCATCCCTCCATTCAGCCGCCTTCGCATAATACATTCAGAATTGCTGGCCTCAGAGAAACTCAAGGACAAAGATATTTCGTGGAACTTTCCGTACACAAGACCAGGATCAGAAAGAATGAGACCTCCAGCGCTTGAAACGACATTTGCATCATTGTCAGTTCATCAATTCGATGACGAGCTGAACATGTCACCGAAACAAGACTACTTACTAGATCCAACAGTGATTAAAGAGATGCTTCTTCAAGTTCAGCATTCATTTCGAATATCATTGGGTGAGTTACCGCAAGATGAAAATCGGGGTAAAACACCTGATGATATATACGTAGAACAAAATCTGGCTGAAACAGAAGATTCAATAGAAGAAGTAGAAACTCCAGCCGAAAATGTATTGCTGGAAGAAAATCTAATGGAAGCAGCGAATTCAGTTGAGGAAGAAGTTATTCCAGCTGAAAACTTAATGCTAGAAACAAATCTGATGGAGGCAGAAAAATCAACAGGTCAAGTTGAAATTCCAGTTGATGATACGATTGTGTATATCATTCCAGATGAAGTCGCTTTAATTGATCTGACTTCATTTGAAATAGGTGATGATTCCATGCCTTTTTACGATCAATACGACCATGATGTAGCCGCAGTAGATATTCAACGGATGATTCGTGGGCATATGATTCGGCAACGTCAATATCGGCAGTCAGCAGCCATTGCTATTCAAAGCAGATTCCGTGGTGCCCAACAGAACCGCGAATTTAAAATCACTCAACAATCAGTTATCAAACTGCAATCAGTGGTTAGACGGAAGGCAGCTACTAAGCGAGTGACTCAGTCACGAGTGGATCAAATTGTTCGCAAGGTGGTGACACTTCTGCAGGCTAGAATCCGCGGACGAACGATACGAAAGCAGTTATCATTGAATAAGCGCACTTTTGCCAAAGGCGTAAATACCGTCAAAGTTTCCCAATGCGGATACAAAGCCGCGAGAGGAACCTACGAGATAATGACTGTTGCAGGAACCGCTGCAAAATATATTATGTCCACCGAAAGCGGAACTTTCATTTTAGAAAGATCAGTCAATGAAAAAAAGCATATGTGGTCATTGCAGTTCATTGAAACTACCGGGAAAATAAGCTCTCTCTATGTCAACACAGTTGAAGGTGGTCAATTAAGACCTCCTAGAAAAGACTGGCATCTCGGGAATGAGGGCGTTGCACCCTTACCTGTGATCAGTTGGGACACAAGCGATGCATACGTGCAAAATATGGTTAACAGGAAAAAGGATTCCATCACGATAGCAGATTGCGGGTCGGATGAAGTGATAGGTCAATACTATAGATCTGGTACATTTGCCGATCAAGTCCCTCAATATGTTTTAACTCGCAAAACCGGGGAATATGCTCTACGAAGAGCCAAATACGGGGATTCTAAAATATGGTTGCTTGTTGGAACGTTTTCTGCAAAGTTCGCGTCAGATGATGTTGGTGGAGAGTCAAAAGATTCAAAAGTAGTGGTTCAAAAGATATATTATGTGAATTCTGTTTACGGAACCAGTGAGAAACCACCACTCAATGGCTGGGGGGTCGCACAACATGGTAAGCAGCCGGTTCCTCTAATTATTCAACATCGTGCCTTGGTTGACAATGAAGAAGATTAAAATGATGGCTTCTTAAACCCAGTATGTCTTAGATCCTCCTGCTTTGGGTGTGAAAGACTTGGTTAATATTACCTCATCTTTCTTCCACAGTCCATGCTTGGCTGTTGGCATAGCTCTTGATAATAAATATTTCGAATCATTAATCCGATTTTTCAAAATTGAACTTGTTGAATCGTGGAACTTCTTATTGGATGGAGGAACTATTTTGGTTTTCGAATCTGCGCTTCGCACAGCCCTATAATTTAATTTGATGTACTTGGATGGAGGGCGAACGTATTCAGGAGCTACCATTTTCCACAATTTAAAACTAGAACGAAGATAAGAGATGTTTCGAATAGTTTCAAGTCGGATTAGTAGCTCCGCGGAACGTAACTGAATCGTGTACGAACGCCAACAAACGAAAGCAGTTCTGCAAGCGAGCTTGTTACATACTGCAGAGAATGTGGTATTGAACCAACATGACCGAGATGAAAGTCGTATTGAATGAACCATGTGTTTATTTAATACATCGAATGCGTGTTGAGTCAAAATCTTGGGGCAAATATGGTTCATTTTCAAACATGCTTTTTGAAATACATCTGTTTGACGCCATCCCACGAACGCATTACGAAGATATATTGCACGAATGCATTTCAGTTTCAAATTGTTCATATCTGCCAATTCTTTCCATCCTCTTAGCATGCCTTTTACCGTTGCTAGAGAAACATTCGAGTCTTGCAGCAGGCAACATTGCAAACCTATTTCTTCGCTTGGAACATCTTCACACTTGCATCTATCAGCGACTCTTCTTTCTCCATGTAGGCGTTCACAGAATTGAATCCATTCATCCATTCGCTTATAACGACCAACACGACGCACCAATCTGCAACTCTCCATTCTGTAACGTAACTAAAAGGGGGGCTTTCCGCAGTGAAGTCGTGCAAACACAATCCGTGAGAATCGACAGACATGATGATGTTAAGCCGCGCATTACCATTGAGCAAGCAAGCTTCAAGATTCATGGCCACTCTTGCTCCAGGATCGACAGTTGGTGTCGTGGGTCTGGGACTTATGGGCCATGGTATTGGTCAACTTGCAGCTGATACTGCTGGGTTTCAAGTCGTTGCTCTTGAATCCAACCCTGCAGCTTTGGAGAAAGGAATCAATGCGATTCGGGACTCGTTGACAAAGGTGTACTCGAAAAAGATGAAAAGCGAGGAAGATGCGGCAGCAAAAGTATCTGCTAAAGTTGATTCTATTATGAGTCGCATCAAGGGCACCACCGACATGGCTGACTTGAAGGATGCTTCCATCGTCGTAGAAGCTATCATTGAGAATCTGGAGATTAAGAAAAGTTTCTACAAGCAACTAGGAGAGGTTTGCTCTAAGGACACCGTTCTTGCCTCGAATACATCCTCATTTCCAATCCATCACTTGGCAACTGCGTCAGGCCGACCTGAGAAAGTTGTAGGTCTTCATTTTTTCAACCCTGTTCAGCTTATGAATTTAGTGGAAGTCGTGAAGGCAAATGAAACCAGCGATGACACATTGGAAACCGCAATGAACTTTGCGAACATGATCCAACGTTATCCCGTGCAATGCAAGGATACGCCAGGTTTTGTGGTCAACCGGCTACTCGTTCCATACATCGGGCAAGCGATGGCAATGTATGATCGCCGCGAAGCCTCCACTGCAGATATTGATGCAGCCATGATGAGAGGAGCAGGTCATCCAATGGTAAGTTTACTTCAAGATTCATATGTGTGGTATTCATTTTCTATCTTAGGGACCTTTCCATTTGGCCGATTATATTGGACATGATACTATTCACGCTATTATCTCCGGGTGGAAAACTATGTATCCCGATGAGCCTGCGTTTCTCATGCCTAAATGCCTTGAAGAATTGGTGGCTCAAGGAAAACTGGGCCGAAAGACAGGCCAAGGATTTTACAAATGGGATGGCAATAAGAAACTTTAAAATGTCCTTTAATATTCTCGGAAAAATAGATTTCGTTCAATATTCAGCTATTTTTTTCATTGGATTTGCGTTGATATATTAATACACAGCAGAATAAGAAGAAGGCAATAAATCCCATGCTTTTCCATAAACATGAACTCGATGGTCATCGTTGCTCAAAGAACTTTCTTGAACATCGTGACACCACTATCAATTTAGAATGAAATCAGGAATTATCAAAAGAAATGCAGACTTACCAGCAGGATACCACCTTTGAGATTCTTTACTTTCAAATTCGGGTTTTCATTCATTAATGATTTCCCCTTCACCCCTGATCGAAAACCCACCGTGCAAAATAGAACGACATCTGTTTCAATGTCACTAAATGATACCTCGTCCATAACCAGAGCTCCTTTAATCGTGCCCACCTCCCGCTCATTTTTATCTCTACAATCCACCAGTATAACTTCTTCCCCGCTCAACAACGCAAGTTCCAACTCTTGAGGTAAAATCTCAGGAACAGCAGCAAAATTTTTCTTTTTATACTGGCCATACATCTTCTCGATTGTTTTCCGCTTTTCTTCGTTGCTTATGGGATGGGAATCAAAAAAGGTTCCGGTGTATATTCTATTCCCTATGCTCATTATACTCTGCCACATCTACGAGTGCAATTCGATTGTCCGTTTTCCAAAAATAGAAACGACTTTTTTTTTTCAAATTGACCATTCCGACCTTTTTTACCCCCAAAACCATGGCGGAAGCTGTGAGAAATGCTGTAACTAAACTCACAGGTGTTGGCGGTGAATTTGAAATTGGTGATTGTTCATGGCATTGCGGGAACCAATTGGTCTCCGGTCTTGGTTTTTTAAAAGGACCTTTAAATATGCGGGAATACATTGAATCGGGATTTCAAGAATACAGTCAAAACGAATTTATCGTGTATGAAGAAGAAAGATATACATTTGAGGAAATCCGAGCCAAAGTGATTTCGCTTGCCTCTGTTTTGAAAAACGAATTCAAAATCTCCAAAGGTTCTAGGGTAGCGTTATGCATGCGAAATTATCCAGAATTCTGCGTCGTATTTCTTTGCACGTTATATATCGGTGCTGTTGTTGTGCCTCTTAATGGATGGTGGACAGAAGAGGAGTTGATATATGGTCTCACTGACAGCGGA
>Ga0209390_10010476_pt1 | contig 10842 bp, 11 predicted proteins | sample BON01_FD_187212 | JGI IMG/M metagenome (GOLD analysis project Ga0209390, IMG submission 187212) | Freshwater microbial communities from Lake Bonney liftoff mats and glacier meltwater in Antarctica - BON-01 (SPAdes) (version 2) | ecosystem: Environmental > Aquatic > Freshwater > Ice > Glacier... | reverse complement strand
TGGGGATGGCAAAGATGCTGCGCTGCCGGGTGCGGTATTTTACGGACGGGGCGGTGATTGGGAGCAGGGGATTTGTGGACGAGGCGTTTAGGGAGGCGAGGGATCGATTTTCCGAGAAACGGAAGGACGGTGCGCGGGCGATGCGAGGAAGCGCGAAGGCGGCTTCTGGAACGCTGTGGAGTATGCGGGCGTTGCGGGTGGGTATAGATTAGAAATAGCCCAAAGGGTGCGATCTTGAATGGCAGCGGGAGTATCATGTTATCACATACGTCGGCTCATCCCATTCCCATCGAGTTGGGGACGGTGGGTGGGCGGAGCTGGGTTGTGCAGGACGCGATTGGGATGGTGGCTCGCGTTCTGGAGAACGCGGCTTCGAATATTTGGGTCAGGAAAGCTACGTGCGGACAAGCCCGTCACGCCATCTGCTTGGGGGCGGAGTGCGCTGGCCTGGTTTGGGAGGAAACACCCCGTATAGAATGGTTGGTCTCTATAAACGCTCAGGTGCTGGAATCTTTCATGGAATCCCTTTACCGGAAAGAAGACTCTGGAGGTCAGGTTTGTTGGCCTTACTGCTGCCGGATTGATCCTTGGTGCGCGCCAAGAGGTGATCGTTTCCCCACCTGCTTGCTTGCGGGCTCTGCTCTGGCATGTGAGGATTGAAGATGCCTAAATTATACCTCTTGATTTTTACGCTGTTGGGTCTGTCAGGTTTCGCCAAGGCGGAATGGATCGCTCTGCCTTGGAAGGCGTTGGGCGCGACCCTGCCGATCTGGAAGCCGGATGATTTCGATGCGGCGAAAAAATATCCGGTGATCATCCATTACCATGCGGTAGGCGAGGAGCCGACTGCGCAGTTCATCCACAAAGCGACGGGTGGGGAGGACTTCGTGCTGGTTGGCATGACCTACGCGAACTGCGGCGAATCCGAACATACGGCACAGGAAATTTCCCACGAACTCGGGATTCTCAATGCGCTCAAGGTGACTCTGATCAAGTCCGTTTCAGTTGATCCGAAGAAAATCTATGTCTCGGGATTTAGCAAAGGTGGCTGGCACGCGGCAATGTTGCTTGACCGGGACCGAGAACTTGCTGGAGGCATCATCATGGGGGCCGGGATCTGGGATGCGCGCCCAAGGGCCCCCAAGCTTGCCAACGCCACTCCAATTTACATTGGTAGCGGGCGTTTCGATCAGAACTACCCACGCGGGTTGGAGGCCCTACTTTATTTCCGGGGCTTAAACGCGGATGTGACTTTGGAGCAATGGCCGGACCTGGGCCATGCTCTGCCGGGAGAGACTCCGGAATCTCTGAGACAGTGGCTCCGCATCCGCAGCGGTACCGGTAGCCTTGTGCAGGAGGCCAGGAGCTGGAGCGAAGCCCGTTTCGCGGAGATCGCGGAAACAGAAGATCCCGTTGATCAATGGTATGAGTTGGAAGAATTCGTTTCGAGGCCGTTTGTGAAACCGGCTTCGACCGATACCAGCGAGAAGGCTCGCATGGTGGGCAAGATCTTGCTTGAGAAACCGGCGGTCGCTACGGAGAGCAAGTTGGTGAAACGGTCGCAGTCCATTCTTGCCCGCGAGTGTCAGGACCGTTTGCTGGCGACGCTTCAGTCTGCTTCTCAGGCGTATTTCGATCTAGCCAAAGAGGCCGGTGAGAAATCGCGTGCGGGTCGCGCCGCGAATCGGGATTTCGAGCGGACCCAGAAGCTTATGAAAACAGCGAAGGTGATCACCAAGGAGCCTGTGCCGCGAGGGAAAATGATTCCCGAGCTGCCGCCTGTGTCGCCTAGTAGCAATCCGAACCGCGGGCCGTTTTTCCCGCCAGGTATCGAGGTGAAGCCAGCGGATTAAGGGGCAGCTTCTAAGCGTTTGCGCTCGTGAGCAATCTTGGCATAATGATCCCCGAGCACTTGAAGCGCTCGTGCTTATTCCCCCATTAGTCAGTTTATCCATGATTACCTATTCAGAAGCCACACCGACCGCCCGAGAGAGTCGTCTGACCCTCGCCCGCTTGATGCCACGTCTCCACAAAGCGTTTCCGGCAGAAGTCGGCACAGCGGAGTGGGAGGCTTTCGAGGCGAGACTGGATGACCATTTTCCCGTGCTTTTCGATCTGCTGTGGCGAATCTACGGACCGGGCTACGATTTTTTCTTCCATGTCGAGGCGATCCTCTCCACCGCTGCCCATTCATGGTTGGAGCGTGACGCGGATCTGAAAAGCCTCGATGCGATCCGGGAGGGACATCCCCATTGGTATCAATCGAACCGGGTGGTTGGGGCGATGGCGTATGTGGATTTATTTTCCGAAGACCTGGAGGGACTGCGGGAGCGGATTGGATATCTTAAAGAGTTGGGCGTGAGTTACCTCCACCTGATGCCGCTATTTAAAAGCCCGGAAGGCGATGACGATGGCGGATATGCAATTAGCAGTTACCGCGAGCTCGATCCCAATATCGGGACAATTGAGGGCTTGGCTGAGCTTGCCGCGGAACTCAGGCAGCAGGGTATGAGTCTGGTGCTTGATTTCGTTTTCAATCATACTTCCGATGAACATGAATGGGCACAGGCTGCGAAAAAGGGAGACGAAGAGTATCTCAAATACTACCGGACCTTCCCGAACCGCGAGGAGCCCGACCAATACGAGAAAACCCTCAGGCCGATCTTTCCAGACGCGCATCCCGGCTCATTCACCTATCGCACCAGCATGGGGAAATGGATTTGGACGACGTTCAATAATTTCCAATGGGACCTCAATTACGCGAATCCCGACGTCTTCAACGCGATGGCCAGAGAGATGCTGTTTCTCGCCAACGCCGGAGTGGAAATGGTCCGTATGGACGCGGTGCCGTTTCTCTGGAAGGAGAAAGGCACCTCTTGTGAGAATCTGGAGAAAGCCCACCTCCTCATCCAGGCTTTCAACTCTCTCGCACGTATCGCCGCACCCGCCTTGATTTTCAAATCCGAGGCCATCGTCGCACCGGACGAGATCATGAAATACGTCTCCGAGCAGGAGTGCCACCTTTCCTATAATCCACCGCTTATGGCGCAGCTCTGGAATTCGATCGCCACTCGCGACGCGCAAATTCTCAATCACTGCCTACCCAAACGTTTTCAACTTCCGCAAGGCTGCTCATGGGTAAATTACGTGCGCTGCCACGACGATATCGGTTGGGGCTTTGAGGACAGGGACCTTTGGGAGATCGGTGTGAATCCGCAGGATCATCGTTGGTTTCTGAACCGCTTCTTCTCGGGCGAGGGAGACAGCTTCTCGCGTGGGAAAATGTTCCAGAACAATCTTGAAACTGGCGACGCGCGAATCTGCGGGACCACCGCGTCACTCTGTGGTCTTGAGAAAGGCATCTATGAAGACGACGAGTATCAGATCGAAATGGCGATCCGCCGCATCCTCATGCTCCACGGCATCATTTATACGGTTGGCGGAATCCCACTCATCTACCTCGGAGACGAAATCGGCCTGACAAACGACTACAACTACCCCAACGATCCCGGAAAAGACGGCGACGACCGCTGGTTGCACCGCCCACCATTCGATTGGGAAAAGGCAGAAAAACGCAAGGATCCCGAAAGCATTGAAGCACGGATTTTCAACGGCTTCCTGAAGCTTGCCCGCATCCGCCGCGACAACCACGCCTTCAAAGAGTGTCATACGGAATTTGTCGATACCGAGAACCACCACGTATTTGGCTACTTCCGCAGCCACGGCGGCCAGAGCGTTCTCTGTCTCGCGAATTTCTCCGAACAGCAGCAGGACCTTCCCGCCACCCGCCTCCGCCAGCTCGGCATGCGCAAGACTTTTACCGACATCGTCGCCGGCAAATCCATCGTCGCCACCCAGAAGCTCACCATGGAGCCCCTGCAGTTCGCGGCGCTGATGTGAACGCCCCAATATCGAAAGCTTGGCTAAGAAAGGAATGATCTTCGATGGGGCCTATCACATGGGCTCGTTCAGCGGAGCGGTCTGCATGCCCTCGCGGCATATGATCATGAGCGGTCGCACCGTCTGGCAGCTGCCCGACAGCCCCGGACCGGGAGAAAATTGCCCGCCGAACCTTGAGAAAGAAACCATCGGGGCGGTCTTTAATCGGGCCGGCTACTCTACGATGCGCACCTGCAAACAAGGCAACTCCTACCCGGGGGGCCAACAAACAATTCAGCGTCGTCCACGATGCAACGAAACGCGGCGGCACCGCTGAGAGCGGAAGCGCATGGCATGCCGAACAAGTGCTGAACTACCTCGCAGACCGCAAAACCGCCAAAGACGAAAGACCGTTTTTCATCTACTTCGGCTTATCACATCCTCACGACACCCGCGCCGGCACACCGGAATTGTTGGAGAAATACGGCGCGACCAATCACAAGGATAAGAATTCCCTGCCATCCGCCAATCCCAAGCAGCCTCCTCTCCCCGCGAATTACTTGCCCGCTCATCCTTTCGATAACAGTCATGGCAATGTGCGGGACGAAGTCGACGTTAGCGGCGTCTGAAATAACCGCGATGAAGTCACGATCCGCAACGAAATCGGACGCGAATACGCCTGTAGCGAAAATATCGATATCCAGATCGGGCGTGTTCTCAAGAAACTCGAAGAAGCAGGAGAAGTCGATAACACCTATATCTTCTGCACCGCCGACCACGGTATGGCGATCGGTCGCCACGGTCTCCAGGGAAAACAAAATCTCTACGAGCACACCTGGCGCGTGCCGATGGTAGTGACCGGACCCGGCATCAAGCCCGGCACTCGCGCGACCGGAAACACCTACCTGCTCGATCTACTCGCCACTTTCTGTGACGTGACCGGCGTTCCCGCACCGTCAAGCAACGAAGGAACAAGCTTTAAGCCGGTTCTAACAGGTGAAAAAGACGCCGTCCGAGAAACGCTCTACGGAGTCTACCGCGGTGGCGGAAAACCCGGTATCCGTGCGGTAAAGAAGGGCGATTGGAAACTCCTTAAATACGACTCTCCATCGACCAACACACAAGAAACCCAGCTCTTCAATCTGGCTGAAAATCCACACGAGTTCATCGCTGAAAGTCACCATGCGAAAGTCACCGACCTGACCGGCGTCACTCCAACTTCAGCCCAGACAAACCTCGCAGCCGATCCGAAATACAAAGAAAAGCTCGCCGAAATGGAAGCCCTTCTGCTTGAACAGATGCGCGATCTCAACGATCCCCACCGTCTCTGGAACCAGCCCGATGACGGACTCAAAGCACCTCAGCAAAAAAACAAAGGGACCAAAGAAGAAAAAGAACAAGTGATCGCTCACTTCCTGCGGTTCCAGTAGCTGGCGAGGATGCTGCCGATCACGCAGTGGAAAAATGCTGAGATCGCGCAGGGAGCGGCGGCTAGCATGGTGAAATGGGTTTTCGCGAGACTGGAGCCGAGGCCGGAGTTCTGCATGCCGACTTCGATCGAGACGGTGCGGCATTCCTTTTCCGGAAAACCAAACAACCGAGCCCAAAGATATCCGAGGCCGAAGCCCAGCGCGTGGACGGTGAAAACGGCAGGCAGGAGGGTTTTCCAATGCTCGATGATGGAGCCTTTGGTGGCGCCGACCACGGCGGAGACAATCAGCACGATGACCAGCACCGAGACGACAGGGGAGACGTTCTTCGCAGTGGCGAGCTTGCTTCCCAGATAGCGGTTCAGCAGCAGGCCTCCCAATATCGGAAGCAGGACGATGGTTACCATCGACATCACCATTGCGGTGGCATTGACATCAAGGATGGCCGAGGCGTAGGTTTTGGCCAGCAAGGGAGTGAGCCACACCGCGAGAAACGTCGAGCACATGGTCATCAGCACGCTGAGCGCGAGGTTCCCCTTGGCGAGATAAGTGACGACATTTGAGGCAGTTCCACCCGGACAGCAACTCACAAGAATGATGCCGAGCTTGAACTGGTCGGGCAGGCCGGAAAGTGTCGCGATGCCCCATCCGATGAAAGGCATGATCACGAATTGTGCGGTAACACCGAGCACCGTCCAACGCGGCATTTTCAGGCATTCGCGGAAGTCATCGAACGAAAGCGTCATGCCCATCCCGAGCATAATGACACCGAGACCGGCGGAAATCAGCGAGACCCCGGTGCCGGGAATTTCTCCCAGAAACCAGATGAAATGTGCTGGTAGGAACCATGCCCAAACGACTCCAACCAAAGTCCAGAGCCAGAAGAGATTCACCACACGGGTCGCCATACGGGAGATGATTGTCGGAGTCCGGCTTGATGGCGAAGTTTTTACATTCGCGGAGGCGCCACAGAAGCCGGCGGATGGACGATGATACGAGCTTCAGGGTTGTTCACGATATAGGCATATGCCCAGCCAAGCAGAACGGAGAGTTTGTTACGGAAGCCGATCAAGAAAAGGATGTGCACGAGTAACCAGGCGATCCAAGCGAAGAAGCCGTTCATCGTAAACTTGCCGACCTTCATGACTGCCGCATTCTTGCCGATGATTGCCATCATGCCTTTGTCGGTGTATTTAAAAAGTGGGCGAAGACCATGCTTTCGGTCAGCGAATCTGGTGCCCTCCAGCCGGAGTTCCTCTTTGAGAAGTTTTGAAATGTGGTCACCCATCTGGGCTGCTGCAGGTGCGACACCGGGGACGAGCTGGTCATTCCTGTCACGCATGTTCACTAGGTCGCCGGCGACAAAGATCTCTGGATGGCCGGGAATCGAAAGGTCTGGATTCGGAGTCACGCGCCCGGAACGATCCGTCTCCACCCCTAGGTTTCTGGTCAGTGGAGAAGCCTCCACACCTGCGGCCCAAACGATGGCTTCTGCCTCTAGGGAGCTGCCATCTTCAAAAAGAAGCTTGCCTTTCTGGACATCGGTCACGCGGGTTTTGTTGCGAACCTCGACTCCTAGGCTCTGCAAGCGTTCCTTCGCATAGGCGGATTGCTCGGGATCGTATTGCTCCAGAATTTCAGGCGAGTTCTCGATCAGGATGACTCTCAGCTTGCTGGTGTCGATCCGGCGGAAATTCGATTTTAGCGAGCGGTGGATCAGGTCGGCGAAGGCACCCGAAAGCTCCACTCCAGTCGGCCCTCCGCCGACGATGGCGATGGTCATCAGTCGGTCACGCTCTGCGTAGTCCTTGGTGAGTTCGGCGCGTTCAAGATTCGATAGGATTTTACGGCGGATATTCTGGGCATCCGCCAGTGATTTTAGTCCAAGTGAGTGTTCCGCCCATTGATTGTTTCCAAAGAAGCCGGTTTTGGCGCCAGCAGCTAATACCAGATAGTCGTAATCAAAGACGTCGCCTGATTTACCCGTCACCGTTTTATCAGTAGGAGAAATAGCGGTCACCTCGTCCATTAGGACCATCACGTTCTTGGCGTTGTGGAGAATCTGTCGGATCGAGCGCGCGATGTCAGGAGCAGCCAGAGAAGCGGTTGCCACCTGATAGAGCAAAGGCTGGAACAGGTGATGGTTGGTGCGGTCCAAGAGCGTGACCTCAAAGCGATCGTCGTTCGAGAGCTTACGCGCGCACTCGAGTCCGGCGAATCCGCCTCCAATGATGAGGACTTTGCGAACTGCTGTCTTTTTGCTAGCCATAGAGACAGGCTGACATGTTTTCGCCACGGGGGCAAACTGAGCTTGTGAAATTTTTCACAAGCGTTTCAGTTAAACATGGCAGACCGCAGCAAGCTGCAAAAAATTTCTAGATCAAATCCAAGGCCCGGTGATACCGAGGGTGAGGCCACGCCCTTGAAGGTTCACGAACAGCCATTTGCCATCGGGCGAGAAGCAGGAACCGGCGAATTCGCTGCTGTCTTTCGAGTTCTTGGCGATGGTAGAGACACTGCCGTCGGGAGCGACCCAACGCAGGTGGGTGTGGTCCGCGAACGAGCTATCAATGAGGTCTTCGCAGACGACCAGTCCACCGCCGGGAGCTGGACAGAGATTGTCGCCATTGACCAACGGGGAGTCGGTATCGCATTGCAGGAAAAGTTCGAGGGAGTCCGGTTTTTCTGCTAATCCCGAGGGTGCGAGCCGGAAAATTTGTCCGCGGCGGGCGGGTCCACCGTCGGTGCAGGCGATAAAGATTCCTGAATCGGTGAAATGAATCCCCTCGCCACGGGCGAAAAGTGCTGCTCCGGCGGCATATCCTCGAATGCGGAGGTCGTCTTTTGGCGCGTGGGTGTCTTCGAGATCGATCCAAGTGACTTCGATCTCATCTCCAGTTTCGGGAAACGTGCTTTTTGGATCGTAGTTCCGTAGGTCTGCCTTTTGCTTGTCGATTACGACGAGAGCTTGCAGTTTGCCAGAGGTGAAATCGTTTTTCTTCTCGGGAATGAAACGGTAGAGCAGGCCGTCGTTGCGGTCTTCTGTCAGGTAGAGGATGCCTGTTGCGGGATCGAGCGCGACGGCTTCGTGACGGAAGCGGCCGAGCGCTCGCAAGGCGACTGCTTTTTGTAGGCCGGGTTCTGCGGTGGCTTTGACCTCGAAGCACCAGCCGTGGTTTTGCCCGCGTTCATCGGTCAAATTTCCCGGCTCCTCACAGGTAATCCAAGATCCCCATGGCATCGGTCCACCGGCGCAGTTGCGGTCGGTTCCGATTAGGGAGAGGAACTGGGAAATCGTTTCACCGGTCGCAGGATCAAAAACCAGATTGGTTGTGCCTCCGAGCTGTGGATTGCGGCCTTCGGGGCCAGCATCATGGCTGAGCTCACGATCCAATGTTTCCGGATAGCTGCGGTTGTCCGCGAACGGCCCGAGCTTTTTCATATCCACCGATAGCTCGTGGTTCCGGACCAAGACAACTTTCCCATCAGGCCCGGAGAAAGCCGCCATACCGTCCGGTTTTCCGGGGACTTTAAAGCCGTCGGTCATCGTCTCGCCTTGGCGTGAAAGTATCCGGTAGGAGAAGCCTTCAGGAAGGTCGATGATGCCCTTTTGATCGGCCATCAACGGTCCGAAGCGTGGGCGCGTCACCTTCGCGACCAGAGCGCCATTGAGTAAACGTTGCAGACCGATGAATGCTAGGGCGGAAGTGGTGATAAACTGACGGCGGCTTGGCATCGGGCGGATTCTCGTATTGAAATCATGGAATTCAAGCGGTTTAAGTTGCCGATTTTTAATCAGGAAGCCAAGCGGCTGAAGTTCGGAGTTTCAATTGATCCGCGCTCCTGCTTTCCTGCGCCCGGATGCACATACGTTTGACTGAACAAGAGCTCGCGACTCTGGTGGAAATGCTGAGCCTGGCAGTGAACGTGGCGTCGTGGAACCAGAAGGAATCGGCCGATGGAAAACTTTCCGGATACGAGGAATTCGAAAGCAAAATTTTGGAGAAAGCGGCTCATAACGGACTCGGAGAGCTGATCGAATTCGACGAGGAGACCCGGCGTTTCCGTGTGAGGAAAGAGGTGGAGGAAAAGCTCTTTTATTTCGAGTGCTATGAGGAGTTCCGTAACGAGAGCTTCTGGGACGAGTTGACCGTGCGCTTGGCCGACCGGGATTTGATGAAATCCATTGGGTCTGAAGCATGGGAAGCGCTGAGCGAGGAAGAGCGCCGGGCTAGGACGGTGAGTTGGGAAAAACGTTACTGGCAGGAGTTCTCCAAAAACGGGATTGACCGTGTAATTGTGATGACTCCGCCCGGGGAGGGATAAAATTTTACAGAAGGTTGATCTTCCGTTTGACAAAACCGAGCAATTGCGGCTAATCAAGCCCCCCGCCAATTCCTTGGCGGGCTACGGAATGGCAGTGTAGCTCAGTGGTAGAGCAGAGGACTCATAAGCCTTTGGTCGGCGGTTCAAATCCGCCCACTGCCACCACTTCTGCCATTTCCCAACATTCCCGACCTAGGCTCACCTTGGCCCATCTTATCGGACAATGTTATCCCGCTTGAGCGCCCGCTTGATACGGGCTCATGGCGGCTCCGATATCCCCAAAGTGCGAATTCGGACAGCTGCTTAAGTTTCCCGAAGCAATCTCGGTTTTTTTTCATGTGTTTTGGTTAGATCATCGCACGTCTTTGGGGGATTTGCGGCATAAACGGACGAGAACTTTGTGGGAGCAACGTTTTAAGAGCGCGATTGAGGGATATATTTGAAGTTTCCGAGTCCCTCCAAGCCCCCCCCGAATCGCTGCGCCCGGCTTTGGAGAGCGGGATCGCAGCGCGGACGATGGCGGCTTATATTGATCTAAATTGCCTTCGCTCCGCTCAAGCCATGCGGTGTGCCATTTCCTCCTCCGAAAATGGGGCGTGGTGAAGTTCCGCTAGCGCGGAAGGAGCATTCAGTAAGGGCGGCGTGCGGTATTTCACGGATGGGGCAGTGATCGGGAGTAGGGAATTTGTGGATGATGCGTTTAGGAGGCGAGGGAGCGATTTTTCGAGAAACGGAAGGATGGTGTTCGGGCGATGCGAGGAAGCGCGAAGGCAGCTTCTGGAACGCTGTAGAGTATGCTGGCGTAGATTAGAAGTAGCCCGGAGGATGAGATCCTGAATGGTTGCAGAAATACCATGTTATGTGAATGGGTGCAGTCCTCACATTTTCCGTTGTTCGGCCTGCCAGTGAATCGGGCAACGACCTACCGGCCAGAGCAGGCCCCGCTTTTGATGCCCGCCATTTCACTGATCGCACTTCGGGCAAGTGTCATGGGGGTGAAGCCCAATATTGGGTTTGCCGGCGACCTTTGTGATTCTTTCCTTCAACGGCGCTTTGATCGAGCTTACCAAGCGGATCCCTGGTAGTGTAAAGATTCGTCTGTAAAAGGCCGCTACGAAGCAAAGGTCTGCCGCACTGGCAGCCGATGGAGCGTAGCGGAATCGGCTGCCAGTGCGGCGGCGCGCCGACCTCCTCCCAGGACACTGGG
>Ga0209390_10010475_pt1 | contig 10842 bp, 17 predicted proteins | sample BON01_FD_187212 | JGI IMG/M metagenome (GOLD analysis project Ga0209390, IMG submission 187212) | Freshwater microbial communities from Lake Bonney liftoff mats and glacier meltwater in Antarctica - BON-01 (SPAdes) (version 2) | ecosystem: Environmental > Aquatic > Freshwater > Ice > Glacier... | reverse complement strand
GAGGGGAGCAGGAGGAGGAGGAGCAGGAGAAGGAGGAGGGAGGACGAGAGAAAGACGCTGGAGGCGACGACGACGAGTTTGTGTGAGATGAGAGTGGGTAAATGGAAATAAGAAAAGGACGATGAGAAGCACGGCAGCGCATGATGATGAGAACAGACCAAGCTAGAGCAAGGAAGGAAGCATTCAACTACTACTACTACCACCACCATGGAAAGAGAAGAAGAAGAAGAAGTTAGAGCAGCAGCGAGTGACAGATCAACCAAGGAACGAACGCAACGCAAGGACCACATTTTCGTGGGACGTCGACAAGCAAGGGAGGGAGGGATGGAGGGAGGAAGGGGGCTACATGTGTAAGTACAACAAAAATAAAAGAAGAAAGAGCGAAGAATCAGTCAGCAAGAAGAGGAGGGAGGGAGGGGAGGAGGGTGAGCGTATAGACATGAAATTCATAGAGGGGAGGTGGGGAAGGGGAGGGGAGGACATTCGTGAGGAAAGCTGAATGAAGCTTTTCGAAGAGTGCGCTGCTGTTTTTTTAATTACTTTGTGTGAGTGGGGTTTGTGTGTATGTGGATGAGGGAGGGAGGGAGGGAAGGAGGGAGGGAGGGACGGTGGTTCTGTACATTCATAGCGCGCGTGCGACAGCAATAAACAAGAACAACAAGAAGAAGAAGAAGAAGAAGAAGAAGGACAAGAACGAGAACGTAGAGAAGCAGAAGAGGAAGTAGAAGGGGTCTGAAAAGACGGTCAGAGAGAACGAAATGGCAGAAGAAGACGAAGAAGAGGAAAGATGGATCATAGTCGAACTCTGATGATGTTTCATTATTCTTTACATGTTTTTTGATGGTGTTTCTCGTTCTCGTCTGTAAGAGAGAAAAAGAAGCACGCGTATATATCTAGTTGCCCGGACAACACTCTGACCCTCCTACTCATTCTCCTTTTTTCTTTGCTCTCCACTTACATACAGCAGGTCTCCCTCTTTCCCTTCCTACCATCCTCTCAGCGTAAAATCGGAGTGGATGTTCTCTCCCCCTCCTCCACTTCCTCCTCCCCCCCATCTCTACTCCCACTCCTATCCAACGTCTCAACCGACGACCCCCTATCTTCCGCCCGCAACGCCTCCCCTCCTCCCACCACCACCATCGCCACCCCTCCCTCTCCCCCTCCTCCGCCCTCTCCTAAACTCCTCCTCCTCAGCCCCTCCTTCTTAGCTGCTAGTTTCTCATTCACCTGCAGCGAGAGCAGATCCTTCCTTGAAAGCATGCCTACCACATTATTGAATTTATCTACAACAGACATATGCCGCAAGCCCATAGTCCGAAAACAGTTGTAAGCTCGTTCTAATGAAAAGGTTTCGGGGACGGAGTAAGAAGACATGTCGACGTACCTAGGAAGGGAGGGAAGGAGGGAGGGAGGGGCGTGTGAGTGGTTGAATGGAAGGGTACCTGCCTGATACTTTTGCTGACTCCCTCCTTCCCTCCCTTGCTTGAGCACTTACGGGGAAAGATTGACCCATTTGTTGTGCGATTCGGGAGAGGACATCAAACGCGATATAAGAGCTTCTCGGTTGCTGGTGTCGGCATCGGAGGAGGGCGGGAGGGAGGAAGGGGTGGGAGAGGTGGAACGAGGAGGGAGGCGGTCGTCGAGGTTGGACATGAGTTCAGGTCCTAAGACGCCGCCGTATTTCTTGCGGTTGACCTCGTTCATTATTAAGCTATGCTCTCGGTTGAACGGTGCTTTCTTATATCTGCTGCTGCTGCTGCTACTGCTACTTGTGCTGCTGCCACCACCCCCACCACTACCAGCAGGAGCAGGGGCAGCAGTGCTCCGTGACAACGATAAAGAGGCAGAAGACGTAAACGTGACCCCAACAGGAGGATCGACAAACAGCTCTTCTCTCGCCAAGATCGAATAAACATGATTCCGTAAGATCACTCCTTTGAAGACCTCGCCTTTTTGCCCAGGCTCAACCACGGGGAAAGCGCTATGCGTCGAGGCCAGCATCACCCTCGCTATCTCCAACACAGGGCCGAATAAAGGGACGGTCACTGCTGGGGTGGACATGACGTCCTTAGCAGAATGCAGCTCAAGGCATTCTTTCGTGTGGATCTCATCGGGGAGATAAGGCAAATATTTAAGTTGCATAAGGTTGTGATAAAGCGAGTCCATGCACGCGTCTGCTGTGAGCCTCGCAACAACCACGGCCGTCATAACCGGTAAGAGGAAATGAGTCTCGTTTGTCATCTCCATGAATATTACTGTTAAGGACATGGTAAGCCTTAATTGTGGGGAGGGAAGGATGAATGTGAGATTCGAGTAGGGCATGGAGAGGGACATACGCTCCAAATGCCCATGTTATGACATACCAGCACACAAGAGACGTAAGAAAGCCCTACAGGCAGTCTGGTCTCTAAGCTCCGCAAACATTTTTACCCTCACTCCGATGTCTATACACCCAAACGTACCTTGTGACACCCGAAAAAAAAGCCGCGGCGCCAATTAAGGCAAATACACCAGGATCTTGCCAGTCTCTATCATCCGTGCCTGGGTGGGGCCCTCCGGCGATATCAGTAGCAATGAGCCCGAAAAGTCGTCCGAGGGTCGCGCCAATCAGGAGGGAGGGGACCATGATTCCACTGCTTTGTGCCATTCCTGCCGTGTAGCAGGCAAGGAGGAGGTAGAGGAGGAGGAGGGTGATGACGGGCCCGTAGTCGAGTTGGTAGTGCGTGCCACGGGAGAGGAGGTGCTCGATGGTTTTTTCGGGGGCGGCGAGGAGCAGGGTTGCGCCGGGGTTGAAGTGACCGGCCTGGAGGAAGGGACGGATGGAAGAATTAAGAGGAAGGTGAGTGAGTGACGATTGATAAGAAAAGGTGAAGGAAAGGGTACAGAAAATCAAAAGCAGACAGCCAAGAAGAGGAGGGAGAATATACTTGAGTTAGCTAGGGTCTTCTCAATCACTTTTCTGAAAGCAAGGAGTAGGAAAGGAGAAAGGTAGGTGAAAGAGAGAGAAGAAAACCAAAAACTTACCGGACACGTATACTGCTGCAACGCCTCCACCGCCTCCAACCCCGACTTGGCCATCCTTGCCGTACACCCAACCCGCTCCGAATTCGTCGCACAATCCACCGGGACACACTTAAACGCCAACGGAACCAACACACACAAGGTCGTCGTGACAAACGCGACAGCCACCACCTCCACCACCCTCCTCCAGGGAATCCTCGCAATCCAGCGATTCCTCCACTTGCAAATCTTCAAATTCAACCACGTAAACCCTACACCGGCCAACCCCCCCACCACCCCCAAAATCACCACCGGCAAAAACATCTTCAACTGCGAGTTCATCGCCACATCCACGTAAAAGCTATACGAATGCTTATTACTAAACAATCCAAACGTCCCCGTAAACTCAAAAGCCTCAAACGAGTTATTAATCAATGTAGTCGTCAACGTCGCCAAGGCCGTACAAAAGAAAATCTGCCACGCCAATTTATGACTCCAGAAACTCGATATCTCTTCCAACACAAACAACAACCCCCCCACCGGCGCACCAAATGCCGACGCCACCCCCGCCGCACACCCCGCCGAGATAAAATTCCGCCGATCAAACATGTTTCTAAACCGAGAAAACAACGCAATCGTCCACCCATTTCTCAGCATAGTCCCCTGACTCAAAATCTTGCCAATACTCGCCCCAATATGAATCATTGGTCCCTCATTCCCACCATACAACCCGGAGGCCACCGTCAACCCCACACTCGTATACTTAACCAGCAACGTCCTCGCATTAAATACCTTCGGGATGCTCACTCCATTCAAATAAGCCATCACCTCCGGTACCCCCGAGCCAGCCGCCGCCGGCTCCAGGTAGACAACAACAGCGGCTGCGCCCAAGGCCAAAAGGAGGGAGACGCTCGTGACATAAAACCACATGAGTCCAAAGCGGTCAGCGGCGATAAGGGAGGCGACGTGCATAAATTTGAGCTTGGTGAAGTACTGGATGATGTTCTTGAGACCTGCGCCTGCCAGGCCGGTGGCAATGCCGACGAGGGCCATCTATGTGGTTGTGTGGGGTCGGGGGGTTGGGGGAAGGCGAGGGATGAGACGATTGGGCAGCGTTGGCATTATCGGGTATATGAATAGATGGACGGATATAAATGTATATGTATATGATGATCTTGTTTGCAAGAAGTGCGTAGTTCGAAAGACTGCGCCACTCACACTGACGCACATCTGCCTACACGAGGACAGTCTGAGCCTGCCCCTTTCCTCTTTCCCAGATACACAAAACACTCACCATGAACCAATTGGCCACCGTCGAGGTGGTAAAGTGCGTCTTGAGCCATTCCAAATAGATCTTGGAATGGATGGGCAGGTAGCTTGGTAAAGAAGGAGGGGGGAGCAAGGCATTAGTGTAAGCACAGAGTGAATTGGCACGTCCTTCCCCACCAATTCAACACAAAGGCCAGCAAAAGTACCTGATGCTTTGAAAAGAGGCCAGTTTGGCCTGCTCTTCTTTGCTGTAGTGGTGCCCGCGGTGCGTAGCGTCACCCATGCCAAGGTTGGGTTGCCGCTGCCTGGCCACGCGGAAGCGCACGGGTTGTGTGGGTGCGTTGGTGGTGCTGCTGCTGCTGCTGCTGGCAGCGTCCCCTCCTCCCGTGGGACCTGCGGCTGCTCCAACAGAAGTGGCGTGGCCGTCCTTTCCCTCCTTGCCGCCGGCGCTGAACATGGTGGTGCGGTTTTGGCTGGTGTCTGGCAGTGATGACGCTGGTATCGCGGTCAGAGAGGCAGGATGGGCGTGCTCTTGCTTTTGTTGCTTGGGCCCCTTGCCTGTTTTTTGGGATGGATGTACAGGGGTTGGATCAGTAGGTACGTAAGCTTGTTGTTTAGGCTTGTACAACGCGGCGGCGGGGCAAGCGCGGGTAGACATTTGTTTGTTTGTGGAGGGAGCATCATCGCGTAACGGAAGTCGATGATGGGCCGTTAGAGAGAGACTGGGGAGGTCGAAAGCCTACAAACAAAAACAAAAAACAAAAGCAATTAAACAATCTCTATCTCCATTTTTATAGCGTAAGTTCTGTTTTGTTCTTCTCCTTTTGCAGTGTCCCCCTTTCTTTCTTGTATGTACGTGTCTTTTTCCACCCCAGCCCACCAGACCAAGGAGAGCTAGCCTCTCCTCGTCTTTTCTCTTCTGCTGCTGCTGTCGCCTCGACCACTTCTTCTTCCACACCAACGAATAAAACATAAGAGGGCATTAAATACCGTTCTCCATCTCGCCGGCCTCTCCCTCCCTCTTCAGACATCCTCATTTTTCAGGACGCCCCAATCAAGAAGAGAAAAGAACATTAGATCACACACTCACACTCCGCAGCAGCCTTTCCACAATCTACCCCAGTGAACCAAACACACGCCAATCCGCCAAAGAAAGGACCCACCGCCAGCTAGCCCTATGTGATGTCGTTGTTGTAATTTACTCGTCCGCCTCGGCATTGGCCACCGAAGCCGCGATCTGGTCCAAGGCCGTTTGTCCCTCCTTGGTGATCTTTCGCCCGCCGTTGCTGTCCTTGGCCACGTACTTCAAGTTCTATTTGGGTGGTGTGAGATGGGGAGGGAAGGAGGGAGAAAAGGGATGTGAATGCGTGTGTGTGCGGTGTGTTTTAATCGCGAGAAGATGCATTTCGCTTCTCGCTTTAGGAAGCGCTGCCTGCTTTTTGATTGACTCAAAGCCACAATACACACACAATCAGACAGATGATAATATACAATACGAGAGTATCCTTGCAAGCCTCAAAACAAACGCAGGCAGCACCCAATCCTACAGCCTCCCTTTCCCTTCCGCAGCGGCCACGCGACAAACCCTTCTCAACCACCTCAGACCTAGCTACCACCAAACGCTGCCTCCTCCTCATCACACACACCCCTCTCTCGCTCCCTTCCACCCTCTATCTCCCCACATAACCACCACACCACCACCACCCCTGAACGTACCTCGAACTGAATGAGCACATGGCGGATGCAGCCCCCGGCCCCCAGCACCGTGGTCGTTCGCTCCACCCCGCGACGCTTGGAGCCACCGTAGATGCGTCGGAGCGCCCCTACACCAATGCCTTGCTTGAGGTAGATCTGGCGGAGGACGGCGGCGGCCCGGGTGTAGTACCAGTCCGGGTCGTAGGGGGCCAACTCCTTGCCGATGCCGGTCTTGACGATGTCTGCCCACTTGGGGACCTCGAAATTGTCCTTGGTCTTCAAGTGCGCGGCATAGGCGACGATGAAGTCTTGGGGCTTAATGTCCCGCACTGTCACGGCGCGTCCCATGGTCGCCTGTTTGATTTGTGTGTGGGGAGGCAGGGGGTGGAATAAGTCTGCGGATGGGAAAGAAGCAGAGGGAGGCATGATGATCCGGCGGCCAGCGAGACAGTGCAGGGGTGAAGCAGTCGACGCCGCAGCTCCTCCAGCCCCCCGCCATCGTGTCCGTATGCATCTACCCTTAATGTGCTTGTGTTGTGCGGGAGTGGGTAGGGCGGCGGGACCCAAAGGCGGGCTTCTAGCCTCGTGTCCTCCTCCTCTAGGCCTATCGACGAAGAAAGAGGATGGATGGGAGGAGGAGAGCGAGGCTTCCAGCCATCCATCCCCCCTGGCCTTCTGCAGCAGCGGGTTCTCAGGTGAGATATGCGTGGATGTGTAAGTGCTGTGTGTAGGCTTGGTCAGTCGACGTGGGCTGAGGGTGAGAGCATGAGAATATGCCAGGGGAAGGAGACGGGCCGCCAGCCACAGACAGAGTGAAGAAGGGTGGAGGCGGGGGGGCACACAGATGTGCTAGCGGATTGAACGTCAGCATGGGCCAGCATTCTTCTGTAGGAAAAAGGGCAAGCAGGGTTTCCGAGGTTCTTGTTTCCAAAGGAAAAGGTGAGGAGCCTGAGATTGGTGTTTGCTATTAGGTAGGACGTGTGGTGGAGAGAAGCGGGGCGTCGTGTGCAGAGCACGGCGCGCTACAAGCTTTGCTGCCACGGATTCTAACCTCCTCCCTCCATCTCCAGCTTTCAAGCCACCGCGCGTGGAGTGATATGGGTTATGGGTGGGAATAGAATGTGTACCTGGGCAGACAAGGCAATGCTCGATCACACGTGCGAGTGTCCTTTGCATTTTCGATTTGTCATCGTGGTGGCTCTTCCCCCCCTTTTGTTACCAAGCCACCAAGTCGCCTGTCCTCCCTAGTCTGTTGGGTGCTGTCCCCTGGCACAAGCAGGCCTCATTTTCTTTCCTCTTTTATTTCTCGTACAAAAGGAGACCTCTACGTGCAATTTCCTGAACAAGTGTCATCACACGCGCAGTTAGGGGTGGCGCGCCTAGCGGGACCGCGAGGCAGCAACGATGGGACAACGGAGGGCCACTTTTTCCTTGCAGATTTTCTAACAAATTGGGCAAGGGGGGAGATTTTAATTTATGATCGTTATGTTCGTCTAAGAGAAGGTATTTTACACATCATCAGATCTTCGAAAGCTTTTCAAGGCCACCAGAAGATTGCCAGAGAGACCGTCTCCTCGCCCTGCGACCTGCGACCTGCGACGGACGCTGCCTTTTTTTTTGGCTTCCTGCTGCTCCGCTTTTCATGTTTCAATATCGAGCGCGGTCCCGTGGCTTTCAAAATCGAATTTCTAATTTTCAATCTGTCATTTGGCGCGAGCTGTGCTCAAAAGACCAAGAAATGCGCGGCCACAGGCTTGTCTTGTCTTGTCTTGTTTCTTTAGAGTGCACCCTCTGGGAGGGCTTTTTCTGGCGCATGCCGAAGCAGGCCTACACTGTACCGTGCAGAGCATCACACCCCCGTGGGCAGGATGCTCAGGTCTTATGCACTTGAACCATCTCGGGGCGTTGTGCGGCTCTTACATGTATTGCCCGTCCTCGCCAGGTCTCGATTTCCATTTTAACCTCCCCACCCCCCTCCCTTTTGCTTCTTCTTGCCTTGCAAACAAAATTTACAGCCGCAAAAACACCATTAGGCGGCCTACAACCCCCAATTACTCTTTTACAATGCCAATTTGCCGTGCCTGGGCAGAAGCAAGTGTCCTTTGCGTGAATTTAGAGCTGGGACATGGCGCTGGAACATCGCCGGAAACGGAAACGAGTGCGGCATCATCACCTCTTGCCGCCAGATGGACCTGTATAAACACGATGCCACGTGCACGGACAGCCACCCGTGTGTGACTCATCATTTTCTCCACTCATCATTTTCTCCACTACCTTTTTACAGGCTTGATCCAGCGGGTGGTGCTCGCTGGTGGTGGTGCTCTTCTGCTCCCTGTGCACATAAGCGTCCCCTTTTTCCGCCCCGCCTGCCTGTTGCTTCTGCATGGCCCTGCTGTCCACACGCCACTCCCTTTGACCACGAAAACGCCACAGCCCCCGTGTCGCCTTTCACGCCCAACGCCACCCTTCCAGCACCGGTCCCGTCCTCCAACCATCCGTCAGCGCGCACCCTACAAGCCATGACGACCGCTGCTCGTCACAACGAGGTCACGCCTCTCCTGAACGTCACCACCGCCACAGCACGCACCAATGCCTCATCGGCCTCCACTTCCACCACCGCTACTCCCCGCGCCAGCAACCACCACCACTTCCCCGGCTGGGGCAGCTACAATAAGCACATTCGTGTCGATGACGCCGCCCTCGCCAAGGCCGCCCATGCATTGGACAGCCGCCGGCATCCGCACGAGATGCTTGGGCCTTTGCAAGCCTCGTCCATCTGCGGGAATGACATTTTGAGTTCTTGTTTTTACTCCCTCGGCTTGGTGACGAGTTATGCCGGGCAACTTGCCCCTCTCTGCTTCTTGATGGTGGGGCTAGTGCTGTATCTCTTTCGGTCCGTGTACGGGGAGGCCATTACAGCCATTCCTGTCAACGGCGGCACGTACACGCTGCTTATCAACACCTCGAGTAAAGCTGTAGCTGCTGCTGCTGCGTGCTTTAGTGTCCTCGCTTATATTGCTACGGGCGTCGTGTCTGCAGTCACGGCCTGTAACTATTTGCACGCGGTCTTACCTGACCTGATCAACGTCCCTGTTGCAGCGTGCTGTTTACTTGCTCTCTTTGCGTTCATTGTCGGGATGGGCTTGAAGGAAAGCGCGGGGGTGGCCATGGTGATTTGTGGCATTCATGTTTGTACTTTAGTCTTGCTTTTGGCCCTGGGGCTTGTGTATGTCCTTTTCAATAATTTGGGTGAGCTCCCGGCGAATCTTGCTTTGCCTTTTCCTAGTGTGACTATAACGGGTGACGAGAACGGAGGAGGGGAAGGAGGGCTGAAAGGAGCAGGGGAAGTGGGAGGGTTGGAGGAGGATGTGTTGCCAGGGAGCATGTGGACGGCGTTGTTGTTTGGGTTTGCCGCGGGGATTCTAGGGGTGAGTGGCTTTGAGACCTCCTCGCAGTACATCGAAAGTCAGAAGCCGGGTGTGTTTCTGCTCACGTTGAAATATATGCAACAAGCTGTCTGTGTCTTCAACCCCCTCCTCTCCCTCCTGTCCATCACCGTGCTGCCCGTCCCCGTCGTCGTTGCTTTCTCCGAGACTGTCCTCGAGCACGTCGCACATGTGATGGGGGATTGGCTTCAAGCAGCCCTTGGACTCGGACCACTTTCCGGGGCGGAAAGCACTGTGAATATAGGAAGGTTTCTGAGGATTTGGGTGTCGATGGACGCCTTTGTTGTGCTGAGTGGCGCGGTCTTGACGGCGTATGTAGGGATTGATGGTGAGAAGGGAGGGAGAGAGGGGAAGGAGGGAGGGGGGGAGGAGGTGATGCTATACATCTATGTTCATCTTTCTCGTTTTTGTCACCTCTCTTACCAACCCTTTCTTCCTTTCTTCCCTCCCTCCCACAGGCTTGATTTATAGCATGACGATGGATGGGTGCTTGCCTTCCTTTTTACTGACGCGGAATGAGTGGCGGGGGACGGATCATTTCATCATTTTGTCCTATCTGCTGTTGGCTGTTAGTCAGGTAAGCGAGGGAGGGAGGGAGGGATGGAGGTTGATTTATGATTTAGGCTCTAGCTTGTTCTTTTAAATCATTAAATCAAAAATCATGCACTCACGCAATCACAACCCTCTTCTTCCCCCTTTCCCCCTCTCCCTCCTTCTCACAGGTGGTGCTTATGGAAGGCGACGTCGAAGCCTTGGCCGGCGTGTATGCCTTCTCGTTCCTTTGCGTCATGGCCCTTTTCGCCATCGGCTGCGGCATGCTGAAGGTAAAACGAGCCGAGCTCCCCCGCGAGGTGGTGGCGCCTTGGTCGCACGTGATTGGGGGAGGGGCTGCGGTCATTTTAGCCTTTTTTGTGAACCTCCAGAGTCAGTCTGATTATCTGGTATATTTTTTCTGGTACCTCTCAGGGGTGGGTGTTTTGATTTTGCTGATGTTTCAACGCGTGCGGCTGCTGAAACTTTTGATTTACTTCGCGCCGCCTTCCCTCGCGCTAGTGCTGAAAAAGGAGCTCAAAGCACTGCGCTCGGAAGAGGTGGTCTTCTTTTGCAAGGACCCCAAAGACTTGTACATCCTAAACAAGGCTCTCTCTTACGTCCGGGCCAACGAAAGTACTGTCGATTCGGTCCTCGTCGTGCGTTGCCGGGGGGAGGGGAAGCAAGGCGGGAGGGAGGAAGGGGAGGAGGAAGAAGGGGAGGAGGCCAAGACCATCAGAATGGTCGACCGGATGTACCCTGCGATACGCGTGAGCTTCTTGCAAGTCGATCAAGCGTTCACCCCAGAAGTGGTAGAGGTGCTGTCGAAGCTCCTGGATGTCCGGAAGGAGAAGATGATGATTTCATGTCCGGATTGGAAGCATCGGATAGATAGGCTGGG
>Ga0209390_10010474_pt1 | contig 10843 bp, 14 predicted proteins | sample BON01_FD_187212 | JGI IMG/M metagenome (GOLD analysis project Ga0209390, IMG submission 187212) | Freshwater microbial communities from Lake Bonney liftoff mats and glacier meltwater in Antarctica - BON-01 (SPAdes) (version 2) | ecosystem: Environmental > Aquatic > Freshwater > Ice > Glacier... | reverse complement strand
TGTCATGGTCGCTGAGACCCAACACGTCGACGCCAGCCGCAAGCGCATGCCCCACAAGCTCGGTGGGGCTGTCTGCGCCATCGGATGCTGTGGTGTGGGCATGAAGGTCTATTCGCAATGGCACTCCCCCATGCTAGGTGCCACACTGGAGCAATGGCGAAAAATCCTTCTTCGAAGGCCGACGACAACAGAGCGTCCCCGATTTCCGAAGCCTTCAGGGATTTCATTCGCTCCGGCTGGACGGCCCACACCCCTGCTTCCGCCACCGCGTGGGCCGTGGCTTCTTTCGCCGCTGCTCGACGCAAGGACATCAGCGCACAGTTCCCGGAAAGGACTCTTCTTTTTCCCGCGGGCACCACGAAACAGCGATCCAATGACACGGATTATCCCTTTCGCCCACACAGCGCCTTCACGTATTTCACGGGATGGGGGTTTTCCGCTCTTCCTGACAGCGTTTTATTGGGGACACCAACAGATAGCGGCCATCATTGGGGCCTCATCATCCGACCCCCTGCCCCTCGCACCAGCGACGAGTTTTATGCCAGGGCCGATATTGGGGAATTCTGGACGGGGAGGCGGCCTTCCTTGGAGGAAGTCAGTACCTGGCTGGGCGTGGATACCGTGGACATCAATGATTTTGTGCTCGAGGAGGCCCTCACGGGCGACGCAGCCATCATCCGTGAATCTGACCCCCTCTTCACGGATGCCCTTGACTCGCTGCGCAAGACACCCAAAGACCACCACGATGTGGATAGTGACCTGGCTCGCGCTGCCAGTGAAATGCGACTGGTCAAGGACTCTCTGGAAATTTCAGAGCTCCAGGAAGCAGTGCATGCCACCCATCGCGGGTTCACCGACATCATCGCAGCGCTGCCTGGCGCCGTGGGTCATGAGCGGGGAGAGCGCGTGGTGGAGGGGGCTTTCAACTCGAGAGCCCGCGTCGAGGGCAACGGTGTGGGGTATGACTCGATTGTGGCCAGTGGGTCACATGCCTGCATTTTGCATTGGGTCACCAACGATGGGCCTATTCGCGACGGAGATTTGCTTCTGATTGACGCAGGGGTGGAGAGAGATTCTCTCTACACCGCAGATATCACCCGGACTCTTCCCGTGAACGGTCGCTTTAACGCCGCCCAGCGTGAAGTCTATGACGCCGTGCTCGAAGCCGCAGACGCCGCCTTTGCCATCGTGAAACCGGGAGTTGTCTTTCGGGAACTCCACGCAGCGGCGATGCAGGTAATTGCCCGTCGGGTCAGCGAGTGGGGATTACTGCCTCTGTCTTTGGAAGAGACACTCCACACAGACGGCCAGCTTCATCGGCGCTACATGATTCATGGGACCAGTCACCATCTAGGCCTCGATGTTCACGATTGCGCTGAAGCCCGCAAGGAGATGTATATCGATGGGGTCCTCGAAGCAGGCATGGTCTTCACCATAGAGCCTGGGCTGTATTTTCAGCCCGATGACAAAACGGTACCCCTGAAGTGGCGTGGAATTGGTGTCCGCATTGAGGACAACATTCTGGTGACCCCAGAGGGCGGCCTCAACCTCTCGGCAGGGATTCCCCGCACCCCGGACGCTATTGAAGCGTGGGTGACCCGCTAGCCGCTCGGTACACTTGGGGTGCCAGCGGGAGTGGTGAAATTGGCAGACACGCAGGATTTAGGATCCTGTGCCTTCGGGCGTGTGGGTTCAAGTCCCACCTTCCGCACAGTGTTTGTTGTCCCGCGAGACGGTCGCAACGCGACCTCGCGCAAGAGGAATAACTTTCGGCCTACCGGGCGATAAAAGGCTGCGACGTCGACGCTTCGCGGGGCAGTCCTCTCGTTGCGACAATACCCAGATGACAAACAACGCCAGCCACGCCAGAGAGTCTTCCCAGGAGGGCAATTGCCATGATGCCTGATGCCCACCGTTCTGCCGAGCTAGATTCAAGAAAGACGATGGACTTGGGGATAATTTCGACGCAAGAGACCTAGATCACGTCGCCTGCGGAAAAAGCCAAAGCAACCGCCAGGAACTTGCGGTTGGTGTGGTTTGCGAAGAGGACCACATCGTCAACCGCGGCCTGAGCCTTTCGGCAGTGGTGTCCCCAACCCCTTGACGCAGAATTTCCTCCACGAAAAGATTGCTCAGGCATAAGCTGCCACCAGAAAGCTTGCACTATTTTGCTCATGGTTCACCTCTTGGTTCCCGTCGTCGTGGCGCTCTTTATGGGCCTCATTCCACCGCCACCACAGGCCGTGTGGGAGTGGCCCACGAGCGGTGATCACCTGATAATCCGGGATTTCACCGCTCCCCTCACTCCCTGGGGAGCCGGACACCGAGGGCTAGATATTGCGTCCGAGGGCACCACCATTGTCGCCCCCGCCGGCGGGACCATCAGTTTTAGCGGGTGGGTGGTGAATCGCGGTGTACTCACCATCACAACCCCGGAGGGCATGCTTATCAGCATGGAGCCGGTCACCCCCGCAGTAGAAAGCGGCGAACGGGTGCGCCGAGGCCAGGTCATCGCGCGGGTGGAGCCTGGGCATTGCGCGACGCTGTGCCTGCACCTGGGGCTTCGTGTAGGGAAAGAGTATCGGTCGCCCCGAAGGGAACTCGGAGTCCTCCAGAGGGCAAGACTGCTCCCCTGGGACCCTTCTGCCTAAGCGCGCGGGTGCGCCCTGTCATAGGCGCCCCTGAGCCGTTCAGTGGACACGTGCGTGTAAATTTGTGTGGTGCCCAAAGAGGCATGCCCCAAAAGTTCTTGAACGCTGCGCAAATCCGCCCCCCCATCTAAGAGATGCGTGGCCGCGGTGTGCCGAAGAGTGTGGGGGCCAAGCCCTCCCGTCCCGGGCAGATCCGCTAAGAACCGCGCCACCACCTGATAGACGGAGCGCGAACCCACCGGTTTCCCGGTGGTGGAGAGAAAAACCACGTCCCCCGACAGGTCTCCTGCAAGGTGGGTGCGCCCCCGCTCGAGGTAGAGCGCTATCGACCGCTGTGCCGGGCGTCCCAGGGGGATAACGCGCTCCTTGTCCCCTTTTCCTCGCACCCGAACCGTGAGGGATGGTAAATCCATCCGAGACAGCGTGAGCGATGTCAATTCGCCAACCCGCATAGCGGTCGCATAGAGCAACTCCACCATGGCGGCATTCCGGAGCGCTACAGGGTCACCCGTGCTAGCTGCGTCCTCCAGTATCCGGAGAATCGTCTCCATCTGAGAGCGGGTGAGCACCCGGGGCAAAGACTGAGTTGCTTTGGGGGCGCGAAGCCGCACACCCAAGTCCCCTGTCGTGTGGTGGTTAAGCCCGAGCCACTGGGTGAAACCTTTGAGTGAGGACACTTTACGCCGTAGCGAAGAAGCCGCCATGCCTGACTCCGCCAGGGACCACACCCACGAGCGACACAGCTCCGTGTCCAGCTCAGCGGCATCAACCACGCGCTGCGTGGCCAGAAAGCCCACAAACTGTTCCAAATCCCCCTGATAGGCCAGAAGAGAGTTTTCGGACAAGCGACGGCTCTGGGCAAGCGTGTGGCAATACGAGCGAGAAGCTGCCAGCAGGGTGATCATTAGGAACCGGATTGAACCTGATCTGCGCGAGTGTTGAACGCGGAGTCTTTTTGGGAAAACATCGCGCGGCGCTCCTGGGCGCTCATCGCACTCACGACCGACCGGTAGCTCGCGTCGTAAGAAATAATTTCCTTCACATCCTCGAAAGGCACCTGGGAGAAAACCACCTGGTCGGGGTAGACGTGCACCAGAGAGGCTGCCAGACCGGTGGTTTTTGCAGAGAAAATGGTGCTGGCAGGCCCGATGAGGTCAATGTTGTAACACGCGGCAGCAGCCACAGAAATTGGCACTCCGGCAAAAGTCGAAAACGTGGAATAGTGCAGATGTCCGGCAAGAATTCCCCGAACATCGGTCCCAGAAATTACCTCTGCAAGGGCAGTCTGATTCTCCAGCTCGATTAGCCCCATCAACTCGATGGGGGTGGGAATGGGGGGGTGATGAAGTGCAAGCAGCGTTCCTTTGCCGGCGGGAGTGTCGAGTTCGCTGGCCAACCAAGCCAGCTGGTCTTTCGTGAGCTCACCGTGGTGAAACCCCGGCACCGAAGAATCTAAAACAATGATACGAAGCCCACCGGCCCAATAGACCGCATCTTGCGGGGCAGTGGTCGCCGGAGCGTCCATCAGCACTGAAGAAAAAGGTTCACGCTCATCGTGATTGCCCATCACCCACAACACTTGGGCGCTCAGCTTCTCGGCCCACGGTTCCACGAGGGAACGCAAACGCACATAGGCGTCTTCTTCCCCTCGGTCCGCCAAATCGCCCGTGAAAACGAGCGCATCAACAGGCAACCCACTGTCCACCAGGCGTTCCAGGAGAAGGGCTAAAGGTCCCTCCGAGTCAATGAAGCCAAACAGTTTGCCGTCGCCTGCCAGCAGGTGTGTGTCGCTAATGTGCACCACAATGTGCTCGGCATCGGGATGTTGGCTAAACGCGCTCATTCCCCCAGCTTAGGTGAGTGGGTAGGGACACCGGGGAGCAAAAAACCCACATCGGCGGCTTCCGTGAGCACCATGGCGCCTTGTTCTCGAACTATTCGAAAACACCCTCTGGCATGTTTGTCTCCCCATCGGCCAGGCACCACGCCAATATCTCGACCCAGGCCTGCCGCGTGATGGGCGGTGTTGATCGCCCCCGAGCGGTGTGCTGCTTCGACCACAACCAGCGCATGCGAGAGCGCGGCGATGAGGCGGTTTCTCGCAAGGAACCGTTCGGGCCGAATTCTCATTCCACACGGCGCTTCCGAAAACACCACTCCACGTTCGGCAATATGGGTCATTAATGACACGTTCTCGGAGGGGTACACCGATTCCAACCCTCCGGCAAGAACCGCAATGGGCGCCCTCCCATGGACGAGGGAAGCCTGGTGAGCGATGGAGTCAATTCCTAACGCTCCGCCGGACACGATGCCCACGCCCTCGCACCACGCCCCTTGGACAATGGCGGTGGTGTGGGCGAGACCAGCCCCTGTCGGGTTCCTGCTTCCCACCACCGCCAACGCTGGTTTACTTCGGGCAACCGCCCCTGGGTCTCCTCGCACCCACAGGGTCACCGGCGCCGCCGGCCCCAGGTCGTTTATCCGCGTCGGCCACAGGGGGTCCTCGGGCCCCATCACCTGTATTCCTGCGTGGCGCTGCTTCTGGTGAGATGCCTGCACCTGATCGGGGTCAAAACGCGCACGCCACCGCTCGAGTTGAGCAAAGTCCGAGGAAGAGATGTCCTCGCTAAGGCCTGTGAGCACCTTGGTTGGTGATGTTGTGGACACCACCAGTTGGGCCGCGGACTCAATTCCGTGGCGCTGCGTCAGTGCCCGAGCGAGGCCATCACCGGGGTGAGCCATGAAACCCCAGGCGATACGAGCGAGTGTTTCTGATTCCATGGGAGCACCGTGACAGAAACCAGGCGGGAACAGTGCATCGTGGGCGGGGTGGGAGTATCCGCGCGACGATGCGAATATGTGGACACGTTATTCGTCAAGTGCGAGTTCCGTGGGGAGCTTCAAATCTTTGCTTCCTAATTCCTCCACATTGACATCTTTGAACGTGAGGACGGTCACCGAGGAGACAAAACGATCTGAGCGATACACATCCCACACCCAGACATCCTTCAAGGTGAGCTCAAAATAAAAGTCTGCACCGCGTTCTTTGACTTCCCGAGTGACCTCGTTGGCGAGATAGAACCGACGCTCCGTTTCTACGACATAGCGAAACTGGCTCACGATATCGCGATACTCCCGATACAGGGCAAGTTCGACTTCGCGGTCGTAGTCCTCGAAGTCTTCAGGTTGCATGGTGCCTGGAGTCTAGTGAAGCTGCAAGCACTAGAAGTGAATCCACGTTCGCCGATGAAGCGGTGTGACACCGTGTTCACTAATCGCGTCGCGATGACCCGCAGAGCCGTAACCCTTGTTGCTGGCAAACCCGTACTGCGGATATCTCGCCGCGTGCTCAATCATGAAGTTGTCGCGATGAACTTTGGCGATAACGGACGCCGCGGCCACGGACACACAATCCCGGTCCGCCTTTTCCTTCGTCACCACGGCCAAGGGGTGAGGCAAATGGGGCGTCACAAAATCGTGGCTGCCATCGAGCAACAACACCGACGGTCCCACCGCAACGCCCTTGCGGGCCAATTCCTGAAGCCCTCTCACCACAGCGGTCGCGAGAGCATTCATAATTCCCCGCTCATCAATCTCTTGGGCGCTGGCCTCGCCCAGTGCCCAGTGGGAAAAGGACTCCCGCACGGCCTGGGCAATAGCGGGTCTTTTCTTTTCGCTGAGTGCTTTGGAGTCACGCAAACCCTCAGGCCACAGCTTCTGCGAAGGCTCCCACACGACCAAACCGATGACGACAGGCCCTGCCAGAGGTCCCCGCCCCACCTCGTCACACCCAATCACCCGGGGATACCCGTGTGCGACCAGCTTTTCTTCACTGGCTAGGGTGGGGGTGGCCCGAGAAATCAGGGCAGTCTCGACTCGATGCCAGAAAACACGACGGGGTAATTCGACAACCACTCCCAGCGGTCTTGGGGCCAAGTAATCACGATGGCGCGACCGACAACATTGCCCACTGGCACAAAACCGCCCCCTGGCTTATCCATGTTGCGCCGGGAATCAGCGGAGTTATAGCGGTTATCGCCCATCACCCACAGCGCTCCCTCGGGGACCGTAACCGCAAAGTCGTTGCTGCTGACTTTGGAGACCCCGTCCGGAAGCTTCAGATAGGTTTCCGCCAGAGGAACACCGTTGACTCTCATGGCACCGAGTCCATCGCAGCAGACAATAGTGTCACCCGGTAACCCGATGACCCTTTTAACCAGGTGTTTATTGTCATCGGAGCCAGAAAGACCAATAAACACCGAAACAGCATTGAGGATGCGAGAAAGCGGATCATCTTCACTCACCCCGGTTTGCGCAGAAAGCCATCCGCCAGGATCGACAAACACTATGACGTCACCACGATGAAGTTCAAACACCTGAGGAGTGAGCTGGCTCACAATGATGCGATCATCGCGAATCAACGTCGCTTCCATCGACTCGGTAGGGATGAAAAAAGACCTAATCAAAAAGGTCTTGATGATAAAAGAGACCACCAAAGCAGCCAGAAGAACCACTACCGCATCCCTCAGGAAACGCAAAACGACACTCAAGGGGGACCTCCGGTGCCGAGCCATCAGGAAAAGATGGGGATCTGACGCTGCAAGGACTCCATGACAACAGACACGTAGGCCAGTATAGAAGTGCCTTAGAGGGCCAGAGTTACGATTCGCGCTTTTCGCGAATCTTGGCCTTTTTGCCGCGCAGGCTGCGCAGGTAGTAAAGCTTCGCGCGACGAACGTCACCGCGGGAAACAACCTCAATGTGGTCAATCACCGGGGAGTGGAGGGGGAACGTACGCTCCACGCCCACCTGGAAGCTGATCTTGCGCACAATGAACGTCTCGGTCACGCCGTGACCGGAACGAGCAATAACGACACCTTGGAAGACCTGAATGCGTGAGCGGGTGCCTTCCACAATGTTCACGTGAACCTTGACGGTGTCACCAGAACGAAAATCGGGAATATCGGACCGAAGTGATGCTTGGTCAACGAAATCAAGGGTTTGCATGATGTCTCTTCTCTGCGCCGCCACAGGTCGCACGCGAATAATGGAATGAAGCCAAGCTGTGCCCCACCGAAGTGGAGTGCTGCTCCCCTATGGCAGAGGCGCACGGTGGCACAATTAAGTATTCTGTCACAAAACCTGCCAACTAGCCATCCACACTGAACTAGGGTGGGACACCTATGATTCCTCGCCACTCCCCCGCCACCGTTGAGCAGATGCGCCCGGTAGGCGCCTTTGTCGCCCGGGTCCTGCGCACCCTTGAGGAGAAGGCTCAACCCGGAGTTTCCCTGCTCGACTTAGACGCTCTCGCGCACGACATGATCCGAGAAGTTGGTGCCACGAGCTGCTACATCGACTACCACCCCTCGTTCGGGGGTTCTCCTTTTGGCAAGGTGCTCTGCACCTCCGTCAACGCTGCCGCCCTGCATGGGCTGCCTCACGACTATGCGCTGGTGAAGGGTGATCTTCTCTCGCTGGACTTTGCCGTAAGCCTGGAAGGCTGGGTGGCTGATTCGGCGCTCACCCTGGTGATTGGTGGCCCAGGAACTCCCAGTGATCAGCAGCTCATTGCCACATGTGAAAAAGCGTTGCTTGCGGGCATCGCCCAAGCTCGCTCCGGCAACCGTCTGGGAGATATTTCGGCAGCAATCGGCCAGGTGTCGCGTCAAGCGGGATACCGGGTGAATACCGATTTTGGTGGCCACGGGGTGGGCCGCACCATGCACGAAGACCCCTCCATTCCCAATGACGCGCAGCCAGGCACGGGGCCCAAACTCAAACCCGGGATGGTGTTCGCAATCGAACCGTGGCTTATGGAAAACACCGATGAGGTGTTTACCGATACGGATGGGTGGACCCTCACGAGTGTCGACGGGTCCCGCTCAGCCCACGTGGAACACACGGTGGTGGTCACCCAGGGTGACCCCCTGGTGCTCACCGCGCGCGACTAGTCGCGAAGCAACTCCGGGCGGATAGCTTTCGTTCTCGAGTAGGACTGCTCTTGGCGCCAGGCTCGAATTGCTTCGTGGTTCCCACTGAGCAGCACCTCGGGAACATCAAGTCCGCGCCACTGGCGAGGCTTAGTGAAACTGGGGTATTCCAGTAAGCCTGATTCGTGGCTTTCCTCCGCCAAAGAATCTGGGTTTCCCATGAATCCCGGCACGAGGCGAACGATTGCCTCCAGCATCGCCAGAGCCGCTACCTCCCCGCCATTGAGCACATAATCGCCGACGCTGAGCTCTAGCACCGTGCCTTTGCCCCCGTAGTGCTCGACCACCCGCTGGTCAATTCCCTCGTAGCGTCCGCAGGCAAACACCAGGTGTTCCTCGGTCGCCAGTGACTTTGCTGTTTCCTGGGTGAAAAGCGCCCCCGCAGGTGTCGGAACGATGAGGATGGTGCCCTCTTTTACCAGCGGATCAAGGGTCTCCCCCCACACGTCGGGACTCATCACCATTCCGGCGCCACCGCCATATGGAGTGTCGTCCACACTCTTGTGAACACCACAGGCCGCGTCTCGCAGATTATGAACGTGAAGGTCGACCAACTGAGCTTTGGCAGCCTTCCCCATCAAAGCCACCTCGAGGACATCGAAAATCTCCGGGAAGATGCTCACGATGTCTACCTTCACGAGCTCGCGCCCTCAGCTTCCTCCAGTGGCTCAAAAAGGCCGCCCGGAGGTGTGATGGTGACCGTGCCGCCCGCGATATCTACCTGCGGAACAAAGACCTCCACAAAGGGCAGGAGGATTTCTGCTTCACCGGTGGAGATGACCAAAAGATCTTGGGCGGGAAAATGTTCCAGCCTGAGAATTGTTCCCACGCTGAGCCCGTCGCGCATGACGGTGAGCCCGACAAGTTCGTGATCAAACCACGCATTCTTCTCAGTCGGCCTCGTCTCGGGGTCGTGCTCAACCCACAAAATAGCTTTGACGATGGTCTCCGCGGTATCGCGATCGTCAATACCCTCGAAAAAAGCGACCGGCGAAGAGTTCACCTCCCGAATACTGGAGAGCTTTAGTGTCTTCCCGTACCAGGGTGAATCGGTCGGGACTTGAAGTTTGAATTCGCGCCCCACGACAAAGCGCAGCTGGGGGTCATCCGTATAGACCTCAAGCTTGAGAGCGCCTTTAAGCCCGTGAGCCCTCACGAGCCGTGCAACGCGTAGTTCCACTCGCTCCGGCCTCGGTGCAGTGGGCTGGGAGCCAGTAGGCATTAGGAGTCGGTATCGACGACGTCGACTCTGACCCTACGGCCATCTGCCAACGCATTTACCAGTATTCGCAACGCTTTTGCAGTTCGTCCAGCACGACCAATCACACGACCTAAGTCATCCGGGTGAACACGCACTTCAAGCAATTCCCCACGGGGAGTATCAACAACGGTGACACTGACCTCGTCCGGGTTATCAACGATTTCCCGGACAAGGTGATTCAGTGCACGATCTAACACGATTATTCCGCCGGCTTCGTTTCTTTGGCGGGTGCTTCCTCAGAGGCAGCATCCGCAACAGCTACGACATCTTCTGCAGGAGTCTCCTCAACAACCGGGGCCTCAGCGGGAGTCTCCTCAGCAACAACAACAGGAGCCTCGACGGCAGCTTCCTCGGCCTGGGCCTGCGCAACGGGAGCTTCAGACGCCTCTTCGGTAACAGCAGGAGCGGCTTCCTCGACGGCGGCGGGAGCTTCTTCGACAGCGGGAGCTTTCGCGGGAGTCTCCTCCGCGGTGACAACCTCGGACGTAGCCTGCGCGACAGGAGCATCCTCAACCGGAGGCTTGAGAGCCTTGGGGCGCAAGACAGGCTTCTTCTTGGCGTCCGGGGAGAAAGCAACCTTAGGCTCAGCAAACTTCACTGTGCTCTTGGCGTTCTTGTCGCCCTTGAAGATTCCCCAGTCGCCGGTGAGCTTGAGCAGTGCCATGACCTGTTCGGTGGGCTGAGCTCCCACACCCAACCAATACTGAGCGCGATCCGAGTTGACCTCGATAACGGACGGGTCCTGGGTGGGGTGGTACTTACCAATTTCTTCGATCACGCGACCGTCACGCTTGGTGCGTGAGTCAGCGACAACGATGCGGTAGAACGGCGCGTGGATTTTTCCCAGGCGCTTCAAACGAATTTTTACAGCCACGTTTCTCCAAGTAGATGAGTTGTCATAACTACCAACGATTACGTGGGGGCACAATCGTCAGAGG
>Ga0209390_10010471_pt1 | contig 10844 bp, 3 predicted proteins | sample BON01_FD_187212 | JGI IMG/M metagenome (GOLD analysis project Ga0209390, IMG submission 187212) | Freshwater microbial communities from Lake Bonney liftoff mats and glacier meltwater in Antarctica - BON-01 (SPAdes) (version 2) | ecosystem: Environmental > Aquatic > Freshwater > Ice > Glacier... | reverse complement strand
GAGTCCGCAGTAAGCCGGTATTGTGCGGAGTTGCAGCAGGGGTCGCGTCCAGGGGCGGGGAAACTCTTCGATCTAATTAGTGCAAACAGTAAGGATTGACCCTTTTCTGCCCCCCCCCCTTTTCTGCCCCCCCGCGGAGTGAACAAATGGACACGACGGAGCGCGCAACTGGCCGTCAGCCTGTGTTTTTAACCACGAATGGACACGAAAAGCTTCGTCTACCGACAGACCTTTGAGGTCATTGACTGAAAAACGCGGCGGTCTATATTTCTAGGATTAATAACGAAATGCAAATAATTTAATTTTTCATTAACGGAAAAGTCGGCGTCGATGGTTAACCGTATTAGATGCCCCTAATACCTCTAACGTTCAACGCCGATTTGAAACTTCCCACTAAATGGGCGAATCAATATCCATATTTCGGCGATGGCTTTACGCTGCGGCTTTGTTATTACTGATGACGACCGCATGTGAGATTGCCGCAGAAACCCGTTCCTTCGATTTAGAAGCGGGTAGCGCCAGTACGACTCTCAGAGAATTCGCCCGACAAGCGAGCGTGAGTGTCGTGATGAATCGCCAGAATATCCAAGGCGTTCAAACAAACGAGGTATCCGGGTTGTTAGCACCCAAACATGCGCTCGAGCGCATGCTGGAAGGCACGTCCCTAGTTTTCAATGAAGATTTGGAAACAGGTGCGTTTGCCGTCACGAGATCGAAAGTATCGGTTGCGGAACTAACTACGCAAGGCTCTGGGGTTCAAATCCCAGAATCAGAACATAAACCCAAAAATGCTAAACCCATGAAAATAAAGAAAAAAACAATAAGCGGCCTGTTTAAAGGCCTGCTTGCGCTCGCAGTTGCGAGCGCCCCGTCCGTTTCCGCCCAGGACAAAGGCGAAGAGGTCTACGAGCTTTCTCCCTTCACGGTCGACGGCAGTTCCGATGTCGGCTATCGTGCCACAAGCACTCTAGCGGGGACCCGTCTGAATACTCAGCTAAAGGATGTAGGCGCTGCCATATCGGTAATGACCAAGGAACTGTTCGACGATATTGGGGCAACAGATTCGACAACGCTTCTCTCCTACGGCCTTAATACCGAGACGTCGGGAGCCCAAGGTAATTACGTAGGTGGCAATAGTGTCGTTGGAGCAACGACGGCTGATCTTGCTGATACGCGTGTTAATCCGCAACAAGGACAACGTATACGCGGACTTGCTTCTGCCGACCTCACTCGAAACTATTTTCAAACCGACATCCCCTTCGACGCATATAACACAGACCGGGTAACGATCAGTCGTGGTCCGAATTCTCTTCTTTTTGGCATTGGGAGTCCTGGAGGAGTTATCGACAACACGACCTTGCAGGCGTCTACAAGCCAGGATTCCGGAGAATTTAGCATTCGATTGGGGGAGCGGTCGAGTCATCGCGAGACTTTCAACGTTAACACGGTGCTTATTGAGAATCGGTTGGGCGTAAGGATTGCCAGCATGTACGACAAGTTCAACTACCAGCAGCGACCCACCTTCGACGAGAAGAACCGCCTTTATGTAGCGCTTAACGGCGTCCTACTTGAAAATAATAAGAGCGAAGTGTTTGATAAAACGATTTTCAAAGTGAATTACGAAAAGGGTGAAGAGAAAAGCAATCCTCCGATAGTTACGCCTCCTGGAGATGGGATCTCCGCGTGGTTAACCGGCGTTGATCCATCGTTGGAGAATATTCCAGGTGTTGTCTTTCCAGGCAGATTGCAGAATTTCACGCCGAAGTGGACAGTGGACCAGAGATCTGTAGCGGACGGTGGATCTGGCATTCTTGTTGAAGCTGATTTCCCGGGCCCGGTTGCTCTCCCCAATTTCATTCAGATGTCGTTAGTATATGAGGATGTTACTAACGGGGCAGGACCAGGAACCACCGGCACCCCTCATGATGCCAGAATCTGGCGGACGCTGAACTCCTTTAATGGCCGTGGTGGTCGTAATTGGGACTACTGGTTTACCGACTCGATATTCAATGAGAATTATGTTCCTAATTTCACGATTCCATCGTTGCCGCTCTCAGTTTTTGATAACGAAAATATGTCGCTAGCAGGAACGACCAATCGGGTGAATCGGGATTTTGATACTGTGAATGTCAGTTTGGAGCAGACGCTTTGGAAGGGCAAGGCAGGAATCGAGGTTAGCTACGACAAGCAAAAGTATGATACCCGGGCTAGTTTGCCCTACTCTACGGGTGCATTTCAGGTCAGCTATAATACTGTTTCTGTCGATGTGCAAGAGTATCTCAATGACGGCACTCCCAACCCTAATGTAGGTCGCGCGGTTATTCATACAGGGAGTAATATTCAAGGGGGCAATGCTCGATCGGAAATCCTGGGACTTACTGAGGTAGATCGGGAAAGGGAAGCTACCAGGGTTACCGCCTTCGCCGATATTGATTTTTCTAACAAGGATAACGCTTCAAAATGGCTGGGAAGGCATGTCGTTACGGGTTTGTTGAGCACCCAGAAGCTCGACACGACAAACAGGAATTTTGAAGGAGCTTGGGATTCGGAAACTGTTGATATCGGTTCTAATGATTACCACTTCGACAACTTAAATGGATTTCGGCGTGCAGTGATCAGCCAGACCTATTTAACGCCTCAACTGCATAATGACTCAAGTGTCAACTCTTTGGCTGATGTAAAGATTAGTAATTACATCGACATTGATCTTCCAACGGACGGGGAGGGTTTCCAGGGTCTTACCTATAATCGAAAAACGGGCAAATTTGAGAATGTGGGCCTTGAAGCGAGGCAGTACTTAGATGCTTTTAGTCGTAACATACGCGAGATTGACACGCAGATCCTGAGCATGCAGAGCTTCTTCTTAAACGGCCACGTAGTCGGCTTGGTCGGCTTCAGAAATGACGAGCAGTCGACTCTTATCAATCCAAACGTTCCTCGTTTCCCAAGTGGTGAGGTCGATTTGGAGAGCGCCAATTTCTTGGAGCCTCCTAGGAACCCGATCACGGGCGAGTTCGAACAGCCGGAGGATGGTAACACTACTACTTGGAGTGTTGTAGCGCACATGCCTGACAGCATTATGGACAAACTTCCAATCACCGGTCTAAGTTTTCACTACAACGAGTCTGAGAATTTCAATCCGGTTGGCGTAAGAACTGACATAGAAGGATTTCAAATAGCTTCGCCCGGGAGTGAGACGACAGAGTACGGGTTCACCCTGAATCTTTTTGAAGACAGGTTGTCTCTTCGCGCAAACTGGTTCGAGACTTCCGAGGTGAACGGCACCGGGACGGCTAACCCGCTCGACGTCGCCGGTCGAATTGGCGATTGGACGTTCCGGTGGCTCGAAGCCGAGCGTTCCGGCCTGACTATCGATCAGTCGCTTGCGGCCGCCGGATTTCCGGCTGGTTTTTGGGGAAGTTACGAAGAAGCCTTCAACACTTTAGTCGACTTGCTGCCGGCCAACGTTAAATCGGTAGCGAACTATCGTCGGGAGGTGCAGAACGGAAATCTCGTTATAGAGAACGATTTTGATCTGCTGCAGAACATCGGCTCCACCCGTGACTTCATTGCTGAAGGCTTCGAGCTCGACCTGGTTGGGCAGATCACGAAAAATTGGCGGGTGATGCTCAATGTGGGCCAGCAAAAGACCATTCAGAACAATATCGGTCCAAAGACCTTGGCATTAGGCGCCGCTTTGAATGCGAACATCCAGGCCGCTCCTTATCTGAATTTCCAAGACGACCCGCAAAGAGTGGAGATCACGTTCGCGAATCGCTGGGCCCAGAATTTCGCGCGTCTGCTGTCTGCTGTCTCCCAGGAAGGTACCGTTTCTTTGGAGCAGCGCAGATGGCGCTGGAACGCGGTGACTAACTACACGTTCTCTGAGGGCCGCTTCAAAGACTTCGGGGTCGGCGCGGCCGCCCGTTGGCAGGACAAGGCGGCAACGGGTTATCCTTTGCTTCCTCTCAATGCTGATGGAATCGCCTTGCCCGATCTTGCGAATCCATTTTTTGGACCAGACCAGCTTAATGGAGACCTTTGGTTTAGCTACGGGAAAAAGATCATTGACGACAAGGTGGACTGGAAGATCCAGCTTAACCTTCGCAACGCGTTCGGAGACGACGATATCATTCCGGTCACCACGAATCCGAATGGTGAGCTCGCGATATTCCGCAACTCTCTTCCAAAGGAAGTCTTCCTGACAAATTCCTTCAGCTTTTAGTAAAGTGGTTTTGATAGCTGTTTGGTTGGGCCACAAATGCCTCTATACTATTCGGAGCTTTCTGAGATTTGAAACAGTCCGTTCCATTGATAATGATGGAGCGGGCTTTACTAAGTCTCCAACGATTCGAAAATCTTGTAGGGGCTTCGCTTCCCACTTCGCCCTTTCAGGCTACGAGAAAAACGTGTGGAGACGACTAACTAAGAGAGTGTGGAGCTCTGCATCCATCTAAATTTATGCAAAGAATGTTATATAAAAAATCGGTTGTATTCATCGCATCGCTAACGAGCTTTCCACTCGCTAGTGTTTTAGCAAACTCGCCCCTTCCGCCAGTCTCGGACAGGCCGAATATCATTATAGTCATGTCGGATGATATGGGCTATTCCGATATTGGCTGCTACGGTAGCGAGGTCCAGACGCCGACCCTTGATGGATTGGCGGCCGAGGGTCTGCGTTTTACCCAGTTCTACAATACTGGCCGCTGCTGTCCCACGCGAGCTTCGCTGCTGACTGGCCTCTACCCGCATCAAGCGGGAATTGGATGGATGACGAATGACCGAAAGCTGGAAGGATATCGCGGCGACTTGAACAGGAAGAGCGTCACGATCGCTGAAGCGCTCAAGCCAGCCGGATATTCTACCTACTGCGTTGGCAAGTGGCATGTGACCCCGCATCCGATACTTGGCGAAGCGGTGCGCAAGCACAACTGGCCTCTGCAGCGAGGGTTCGACCGTTACTACGGGATCATCAATGGCGCCTCCAGTCTTTGGGATCCGAATTCTCTTGTGCGGGACAACGAGCTAGTGACCATAAAAAACGATTCCGCCTACCAGCCTGCGGAGCCCTATCATTTCACGGACGCGATTAGCGATAACGCGGCTATGTATATCCAGAAACATGATACGAAAACTCCATTCTTCATGTACGTGGCCTATACAGCGGCTCATTGGCCGCTGCATGCGCGCCCCAAGGATATCGCTAAGTATGAAGGAAAATACGACGAAGGCTATCAGCCGATCCGCAAGGCGCGTTTGGCTCGGATGAAGGAGCTTGGCGTTGTCGCTGCTGACGCTGAACTTTCGCCTCTCGTAGGCGATTGGGATGCGAACGAGGATTTGGAAATGGAGTCCGCGCTCATGGAGGTGTATGCGGCGATGATCGATCAGATGGACCAGGGAATTGGGCGGATTGTGGATGCCTTGAAGCAAACCGGACAATTCGACAACACCCTGATCCTGTTTCTTCAAGACAATGGCGCTTGCCAAGAAGCGCTTGAGTGGATGGATACGAGCAGTCAGGGCCCCCGAGGCGCTTTCCCGTCGCTAAACCCTGTGCCTGATGACGTTATCCATTATGATGATTCCCAACCCAAGCAGACGCGTGATGGCTGGCCCATCCTGTTTGGCGGCGAATTACCGGGCCCGGTCGACACTTACATGGCTTACGGCGAAGCATGGGCCAATGTTTGCAATACGCCGTTTCGCGAATACAAGCATTTTGTCCATGAAGGCGGTATTTCCACGCCACTGATCGCGCATTGGCCCAAGGGAATTAGCGAGAAGAATCAGTTGCGAGCCGAGCCGAGCCACCTCATCGACCTTATGGCGACTTGCGTTGATCTATCCGGGGCGAAATATCCGTCCGTTCTCAATGGAGAAAATATCCGCCCGATGGAGGGAAGGAGCCTGGTCCCTGTGTTTGCGAGTCAGGCCTTGGATCGCGAGGCTTTGTATTGGGAGCATGAAGGCAATCAAGCGGTACGCGTGGGGGACTCGAAGCTGGTTATGAAGAAAGGCCGGCCATGGGAGCTCTACGATATTTCGGAGGATCGCAGCGAACTCCATGACTTATCGAAAGCGAAGCCCGAACTCGTGGCGAAAATGGCCGCAATGTGGAAGGACTATGCCGTGAGGACCCATGTGTTTCCGCGCCCTGAGGAATGAGAAAACTGAAAAGAATAACCGACTGAAAATGAATAAATTACCCGTAAATCAACCGCTTCCAAATCGTGTACGTCGACAGGTTGGAATAGGCCGCTGCTGTCATCGGCCGCTGCTCTTTCACACCCGTTCGATCAACTTCCATTGAAATGTAATTAATCTCTTACTCAACCCCTTTAGTAATATCATGAAAACAAAGCTGTTATTGTCGTTGCTGACCTCCTTTTTATGGACATCGCTCGCTGTTCAAGCCGCAGACCCTATACGGGTGTACATTCGAGCAGGAGAGAAAAGCCACGCTCCGGGCGCTCACGAACACCCGCAATTTCTAGAGGACTGGACCAGACTCCTGCAGGAGCGAGGGGCGGAGTGCTCCGGCGGCCTGGGATTCCCGAGTGCCGCCGAGCTCGAGCGGACCGACGTGCTCGTCCTGCACGCTCAAGAGGCAGGCAATATCGAGAAGGGCGAGCAGCGCGACAACCTAGAAGCGTTCCTTAGGCGGGGCGGCGGTCTGGTGGTCATTCACGCCGGAGCAGTTTCAAGCGATCACGAGTGGTACAAGAGCGTGATCGGCGGCTCTTGGCGCAAGGGGACGACCAGTTGGCTGGAGGGGACGACGAGCCTGTATTTCCCCGAAGTGGACCACCCGATCATCAAGGACCTCTCGAACTTCGATCTCGACGACGAGATCTACTACGACCTCGACATCAGGAAGGACGTCAATGTGCTCGCCACCGCGTATACCCCGAAGCTCGTCGACACCACAGGGAAGAAGAATACTCCAAAGGAATGGAGCTGGGACAATGAGGGTGCCCGCCTCCGGGCTGTGGAAGCGGTCGCCAAGCGCAAAGGGGTAAACATCTACGATTTCCAGCCGCAGATCTGGACCTACGAGCGGAAGTTTGACGGCGCGAGCGAGACCTACAGGTCGTTCGTGCACATTCCCGGGCACTGGTATCGAAATTTCAATCACACCGGCATTCGCGCCATGATCCTGCGGGGTATCGCCTGGGCGGCCAAGCGCGACAACGTTGACGAGCTTTGCCTCGCCGACGAGCTGGGCGACGCCCTCAGGTATGTCGAAGGCGGCGCTCCGAGCCCGGAAGAAGTGCCCGACCACTTGGAGATCCACCCCGATTTCGAGATATCCCTAGTCGCGTCCGAGCCCCTGATAAACAAACCAATCAATCTGAATTGGGACGAGAAGGGGCGGCTGTGGGTATGCGAGACGCCCGAATATCCGAACGGCCTCCGGAAGCCGTACAGCGAGCTCGGTTGGATGGACTCGGGATCGCTTTTCCCGGGCAAGTACGATCGCGACCCGACCGACCGCATTTCGATACTCAGCGACGAAGACGGAGACGGCGTCATGGATGCCAAGAAGGTTTTCGCCGACAAGCTGGAGCTGGTCACTAGCTTCGTGTTCTACAAGAATGGCGTGATCGCATCCAGCGCCCCCGACATCTGGTTTTTGGAGGACACCGACGGCGACGATGTCGCGGACCGTCGCCAAAAACTCTATACGAACCTCGGAACAAGGGACACGCATTCCGTTATCAATAATCTCCGATGGGGTTCAGACGGGTGGATCTATGCGACCCACGGGTACTCTTCCTCGCAAAACGCGACTAGTGGCGATGGGAAGACGAATTTTGGACCCATCGGCGACGGCGTGGTGCGGTTCCGTCCGGATGGCAGCGAATTGGAGCAGTACGTCTCCCATGGCGGCAACACCTGGGGAATGGACATCACGATGGATGGCGAGATCTTCTACACCAAGCCGACCAACGGAAACCCTCTGACCCATGCCGTATTGCCGGAATACATACTGGAAAAAGGCAAGATCCCGGGAGTTAGCGGGGGAAATGGGCTCTTGCCGGAGGAGCGCCTATACCCTGCAGCAACTTGGGAACATCAGGCGTACGTGCAGATCGACCGTATAGGCGGCTACACGGCTGCCTCCGGTTGCGCGATCTACGAAGGCGGAGCCTGGCCGGACGAGTGGAAATTAGGATACTTCACGACTGAGCCGACGGTAAACGTAATTTCCCACTTCAATCTCGTTAAGCAAGGTACTACCTACAGCGCGGACCGCGTTGAGGGTCGCAAGGAGAAAGAATTCATACGCAGTTCCAACATGTGGTTCCGACCGATCGAATTGCGGACGGGCCCCGACGGAGCCCTCTATGTAGTGGATTTCTGCAACCAGGCGATTATACACAATGACACTCGCGGCCCGGTGCATGGCCCGGCGCACGCAGCACTCCGGCCCGACCGAGACCACTACTACGGCCGCATCTGGAAAGTTCAGCACAAGCAAGCCAAGGCTATCGCGCCGGTTTCGCTCGATCGGACGGATATCGCATCGCTCCGGCGCGCGGCCCAAAGCTCCAATGATCACATTCGTAGCGTCGCTCAACGGATTTTGAGAGATGACCACAATGCCCAGGAAATCCCCATAGGAAGTGACGCCTTGAAGGCCTATGACGAGGCGGCGGCCGAAAACGACTTGGACCGGATCATCGCAAGCGTTCTCGCCGCTCGCGACGACTGGACTCGTTCCGCGCTCATCGCGGCCTCCTCAGATCGTGCCGTCGAGATCATTGAAGCGGCCCTCGAGGCCGAGTCCAACGATTCGCTGCTCGCCTTTGTTTCAGCTCTTTCACCATTAGCCATCACCCATGGCAATGCTGAATCAAACGCCGCGCGTTTGCTCAAAGCGTGCGGCAATGCTAGCTCGGAGGTATCTACCGTTGCCGCCGCCGTGCTGGCCGCTCTCGCGAAGAATGTCGAGTCCCCGCCACCCTTGACGAACGCTCTCAAGGAGGCCTTGCTTTCCTTGCTCAGGAACGACGAAACCCGGGATCTGGCACTTCCCATGGCAGTCAACTGGGATAAGAACGGCGAACTCGCTGCTCAGACCGATGCGATCGCATCGGACTTGTTGGACGCGCTTGTTAAAGGCGACTTGAACGACGAGCGGAGAATCCGCTTGGCCCGTAGTCTGGTGAATTTGCGGGCGAACAATCCCAAAGTCATGGAGACAGTCATCGCCATACTATCCAGCGATGGCAGCTACGCCCTGAAAGGCGGGTTGTTGGCCGCTCTCGGTTCGATCGAAGGACCAGATCTTGGAGACGCGCTGATCGAACAATTTTCCGCTCTCAAAGGGACGCTTAAGCTCAAAGCTTTCGATGAAATCGTAAAGCGTGCCGATTGGACGAAATCGTTTCTCGACGTCATTGACGAAGGCGAGGTAACGCCCAGCGAGCTCGGGCCTGGCGGTATCGCGCGGCTTCGCACGCACCCTGATTGGTCGACGGCTCAGATAGCCAAAAACCTCTTCGATCGCATCAGCCCTGAAACCGCAGATAAAGGTGAAATCATAGCGAGATTAATTCCTGTAGTCGAAACCGGCGGCGACTTTGAAAACGGGAAGATTATTTTCGGTGCTTGTGTGGTTTGCCACAAACTTGGCGATGTGGGAGCCGCGGTCGGCCCTGCTCTCGACGGAATGGGAGCCCGTGGAGCCAGCGAGCTTCTCAGTCAAATCATCGATCCAAACCGCGAGGTGGAGCAGAATTATTGGGCCCATAATATCACTACGAGAAGCGGTGAGACCTTCACAGGCGTCATATCATCCGAAAACGCGTCCACGCTGACGCTCGCCACTCAAGTGGGAGTCAAAGAAATCGCGAAATCGGACATCGCCAAGCGGGAGAACACCAAGCGCAGCCTGATGCCCGAGGGATTTGAAAACTTAGGCGAGGAAGGGCTCCGAGACCTGCTGAGCTACCTTACGAACCAAGCAGCCAAGCCGTGACCTTGCAATGGCTCGAATTGAAACCGCATTATCATCTATGAAAACCCCGTGTTCGTCGTCCTGCTCTCTCTCCAATGGTAGATTCGAGGGTGTATGAACGGTGTAGCCTAATATCGATTTTTTATCCCTCTGCGTCTTCATTCTGACTGGTTGATTCGACAGTATTTGCTTCGGTAAAAAGCCTGCGTATAGGGGATCGAAGGCATGGGTAAAGTTTTCTTCACCGGGCGCGCTCAAGGATGAGTTCGAATGTGCGAATTGAAGAACTACCCACCCTATAGAAAGACAACAGCGGGGCAGAAAAAAGGGTCAATCCTTACTGTTTGACATTATCGGGTGAACTGGATTGGTGAAGGAGTGGCAAGAAAACTAAGATTTGAATCTCAAGGTGGTCTCTACCACGTCATCAATCGAGGGAACCAGCTTAGCTGGGTATTTGAAAGCGAGGGGGCGAAACGATCATTCGAAAAGACCTTGTATGAAACCTGCGAGCGCAGTGGATGGATCCTCCGCGCGTGGGTGATCATGGGAAACCACTTCCACTTGGCCGTGGGGGGCAGAAAAAAGGGTCAATCCTTACTGTTTGACATTATCGGGTGGGCAGAAAAAGGGTCAATCCTTACTGTTTGACATTATCGGGTGAACTGGATTGGTGAAGGAGTGGCAAGAAAACTAAGATTTGAATCTCAAGGTGGTCTCTACCACGTCATCAATCGAGGGAACCAGCTTAGCTGGGTATTTGAGAGCGAGGGTGCGAAACGATCATTCGAAAAGACGTTGTATGAAACCTGCGAGCGCAGTGGATGGATCCTCCACGCGTGGGTGATCATGGGAAACCACTTCCACTTGGCCGTGG
>Ga0209390_10010470_pt1 | contig 10845 bp, 14 predicted proteins | sample BON01_FD_187212 | JGI IMG/M metagenome (GOLD analysis project Ga0209390, IMG submission 187212) | Freshwater microbial communities from Lake Bonney liftoff mats and glacier meltwater in Antarctica - BON-01 (SPAdes) (version 2) | ecosystem: Environmental > Aquatic > Freshwater > Ice > Glacier... | reverse complement strand
TAATTGCTATTAACGAATTAGCAAATGGAGATATAAAAACTTTATTGAAACCTAAACTATTTTTAGATGAAAGTTTAGTATTAAACTTACTTTTTCAATGCTGGATTTCTATTGCTACATATCAAAGTGCTACTAATCACTATCATAGAGATTGTCATTACGGAAACTTTTTACACCAAAATAATAACGATGTAGGATATTATGAATATAAACATATGAATACTACATTTTTTCTTAAAGCGTGTCCTCATAATATTATGATATATGATTATGGGCTTTCACGAGAAATAAAAAGTACTGACGATAAGTTAGATATAGCAAATGATTATTTTCGTATATTTGCTGCTTTTAAAGATGAAAGAACAATGGGAGGATGGATTAAATTAGATTTAGTTAAGCACCAAAAACATATTGAGACTTCTAAGGTTTTACGCTCAGGATTACATAAAGTTTTTGGAGAACCAAGAGATAAGCAGGATTATATGTCTATGCTTATATATATGATGATATATATTGGAAAAGATATTATAGTTACTACAAAGCCATCTAAAGTAATTAATAGTAGCCCTTATATTATATAGACGTGTTGTAGAGAGATTAAATAAAATATTGTATATTTTTAAATGCAAGTAACGATTAAAGATAGATGTGATATGATTAGAAGCAGGAAAGATGCTAATGACCGTATATATACTCCTAAACCTTTAGCATTAAAATTGATTGAGATGTGCGAATTAAAAGAAGGAGATACAGTATTAGACCCTTCTTTCGGGGCAGGTGTTTTTTATGATAACTTTCCTAATTATGTTAGTAAGGACTTTTGTGAAATAGATATGGATAAGGACTTTTTTAATCATACGGAGAGAGTAGATTGTGTTGTAGGAAATCCTCCTTTTTCTTTATGGACTAAATGGTTAAAACATACAATGACTATTACAGATAAGTTTGGTTATATATTTGGTATGTGTAATATTACAGATACGAGAATAAGAAATATAATAGGTATGGGATATGGAATAACAAAAATACATCTATGTGTAGTTAAGCATTGGTTTGGTAATACAGCACTTGTAGTTTTTGAAAAGAATAAGCCTTCTATTATGTCAGTAGAAGATAGTGTAATATTATGTGATATATGTAATAGTAAAAAATGTTTACGGGGAGTTAAAGGAAATCCTTATAATAAATGTACTATTATAGAAAGTACTTAAAAACAAGGTAAATATAATATAATAACAATGGATTACTATACAGCGCAAAATCAAATGGAAATTGATATGCGAAAAATGGATGATATGTTATTAGAATGTTTAAAAAAGTTTAAGAGTGATATAGATATGAAGCCCGTATTAAGAGTTATGAAAGAAAGAATAGAAAAGCACAGATTAAGTATAGAAACTTTTGAAGAAAAGTATTGTGATGAGTTAACTATTTTGAGTACATAATTTATTTTTTTTATAATTTTTACAACTTTTAATAAGTTTAATAGAAATAAATAATTATGTACTCTTTTTATAAATGACAGCCATAAAAACACGGGGAGAAGTATTTACACCTCAAAATATAATAAATGAAATGTTAGATACATTGCCTATAGATGTATGGAAAAATCCTGATTTAAAATGGTTAGACCCCTGTGTAGGTCACGGACAATTCCCTATTTCTATATTAGAAAGATTAATGATGGGACTAAAACAAGTAATTCCTGAAAAAGAAGAAAGAAAAAAACATATATTAGAAAATATGATATATATGGTAGAACTACATAAGCCGAGTATAGATATAGTTAATGAAAAGTTAGAAGGTAGTAAATATAATTTAAATATATACGAAGGGTCTTTTATAGATTATAGGCATTTTACAAAAGTAGAATTGCCTTTTATTTTTGACATTATTGTAGGAAACCCTCCATATCAACATCACGAAGAAGGTCACAAAAGAACATTCTCAATATGGGATTTGTTTGTTAAAAGGTCTTCTAAAATTATAAGAGAAGATGGTTATTTATTATACATACACCCATCAGGATGGCGAGATATTAACGGCTATAAGAGACATATTTTTAATTATATTAAAGAACATAATTTAATATATTTATCTATAAATAGTTATAGTAAAGGTGCGAAAGTATTTAAAGTATCAACTAATTATGATTTTTATTTATTACAACATAAGAAAACTAACACGAATATTACAAGAGTTAATGATATAGATGATATATTATATGATATAGATTTAAATAAATGGGAGTTTATTCCTAACGGAATGTTTAAAGAAATAGAAAAGTTATTATCTACAGATGATAGGGTGTGTTGTATAAATAAAGATAAGTGTACTATAAGAGAGTATGAAACAGTAAAAAAATATCAAGATGAAGTATTTAAATATCCTTGTGTTTATACAATTAGTATAAAGGATGGGATAACTTTATACTATTCTTCCATTTATAGGCATCATACTAATATTCCTAAAGTTATATGGAGTAATGGAAGTGGTCTTCCTTTTATAGATTATGAAGGAAAATATATGATAACAGACTTTGGATATGCTATTGTTGATGAAAAAGAAAACTTGCCTAAAATACTTGAAGCATTGTTAAATAAAGACTTTAAAAAAATAATGTCTTATTTAATTTTTAAGAAAAATACAAAGTATAATTGTAAAATTATAGCATTATTCAAAAAAGACTTCTATAAAGATTTTATTAGTACTTAAAAAGAATAAATAGTATATTATATAAGATATGAAAAATACTGAGTACTACTTTCATCAAACACCTGAAAAGTTATGTAAAGATATAGTCCGCTTATTTCAATGGGCTGATAATGAAGTAGTATTAGAACCTTTTGCAGGAGAAGGTAGTTTTTATAGGAGTTTACCTGATAATGTAGAAAAGCATTATACTGAAATAGAAGAAGGGATGGACTTTAGGGACTTTGACTATAATAACATAGTAGTTAATACAGTTATAAGTAATCCTCCATTTAGGCTTATAAATAGTGATGGAAAAGCATATAATGCTTATAATGAAATATTAACATTCTTTGCTGAAAAACAAGAGATAGAAAGAATAATATTTTTAGTAAATGATGCTTGTTTTGGTTCTCAAACCGTAAAGCGTATGAAAAAATTAGAAACAGAAAATCTACATCTTATAAGAATAGTTACTTGTGATGTAAAAAAATGGTATGGTAGATATTATGTATGTGAGTATGCGAGAGAGCCTAATTATAGTTTTGATTATTTAGAAGATAAATATTAGAGTAATTTAAGAAAGTCTTTATAGTTACACTCGTTATGGTTAGAACATATTGTTTTTTTATCGTGGTCTTTCACTGATAATGATACGATTAAATCTAAATGCCTTTTAGCGCTTCCATTAGCATATAGATAATTTTCTGTCATATATGAACTTTCTATAAAGTAATGATGTTTAACGGTTTTTACATAATCTGGGGTAATATCATATAATTCTCCTGTTTCCTTATTTTTTAATACTGAATGTACTTCTCCTATAACAGATAATCCGCATTTACATACTCCGAATGTAAAACCTTTAGCAGAAGACCATTTATTAGTTTCTAACGTTTTGTTAATATAATTAGCAGATATAACGCTATTAGTATGACAATATCTTATGTATCCTACAGGTATGATTTTAAGGATTTTAAGTTTAAAGTCAGTATTATATTGTTTATCTAACAATTTTAATGTCATAATGATACGATTATAGCCTACAGTATTACGAGGGTCTACATCTGGTAGAATAAGATTTCTTTCTACTTCTTTTTTAGATTGATATGAGAACATCGGTTCGTGTGCTTTAGGACACAATTCTTTTTTTAATTCTTTTATGTTAATCTTAGAGAATATATCATCGCAGATTTCAAAAGTAGTCATTTATACCTTTATATGCTTTTCAATGTATCTTAAGTGTTTACTTATAACTATTATTATTATAGGCAATCAATTTTTATTTAAATCGGTACATTTTTATATAATATAATATAATATACTATAATATACTATAAATATATAAAAAAATAATAAATAAATAAATAATAAAGAATAAAAGAAATAATAAAGTTCTATAAAAAGGCGGATAGGGCGGATAGGTTTCCTCCTAAACTATCCGTATATAGAATTAATATCTGAAATGAAAAGTTAGGGTGCAAACCTATCCGCCCTATCCGCCAAATCTCTACTTTTTTATTTTTCTTAAAAATCCTTTATATAACACTTAAGTTATATATTTAGGGTCTCTATCTATTCTCTCTCTCCACGATATTCTTACTCTATTTTCTGGTAATTCTTTTTTATGTATGCTAAGAATTAAAGCGCCATAATCTATTTTCATAATATCTACATATAATCCTTCTATTTCCTCCCTACTAAAATGAGAACCACATTCGCCGATGATAGCATCTATAATTAATACTTGTGAAGCACTTTTGAGAAGTATAAAAATATCCGTTTGTTTTCTAATAATAGCGGGAATGGCTTTAAAAGATTGTGATATAAAGAATAAGTTTAAACCTACTAATTTATCACTTTCGTGTCTGCTTTTAACTGCTAATTTATTAAGAAAGTTTCCTTTTTTATTAATGGAATATCCGTCCCCTCCAATCATATCATCTAATATTAAGAATATCATACGAGGATTATGTAATATTTCGCCAGTAGTAGTACGAGGACGGTCAGGGTCATCATTAGGGTCAATATATCTTTTAAAACTTAGTAGTAATAATTCCTCATATGTTAAATTATTTATTTTTTTTGAACTCATAAACTTTTTATATATTACAACATATTTATTATATTCTTCTATTAAATCTCTTTCTGCTTTAAGTTCTTCATAAATTAATGCTAATCCCCCGTCTACATCTTCTTCTAAATCTATCCTATCATCATCTTCTAAACTTTTCAAAGTATCTAATATGCTATTTTGTTTAGAACGGCTTGTTCCTCCGCTAATCCATATTGTACGCATAACAACATCCGTTCCATCACTTGCTATAAATCCACTATCTTCATATGCTTGTAGTAATAAAACACAATTGTATGTTTTTCCACCACCTTTAGGAGATGCCGATAAACATATGTTAAATGTAGGAGGTAAATTATTATTTTTAGGTTGTGGCGGGTCATACTTTTTATACTTTCTCATTTCTCCATTAATTCCTTTTAATGCGGTAATCTTCATTTAAAAATATTATCCCCTTATAGTAATAGTATATATTATAATGAAGACGATATATCCTGATAATTACACAGAGGAAGATAAAGCAATGTATGATGATATGATGATGAAGGGCGAAGCACTTATAGGTAAAAAAATAAATAAAATGGATGCTTTCCTTATTGATTTAGCATCACGAATGACGATTAATCAAATGAAAGGAATATCATCTGATTTAAGTATTGAGGAAATGGAACTTGTAAGGCTTACGCACAAAGATGCTATGTCTCAATCAGTACACGAAACTCCTGATAATTTATGGGAAGGAAAGGAACATCCTTTAGATAAAACTATAAGTGATTACTATAAAGATAATACTGAAAAACCTGAATTATTAGACGTTCAACATCTTTAATTTTTGTCTTTCGTGAAACTTTCTATTATTCTCACAAAGAACTTTACGACAATCTATACACATCTTATAATATACGGATGGTCTTTTTGTACTTATATCTAATGATGTAGGAGTATAATGTTTAAGACATTTTAAACATTTTCGTGGTACGGGGTTTTCGCATACTAATAATACGGGGTCAGTAGCATTTAAAGCGTGTATACTAAATACTTTAGTTATTTTTAATCTACTCATTATTATATTTTATATAAAATATATCTTTAAGTACTAAAAATGCGTTTATAGAGAGAAATAATTTTCTACTATATAAATATAATGGTACAGACATACGAACAAAAAGTGGAGTTATTAAAAAAAGCAAGATTAGCAAAACAAGCAAAGCAAGGAAAGAAACAACCAGAACCAGAACCAATTCCAGAACCTATCCCAGAAACAGTCCCAGAACCAATTCCAGAACCTATCGTAGAAAAAGTAAAACGTGTAAGAATAGCAAAACCTAAAGTAGTAAAAGAACCAGAACGCACATTAGTGATAGAACCAGATGAAGTATTAAGTGAGGAAGAAATAATTGAAGAACGTATTGAAATTGTAAAAGTTAAGAAACCTAAAAAGTTAATTAAGAAAGTAATACAACAAGTTTATGAAACTGATAGTGATGAAGAGATTTTGGAAGAGGTTGTAGTAAAACCTACACCACGTGAACGAAAATCATCTACTAATGAAAGAAAAGGAAAAGCCCCCGCTAAACCTTTTGAAATCGTAAAAGAAAAGTATAATTTTAATTTCTAAAAGTATAATATATGAATAGTGTAAAAGTAATTAAGTTATTAGATAAATGTGAGGCTATGACGCTATTATGCAGTAAAGCAACTACACATTGGGCTTTAGTTAAGTTTTGCTTTAATATCCCTCTCGTATTAACAAGTAGTGCTATGTGTATAATAAATAGTATTAGTTCTAACGCTAATCATATAAAAATCCCTAATATAATAGTAAATGCTATAAGTGTTCTAATAATATCATTAAATAACACAGTAAGAGGCGGAGAAAAATATGAATGCTTTAAAAAACTATCAACACAATTTATGGTTCTATCTCAGGATATAGAAAGTATAGATGAGATGACAGTAGAACAATATAATATAATAGTATTAAAGTATGATAATTTAATTAGTGATGTAGCCTTTGAAGATATAACTTTAACAATAAAAACATCAGTAGCAAAGTCTTTTAATGATGCTAATAGAAATATTCCTATACAGTTAAATGGAATTATAGGAAATAATAGTAAAATAAAGGTGGAAGTGTTATAATTTTTTTAATATATATAGTTATTATAGATTAATGAGTAAAAAGTGTAAGGAAGGTTCTTCATTAAATGTAGATACAAATAGATGTCGTAAAGATTGTAATATTACACAAGAAAGAAATCCAAAAACAAAAAGATGTAGAAAAATATGTAAAGATACACAATTTAGAAATGATGATAAAGGAAGATGTAGGAATGTAGCAAAAGAAAAAGCCCCAGTAGTAGCATATGTTCCAGAACCTTTAAATGAAGATGACTTAGCAATATATGACAATAGACCTATGTATAATAATGTATCAAATATATCGGAGAGTATGCCTTTCAATTCTCTTAGAGAGGTAGTAAATGATATAGCCCCGCCTAATGTAGAAAGAATGGTTTTTATGATATCAGTAGCATTATCTCCAATGAGTATTCCAGGTAATAATTCCGTAGGAGTATCTCCTATGAGTGTCCGTAATAATTCTGTGGGAGTATCTCCAATGAGTGTCCGTAATAATTCCGTAGGAGTATCTCCTATGAGTGTCCGTAATAATTCTGTGGGAGTATCTCCTATGAGTGTCCGTAATAATTCCGTAGGAGTATCTCCTATGAGTGTCCGTAATAATTCCGTAGGAGTATCTCCTATGAATATTCCAGGAAATAGTGTAGGAGTATCTCCAATGAGTGTGCGTAATAATTCAGTAGGAGTATCTCCAATGAATATTCCAGGAATAGATGTAGGAGCATCTCCTATGAGTATAGGTAATAATTCTATTGCTTTATCTCCTATAGATATTCCAGAATTAATACAAGATATTTTTAGAGATTTTCCCGTAGAAGTAGCAATTGTACGTATGGAACAACCTATACAACCATTAATGGAAAACTCTCCCCCAATAATACAAGAAGCAGTATTTGTAGTATCAGTAGCAAGTAGTAATAGTTATGATGAATTAGAACAATTTTTACTAACACAAAATCCAGAAGCATTTGAAGAACAATTGAGAAATTATGAAGATGTAGGAGAGGTTCTCCCACCTACACCACGTAATCGTAATCGTAATCAACCTACTTTGGAAGAAGTAATGAGAAATGATGATAGACCAGTAAGTAATGGGAGAGTTTTTATAGATGATGTTAGAAGAGCAGAAAGATTGCTAACTCCTACACCTCCACCAACAAGACGTAGAGTACAAGCGCCATCAAGAGTAGCATTCGGGGGTTCTTATGTAGCAAGACAAGTAGATAATGTAGTAGTACCAGTTCCTCCACAAACCCCTAATTCAAATATAAGACCTATGAGACGGCAATCAAATGCTATAAGAGTAGCATCGGCAATGTTTACAGAAACTCCAAGTTTTCAATTAAATCAGCCAGTATCAGAAGCAGTATATGAAAGACCAGCGATATCATCAACAATGGAAAGAATAGCACCTCCACAATTTGATTTATTACATAGTTATGAAAGACCTCCATCAAGAGAAAAAGTATCATCAACAATGGAAAGAATAGCGCCCCCAGATTTTAATTTATTACATAGTAATGATGGAGGACTATCATCAGCCCGTAATATAGTACAAAGTGCTTTAGCAGGAAGTATAAGAACAGCATTAGCGAATAATTTTGATGAAGATGGAATAGAAATAATAGAATTGCCCGTATCAAGACGTAGAATAGCAGTAATTCCACCAGTAGATAATAGTTTTGGAGTAATAGTACCACGAATAAGACCAATATCCGCACCTGTAATAAGGACAGTTCCAGAAGATGTTCTTTTTGGAGTATCAATTCCAGTTCCAGTAGTTACAGGAATGAGACAACCATTAAGGGCAGTAAGAGAGGATGTTAATTTTGGTACAGTAGGAGCACCAGTAGTACAAAGATTAAGACAACCATTAAGGGCAGTAAGAGAAGATGATAGTTTTGGAATAATCCCCGCACCAGCCCCCAGAATAAGACCATTATCTGCACCAGTAGGAAGTAGAAGAAGTGATATAAATAGAGCCAGAGCATTTCCAGCAGGGACTTTTGGAATGACAGCAATAGCAGAAGAGATTGTTAATACAACCGTAGCACAAGGAAGTGGACGTAGAAGGGCAGATATAGAAAGATTAAGGGCTTTCCCAGAGAATAGTTTTGGGGTTACATCAACACAAGAAAGTATAGTATCAAATGTTTCCCAAAACTTAGCATTCTCCAGAAGATTTTATCGTTAAGAGAAGTATATAGCGTATTGACGTAAATACAGAGCATTTTCAATAAGAAAATTGGCTTCATCATAACGATTTTGTCTTTTTGCTTTACTATACGTTTGATATATTTGTTTATAATTTTCATTAACAAGATTAGTTGCCTTTGATATCATACGGTAAAATGCTAAATCAAACATTGCTTTGAATGTAATTACTTAAAGAGATATAGCCTATCAATTTTTATTTATTATAGTACATATTTATTATTTTTTTCTTGTTAAATTACATTTAGCACACAAGGGTCTTAATGTAGCATTTAATTTATGATATTGAAACCATTTATTAGCAAAGTTAGCATCTTCTTTTCTAAAAATATGTTGATTATCTGTATTTTGATTAAATATAGTAGGTTTATTAGGATTTAAAAGCAAAAAGTCAGTAACTAAGTTTTTAAAAGTATATATATGGTCTATATGTATATTCTCAGTTTTTCCGCAAATCTCACATATAGATAGATTAGTATTTCTAAAAGCGGTTATTTGAGGTTTGATACAAGTTCTCATAGCACCTAAAAAACAATGATTATCTTTGTGTTTAACTATACAATATCTATATGAAATATCTTCAATATCGCCATTATTCCTAATTAAATTGAATTGAAATGCTTTTTTATTTAATGTATTTTGTGTTATATTAATATCAATAACATCTCGTGTTTTATAGGGATATTCGGGATGTTTAGTGAATAAAAGCATCAAATCTTTATAGTCTTGGGGTCTTTCTTTAAATAGAGAAGAACATAATCCTTTATTGAGGATTATTTTAAAATATTCTAATTTAGCAGTTTGTGTAGTCATAAAGTATAATATACTATAGTACAATAATGAATATCCTTTAAGTACAAATGAGATTTTGGAAAATAAAAAAGTTGGCGAGTAGGGCGAGTAGGTTTGCACCCTAACTTTTCATTTCAGATATAATTCTATATATATATAGTTTAGGGGGAAACCTACTCGCCCTACTCGCCTTTTTATAGAACTCTTTATTTCTTTTATTCTTTATTTTTTTTCTTTATATTTTTTTATATATATAGTATATATATTATAGTATATTATAGTGTTATTTAGGGGGGATTTAAAGAAAAATAAAAAATAATAAATAATAAATAAAGTTGTATAGGTTGTATATTTATAGTGTTATCCTACGAAATACATAATCATTCGCAGTAGTATCCTCGCTTTCTACAATCAAATCATTATCATTGATATACTCATCAAATATAGTATACGCTAAAGTACCGTATGTATGATTAAAACTCAAATCGTCCAGATTGAAATCTCCATAAGTATCTTGGTATAATTTAATAGCCTTAAAGACGCCATATATATTAACTAAAGCGATTACACCATCTTTAGGCATAGTTTGGGAAATATAAGTATCTATAATCATATGTAGCCCGTCATCAGGAATAACCCATTTTTCATCTTTAAACTCGTAAGATTGGAACATATCATCTACGAGATATTGGAGTTTGTGATTAGTATCAGTATTTGAATGGTTAGCCATTATGATATAACTTTGTATATAATATATTATTTTATATGCGCCTATCAATTTTTATTTTTTTAGAGAAATAATGGAACATATTTATATTATTAGAGAGTTTAGCGATTACTACTTAGTTATATTATTTATATTATTACAGTGTTAGCGATTACTACTTATTACCTTAATTACAATTATTAGTTCATATATCCACGACATGTCG
>Ga0209390_10010467_pt1 | contig 10847 bp, 5 predicted proteins | sample BON01_FD_187212 | JGI IMG/M metagenome (GOLD analysis project Ga0209390, IMG submission 187212) | Freshwater microbial communities from Lake Bonney liftoff mats and glacier meltwater in Antarctica - BON-01 (SPAdes) (version 2) | ecosystem: Environmental > Aquatic > Freshwater > Ice > Glacier... | reverse complement strand
AGGCCAGGAAATATTATTTCTAAATGCTGGATTAATAACAAGCGCCTTAAGTGAAGATAAAAAATACCTATACAATGTAAATTCTACGGAACACAGTATAGAACAAATCAACCTCAACACTTTGGCGTTTGAAAAAAAATATCCTTTCGAAAAAGAAGGTCCGAATGGTGTTGGTAATTATTTGAGGACATTTTCACTCATTAATGATGATGCATTTTTTATAAGCACCATTCAGCATGAACATATTTTTAATTGGAAAGGGGAAAAGCTGGAAAGTTTTAATATATCCGAAATGGGTATAGAACAAAACCAGTTGGAAGAAGGAGACCTGGCCTTTAAGACGATAAGTCTATCCCCGGACGGTAACCAATTTGCTTCTTTGATCACTAATTGGGGGAAAAAAACAACTTCCTTTGCACTGATAGATCGCAAAAATAAATCTTTTATAAAGATGGTTGTCCCTGGCATAGAAAAAACTAAGAATTTTGAGTTAACGCTCAGAATTGTAGGAGGATCGATAGAAAATCACTTTAACCGCTTCCTTTTAGAAGTAAGAGGGAAAGTAATATTGGGAACAGAAATAAGTAGTGAGCTCTACGTACTCGATAAAATTTCTGATTCTTTAAGGCATATAACCTATAAAAGCCGGCTTACTCCTAACGAAAAAAGCGGTACCTATCCTACTGAAGTTGAAGACAAGCTTCAGTTTGAAAATTACCATCGTAAGATTGAGGAAGACATAACTTTCATGGAACCAGTTTGGGATGAAAAAAAGCAGGTCTTTTACCGTTTGTCTTTTCTGATGATTTATGATGAAAATGCTGAAGCTAAAGAAGGACAGCTATATATTCCTTCCAAAGGAGCTGAAGTTTACCTAAGTATTTTGGACAAAGACCTAAATTTGATTGCTGAAGGTCCTTTCCAAACAATGGATAGCTATCCTGGCTTTCATTTTGGTAAAGATGGCAAATTATGGCTGTTCAAAAACATCGCCGATGAAATGGGATTTGTTAGACTGGATGTAAGTTGGTGATTGCCTGTTTGATATAAAATTTCAGTAACAGAAAATGTAATAAAGGAATCAATTTTCAAAATGCTTTTCCAAAGTTTCACTAAATTTAAATACCTATTTTAAAGTAATTCTTAAACCTTTAGGAAAACTAAAATTTATCAGCTAATTTTTTGATTAAACCAATAATGAGATGAAATACAGTATTTACTGCATTGCTTTTGCAACAATCCTCGCCTGTAGCGGACCAAAAACAGGAGAAGAAGGTAATTTACATACATTAGAGGTCACCATGGACACTGTCATAATAGATCCGGGTCAGGAAATATTATTCCTCAATTGGGAATTAGGGCTAAGCACGCTAAGCGAGGATAAGAAATACCTTTATAACTTCAACAATCAGGAATTCGCCATTGAACAAATAAATTTAAACACGCTTAAATTTGAAAAAAAATACCCTTTCGAAAAAGAAGGCCCCAATGGTATTGGAGAATATTTAATGGATTTTTCACTTATTAATAATGAGCAACTTTTTTTTAGAACTTATAATGGTGAGGGCATTTTTGATTGGCAAGGTAATAAACTCGAAAGCTATGATTTGGCCAATATGGGTAAGGAACAAGAGCTATTGGAAGACACCGACAGGGCTTATAAAATATTGAGTCTCTCATCGGAAAGTGAAAAATTCGCTTCTTTAATTACGAATTACCAATCCAAAAAAAATACTCTGGCCATAATCGATCGAAAACTCAAAACCTTTAAAAAGCATGCTATTCCGGCTGTTGAAAAAGCGGGTAATTTTGAGGTGTTTCTAAATGATGGAAAAACTGCATTTGGTTTGAGCTCCTATCGTTTTTTAATTAATGAAGGAAATAAGATAATTCTTGGAACTAGTGTAAGTAATGAACTTTATGTATTGAATCAAGAAAGTGATTCTCTCCAACTGGTATCCTACCAAAGCGAACTAACGCCTACTCAAAAAACTGGCACTTATCCTACCGAAGTTTCGGATATGATTGAATTTAAAGTTTATCGAGATAAGATCCAGGAAGATATTAATTTCATGGCACCTGTTTGGGATGAAAAGAAGCAGGTTTACTACCGCATTTCATTTCATACAGAATACGATGAAAATGCAGAAATCCCAGAAGGAGCGATGTTTCCTCCCCCTAGTGGCGCTGATGCATATTTAACCGTGCTAGACAAAGACTTCAACCTTATAACAGAAGGCAATTTCCCGCAATTGGATCGAATTCCAGGATTTCAATTTACCAAAGACGGAAAACTATGGCTGTTTGAAAACATCGAAGATGAAATGGAATTTGTAAGGCTGGATATAAATTGGTGATTAACTGTCTGCTATAAATTTTGAGCGTAGTATAAAGGATAGGTGGTAAAGGAAAAAATCTAACATTACTGGTTGTCAAGTTCTTTGAATTAAATCCATAGATCAATTTTTCTTAAATTCTTAGGAAAACTAAAATTTATCAGCTAAATTTTTAGTCTAAAACTTATAATAAGATGAAATATAGTATCTATTCCATTTTTATCGCCTTAATCCTAGCTTGTAATAGCCAAAAAAAGGGAGCAGATGGTGATCTACCCACTTTAGAAATCTCTATGGACACCGTCATGATTGATCCAGGTCAGGAAATATTATTTCTAAATTGGGGATTAGACATCAGTGCATTAAGTGAAGACAAAAAATACCTTTACAATGTCAATCCTCAGGAATATTTTATAGAACAAATCAATCTCAATTCTCTGAAATTTGAGAAAAAATATTTTTTTGAAAAGGAGGGACCAAATGGTGTTGGAAATTATGTAAGGGATTTCTCCCTTATTAGTGAGGATAAACTTTTTATTAGCACTTATCCAAAGGAGAATATATTGGATTGGCAGGGTAGAAAGCTGGAAAGTTTTGATATAGCAGAAATGGGCAAGCAGCACAAGCAGATGGAAGATGCGGACAGGCCTTTTAAAACAATAAGCCTGGCCCCTGAAGGCAGCCAATTTGCTTCTTTGATCACTAATTTTAAAGAGAAAACCAGTTCTTTTGCATTGATAGACCGAGACAATCAAACGTTTAAAAAGCTTGCTGTTCCGGTCATTGAAAAAGCGAAAAATTTTGAGCTGTTCCTAAATGATGGAGAAACGGCTGTTGGTTTAGGTTCTTATCATTTTCTAAAAAAAGAAGGGGGTAAAGTAATCCTGGGGACCGGTGTTAGTAATGAACTTTATGTATTGGATGGGGCCAGTGATTCTCTCCAACTCAAAGCTTACCATAGCCAAATAACACCCAATGAAAAAAGCGGTACTTATCCCGCCGAAATTGGAGATCGGACCCAATTTAAAAGTTACTATCAAAAGATTCAAGAAGACATAAATTTTATGGGACCTGTATGGGATGAAAAAAAACAAGTCTATTACCGCATTTCATTTCATATGAAATTCGATGAAAACGCAGAAGTCCCGGAAGGAGGGTTATTTCCTCCCTCAAGTGGCGTTGATGCATTTTTAAGCGTGTTAGATGAAGACTTTAACCTCATAGCAGAAGGCCCTTTCCCTGAATTGGATCACCAGCCCGGATTTCATTTTGGTAAAGACGGTAAATTATGGGTATTTGAAAATATCGAAGACGAAATGGGTTTTGTAAGGCTGGATGTAAGCTGGTAATAGACTTGTTTCGGAATGTTAATCGGAATAGGCAAAGTAGTCTTCTAAGTAGCCCTTTCGGGTAATTATGGACAAATTTTTCAAAGATTTCCTACAACAATACCTGCTTACTCCCGGATTGGAGTATTTCTAATAAGACACACTTTTAACCAGAAACCAAAAGATTGCCCACAGTCTTAAAGATTGCTGCCATCAAATACATTGCAAAAGTCTCCGGTGAAGAGAAAAGAATGATGCATATGATCCATTTATGTAGGAAAAATTTGTTTCACATCCTTCCGTAAAATTGTTATTTTATTTCTTAAAGATATTCAATAACTTTAACGTTAACTATTGGTTAAAATTACCCGTTAAACATTAACAGTTCCCAACTTCAATTGGGCAAATAATAGGCATTTAAAATTTTCAATTTTCAATAAATGACACGAGTCATACCCATATTAACGAATAGATTATCCTTGTCTTTGTTTTCACTCCTATTCCTCCTGGCAGGTTGTGGATGGGAGAAACCTGAAGCCATCCAACTGGCCTACAAAGACCTTCCAGAAGCCATTGATTTTAATTATCACGTCAAACCTATATTGTCAGACAAATGCTTTGCCTGCCATGGGCCTGATGCAGCCAATCAGGAAGCGGATTTAAGACTCGATTTGGAAGAATTTGCTTTTGCCAGCCTTAAAAGCAATGCGAGTCATTACGCAATTGTCCCAGGAAAACCAGGTAAAAGTGAGGTCGTAAGCAGAATCTTAAGCGAAGACAAGGAGTTGATGATGCCTCCACCTGAATCAAACCTTAGCCTTAGTGTAGCAGAGATCGCCACGCTAACCAAATGGATAGAACAGGGCGCAAAATACAAGCCTCATTGGTCATTTATCAAACCTGAGACACCAAATATCCCCGCCATTAGTGAGAGAAATTGGGCGAATAACGAAATCGATCATTTCGTAGCCTCCAAATTGAAGACCAAAAACCGAAAGCCCTCAGAAAAAGCCAGCAAAGAAAACCTTATCCGTCGGGTAAGTTTTGACCTTACAGGTCTTCCTCCCTCTTTGGAAGAGATAGAAGAGTTTGTTGCAAATGATGCTCCGGAGGCTTACGGAAAGTTAGTTGACAGACTGCTTTCTTCTGCAGCTTATGGTGAACGAATGGCGGCAGACTGGATGGATGTGGCAAGATACGCAGATTCAGATGGCTATTTGGACGACAAACACAGGGACTTTAGCCCTTATAGGGACTGGGTCGTCCGTGCTTTTAACAAAAACATGTCCTACGAGCAGTTCATCACCTGGCAATTGGCAGGTGATCTCATTGAAGACCCAACACAGGAAAGCATATTGGCAACAGCCTTTAACCGGCTTCATAAAAAGAATTCTGAAGCAGGTATCGTCTTCGAAGAATACAGATCAGAATACGTAGCTGACCGTACCTCCACCGTAGGAAAAGCCATCATGGGCTTAAGTATGGAATGTGCCCGCTGCCATGACCACAAGTATGATCCGATTAGCCAAAAGTCCTTTTACCAATTGTCAGCCTTTTTTAACAGTACAAATGAATTGGGAACGGCAGTATATGGGCCAGGACAAGTCCCAGGGCCTGCTTTGTTGCTCACAAATGTAGAACAAGACAAGATTTTAAATTACATAGACAGTCAGATTAAGTCCAAGGAAACCCATTTGGAGGATTTGCGAAAAGTAGCTGATAAAGAGGTGGAAAAGCAGCCTTTGAAAGAGGCCAACCTTCTAGACAAACTTCAGAAAAGCCTTTCCTCAAAACTTGTAGCAGCATATAATTTTGATAAAATGCTTCCTGGCAGTAGTAAAACTACCTTCAAAAGTCCGGGAAAAACCACTCATCCTGGCCCAGTAGAGGTAAAAGAACCTGTGATCAAAGCGGGAGCTAAAGGCAAAGGGGTTTTCATCAATGATTTTACCACATTGAGTCTACCGGATAAAGTGGGTTGGTTTGATCAGACGGATCCGTTCTCAGTAAACCTATCGGTATTTCCAGACACCCTTTATCAAGAGGCGGTAATATTTACCCACTGTGAAGACATCCGCCTGGGGCTAAAAGGCTACTCCCTCTTTCTGGAAGACAATAAACTTAACTTTATCATGGCCTACAGCTGGCCGGAAAATGCCATACAGGTAAAAACGGTAGCCGCTATCCCTGTAAAAGAATGGACAGACCTAACCATTACCTACAATGGATTGGGTAAAGCTGATGGAGTCGGTATTTATCTCAACGGGGAAAAAGTACCCGTGACTGTTTCAGCAGATAATATTTATAAATCCATCTTGTTCAAACCAGACATTCATACCTACGGATTCCGTGGTTTTGTACTGGGTGTCAGGGATAAAATGAAGACCTTCCTAAATGGTGGATTGGATGAATTGAAGCTATTCGACCAGGAATTAACTGCTTTGGAGGTGCTTTATGCAGCCAATCCAGAAAAAGCTAGGTCCGCTATTTCAGTAAAAGGCGATCAAAACGCCAAAGAATTGATCGCTGATTATTTCTTCAAATCCGACCATCTTGAAGCGAATGACCTCAGAAAATCGATGGTAGATTTAAGAAAAGAACGGGCTAAAACGACAACAGATATCAAAGAAATAATGGTAATGGGGGACCTGGAGAAACCAAGACCTACATTTATTCTGGACCGAGGAATGTACAATGCACCTACGGAACAAGTTGATCCCGGTATTCCTGAAACTGTTCTTCACTATGATGAAAAATGGCCGAAAAATCGATTGGGACTGGCCAAGTGGTTTTTTGATGCTGAGAATCCCCTTACTGCCCGGGTTTTTGTCAACAGAATTTGGCAAATGCATTTTGGGAAAGGATTGGTCACTACTTCTGGTGACTTTGGTAATCAAGGCAGCATGCCTTCGCACCCTGAGCTACTCGACTGGCTGGCGGTAAAATTCCGGGAATCTGGCTGGGACATCAAAAAGATGCACAAACTCATTGTGATGTCTGCAACCTATCAGCAATCTTCCAAAAACACCCCTGATTTATTGGAAGAAGATCCCGACAATCTTCTTTTGGCCAGAGGCCCTAGTTTTAGGATGACGGCAGAAATGGTCCGTGACAATGCCCTTTCTATAAGTGGATTGCTCACGCAAAACACAGATAGCGAAAGTGCATACCCCTATCAGCCTGAAGGGCTTTGGGATGAAATTACAACCAAATCCTGGAGGTACAGGTATTTGCAAGAACCTGGTGATGGACTTTACAGAAGAAGCCTTTACACGATTTGGAAAAGAACTTCGGGACCACCTTCTATGATGATCTTTGATGTCAGTGACAGGTCAGAGTGTAATGTGAGGAGAACAGAAACGAGTACACCTCTTCAAGCCTTGGTCTTATTAAACGATCCACAGTTTGTGGAAGCAGCAAGAGTGACAGCAGAAAAACTGATCAAAAAATACCGTCCAGAAGAGCAATTAGCCAAGGCGTTTAAATTAAGTACCGGGAGACAAGCTGACGCCAAAGAAATGGAGATCATTCAACAGTTTTATCAGGAAGAAGAAGAACGCTTTGGTCTGAATAAACGAGATGCAATGGCCTACCTTAGCACAGGTAGTAAACCGGTAGATAGTACATTGGATCCAGTTCGGGTAGCATCATTGGCTACCGTAATCAATGGAATAATGAATACCACAGAAGGGTATACCATAAGATAATAAACGCCATGAACGAAAACGACATAAACAAATTCGGAGAGACAAGACGTGGCTTTTTGAAAAAGACTTCACTGGGGTTTGGAGCCATTGCGCTATCTAGCCTTATAGGTCAAACGGCGGGATTTGCCGGAGTCCCAGATAGCTCTGGACTCTACAAACCTCAAGGGCTATCTACAGGAACGCATTTCCCAGCAAAAGCCAAAAGAGTAATTTATCTTTTCCAGTCGGGAGGACCTTCTCAGATTGAAACTTTTGACTACAAACCCTCACTGGAAAAATGGCATGGCAAGGAAATCCCTCCTTCCGTTCAGGGCACACAAAGAAATTCTGGAATGGTCGCAGATCAGTCTACTTTTCCGCTGGTAAAATCAATTTTTGATTTCAAGCAGTACGGAGATTCGGGTGCCTGGGTAAGTGAAATTTTTCCTCACACGGCCAAAGTGGTAGATGATCTATGTATCGTCAAATCTATGATCACTGATGCCATCAACCACGAACCTGCCGTCATGTTTATGCAAACAGGTTCTCAGTTGAGTGGTAGGCCGTCTATCGGATCATGGCTGAGTTATGGTTTGGGAAGCGACAATGAAAATTTGCCCAATTTTGTGGTTTTACTTTCTAAGAGTCCTGGATCACAGCCATTAAACTCCACAGCCTGGGGGAACGGATTTCTACCTTCCCATCATCAGGGCATTCAGTTCCGCTCGGGCAAAGATCCGGTTTTGTACTTGAATAATCCGCATGGTGTACATGACCACGACAGACGTCGTGCCTTGGACCATATCGGCAAGCTAAATGAACACCAGTTTGATTTGTGGCAGGATCCGGAAATTAAGTCCAAGATCAGCCAATATGAAATGGCCTATAAAATGCAGAATTCCGTTCCAGAAGCCGTGGACACCAGTAAAGAACCTGATTATATCTACGAGCTTTATGGAGAGGATGCGAGAATCCCGGGAACCTATGCCTCCAATTGCCTTCAGGCTAGAAAACTAGCAGAACGCGATGTGAAATTCATCCAACTGTACCACATGGGCTGGGACCAGCATGGTAGCTTGCCTAAGGGCATCAAGCGACAAGCCATGAGTACAGACCAGGCCACAGCAGGCCTGATCCAAGACCTGAAACAGCGAGGACTCCTAGAAGACACCTTGGTAGTCTGGGGTGGAGAATTTGGAAGAACCAGTTTCTCTCAGGGAAGGCTCACCGCTGACAATTATGGCAGAGACCATCATCCGGGATGCTTTACCATGTGGATGGCGGGTGCAGGAGTGAAAAAAGGCATGGTATATGGAGAAACCGATGAGTTTAGCTATAATGTAGCCAAAGATCCTGTACATGTTCATGATTTTCAAGCCACATTACTACATCTGTTGGGCATAGACCATGAGAAGCTCACATTCAAACACCAAGGCAGAAGATTTAGACTTACAGACGTCCACGGACAGGTAATCAACGAACTTTTGGCATAATAATAATTCATGTATTCAAGAAGAAAATTCATTGAAAGATCCATCACAAGTGGCGGAGCAGTATTCACTTCCGGATTGCCACTTTTCAATATCAATTCAAATTCAGCACAGATCCAAAAGGATATTTTGGGACATGGTGATTTCCAATACAGAGTAGAAAGAGACTGGAGCAAAACCAACAGCAACAGTCATCCTGTAAAAAACTGCCATGAAATGGTTTTGGATAAAAACAACAGACTGATTTTACTGACCGACCATCCAAAAAATAATATATTGATCTATGACACCTCAGGCAATATTTTGGACTCCTGGACCTTGTCTTTTTCTGGAGCACATGGCTTGACCATTTCAGAAGAGGAGGGTGGTGAGGAGTTTTTATTTATCACAGATACTGGCTTAGGAAAGGTTGTAAAATGCACCGTGGATGGTAAAATTCTGATGGAATTGGAGCATCCTTCCAATACAGGTGCCTATAATGAAAATGCTTTTTACCGTCCAACTGAAACAGCTGTTGGACCAAATGGGGATATTTATGTAGCCGATGGCTATGGTTCTCAGTTTATCTTACAATATGACAAGGATGGGCAATTTATTCGAAAATTTGGAGGGGACAGTTTTCTTCAGCCAGACAAATTCAAACAAGCCCATGGTGTAGCCATTGATTACCGTGACCCTACCAACCCTACCCTACTTTGTTCGGCGAGAATAAAGAACACTTTCAAACGATTCACTTTAGATGGAGAGTACTTGGAAGATCATTACCTACCGGGTGCATTTATAAGCCGCCCCGTATTGGATGATGAAAACTTGTATTCGGGGGTGTGTTTTGGAATGAAAGAAGGCAATTATAACATGCACTTAAACAAAGGCTTTGTAACCATTTTGGACAAAAATAACAAGGTGGTTTCCAATCCTGGAGGCACAGCACCTGTCTATAAAAATGGTAAATTAGAACTAATGCTTCAGGAACTTCCAGTCTTTAAACATTGCCATGATGTCTGTTTGGACAGGGACAAGAATCTTTACGTTTGTCAATGGAATGCTGACGGCGTTTACCCTTATAAATTACACCGGGTGTAGGTGATTCTTTTCGAATTTGAGGTTAATAAGTTTTTTTATTATATTTTTTCACCAACCGAAATAGGCCTTACTTAAAGTGAATTAATAGGGAATCGTGTGAGAATCACTAACTGGCGCGCAACTGTAAGTAACTACAAAGGTTTTTACCCTTAGCAAATCCACTGTTCTTGAATTAAGAATGGGAAGGAAGGTAAAAATGTTACAAGTCAGGAGACCTGCGTATTTCGAATTGACAATGCTTTTGCGATTCGAAGCGTGCTGTCAGGTTCGGTGTTATCATTTTAAAATCAATTGTTTTTCTCAGGGATAATTGTGTCTTTTTGGTAACTTCCTAAATCTACCCACCTTCCTTTTCTACAAGCAATTTCGAAATAACGCAAAGGGCTTTTAACTCATTTTATTAATTTAAAAGTTAAAAGAACATGCAAACGCACATTCTTGGCTGTCCGAAAATTGGTAGCAAAAGAGCAATAGAAAAATATTCAAGTGAATTGGTGTAAATCAAATTCAAAAAAAAGGGCCACAGTTACCTAAATTGCTAACTGCTGAAGTCCATATTTAAGGTTTAACCCAGAAAAGGCAATGGCTAAGATTTGAACCAGTCTATTGCCCAATCCGGATTTATTTTTTAATTTTTACTGATCCGAATAAGTCCCCAGCTGCTGATTTAGCAACGCGTCTTCCATCATTCTTTGTTCGAGTTCCTTGGCATAAGTTCTCCCGGCTTTAAAGCCGTACTGTGTGTAAGCCCTCGCCGCCCAATCTTTGGCCAACAACAAATCCCCAAGTACTTCGTACCCCAAAGAAATATTGTAACAAAGCTTGCCATAGGTTTTATCATCTCCTGGAAGGGAAAGTCCACCTTGCCAGCTTTGAATGGCTTTTTTCCACTCATTGACTTCTGCAAAGCGTGCCCCTTTTTCT
>Ga0209390_10010465_pt1 | contig 10847 bp, 14 predicted proteins | sample BON01_FD_187212 | JGI IMG/M metagenome (GOLD analysis project Ga0209390, IMG submission 187212) | Freshwater microbial communities from Lake Bonney liftoff mats and glacier meltwater in Antarctica - BON-01 (SPAdes) (version 2) | ecosystem: Environmental > Aquatic > Freshwater > Ice > Glacier... | reverse complement strand
TTCTTTATGATGCACACTCGGTTCCCTCCGGTTGGGATAGGATAGGGCAGCCGTGCTCCCGATCGTCTAGCGAATGGGATTTGTCGCGAACATTTTCAAAACATTCGCCATTTTGCGCGGGAAAACTGTTTCCACTTTTGCTATGTACTCGACATGCCTTCAATGCAGAGACTGCCAGAAGAGTTTTTCTGCGTCACATACGGATTCTTCCAATTCTTCACCGCGTGCTCTTGTAAACGAGAATGTAATCGTGAGATTGTCCATGGTTCGTTGCAAATCCGTCATTCGTTTGTACACAATTCTGCGAAGTTCCAAATTCTTCATTTCCCGCCTTCGAACCATGTCATACTGGGCCCGTTTAGTGACAAACACATTATTTATTTGAAGCCAGCGCTCAGATCCATCGTTTTCGGAATCGGACATGTATCTAAGCAAATACGAAAACACCCTTTTATATAGTGTTCAGACATACACTTTTTGGAAGCGATTGCACACAAATTGCCGGAAGTTTTGTACAGAGTGTTTGATCTTGCAACCAAGGCGTGAAAAAAGATTTACTTCTGTACACAACACACGAATCCAGACTCTTATCTTGCTATTGGCACATTTTAGTGTACAAGTGCATTGACGCAAAGCATGACGGATAGCGCGCGTTTGTTGCGAGAATACGACTATAGCATGTTTTTGCAGCAACCGCGACTGCCCGCGTATTTGGACAGTGACCTTCATCTTTTGGAGCTGAACAGTGACCGCTGGCATTCGACAAATTAATTTTTGAGCATCTTACAAGAGTTACAACATGCACATGACACAAATCCGCACGCAGTGGATGGTGGATTTATATTCAGCAAAACACTCGTGCTAAAGGCTTGGTATCAACATCGTCTTCTTGGACTGTATATGTCCGACACGGTGTCGTTGTCACACGAGTTTCGCGATGCCGATCCGTTCGTCATGACATGGACTATCTTTGGGTGGAATCAAGTATATTTTCCCCATTTCTGGCATTGTCGATGCTGCAGGTGCCGCCCGGATTCAGAACAAGATGAATTCAAGCAACACTGAGGCAAGTGCCGTTCCGGATGTTCCTGGTGATGAGCTTGACGACAGATGCATTCAGTGTCTGTGGGCAGCCGAGCGCGTGCGAGGGAAGGGTCTTGGTCAACGTCTGGTGGCCGAACTGAATTGTTATGCCGTTGAAAATCCGATTGTTCCCATATTTTAGCGGGAAATGGGTTACACCGTCAACCCAGGCAATGGCGAAACAAGAAGAGTGATAGTCAATCATGTTTAAATTACAAAAACAGTGTCTGCAGGAATGTCACCACCGAGTATTCCGTATGTCGAGACAATGTGGTTAAGAGTTTGTTCGATATACGCCAGACTGAAACTTATGGCTGTCATATTCGCAATAATAAGCATCAGTGCCATATACCGAAACCAGTCAACTTCCCATTTGGAATATCGAACTCGCTGATTCAAGGATTTGTTGCGGGGTTTGGCCATTTTATGCATCTTGCCGTCCACGAGAAGCATCGTGCGCTAGTATAACCACTACAATAGCAACTTCGGAACAATACTCACGTCTGACAACCTTGGGCACTTGGTGTATTTTTTCATACGAAATTTCTCGACCACCTTACACGTTTATCTCACATATACGCGTGTGTGCGGTAGTACATATTGGTCTCTGACACCGATTCAACGTCGAGTTATGAATCACCGAAGTTAGAAAAATGCGATAGGTATTATTTGGCTTTTGTGTTTGTCGGCACCTGCGCGTCACGTGCTCTCAATATACAAGTCCTGCAGTCAGTCAGAAGTATACAGATTTTTGAATAATACAATCAGAGGTCGGTAGTTGTCAGAGTGCGCGTGGTATATATACGTATCAACTGTGGCAAACATGGCAACCGACACATGGATTATGAAGAATGTGCTTCGTGCACGTGTCCACCCATGCACGAACTGACCGACACTTTTCCGGATCAATGTTCAATGTGCGGGGGTGTGAATGCTTCTCACTGTGATTTCAACAATGACTGTCTAAAACCTTCTGGCGTGCACCCCTTTCATGAAATCCAGGGATGCTACAAAAATGTCAGCCAGTGCTGTGCAGTGCTAACAGTGTGCTGTATGTTCAAGATTCTATACGGTGAATGGGTTTGTTTTTATCCTCTGTCCTACTTGGGTGCCAGCAAGGTAGATCAATACATGCACGGTTGAAATACGTTTTTGGCTAATAGACCTCAAAAAGCAATCTGTTTTGGGTATTTTCATCAAAACGCCCATAAAACATAAAAAAGCAATGTCCTATTGCATCTTGCACGCATTTTCACGGCATAACGAGCATCATGCATTTTCCCTGTGGACACGTGGCAGATTCTGCCGATGGGGCTTACATATGCCCCATTTGTGAATCCAGCACGGAGGAGGAGATTGACATGTCAGGTTGTCTTCACACTTCCAATAATCTCAAGTGCACCGAAGAAAAATGTCTGGGCAAACGTACTACTTTCTTTTTCCCATGCCTCTGTCATCCCTTCTGCAATTCGTGCACCGAGAACCACTTTGAACGATAGAAGACGGGTTTCGAGAGATGCTACACGTGCAACGAGCTCATCGAGAATATTTACGAAATGCAAGTCGCTCCTCATGGTAAGGACGACTCGAATATCGTCGCGGATGTAATATAAGGTATAGAGCGTATGCAGGCATGTACACGAGAAAGTAGACACAAGGTCTTTTTTGACATTTAAATGCAAATAATAAACTTAAGCAAGCATCCTTGAATCTGTGTCATGATCTATGCAGAATTTCGACACACTAGCCACTCTTGATGTCGTTGTAGAAGAACTGCAGAGCCCGATGTAGATCCCCATTACACGTTGGTAGCCACCGAATCGCAGCGGGTACACTTTGTCCTGTGATATTTATGAAGGTGTCAATTACATCATCCGTCATGGCGTGTGGAGTAGGTGCTTGCAAGTGGGAAGACATGTGGAACCCTGTTTCAGCATCACGACGTAACAATGACAGCTGACTGTCTGAAAAGTTTTGGTAGGATCCAGCTGGGGGATCGTTATAAGGACGAGACAAAAGCAGATCGTCATAGACATCGAAGACGGGTCTCTTGCCAACGAAACTGCTTAAATCCTCACCTGCAAAATTACGCAACTTCGCTGTAGATTGTGTCATGTCGCGTGTCATATCATATGTCATTTCATATTGTCCGGCTGCATTTGATAGTGGAGTGTAGGGAGCAGGTGATGGCATAATTTGATCGGCAAATTCTCGTGTCGACTTCCCTAGAGGAGGCACTTTAAAGAAGCTGGGTTGATATTGCAACTTTGTTGATGGTTGCAACTTTGTTGACTGTCGCAACTTTTTGTAGTCAGATTCCGCAACAGCTTCGGCCGTAGCTGCACTGGTTTTCTTTGCACGCATGGAAATATACGTGGCAACATCGTCTTCGTACCCCGAATATGCTGATGCCTGTGGAGTACCCGCTTCAAAATCGAGGTGAGGGTACTTGGCAAATAAAAGCGCGTTCCTTGCCATCTTTTTGGCTATCATTTTCAGTCGAAGGTCTTCGGTCACAGGAACATCCACATTCATGGTGACATTCGTAGCGAAATCGACCACAGGAATCGTTACCATGTCATACAAATCTGTTGCTAGATTGCAGGCTGTAGGACGCCGTGGTGCACGCACATGTTCACTCGGCATCCAATATTGTTTGTTGTGTGCAAGATCATCGAGCTCCTTTGCATCCTCGGGTGTTAACTCTTGTACGTCGACTTCGTGAGCTTCATCATCATAACTAACTACGAATGATTTGCTGGTCTTGGAAGTGGGCGTTTTGTCATACCGACTCTTGCCAGATAAAGATGACATTGACGACTTTTTGGAACCCTTCTTCTTTGGAATTGGCAATGAACAAGCACCGGATTTTCCGCAGTTTGTGGCATCATTGCAAGGTGCTGGCACTGTCATATGGTGCAAGCATGCATTCTCTGCACACGAGCTTGTATCAGGGGGTGTGATTGTCACACTATGCAAGCATGTGCCATCAACGCATGGATGTGTCAACGATGATACATGTGTTACACTACGTAGACATGCGTCGTCAGTACATGCGTCCGTCAAAGGCGTCGAACCAGTCACACTGCGCAAGCACGCACCATTGGTACACGGGTCCGTCGAGGACGTTGTACCTGTCACACTACGCAAGCATGCAGCATTGACACACGGATCTGTAGAGTTGTGCCATACCGTTGTGTCCGTATCATCTTCATATGTGAATGACGGACTTAACTCCAAAATGCGGTTGATACGTACTCCGCTCTTGCACAAGGACGCCGTCTGAATAAAGAAATCCGGAGCTGCAAAGTCCTCGAGCAACCCCTCTAGCGTCCCTTGCCCGATCAATTCTTGCAGCATTCCTCTGGTGCTCGGACACACGTTGCACACCACCATGTCACCGGCAACCGCAGCGGTCCCAGACAAGCCCTGCACAACGCTGAAGAGCGAGTCCGCAGCACACGGGGTGCACATCGTGCTCGCACTACTGAGGGCCCTAGTTTCCGGCGGACACCGCTCGCATCGCACCATGTTTGCATTCTTGTAGTGCCCGGGCGTGCACGGTGAACAGACGGCTGCGCTGCTCACCAGTCGTGTATTCATTTCCAAGCCCGCCCCACACTGCCCGGCGCTCAGTGTCGGCGTACAGACACACACCAGGAGCACGGACAAGGCCGTGCGGGCTTTGCAAAGCGCAGGTCGCCACACACACGGGAACATCGCGCGTGTCCACCTTTTCAGACCACTATGCACTATGCTGTGATGGTTCAGAGTTGCGAGCCACGTCGCCTCGTTGTGCTTGTGCGCAATACAAAGGCGTATGCGTATATATATATATGTATAAATGTGTAGGGTAAAGATACGATCGACCGCGGGAAGACATGACAGATTTTTGGAAGACGAGAGCGTGTACTGGTGCTGTGTGCGCTGTACAATACCCCGGTACCACGAAACGCACATACACCCCCACGCCACGACTTTGCAAGCTTAATGTATTTTTCGTTTATTGGGTCGCACAACACCACCCCGACAATCTACGCGCCATCACACAGTAGTCTCCATACTGTCCACGTCATACACGCTCCCCATGATGGTCGTGCGAACGCGGTCTCGTGGTCTCTGACATCTCCTCTGAACCCACATATGCTTCTCGTTGCCGACATTTCCCCATCACACATCTACAATCGCGCTGCATGCAAAACGCAAACCCAAATCCTCACCGTGTCCCTCAATCCACCCCCAAAAAACCGCATTGCGCGTAAAATCCACATACACATGCACCCTGTGTGCGAAAAACACCTACACAAACACCCTGTGTGCGAGATATACCCACACAAGCACCCTGTGTGCGAGATATGCCCACACAAGCACCCTGCGTGCGAGATATGCCCACAAAAACAAACCATACCTAAGATACATCCACAAAAACACGCCCGTGCGCACAGCACAGCATACACAAAATCACACATTGTGTACACCACAGCCACACCCACTGTGATACCCTCATGATGATTCCCCGTGCTCTATCATACCGCCTCCCATCAGACGTATGATGCCGGGCAACCCGCCCACCACTCGCTCCGGCCACGACACACACGCCGCTATAATCAACTTTACAAGCTCACTGGGTATGTCGAAGAATCCGAGTTGATACTCAGAGCTGCCAGGCGTCCTGCCTTTCTGGCGGCGCGATTTCCGCGCAGCCGCACAGCCGCGTTTCCCGAGACGCGCATGTGTCTTCATAGCAAATGCCAGTGCGTGCGAGAGGGGTAGGTTGTGACACCCCCCCACCCGCGCGTCCTGGAAAAGAGACGCCAGCACGGGTGTCAGCAACTGTCTCATGGTCTGGTGCCCGCTCCGTCCGAGGGCCTTCCTGTCACCCCACATGTAAAGTTTCCCATTCTCGGTGACGGCGACCGAGTGCCTAGGACCTGTATACACACACACGATACAGTGGTGGTCAAAATGCACACTGTCGACAGCCGTGGGAGTCGTGCGGTATTGTAAGTCCTTCTGGCCCAGACCACCAAACATTCCCTCGCCATAGGCCCAGACGCTGCCTTTTTTCGTGACAACAAGAGTGTGTCTGTATCCGCACGAGGCCATGAGCACATCGCCTCCTCCAAATACCGCATCCCCACCATCCCCACCGCCCCCGCCGACTCGTGTCAACACGAGACGATCCTCGGAAGTATCCAACCCCAGCTTGCCCCAAAGTCCATTACCACACGCCCACAACCCACCCTGCACGGTGACAACGATGGTATTGGAGCCCCCAGCCGCCACGAAAACCCCCTGCTCCTCGCGACACGGCCCGTCTGCCAACTTTGTCGGTACCAGTCGCATATCCCGGTCGCCTGTGCCCAACTCTCCGCGATTGTTGTTCCCCCACATATACAAACTCCCACACACTGCCAGCGCTACCGAGTGCCGCGAACCACAGGCCACCATGCCGATTCGGGAGGTGCCGAAGAGTTCCATGCTCAGAGAGATCAGCGAGCGCCCGAAGTCTTTCCATTACACTTGAAATTCTCGCCGCACGGCATACAGCGCAGGTTGAGCATATCTGGCGTATACCCAGGCGCACAGGAACAGTCCGCGACGGTCAGTGAGCCCGGCAGCGAGGTGCGTGTGATAGGGCAGATGGACTGGGTCTTTCCGTCGGGGCAATATGCGTTCCTCGGACACAGCGTACATAGGAGTCCATACAAGAACCAGCCTGGTAGGCACTGACAGCTCTGTGCCACTGCCACCGTTCATAATCACCTCTTTTTTTGGTTCCGGATGTAATTGATTCTAGACGGAATACATGTCTAGAATTTTTTGGCGCTATATTTATAACCGTTTAGTACAGTGTGGCGAAGACTCATAGGATGCCTAAAGTTGCAGGTCATGTTTCGCAAAAGAGCCACTAATTATTGGGCTCTTTTGCGGAAAATGACCTATGAAGATAAGGCACCCTATGCGTCTACACCAGCCTGTATACGTCTCTCAACTGTAAACACATACCATGCAATATTAATATTTTTGGTACAATTTTGATGGCCTTGCATTTTGAGATGCTAGGCTGTATGTATGTGTGTGTGAGAGAGAGTGTTTTCGCGTGTTCCAGTGTGCACGCATGTGTGTATATGTGCGGGTGCATGGTAATGTACTTGGTCTGTATTTTACAGAATTGTGTTAATGCTCAGGCTTTACATATCGAATCCAGTTTCGAACACACGTTGAATTCGAGAATGAAAACACTTTTGCACTTGCACCCTCACAGCGGCTGCTCTACGGCTGAGCGTGAGAATTGTGTTTCCTTCTGATCAATCGAACTTTTGGTGTTTGGATATTTTTCTTCTCGGTCATTGTGTTACATGAGAATCAGAAAGCGAAGAAGGATTCATGACATTTTATTGACAGTGGGAAAACGTACGAGTCTACCGTCTTATAGCACTTCTATGTGTCTACACCACCTCTATGTGTCTACACCACCTCTATGTGTCTACCCCACCTCTATGTGTCTACCCCACCTCTACGTGTCTATACCACCTCTACGTGTATACACATCACTACTTGTCTACACCACCTCAACGTGTATACCCCACCTCTACATGTCTACCCCATCTCCACGTGTCTACCCCACCTCTACGTGTCTACCTTAGCTTTACATATGTAATCCAGTTTCGAACACACGGTGAATTCGAGAATGAAAACACTTTTGCACTTGCATGAAAACACGTTTACACTTGCACCCACACAGCGGCTGCTCTACAGCTGAGTGGTGACATGAGAATCAGAAAGCGAAGGAGGATTCATGAAAATTTATCGACAGTGGGAAAACGTACGAGTCCTCAGATACAAGCTTCGGCCATGACCCGCATTGTGCAGGAAATGATACGCTGTAGAGTGTTGCCAAACGTCAAAAGTCCAAATACACCCGCGTCGGTGGCGGGTGAAGTGGTACAGGCTGGTGTACACGCATAGTGTGCCTTATCTTCATAGGTCATTTTCCGCCTAATGGCCCCTTTGGGGCAAAAAGAGCCCAATAATTAATGGCTCTTTGGCCCCAAAGGGGCCTTTAGGCGAAACATGACCTGCAACTTTAGGCATACTATGAGTCTTTGCCACACTGTAATAACTCACAAAAAAACAGATGCATATCAGGCCTCAAAGCGCAATACAAAGCGGGGCATTTCGCCAGATTATCAGTAAAATGCACACCGTTTTTGCTGTGCTCGTGTGTGTGTACATGTCCACAGCACTTTTCACCTTCCCGAAAGACCGAGGAGGCCTACAGATGAAAATGCCCAGGGCTATAATTTGCTCAGCCGCATGGGGTCACTTAACCCGATGTTGCCAATTTGACGACGTAACAAGACAACTGGCTGAAATTACATACAAAGATGCCCTAGAAAAACACGGATGTTTGGATTTGGAAGACATATGTGTGAAATCAACGTAGGCACAACTCTCAGATATAAAGATGTGTATACGCCGGAAAACTGCAACAGGCGTTTGGGGTTCGTCATGTGTTGTTGGAAGAAACAGTCCCGCACAGCCAGAAAAATGTCCAGAATTTCATGAATTCTTTGCAAAACGCCACTGTCACGGCACTAGTCTTTATGTTTGGAGTGGCCTTCATCTTCATGCTGTGTATTTTGCATTTTTTCATGTGCTCCAGCTCCAGTCGCCGTATACGAGAAGCCACCAGGGCACTCAATAATACGCCCGACAGCACTGGTGCCAGCTCACCAGTGTCGTGTGTGAGCATAATAACAGCCACATGAACAGAGAGTCGCTGGCGTCAAAAGAAAAGTCAATGAATTGTTCGGATGCATTGGGGCGCGATTGGAGGAGGATAGATGCACCGAAAGGATGGACCGCGTGCGTGGCACAGTGATGGCTACAGTGTGGCGAATACTCATAGGATGCCTAAAGTCGCAGGTCATGTTTCGCCTAAAGGCCCCTCTGGGGCAAAAGAGCCACTAATTATTGGGCTCTTTTGCCCCAAAGGGGCCTTTAGGCGGAACATGACATATGAAGATAAGGCACCCTATGCGTCTACACCAGCCTGTAGCCTGTATGCAGCAGGACGAATTCTTGCACGAGACAGAGTGGGGGGGGGGGGTCTACACCACCTTGTTTCTCCCCATATCCTTTCCGTGCCTCTTCCTGCATTCTGAAAGAAGAGTGGGATAGTGATGGCTGTGTCTCCCTGGTACTTTGTGGCATGAAACACGTTTTTAACGATTCGGAGTAGTTTCCAGCAGAAGGATCTGTGCTTCTTGTCCTTGTCTAGGAGAAGTTGTCGTGTGAGTTCGGTTTGTAGGCTCGATCCGATTACAGCTTCGCCAACCCTGACGTCGTCGCTCGCATATATAAGCAAAGGAGGCGGAAGGGTTTGTGTGCTGAAACAGACAAGAAAGATGGCGGACGAGGAACTGGTGCAAAAGTTGGTTGCGCTATCATACAAAGAGTATACAGAGACACTGGAGGAGAGGAAGCGGGCAGAGGAGCTTGAAATCGAGTTTGAGGAGATTCTGGAACAATCGCGACGAGATTACGAAGAAGCTCTCGACGAGCAAAGAAAGAGTGAAGAGCAATATGAAATCATACTGAAAGAATCGATTTTGGCACGTCGGGGAAATCACGATGCTTTTGAGGCTGGGGTGCGCACACCAAGCCAGCACCAGCACCTCTACAGGCCTGCACGGGAATTGTGCCCGTCGGACGAAGAAATTATGGCCCTACAATACGATGCAGTGCTGCGCGAATCTCTGCTATCACAAGATGCTCAGGCTGGCGCGGCTTGGGGCTCAGTATCCATGCATGCCAATTTCACACAGCAGCCCCGCGCGATCGAAGCAGAATTGCCTGGAAGCAATATGGAAATCGTGCTGCCACAAGAAGGGGATGGATGCATACACTCGATACAAGAGTACAATATTCTTTGCAGAAAAATGAAAAAAATTCAAGACATGAGAGACCAAGAAATGAAAGCATTACAAGTCATAAAAAACTTGAAGGAGCGACGTCTTGCAATTTTCACGGCACTACACGAAAATTTTGGCGGGAGAGGGCAAGACCTTGTACGGACCATGCTCGACCAAAACCTCGACTATACTCTACCTGCCTTGATCAGCAGCCCTCGACGACCTGACCAGCAAGAAATTTGGAACCAGAGGTTTAGAAGCGCTACAGAACTTGCCTCATTTCAAAACAAGAATTCTGCACTGCCTCGAGATTAATTGCCCTTTTCCCCTACCCACCGGGCCAAAAAGGCCCCCTTGTGGGTGTGTCGGTGGTGTGGGGCGGAGAGAGACTCCGAGCTTATGTCTATAGTATATTTTTGCATCAGCTGCTGAAGAGAGATCAACAGCGGGGTGCGTAGAGCGATTATCCAATTACAAAATAAATTACCAAACACTTTATTTGTCTACACCACTTTAAAAATACTCGTGAGGCACCATCACCCAATCATCCTGCCCGACTATCACTGAATGACTCAACACCAGCCGAATTTTTTCCAGTCGAATGGACCTTTTCCGTGCTGTACGTTGCGCGCATCTTCTTCGACGACGGGGTAGACAACGTGCTGTTGCGTCGACGGTTGCTTTTGTTTTTTGAGGGGTCTTTCCTGCTCCACAGGCAGCGTGCCTTGCTGCTTGGGCTGCTTCTTGAGCTCTTGCTTGGGCTGCTTCTTGAGCTCTTGCTTGGGCTGCTTCTTGAGCTCTTGCTTGGGCTGCTTCTTGAGCTCTTGCTTGGGCTGCTTCTTG
>Ga0209390_10010464_pt1 | contig 10848 bp, 10 predicted proteins | sample BON01_FD_187212 | JGI IMG/M metagenome (GOLD analysis project Ga0209390, IMG submission 187212) | Freshwater microbial communities from Lake Bonney liftoff mats and glacier meltwater in Antarctica - BON-01 (SPAdes) (version 2) | ecosystem: Environmental > Aquatic > Freshwater > Ice > Glacier... | reverse complement strand
GCCGCGAAAATCGCATTGGCAAGTGCGGGCGCGGCTGGGGGTAAGCCCGGCTCCCCTCCGCCGCCAAGATTATCAGGCGCACCGTTAATGATCTGTACGGCGATTTCAGGCGCATCGTCCATCCGCATCATCTGGTAATCATGAAAATTGCTCTGTTCAACACGCCCATCTTTCAGCGTGATCTCATCATACATCGCCGCGGCCAGGCCGTAGATGATGCCGCTTTCCATTTGTGCGATCAGGCCATCGGGGTTCATCGCAAAACCGGCATCGATACAGCAGAAAACCTTCGCGATGCGGGGTTTGCCGCTGGTCATATCAACCTCTGCAACTTCGGCGACAATTGAGTTGAAGGACCGTACCAAGGCAATCCCGCGGCCATGGCCTTCGGGTAATTCGCTGCCCCAATTGGACATCTTCGCAGCGGCATCAAGGACGGCCAGGTGGCGCGGTGAGTTGACCAGCAAACTCCGCCGAAACTCGAGCGGATCTTGGCCTGCTTCATTGGCCAGTTCGTCGACAAAACTCTCTACGAAAAAGCCATGTTGGCTATGCGCGACTGAGCGCCAGGCACCCAAGCGAAGCGGCATCTCCACTTCTGCGTTCCGTACCGAAACATTGGGAATGTCGTAGAATTCAACCAGCGCTGCATCGCCCGGCTCATCTTCTGTACAATGGACATTGTTCCAACTTACCACTTTGCCGTTTTCATCCAGACCGCCAGAGAACCGGCTAATGTCTGCCGGGCGATAGAAATCCTGCGCCGTGTCTTCTTCGCGCGACCAGATCATTTTGATGGGATAGCCTGTCGCCTTGGCGAGGCGCGCCGCTTGGTTGGAATATTCGGCGGTTAATCGGCGTCCGAACCCGCCGCCCAGCAATACGCTGTGCATGGTGACATCGTCAGCATCTATACCGGCACCTTCGGCCGCGCCGCCCCGCGCCACCAAGGGCATCTGTGATCCGGTCCAGATGTCGCATTTTCCGTCATGCACCCAAGCGGTACAATTCATTGGCTCCATGGTTGCGTGCGCCAGAAACGGAACCTTGTATTCCACCTCTATTTTGTTTGCAGCAGTAGTGAATGCGCCTGCCGCATCGCCGTAATCCGCTTTGCTGCTTCCGCCAGATGCACCTGCTTCGTCCAGCGCTTTGCTGAAACCTGCGAACATCTGATCGCTATCGAGACTGTCTAATTCAGTCTTGGTGTAAGTGGTCTGAATGGTGTTCAAGGCTTGTTGGGCCTGCCAGTAACTGTCCGCCACAACCGCCACGAAATCGCCCATGTTCAGTATCTGCAACACCCCGCCCATGGTTTTGGCGGTTGAGGCATCCATAGATTCGACACGGGCCCCCATTACCGGTGCGGCTTTGACCGCGGCATATTTCATCTCCTGCCCCTCGGGCCCGCCATCGATGCCGAATATGGCCGTACCGTCGACTTTGGAAGGAATGTCTTTGCGCGGCGCAGAGGTGCCCATCAATTTGTATTCGTCGATTGTTTTGATGCGCGGCGCACGAGGTAAATCCTGCTCCGCAGCGGCTGCGGCGAAATTGGCGTAAGTTTCCGACTTGCCCGATTTCGCATGAGTGAGAACCGCGTTTTCGGTAGTGATCTCGCTCGTGGGTACACCCCATTCGGCCGCCGCAGCGGCAACCAGCATTTCGCGCGCAGCAGCACCTGCGATGCGCATTCCGTTTTGTCCGGTCGTGCGAACAGAGGAACTGCCGCCGGTTACATAGGCGCCGGCCAGCTTCGCAACTTGGGTGAAAAGCCCATCATATGTCGGCTCCATAAAGCCGACCTGATTAGGCCGGTCTGGCAAGGTGCCGGGACCGATGAACGCCCGTACTGTATGCTGGGATACGTAATTACCGTCTGCCGGGGCTTCCATCACCCGGACATTTTCCCAGTTCACATCCATTTCGTCAGCCAGCATTTGGGCAATCGTGGAATTGGCGCCCTGGCCCATTTCGCAATGCGGAACGATGGCGGTGATCAGATTGTCTGCGCCAATTTTGACCCAGCTATTGATCAAGGCTTCGCCATCACCGCCTGCGACGATGGGCTTCAGCTTGCCGATCGGATTGCCAGTGCGGACGGCCACGCCAACCAGCAGCGCGCCGCCTGCCAGAACGCCTGCACCGATAAAGCCGCGGCGGCTCCATTTCGCTGCCTTGCTGCGCGGCGGCTTTGCGTTTTTGACCTCGCTCATGCTGTCTTCTCCTGCGGAGATGTGGTCTCGATCCCGGCGGCGACTTTGATTGCCTTGCGGATGCGCCCATACATGCCGCAGCGGCAGACATTGCCTTTCATTGCGGTATCAATCTGCTCATCCGTCGGCTGTGATGTCTGCTTCAGCAAAGCGGTGGCGGACATGATCTGGCCGGATTGGCAATAGCCGCATTGCGGGACTTGCTCGCTGATCCATGCTTGTTGCACCTTGCTCAGCGTACCATCTTGGTCCGCAATGCCTTCAATCGTGGTAATGGATTTGCCTTCGGCGGCAGAGATGGGGGTGGAACAACTGCGAATGGGCTGGCCGTCCAAGTGGACAGTGCAGGCCCCGCATTGGGCGATCCCGCAACCGAATTTGGTGCCGTTCATTCCCAATTTTTCGCGCACGACCCACAGGATCGGCATCGCTGGATCAACCTCGATTTCTTCAGGCTTGCCATTGATCTGAGTTTTGATCATCTGCGTTTCCTCGAGCAAATTTCGTTAGACGTACAGTTTCTATTGAAGACCTACATTAATTCAGCCGCCGCTGTGAAGTGAGAACTATGTTCGGGGTGGCCACAGGACGAGAACCGATGTCTTGCGGCGGTATTCCTGATAGGCAGGGTCATCGCCCCATTTCTTCTCGGCGGCCTTGTCCAACAAGTTTATTCCGCTGATCTTTGTCAGCAGCAAAGTGATGAACAGGGGCGATGCGAAGACCAGAAAGGACCAGCCTGACAGCACCGGCAGCGCGATGATCGCGGCCCCGGTCCACAGCATAATCTCACCGAAATAATTCGGGTGCTGTGACCATGACCACAGGCCGCTGGAGATGAATTTCCTCGAATTGGCGGGATCGGACTTGAACGCACTTTTTTGCCGGTCAGCTACAACTTCGACGGTGAAAGCTGCGGCCCAGATTGCCGCTCCGATCCAGAACCAGATCCCGATCGGCACCGGTTCTGTTGCCGATATTACCACCAGCGCTGCGGCGGCAGTGATGATCGTCCAGACTGCTTGCAAAGTCCACGCTACCAGGAAGCGCGGCGGATTGACCTTGATCGCGTCGAACCGGCTATCAACGCCGCCGGACTTTCCGATCCTGACGAACAGGAACGAACCCAGGCGCAAGGCCCAGATCACCACCATCGCGGCGATAACGATTGCGCGTGTATCCAACGGCGCGGACAAAATACAAGCGGCGCTGATGATTGAAAGATAGGTCAATGCGCCAACCAGATCATAATATTTCTCTGTCTGGGCAATGGCGGCAGGAATGAAGGCAAGCCAATTGACCGCAAATGCGGTCGCTGCGCAGATTACGAACACCGGATACCCGAACGCCTGGGCCCCATTACCCCCGGCAAGCCATGCAAAGCCGAGGCCGAGCGCGGTTGCAAATAGGACTACGACTAGGCTGCGCAGGGATTGTTTAGACGAGGTCATCACTAGTTTCCTATCACCAGGTTGCAATTGGCCGCTTCGGGTCCGCAAGCGTTAAAGGTCGCGACATAGCGGGCGCACTGACCTTAGTTATCCCCTGCAACAGATCAACCCGAAGCGTTATGGTTTACCCTTAAGCCTCCAGCTTGGGCAATTTGGTCTTGTAGACGACGGGGCGTAGCGCGAAACTGGTGGTGACCTGCGCCACGCCTGCTGTTTTTGTCAGGCGGGACCGGAGGAAATCTTCAAATTCGCCCAATGATCCGACCAGAACCCGAAGCTGGTAATCGGCGTCGCCGGTCATGAGGTAGCATTCCATCACTTCAGGGAATGCGCTTACCGCTGTCTCGAACGCGGCGAGATGGCGATCATCCTGCTGGTCGAGCCGGACCCGCACAAATGCTGTTACCGGCAGGCCGATACTCTCGGGATTTACCAACGCCACATATCCGGTGATGACACCGCTCGCCTCTAACTGACGCACGCGGCGCAGGCAGGGGCTGGGCGACAGGCCGATCTGCTCGGACAGCTCCTGATTGGTCATCCGTCCATTGGATTGAAGGGTGTCGAGGATTCTGAGATCGAGCTCGTCTGTATTATAAATTGGCATAATCTGTCTCAGAAATATAGTTCATTGGCACAAACTGCTTAATTAATCACATATGTTGGCTTGTTTTGCAAGGACATGTCCAACATTGCCATTTATCATGCGCGGCTGACACGTTTTTTGGAGAGATCCCCGATGGCAACCGCAGTTTCCGAAAGCCGGCAGGAGTTGGTGAGTACGCTGGAGGCGCTCGACACGCGTTTACGATGGCTGTCATCGTGGACCGTCCACAATGCCAATCATATCCGTGAAAAACGTGACGGCATGAAGGTTGGCGGCCATCAGGCAAGCTGCGCATCGATGACCGCGATCATGGCGGCGCTATATTTCCATGCGCTGCGCCCGCAGGACAAAGTTGCGGTTAAACCCCATGCCGGGCCGGTTCTGCATGCGATCCATTATCTGCTCGGCAACCAGAGCCTCGACCAGTTGCAACGATTTCGCGGGATTGGCGGCGCACAAAGCTACCCCTCGCGCACCAAGGACCGAATTCCGGTGGATTTTTCGACCGGTTCGGTTGGCCTTGGCGTTGCCATCACTGCCTTTGCCAGTCTGGTGCAGGATTATCTGATCGCTCATGGCCAAGTTGAGGAATCTGACGCGGGCCGGATGATCGCGCTGATGGGCGATGCGGAGCTTGACGAGGGCAACATCTACGAATGCCTGATCGAGGGATATAAGCACGATATTCGCAATTGTTGGTGGATCGTCGATTATAACCGGCAATCGCTCGATCACACCACGGCAGACCGTATGTTCCGGCGTTTTGATGACATATTCGAAACCTGCGGCTGGCGTGTTCTGACGCTGAAATACGGCAAGTTGCAGCTTGCCGCGTTTAAGAAGCCGGGGGGCAAGAGCCTCGAAGAGTGGATCGATAATTGCCCCAATGTCGACTATGCAGCGCTCACCTATCAAGGCGGCGCGGCATGGCGCGAACGGTTGCTGGCTGACATTGGCGGCAAGCCGCATGTGAAAAAATTGCTCAGCGGCTTTGATGATGAGGCATTGGCCGTGCTGATGACCAATCTTGGCGGGCACTGTGTCGAGACATTAGTGGACGCCTTCGCCAGCGCGAATGACGAGCGGCCGACCATGTTTATCGCCTATACGGTCAAGGGTTTTGGGCTGCCCTTGGCCGGGCATAAGGACAATCATTCGGGGATGATGAACCCGCCGCAAATCGCTCAATTGCGTAATAGCCTGAACATTGCCGAGGGCGAGGAGTGGGAACCTTACGCCGGGCTTGGCGACAATATTGCCGCTCAGTTGAAGGCGTTTGTTGAGAGCAGTGCGTTCGCCTCGACGCCGCCGGAAAGTCAGGCCGAAACGGTCCCTGTGCCTGATCGTTTACCTGTTCCCGATGGCGACGAGCAATCGACCCAATCAGCATTTGGCCGCATCCTGATGGACCTGGCGAAATCGGGCGATCCGCTGGGTGACCGTATTGTAACCACTGCGCCCGATGTGACGCAAACGACCAATCTTGGCGGCTTTGTAAATCGGCGCGGGCTGTTCCGGCGACAGGAACTGGCGGACGTTTTTCAGGCCGCGAAAATCCCCTCTGCCCAGAAATGGATCGGCCACGCGGCGGGCCAGCACATTGAACTGGGCATTGCCGAGAACAACTTCTTCCTGGTGTTGGCCGCGCTTGGCCTGTCAGCGCAGCATTTCGGCACGCGGTTGCTGCCAGTCGGGACCGTCTACGATCCGTTCATTGCGCGCGGTCTCGATGCCCTCAATTATGGTTGTTATCAGGATGCGCGTTTTCTGCTGGTCGGCACGCCGTCAGGCCTGACACTTGGGGCAGAAGGCGGCGCCCACCAGTCCATCAACACGCCTTTGATTGGAATGGGCCAGCCCAATCTGGATTACTTCGAACCAGCATGGGCAGACGAAGTCGCGCTGATGATGGGGCATGCCTTCAGGCATATGCAGGAACCTGACGGCAACTCGGTCTATTTGCGGTTGAGCACGCGGACAATCAGCCAGATCAAGCGGACGGATGATGCGTGGGAAGATGATGGGCTCAAGGGTGGTTATTGGATTCGCCAACCTGCTGAGAACGCCGAGGCTGCAATCGTATTTACTGGTGCGATAGCCCCAGAGGCGCTGGCAGCATGGGAAATTTTGGCGGAAGATCTGCCGGGGCTGGGCCTGCTTAATGTAACGTCGCCCGATCTGTTGCACCGCGGCTGGTCGAAACGCCGCGCGTCGCGTTGGACCGGACCGGCGCAGGCACCGTGCCATGCTGAAACATTGCTGTCTGCGCTTGCGCCGGGGGCGGGGCTGATTACCGTGATTGACGGGTCGCCGGGTGCATTATCTTGGCTCGGCGGGGTCAAAGGGATGCGCGTCAGCCCGCTGGGCGTCGATCAATTTGGCCAGACCGGTGACTTGCCAGATCTCTACCACAAATACCGGTTGGATGCCGACGCGATCGTAGATGCAGCGGCCGAGCTCTTTCTGGGGGATTGACGCGGCCATCGCCCTACTCAATCCGCCTCACTTTTCAATCTGGTGCATTCGGTCTGACAGTGCCACCAGGTGCAGCTGCTTCGACAGGACCGTTGGTTCCCGCACTCAATCATAGTGGAAACTAAAAAAATCCATTTTCTTCGACAAGTGGATAAGTTTATAATGAATTCCTTCGCTGGCCCAGCGTTCGATACAAAAAAATTTCACAGAGAGCGCCGCGACTGCATTCCAAAAGGTTTGAGATCGGCGGATTTTGGACAGCCCGAGTTCGGGCCAAGTGGGGAAAGCATATGACACGGCTATCAACTCGTCTTTTTACCGGTTGCGCGATTGCTCCTTTGATTTTGTGCGGCGGCCAAGTGGCCTTCGCTCAGGGAGAAACCACTACAGCGGCCAACCAAGAAATTGTTGTTACCGCCCGCAAGACAGAAGAGCGCCTTCAGGATGTGCCTCTGTCCATTGCGGCGTTTACTGCAGAGGATATGCGCGAGCGTCAGGTTCGCGATACCAGCGACATCGCGGCACTCACACCCGGTCTTAACTTTGAAGCCTACCTTGGCGGCGCCGGCACGCCCGTCATACGTGGCGCTTCTCAGCAGCGCATCACCGACCTTGACCAGAATGTCGCCACTTTTTTCGACGGTATTTTCTTGCCGCGCAGTTATGTCGTCAATCTCGGTGTCATCGGGCTTGAGCGGGTCGAAGTTGTCAAAGGCCCGCAAAGCGCCCTTTATGGCCGCAATGCTTTTTCGGGGGCAATTAATTATGTTGCGAGGAAGCCGGGAAATGACTGGCGCGGCTCGATCGAAGCAACTGCGGGACTTTATGAACGGTTTGACGGTATCGTGGAAGTCGGTGGGCCGCTGATTGAGGACAAGCTTTTTGTGCAATTAGGCGTCGGTTTAAGTAGCTTTGATGGTGATCAGGTCAATGGCCACCCCAATGCCGACGTCGATATCTCTCCTGGATCACCGGGCCGTTTGGGTGGATGGGATAATCAATCCTACCAGGCCCGTGTCGTGTTTACACCAACCGACACGCTGAGCTTTGATTTCGGCTATTATCGTTTCGATACTCTGAATAGCCCCTAGTTTTCTAGACGCCTTCTGTTTTCAAAATCTGCTGCCGTTCGAACTCGACGGGTGACAGCATCCCGTTCCTAGCGTGTTTACGCACTGGATTGTAGAACATTTCGATGTAATCGAACACATCTTGCCTTGCTTCCTCCCGCGTTTTGTAGGTTCGACGCCGGATGCGCTCACGCTTGAGCAGGTTGAAGAAGCTCTCGGCTACTGCATTGTCGTGGCAGTTGCCCCGTCGGCTCATTGAGTGTTCCAGATTGTGAGCCCTGACGAAGGCAGCCCAGTCCATACTGGTGAACTGCGAGCCTTGATCGGAATGGATCAGTACACGTCTTTTGGGCTTTCGTCGCCAAACCGCCATGTGCAAAGCCTGCAACACCACATCGGTAGTCTGTCGGCTTTGCATAGACCAACCCACCACGCGGCGGGAATAGAGGTCAAGCACGACAGCCAGATAGGCAAAGCCTTCCATTGTGCGAATGTAGGTGATGTCCGTCACCCAAGCTTTGTCAGGCATGCCGACATCGAACTGCCGAGCCAACGTGTTATCGACGGCAACCGATGGCTTGCCCCCATAGCTCCCAGGGCGCCTCTTGTAGCCAATTTGCGCCTTGATGCCGGCCATTTTTGTCAGTCGCGCCACGCGGTTCGGACAGCACGTCTCACCTTGGTCGAGTAGATCATCATGCAGTTTGCGGTAGCCATATACTTTGTTGCTATCAGTCCAAGCCTGCCTGATCAGCTTGGTCTGCCGTGTATCTTCACGTGCGCGCTGGCTTAGCGGAGCCTTGCGCCAGGCATAGTAACCACTGGGCTGCACGGCCAAGCACCGGCACATCGCCCGAACCCCAAAATGATCACAATGCTCGGCAATGAACGCGTATCTCACTTGGCATCTCTGGCGAAATACGCGGTGGCTTTTTTTAAAATGTCGCGCTCCTCGGTAACCCTGATAAGATCGCGCTTCAATCGCCGGATCTCGGCATCCTTATCATCGCCGCCAGATGGCCGAGAGAACTTCTTCTTCCAAGCGTACAGCGAGTGCTGGCTGACCCCCAGACGCTGCGAAACCTCCGCAACCGCATAACCTCGCTCTGTAATCTGAGCCACCGCATCCCGCTTGAACTCATCGCTGAAATTTACCTTGCCCATCTTCGTCTCCTTACCTCAAAATTAGGATAGAAGGCGTCCAGAAATCTAGGGGCAATTCACCTTGCCGATACCGGTCAGCAAATTGGCAGTCAGGCCGTCCAGCGTCTGGTCAGGCTGCATCAAGTCGAGATCGTGATGCGGGACAATCTCCGCAATTTCGAGCACTTGGTCTAGCATTCCGCGATGTTGGCCCGACATTCAAATACGGCTGACAAACCGCTCGTCGCGATCCAATGCGTGGATCAGCGGAAACATTTTGATGGCCTCTGGCCGGGTACCGAAAATCGTGAGAATCTTGCGCGGCGTAGTCATGGCCGCAGCCTTTAGCGCAGATTGGTTAAAACAGCCTATTCATCATCTGCGGTTAGAGCGGGGGCAGAAACAACAGGAAGAACTTCGGTTTCTTCGCCTGACGCCAGCCCGTCGCGCTCACGCTCCAGCTTTTCCAGATAGGCGCGTTCCAGCACCTCGACGCGGGCCTGTGTTTCAGCTGCCTCTTCATCAATCGTGGAAAGGCGTTCTGCGCGCTCGGCGGCGATCAATTGTGCGAAACGAAGGCCGGATGCCTCGCTTTTTTCCCCATAAGCGGCGTCGATCATTTGCTGCGTGCAGCCAGTAAAGCCGCCGCCGCCCGTAGGCGAACAGGAGAATGCGCCGAACGCACCAACCATTTCAAAACTTTCAGCCCGTTTTGCCCAAGCGGTGTTGTCCGGATTGCTGCTGGAGCGAAGATTGTCCGGAATGCGGTACCGCTCGCCTTCGCCTTTGCGTGCACAGACATTGATCACGTCGTCAGTCGAGACCGGGCATTCTTCATCGCCGTAAATGATCACCATGTTGACCTTGTCCCCCGCCGCATCCTGCGCGGCGGCCGGCACGGCGCCAAGACCCAAGGCCAGAGCCGGGGTGGCTGCGAATAGTGCGGCTGCGATAATGCGTTTCATGGTTTTTGGCTTTCTAGCTTTCAATTCGAACTTGAGGCGATTTAGGGGCTCTTCGCCCTGAACACATAATGAAGCACCCAGAACATACGGAATGTTCCTGAAGGCCGCTAAATCCGTTCCGCCATCTTGATAGCGACTCTGCAACCGGCACGAATAACCCCGGTGAGGATCGGATAGGCCGGGGCTTTCTCCGCGCCAGAAGCGAGTGCGGTATCAAGGTGCTCGCGTTCGTCTTCGCGGAATTCTTCGATCATGGCGGCTAATTCGGGATCACAGCCCTCCGCCTCCAACACGTCGAGCTGGTCGGAATAATGTTTGTCGATTTCCGTCTCAATCGCGGCGGTGCAAGCCATGGCCGCTTCCGGCCCGATCAATGCAGTGGCCGCACCCAGCGCATAGCCAGCCGTCGACCACAAAGGTTGCAGGATCGTGGGGCGCACACCGCGCCGTGCCATCAGCGCATCGAATTTCTCGCGGTGGCCCGCTTCCTGTTCGGCCATCGCGGTGATTTCCGCCGAATGCGGGCCGCGGTCACCCATCACTGCCAATTGGCCAGCATAGATACGGTTGGCGCCGAATTCACCGGCCTGATCGACCCTGATCATGCGGTCAGTGTTAACTTTCATGCTGCTGTCCTTCGCATTGTCAGTGCCAATATAGCACAGCCAGCACTGACCGAGATAATGAAGTTCCATCCTGCCAGAGAAATTCCCAGTAGGCTCCACGGTGCCACATCGCACCGGACCAAAGGCGCGTTCATGATGTTATCAAGCGCGCTTCCGCCGCCAGCCGATACCGTAGTGGCGCAGCCGGTAATGCCTTCCCACCAGCCATATTCGACCCCCGCATGGAACCCGCCAATCAGGCCCGAAACCATAATCGCAAGTCCCGCCAGCCCTATCAACAGCCGCTTGGGGGCGG
>Ga0209390_10010463_pt1 | contig 10849 bp, 8 predicted proteins | sample BON01_FD_187212 | JGI IMG/M metagenome (GOLD analysis project Ga0209390, IMG submission 187212) | Freshwater microbial communities from Lake Bonney liftoff mats and glacier meltwater in Antarctica - BON-01 (SPAdes) (version 2) | ecosystem: Environmental > Aquatic > Freshwater > Ice > Glacier... | reverse complement strand
TGACGATCCACTGGCGAATATTTCACTCAAACCGGGAGACTTTGGTATCTTTACCGATTATTGCTTGCAATTGACACGGAAGATTGTGTTTGGATTGGAAGGTGGGTATGATTTTGATTCGTTGGGGGCATCGGTTGTCGCCACGATCGATCGGTGTTTGACGGTGTGAATCGTGCGGGTAGGGGCAATTCATGAATTGCCCCTACCCGCATGATTGTCAATTAGTTAACTGTCAATTGTGCTGCTTCCTCTAGCTTAGTTTTGGCAGCATATAGACGGTTGAGGGCGTTGATATAGGCTTGGGCTGAGGCGACGATGATGTCGGTATTTGCGGCATAACCGGAGTAAGTGTAATCCTGATATTTGAGGCGAATTGTCACCTCGCCAATGGCATCAATGCCCGCTGTGACCGATTGAACGGAAAATTCGATTAATTGGTTCGGCACATTGATGACGCGGTTAATCGCCTTGTAGATGGCATCTACGGGGCCAGTCCCGATCGCTGCGTCGGTCAATTCTTCGCCGTTGGGCATCCTAATCGTCACAGTTGCGGTGGGTTGAGCGCGATCGCCGCAAGTCACCTGGACGCGATCGAGTACAAAGATTTCGGGACTTTGTTTGATTTCATCATTAACGATCGCTTCTAAATCTCGATCGGTAATCTCTTTTTTCTTGTCTGCAACATCTTTAAATCTCAAGAATGCTTTATTGAGATCGTTCTCGGATAAATCGATGCCCAATTCTGATAAACGAGTGCGGAAGGCATTCCGACCGGATAATTTACCTAGTACAATCAGATTATCAGTCAAGCCGATCGACTGTGCATCCATGATTTCATAGGTGAGTTTATTTTTTAATACTCCATCCTGATGAATTCCCGACTCATGTGCAAAGGCATTAGCACCGACAATCGCTTTATTTGGTTGGACGATCATTCCGGTGAGACTAGATACTAATCGTGAAGTTTTATAGATTTGGCGAGTATCGATATTTGTGAGTGAATCGATGGAATCAGCCGGACGACCTAAAAATGGGTTGAAGTACTGACGACGGACGTGTAGAGCCATCACTAGTTCTTCTAGCGACGCATTTCCGGCGCGTTCCCCAATGCCATTAATCGTACATTCGAGTTGCCTTGCCCCATATTTTACTGCTTCGAGAAAGTTGGCAACAGCTAATCCTAAATCGTCGTGTCCGTGGACGGAAATCACCGCTCGATCGATATTCGGGACATTTTCTTTGATCCCTTTAATCAACGCTCCAAATTCAGAGGGAGTTGTATAACCAACTGTGTCAGGAATATTGACTGTAGTAGCTCCAGATGCGATTGCTCGTTCTAATACTTCATACAAAAATTCTGGTTCGCTCCGTCCGGCATCTTCAGGTGAAAATTCGACATCATCGACAAAAGTTTTGGCATAAGCTACCATCTCGCCAGCTATTTGCAGGACTTCTTTTCTCGTCTTCTTAAGTTTATATTCGAGGTGAATATCAGATGTCGCAATGAAGGTATGAATCCGATGTTTTGCCGCAGGTTTTAGAGCTTCAGCCGCTGCTTTGATATCCTTTTCGCTAGCTCGTGCTAAACCGCAAATAATCGGCCCAGATGGTGTGCCGACTAGCTCGGCAATCTGATGAACTGCTTCAAAGTCCCCCCGACTAGAGTAGGGAAAACCAGCTTCAATTACATCTACTCCCAAGCGTGCCAATTGTCTGGCGATCGTCAGTTTCTCATCTACGTTGAGAGTTGCACCTGGAGATTGTTCGCCATCGCGCAGGGTGGTATCAAAAATAATTACTCGATCTGATTGTGGCTGTGTCATGATGTTAGGCACCTAAAAATAATAATGATAAAAGCTACGGATCTATACCTAATCTTAAAATATTAATCATTAACAAATTAGCTTATGAGTAATTAGTTCGATCGGCGATCTATCTTGCTGATATTTAAGGTGGCAGATTAGTTAGAACTGACGATCTACTTAGATTTTTACTAGCGATCGTCAACTCTTTACTGATTAGCGAGTAGTTATTATTCACTATCTTTCTGTCACCTAAATAAGCAATAATAACTCAAATGAATTGGACTGCATCATCATTTTTGGGTGCTGGATCACTGGAATTGGTTCTCCTATAGGGAATCAACTTTTTCAATTCGATCGCGAATATCATTGAGATCGATATATCGATCGGTGACATTTCGGAGTTCGCGGGCGATCATCCCTTCTGTTGAGATGACTGTGATGTGCGTATTCTTCGATCGTAGTAACTCGATCGCCCGCTCAAAATCACCATCGCCACTAAATAGTACAACTCGATTGTACTGATCTACAGTATTAAACATATCGACCACAATTTCAATATCCAAATTCGCTTTTTGGGAATAGCGACCGGAAGTATCATCGTAATACTCTTTGAGAATCTTGGTGCGGACTGTATAACCCAAACTGATGAGTGCATCGCGAAACCCGCGTTGGTCTTGAGCGTCCTTTAACCCAGTATACCAAAAAGCGTTAATTAACATTAACTCTGGTTCTTGGTTAAAATACTCCAGCACGCGCCGAGGATCGAAAAACCACCCATTTTTTTGTTGGGCATAAAACATATTATTGCCGTCCACAAAGATGGAGAGACGGTTAGCAACAGAAAACATTATAAATAGTACCTAGTTATTTTTTATAATTAAAGTAGATTGACAGCAGATCTAGATCGCCCTCGATTGTGCCAATTTAATTAGGCGCAGTTATCCAACAGTAGGAATTACCCAACCATAGATTTACAGAGATCGAAGACATCATCCTGAGGCTAAGTTTAGCTAGTTAATTTAAAGATATAGATTTTAAAGATTAAGCTGTAGACTCGATCGCCACAGGCTTCCGGTGTCAAACTAGCATTGAAAAAGTGGCAAATGAATAAAAGTTGATAAGTTTAGTTTGACCTGAACTCCATCGACAAAGATCTGACAGTTAGCATAATAATTTAGCAGAATAATGTATATATGGGTTCTATCTTACCAGAAAAGTATCCGATGTTTGAAATCCCTGTCTCTTTTCAGCTAGAGTACTCTTTCGCCCAATCTAAGCCCAGCCCAATCAATTACAGTTACTAGCAGATCGTGATGAAGACATCGATTACTTGGTAAAATTTGGGAAATCTAAGCAAGAGTAGTCGCACAAAATTAGCTAGTCAATCGATCTATGGTAAACTCCATCAACTTCCCAGTACCACCGCCACCCAAACCCAATCGATCCGGTCATTTTCCCCCACCACCACCAACTCACCCCACAATGGTGCAGAATACCCCTCTCACCTCAAAACTACCCCCAGGACAACCCAGTATTGGGGATTTAGTAAAAATCGCTTTTGATGCTGGTTATTCGGATATTCACATTGGTATCGGTGAAACTCCGAGATTTCGTAATCGGGGTGAGATCGAAACAACCAACTACCCCGAAACAGACTCGCCCACCTTTATGACATGGCTGCATGAAGTTTTGAGCGAAGAAGACATTCGCACATTTCAGGCTAATCTAGACTTTGATGGTGCCACTCAGTATGAATTTGCCCGAGTGCGGATCAACGTATTTGACTCGCTCTATGGCTATGCAATGGTGATGCGATTGATTCCGATGCAAATTGCCACCCTGGAGGAATTGCGCTTACCCGCTGTGTTTCGTGATGTCTGTCACTATCATAAGGGCTTAATTCTCGTCACTGGGCCGACAGGTTCGGGTAAATCGACGACGATGGCGGCGATGGTTGACTATATGAACAAAGAAATGCCGCGCCATATTATCACGATCGAAGATCCGATCGAATTTATCCACAAAAGTAAACGCGCTCTGATCAAGCATCGAGAAGTCGGCGCGAATACGTTGATGTTCGATACTGCCCTCAAAGCCGCATTGCGAGAAGATCCCGATGTGATTTTGATAGGGGAAATACGCGATCGAGAAACAGTCAATACCGCCCTCAAAGCCTCGCAAACTGGTCACTTAGTGATCGGTACCTTGCACACTTCTAATGCGGTGAAAACGATCGAGCGGATGCTTAGTCTCTTCCAGCCCGAAGAACAAGCCGTCATGCGCGTATCATTGGCGGAATCCTTAGTCGCCATTATCTCGCAGGGTTTGTGCCGGACTACTGACGGTAAGCGCGCAGCCTATCACGATATCCTGATCAATACCGAAACTGTCAAAGACTACGTTCGGGATGGGAAATATGATGAGATTGGGCCATTGATGACAGATGGGGAATTTGATGGGATGATTACTATGAATAAATCCCTATTTGCACTCTATCAAGAAGGGCGAATCACTGAAGAAATCGCCCTCGAACTCTCGCCGATCACCAATGAAATGGCAATGATGTTGCGTGGGAAAATTTAGATAGCTACAATCGATTAGATTTGAGTCGGACGATCTGCTGGCGCGAACCGCCGCTAGGAGCGCATTTTTACGTCACCGAGTCATTTATCTACCGGTCGGGAACACAAAACTTAATTGAAGGTCATGAGTTATGATCGGTGTTCATGTTCTTAATTAGGTTTAGTTCCCATGTCTGGATCAATGTTCCAAAAATCGCTCGCGGCTAGTTTAGGTGTGGCGATCGTTTCTACAGGTCTTTTCATCAGTATTTCTAGTCATGCCCAAGGTGGTACGCCAGGGACTACTACTAGCCCAAAAACTCCAGTGCAGATTAGTGACGGGTCGATGACAACTCCTGGTGGGATGACGACTCCGACCAAAACAACGGCTGCTAATGGCAAGACGATCGTTAGTATTGCCTCGGGAAATAAAAATTTCTCAACATTAGTGGCTGCACTAAAGGCAGCAGATCTAGTTGGAACTTTATCTACTGCTGGTCCTTTTACAGTATTTGCACCTACAAATGCTGCTTTTGCTAAACTACCTCAAGCTACTCTGGCAAACCTGCTCAAGCCTGAGAACAAAACGCAACTTCAAAAAATTCTCACTTACCACGTCGTCTCTGGTAACGTGACATCCAACAAGCTCAAGTCAGGAAAAGTTGCCACTGTTGAAGGCGGTAATGTTACTGTCAGAATCAGGGGCAAAAAAGTGCGGGTTAATAATGCTAATGTCATTATGGCTGATGTCAAAGCTAGTAACGGTGTGATCCACGCGATCGATACCGTACTGATGCCACCTACTAAGTAACCACTGATGGCTAACTAGTTAATCCTAATAAAGGTGGGTAATACCCACCTTTGTTGTTGGAGATCGCTTTTTTTTGACTGAGGAAATCTTGGCTTTTGGATTAAAGCCTCTTCTTTCAAGGAGGTGTCCAGCCAGAATCCAAAATCCAAAATCCTGCTCGGTGCGCTAAACCGTCGGGGAACCCGACGAGCGCACATCTGTAAAATCCAAAATCGAAGTGACTTCTAACTGCTCATCCTTGCCCTCTGACTAGTTTGTACATGCTCAGACACAATGTATCTCTACCTATATCGACAGGCGATTTATTAATCGAGCCGCTGCCACCAACGATCGACCGAGATATCCAACTATCATTAATTATTCCTACCTATCAAGAGCGGAATAATATCGCTGAAATCGTCCAGCAGTTAACAATCGAACTCGAGCGACTGATCCCAAATGGTTATGAACTAATCATAGTTGATGATAATAGTCCCGATCGCACCTGGGAATTAGCGCAAGATCTGACCGAGCAATATCCCCATCTGCGCGTCTTGCGACGGACAAAGGAGCGGGGACTAGCAACAGCAGTCGTTCGGGGCTGGCAGACCGCCAGAGGGCAGATCCTGGGGGTAATTGATGCCGATCTCCAACATCCACCTGAAGTCCTGGGGCAACTATGGCAAGCGATCGGATCGGGAGCCGATCTAGCGATCGCGAGTCGGAATGTCGAGGGGGGCGGAGTGAGCGAATGGAGTCTACTCCGTCGCTGTCTATCCAGAGGAGCACAACTACTGGGACTAATTATTCTCCCAGAAACGATCGGGCGGGTGACAGATCCGATGAGTGGCTATTTCCTGCTGCGGCGAGAAACGATCGCTGGAAAAATATTAAGCCCCGTGGGTTATAAAATCTCGATCGAAGTGATCGGGCGCGGCGATATTGGCAAGATTATCGAGGTGGGCTATGAGTTTCAAGAACGTCAAACTGGAAATAGCAAGGTTACAGGGCGACAATATCTAGAGTATATTCAGCATTTATTTAGATTGCGACTGGCTCGGAGCGGGAGATTCTTGCAGTTTATTACTGTCGGTTTGAGTGGGGTAGTAGTTGATATGTCCTTACTATACTTATTTAGCGATGCTAGTACACTTGGCTTACCACTAATCCTCAGTAAAATTTTGGCAGGAGAGTCCGCAATTATCAACAATTTCCTTTGGAACGATCGTTGGACATTTGCCGATCTGATTCGCACTCAAACTAGTCGCCGTCAAAAATTCCGCCGCTTCTTGAAATTTAATTTAATTTGTCTGGTGGGACTAATGTTGAGTCTAACGATCTTGCATTTGCTCTACAACTTCGCGATCCACGATCGATATATTGCCAACTTCATTGCGATCGCTAGTGTCACCCTATTCAATTATTGGCTCAATCTCAAATTAAGCTGGCGGGTAACTGATGATTCTACATAGCCGATCGTCCACATTAAGGCAACCTCCTCTAGGTAGAATTAGTAGTAGATTTTGAATGATATTTACGATCTTATAGATTAACAATGATGTAAAGTTTTTTTAACAGATGTACTTTTTTTTGAGTGGATTATCTATATTCATATTATCAGCTTAAATTGATCCCCGATATGGGATTGACCAAAACGTATCAGTTTTAGCCAGTATCCATCTAGATAGCCGGAGCCAATAAAATGCAATCAACTCAAAATCTCACCATTTCCAAAAGTCGTTACATCGCTACAGCTAAAAGCTTCTTAATTTGGTGTTTTGCGCTAGCAGTGACCCTGCTAGTAGTTGGTTTCCCATTAGTTGTGTTGATGGCTACTGTCGGAGCGTTACTCTCAATTACACTCCACCCAATCCTACCTGTCAGTGCAGTTTTACTAGTCGCTGGTGGCACGATTGTCTTCAATATTTTAGCCGTAATGGTCGGGGCTGGAGTCCTAACTTCAAAAGGCATCCATCCTCATGAAGTCCGCTGGTTAAGTTGGTTGCATGGTGATGCAAACCCAGTTAACACCACCACTTATGCCACTTGCCCACTCACCTGTGATATCGATTCCTAGAAATCGCACTTTTCGGTTTTATTCATCTTATCTATCTCAATCTCAGCTCGGAGCGTTATCCGAGCTTTTTTGTGTTCTTTTTTACAGAGCGAACTAAGCAGAGGAGGGGCAAGAGCAACCCCTTGATAGGATGATAATATTGTGTAAATCTTGATGATTGGAGATTGCACGATCGATCGATTTACTATTCACTACTGATAAGCTTATGATTCCTATCTGTTTTACCCTCGGAACTCGTCCTGAAGCCATTAAATTAGCCCCGGTGATTCGGACATTCCAAGCATCAAGTAAATTCACAACACAGGTGGTTTTAACTGGGCAACATCGAGAGATGGTAGCGCAGGTGATGGAGATTTTTGGGTTAAAAGCCGATCGAGATTTGGATATCATGCAGCATCAACAAACGCTCACAGATATTACCCAACGCAGCTTACAGGGATTAGAAAAATTATTCAAAGAGATCGCCCCCCAACTAGTAATCGTTCAAGGTGACACTACTACTGCATTCGCCGCCGCTCTAGCAGCATTTTACCAACAAATCCCGATCGGACACGTTGAAGCCGGATTGCGGACGGACAATATCTATAATCCCTTTCCTGAAGAAGCCAACCGGAGACTAATCTCTCAGATTACTCAGTTACATTTTGCCCCTACCAGTCTAGCTGTCGAAAATCTCCATAAATCCGGCGTGACCGGCGAAATCTACGAGACGGGCAATACCGTCATCGATGCCCTCCTCACCGTCGCTAAATCTCAACCTGCTTGTGATATTCCCGACTTAGACTGGACTAAATATCGCATTATCCTCGCCACAGTCCACCGTCGCGAAAATTGGGGCGAACCGCTCCAAAATATCGCTGCGGCAATGCTCCAAATCCTGAATAAATTTCCCGATACGGCACTATTACTACCCCTACATCGCAATCCTACCGTGCGCGAACCACTCACCCAACTGTTGGGCACTCATCCCCGCGTCTTCCTCACCGAACCTCTCGACTATAGTCAACTCGTCGGTGCGATCCAACGCAGTTATCTGCTGCTCTCTGACTCCGGCGGCATCCAAGAAGAGGCACCTAGCCTGGGTAAGCCCGTATTGGTACTCAGAGACACTACCGAGCGTCCTGAAGCTGTCACTGGCGGAACTGCAAAGTTAGTCGGGACAGATGTAGCCCGAATTACCGCCGCAGCGAGTGAATTACTCAGTGACACCTCAGCCTATCAAGCGATGGCGAATGCCATTAATCCATTTGGGGATGGTACTGCTTCAATGCAGATTCTTGCGGCGGTGGAGCGGTTTTTTGGAGTGTGATTTTGAGGTTGGATATTCGATCGAGATCGGTCTTGTCCACGCCCAAAATCTCGATGTTTTTGGGGCGGGGGATTTATGATGGGATCCAGTCGAGGGCAATAATTACTAGGAATTCGCTTCAAACTAGAACCCGACAGATTAGTAATTTATCGCCCTGATGGTCAAACATTTTCAAGTTTTATCGATTTAGATCTTTGCTGTCAGGAAGCCGAACAACGCGCGGATACTACCGAGCAACAGCTAGAAAGAGTAGCTACCAAGCTACGAGAATTGGGCATCGATCCAGAAAATCTCTAATTCGATCTTGGTAGCTAAAACTCAAGTCTGGTAGGGACAATTCATGAAGCGGCTCGCGCTCCTCGGGTTTCCCGAGGGTTTAGCGGCGTTTTTATTCGGGGGTTCCCCCCGAATAAAAAAACGACAAGACAGCGAGACAAGACATTGCCCCTACCAGACTTTTGGCTGCATCTACATTTCTCAAACTTGCTTTAAAAGTGTTTTTCGACAATCGCCACCAAATATTCCGTCCAGTATTTAGTCATATCCATACTTTCAGCTTCCACCATCACCCGAATGAGCGGTTCGGTACCAGAGGCGCGAACTAACACCCGTCCGGTATCGCCCATCGCGGCTTCCGCCTGAGCGATGCCATCTTGAAGGGGTTGACATTTTTCCCAGTTTAAACGGGCTTCGCGATCGTCCACCCGCACATTGTGGAGGATTTGAGGATACGTCTGAAAACTACTATCGACCAACTCAGCCAGTGATTTCCCCGACTGCTGAACGATCGCCGCCAGATGCAGCGCAGTCAGAATTCCATCCCCACTCACACTATGTTGAGGCGAGAGAATGTGCCCCGACTGTTCGCCACCCAGCATTGCCCCGCTACTAGTCATCTCTGCTTGGACGTATTGGTCGCCTACGGCAGTACGCACAACTTTACCCCCTAAAGCTTGCCAAGCCCGCTCAAAGCCCAAATTTGCCATCACTGTGGTGACAATTTCATCATTTGGGAGCAGCCCTAAGTTACGAAGGTATTGTCCCCAGAAATAGAGGATATAGTCGCCATCCACCTTCCGTCCGAGGTTGTCTACCGCCAAGACTCGATCGGCATCCCCATCGAAGGCAAACCCAAGATCCGCCTGATGGAGCGTGACGGCGGCTTGCAAGCTGCCCAGATGAGTAGAACCACACCGGACATTGATCCGATCGCCATCTGCCTCATCATGGAGACAAATTAACTCCGCACCTAATTGCGTAAAGATCTTTGGAGCTACCTCCACCGCCGCGCCTGAAGCTAGATCGAGGACAATTTTCATCCCTGATAAACTGACATCTGGCGCGATCGATTCCTTGATTGCTTCCACGTACTGAGTAATTAATTCCGGAGTGTAGTAGAGATGACCCCATTTTTCTGGCTCTAAACACTGCCCAGATTGTCCTCTAATTCCCGCCTCGATCGCTGCTTGCAATTCCTTAGCTAACTTTGTACCATTTGCGCCAAAAAACTTAATTCCATTATCTTCTGGCGGATTGTGACTAGCCGAAATCATCACACCACCGATCGCATCGCTAGTCGCTGTCAGATGGGCAACCCCAGGCGTGGGGCACAATCCCAAGTTCCACACCTCAATCCCCGCCGAGGTAATTCCCGCCGCTAGAGCACTGGCTAACATATCACTAGAATTGCGCGAATCTTGACCGATCGCGATCGGCCCGACATCACTAGCCGCCTGACGCAGCACCATTCCCGCCCAGTAGCCCACCTGGAGAGCCAACTTCGCTGTCAGAATATCGCCCACCCTCCCGCGAATACCGTCGGTACCAAATAAGGGCGAACTAGGAAGATTGAGATATTCGATCGGGGTGGATGTAATCATATATGGAGTAGGGGGATGTTTAGAAGTAGCTTGGTAGATCGTATTACCAACGGTGGCATTACTCAAGCGCGATCGATCCGTGTTTTGAATTCTTGGTGCTGGTTTGAGCAATGACGATCGATCCGTTTGGAAACCACCCCACAGACATCTACTCAGTTTCCATTGAGGTAGGGGCAATTCATGAATTGCCCCTACCTCAATGTCTATAGCTAAATTTCAAGGTCGGCAAATTTTGGTACTAAAGCGAAATTGGCTCAGAGACATTTGGACCTCGTTCGATCGAAATGTAGCGGAAGTTGAGATTTGGCTCTATCCCATATTGCGGCAATCGATCGATGCTATCCAAATCTTGAAGCCTTACTGTAATATGAGTTTTAAATTCTCCGGTAAACTTCATTTTCCTAATTTCGTGTAGTGAACGATCGGT
>Ga0209390_10010459_pt1 | contig 10850 bp, 10 predicted proteins | sample BON01_FD_187212 | JGI IMG/M metagenome (GOLD analysis project Ga0209390, IMG submission 187212) | Freshwater microbial communities from Lake Bonney liftoff mats and glacier meltwater in Antarctica - BON-01 (SPAdes) (version 2) | ecosystem: Environmental > Aquatic > Freshwater > Ice > Glacier... | reverse complement strand
CGTTCTAAGGACGGCAAGGGTGTCACCTCGCAGCAAGTGATGAAAGACAGTGCCGCGGAAAAAGCGGGCATGAAAACCGGCGACATCATCACACACATCGAAGGCATCGAGATTGCCGACGCTGCGCAGCTTCGATCTGTGCTGGCCAAGTACATCGCTGGCGACAAGATCAAAGTGAAGATCAAACGCGGCGAAGAGGTGATGGATATCGAGATCACACTGGAAGGCGCGGGCGAAGCGGGGTGAGAAGAGCCGCGACTCAACGAGTCGCGGATGTCAGAGGCCTCTTGGAGTGTTCATCAAATCAGTGATCTTGTGCATCAGCGTCTGAATCAACCTGCGGTCCGTCGAAACACGGCGCGACGGACACCCCTTCTGGCCTTAGGCGTCCGCGACTCGTTGAGTCGCGGCTCACAGGATCCGATCATCTTCCCGTGTGTCCGAAGCCGCCTTCGCCGCGCGATGTCGGCGGCAGCTCGCTGACTTCGATCCACTGCGTTTTGGGGACAGGGAGGATGAGCATCTGCGCGATGCGCATAGCACGGGTCACTTCAAAGGGCACACTGCCCAGGTTAATGAGGGGGACTTTCACTTCGCCGCGGTAGTCAGCATCGATGGTACCCGGGCCGTTGATCATGGTGATGCCATGCTTGGCTGCCAGGCCTGAGCGCGGGCGCACCTGTGCTTCAAACCCGACGGGCACCGCCATGGCGAAGCCGCACGGAATCAGCGCGATCTGTCCCGGCGCCAGCGTCACCGGTGCATCGGCGGGCACAGCAGCGTGAAGATCCATGCCTGCCGCATGCTCGGTCTGGTAGTCAGGCAATGGGATGTCGCTCTGCCCCGCCAGCTTTTGAATCGAAACTTTTATCGGATCGTGTGTCATTGGCCGAAATGATAACAAGCGGACAAACTCCGCCGCTTTTTTGGAGACCTCTATCATGCGAATCGTCACACTGATCATCATACTCGCGCTGGGCACTTTGGCACTTTCCACTTCCACCGGCTGCGAAACGGTCAAGGGTTTTGGCAAGGATGTTCACGATGCCAGTTCCACGGTGCAGAGTACGTTTGCGGTGGACTAAGGTGAAATAAAAAAGCACGACCCGGGCAGGGGATGCGCCGGGCCGTACTCGATCAGGGGCTTGGTGCTCGCCGGTCGATTTGAATCGGCGCGGCGAGCGATGTCGGAATCAAATCTAATTACTTCGTGTGGGTCTTCGTTCGCCAAGGCGAACGGCTAAATAATTGCGATTCACTTGGCCATGACGACCATCGGCTTCTCGCGTTTCTGCGGCGGGGTCGGCACGCTGGGGATCGCACGCTTAGGCGTACCTTCCGGGCGTTCGATGATCATCAGCGGGCGAGCGGTGACTTCCTGCATGGGCACCATTTCGGGACTGCCGAACACGATGGAAGCTTTGTTCGCACGTAGGTCGCGGCCGATGCGGTGAGCGGTGGGGATCAGAGCCTTGGCGTCGAAGCTGTTGTCGTGCTGACGCAGATACTCTTCGTTGGGATCGAGGTAAACGTTTTCGTGAACGTATTCAACGTGAATGGATGCGTCGGAATTATCCATGCCAGCCAGGGCCTTGGCTTTGTTGAGTGTGACGATGCGATCATCGACTTCGTGGGTGACCACCTTCACCAGGCGACGCGTGTTGTTGGTGTAGATGCGATGCTCGACGCGCTTGACTTCGATGCGATGCTCATAGCCACGGATGATGGAGGCGTCCTCGGCAAGGGTGATTGAAGCGGTCATCGCCAAAGCGGCGGCACAAACGATGGGGGTCCTGATCATGATTCTCTCCTGACAAAAAAGTGTTCCCGCCGACTTAGGGTGACTCTTGGGGCTGGTCAGAGGTCAGAGGTCAGAAATTTCAAATCTCAAATCTCAAATTTGAAATCCGATTCCTCTGATCTCACCGCTGCATTCTGATCGCTGCGACTGCTGCGCTTTTTGACTGCCGGTTTCCCGACGGGCAGTTGGTCTCTCTTCCATTTTTCCGGGCGACTGTGACTCGACTGGGAGGAAGAATTGCAACCGCTGTGCCAAGGCTTCATTGATGCCCGGCAAGCGTGTACAACCATTGTAATATAATGGCTTTAAGAGATGACGAATTTTAGAGAGGCGTTTGATTCTGCCATGACATGTTGCCTGCACGCCACATCAGGCGTCGCGTCCAAGGGTGATGTGGAGCAAGTGCAACGCTGCGGAGTGGATGTTGTCTCGTGGTTGAGCATGAAGTAGCCGCATGAGAAGATGACCGCCGTTGCAGGCTCGAACGTCTCACGCCCAAGCCACGTACCTTCCGATGATGACACAACGCCCGCGCAAGGGTAAAGTCATTGAACCGAGCGCCGCCTTCGAGCGCTGCAATATGTAGTGATGTACGCCCGCAGAACTACTTTGAACCTTGAACCCCTGAACTTTGACCTCTGTCCTCTGTCCTCTGTCCTCTGTCCCCTGTCCCCTGTCCCCTGTCCTCTGACTCCTGAGAAAGGTGAACCGATGTTTCAAATTCGTACCGCAGTTCTTCTTCCCGCCTTGCTTCTGGTCGCTTCGCTGGGTTGCCAGCAGATGCCCCGTGGCTCGGACACCGGCCGCATCGATACCTCGCGCACCACGCAGGCTGAGCGCAACGACCCGCGCATTCTTCCCGTGGGCCTCATGGAATTTTCCGATCAGGTCGCCCAGCAGTTCGCACAAGACCTCGCTGACCTGCCCGAGATCGGCATGGGCGGCGTGCGCTCCACCGTCATCCTCGGCGACATCAACAACAAGACCCAGATCGTCTCCTCCGATGAGTTCGAGATGGCCCGCTCGCGCATCCGTAACAGCCTGCTCTCCTCCAAATACGTGCGCGGCAAAGTGTCGTGGGTTGAAAACCGCGCTCGCCTGGCATCACTGGCAGCACGCGAAGGCGTGGGCACCGTCAACAACCCCGCCGGCCCCAATAGCTACGATCCGCGCCAGACGTACACCGTCAACATGGATGTCTATCGCATCGGCCGCGGCCCGGTGAATCAGTATTACGTCGAAGCCATGCTTGTCTCTTTTGCGACCAACGAAATCATTTTCTCCAACCGCTACGAGATCAAGCAGATCAAAGGCGGCTGATCGCAGCTTCCAATCGCACAACGGCGCATGCAGTCCAACGACTGCATGCGCACTTCCACCGTGATCGCCTCAATTCCACGCTTGCGCCCCGCCTCCCGCTGGTCTTCTCCCCGAGGGTTTTTCATGCACACGCGCATCGCTCTTTGTTTGCTCACCACGATGCTGCTCACCGGCTGCGGCTCCTCGAAGCCGCAGTCCACGCGCATGACCGCTGAAGATCTCACGGAGATGAGCGAAGCCATGGCGCAGAGCCTGGCCCAGAGCGATGCCCTGCGTGATCGCACTGCGGGTAGCACGCCTTGGGTCATCTCCATCGATCGCGTTCAGAATCTCACCAAAGACATCATCACCGAAAGCGAGCGCTGGTATGTCATTCAGCGGCTGCGCTCCTCGCTGCCCATTCGCGCCATGTCGCAGCAGAAGAACATCACCTTCGTCATTCCGCGCGAACGCCTCGATGCCATCCGCAACAACCCGAAGATCGATGTCAGCGATGACCCCAACTTCGGCAGCCAGCGCACCCCCACACACCAGATGAACGCCAAGTTCATCGGCAGCGAGCGCGCTGATGCCACCAATCGCACCGATACGTACTACTGCGAATTTGAAATCATGAACCTGGCCACGGGTGTGCCTGAGTGGACTGATCGATTTGAATACAAGCGCACCGCGAAGGGCCACGTGTGGGATTGAAGGGTGAAAAAGCGAAAAAGCGTGAGAGCGAGAAGCGGAAAATGAAGACACTCAAAGCCCACGCACTCGAAGTGCGTGGGTTGCGGTGAAACGAAAACTACACGGGTAAATCGCATGATCCATTCGCCGTCCACTGTTTACTCAGGCTCCTCGCCGTGCGATGCACGGCGGCTAAACGCGGTCTCTCTCTCCTTCCTGCCGCTGCTCCTGCTCCTGCAGCTGGTCCTCACCGGTTGCCACGTCGATCGCACGCTTGATGTCACCTCTTCCGTCATTGCTGGTGAATATGGCAAGGCTCGCACCTACGTTCGCAAAAACCTCAACAAGGATCGCAGCGATCGCGAGTACCTGCTCGATCGCATGATGCTGGGCATTCTCACCGTTGCCGATGGACATCCATATTCCGCACAGGTCACCTTCGAAGAGGTGTACGAAACGCTGCGCAAGCAAGGCCTCAACGCGGACAAAACCGTTTCTTCTGTGGTGCTCAATGAAGATGTGAAAATCTGGAAGGGTGAGCCTTTTGAGCAGGCACTCGCCTTCGCTTACTACGGCATCCAGCAGGCAGAGCTGAATCAATGGGACAACACCCGCGCTGCTGCCGCCGGTTCGCTCTTTCAACTTCGCGACTTTGGAAAGAACGAAAAAGGCGAGCGCATCAACACGCTCGAAATCGCCCAGCGTTCTATCGAGGCGGAGCAGAAAGCCTCCGGCAAACCTGCCGCCAAGGATGATTACATCAACAGCGGCTACGCGGTGCGCGAATCGAATTTCACCCTCGGCTACATCCTGCACGGCTTGGCCAGCGCTCAGCTTAATCGCCAGCAGGAAGCCAACGATTTTTTCAATGTCGCCGCCCAGGTCGATCCCAATATCAAGCCACTCGTCGATCAGCTCAAGAGCGGACAGTACAACACCATCCTCATCGTCAGCCACGGCCTGGGCCCGCGCAAAGTCGCCTATGGCCCCGACAACGCCCTGAGCAAATTCGCTCCGCGCTATCCCAGTGATGGTGCGCCGCTGCTCGTCTCCGCAGCCGGCGGCGGCCAGGCCGGCTACCCCATCGTCTGCGATGTCAACGGCATGGCCACCGATCACATGTGGAACAATCTCGAAGATGTGCGCCAGGCCAAGAGCCTCATCGGCAATGTCCTGCTCGTAGGCGGCGGCATCACCACAGGCATCGGCCTCGATCGCGGCAACAGCGAGGCAGCGCTCATCGGCGTCGGCCTCATGGCAGCAGGTGCACTGCTGAAAGTCAGCTCCCACGCGGACACCCGCTACTGCAACGTCATGCCTCAGCGCGTTTATGTCGTGCCTCTTCAGATCACCGGTGCCAACGCAAAAATTGCATTGCAGGTGCAAGGCAAATCGCAGTCGCAAATGACCCTCGCCGGCCTGTCGCCGCCCGGCCCCGGCCAGCCCGCGCAGCTTCGCTATGTGCGCCTCGTCGCAGGCTCTCCCGGCGCTGGTGGCCCGCCACCAGCGTGGGCTGCTTCAGGCCAGATCAACTACGTCAGCACGCAGCTCAATAATGTGCCGCCCTCGCCGCTGCCTTATATTCTGGGTGGGAACGATGTGCGTTCACCCAATCCGCGCGTGCTTGCTTCTTATGCGAATCAGCCGGGGCTGGGCTCGCTCACACCTGCGGAGCTTGAAGATCTCTACCGAACCGAAGGCATCGCACTGGCCGTAGAAGACCAAGGAGGATTCGCAGGCATGCACATCCTCGAAGGCGGCAACTCGCTCGTCGAACCGCTCGCAGGCACCGCTGGTTTTGCCCGGCTCTTTGGTGCAGTGCGTCCGCCTTATGTTCCTACGTCCCCCAAAGTGCAAGGCATGATGCGAACCAAGTAAACGTACAAGTAAACGAATTTGTATTCCGATACCCGACACCCTAAACCCGTTGCCTTAAATAGGAGATTCAAGATGTTCAAAACCCTGTTCGCGTTGACACTCGCTTCCGCTCTGCTCGCTGGCTGCCAGTCCGATCCGGTGATGGCACCCGATGCGGGCTTGGGCGACCTGCTGCCGATCCAGGACTATCCGCAGATCGTCGTCACCAGCGGCCTTGCCCCCTACCTCGCATTCAGTCGGCCCAACGTGCAAGGCGGCCCCGATCGCCCCATGAGCGTCTCCATTCCCGTGCGCGTGCTCAGCGAAGATCAAGCGGTCAACACGCAATTTCGATTCCGCTTCTTCGATCAGAACGGCCGCGTGATGCAGCCGGAGATGGGCTTCCAGTACAAGCGGTTGCCCGCCCGTGTGCAGGAGTTTTACAACGGCGCAGCGCTCGACACCAACGCCGTCGATTTCCGTCTGGAAGTCCGCACCGCAAGGTAAGAAAGGCAGAGGTCAGAAGTCAGAAGTCAGAGGTCAGCCAATAGGGGCTTTCCTCTTTCGTCATCTGGCCCTTGTTCGCTTTCGTCTGGCAATCGTCCGCGAGGCTACGTATCATTCGCGGACACGCCCCCAGGTGGGGTGGCAGAGTGGTTTAATGCACCGGTCTTGAAAACCGGAGTAGGCTTCGGCTTACCGTGGGTTCGAATCCCTCCCCCACCGTTTCATTTTCGTCGCGCTCCGTTGCGCCAACTGGCGCCAAGCTACGTTTTCCATGTGAAATATCGAATTTTTTAGACGACGCTTGGGTGTGTCCAGATAGTGGCATCCCCGGTGGCGTTCAATGATCCCAGCGGGCAGTTCATCGATTTTGCGAATCACGTGTTGCATCTCGGCTTTGCTGTGGCAGGCATTTACGGAGCAATAGCAAACTATCAGCTTGCTGCCCAAGAAATTGGCCAGTCCATCAACTTGTTTAATTCAGGGAACGATATTGAAGGAATCGCTCTGTTTGCAAGCGGCGTTGGCCATATAATGCTTGCGTTTTTGGGCGCAGCAGGTGCCGGATCCGCATTGGCCAAGTTCAACCCGTTCCCCGGCGCATTACGGCTTGTGGGCGGCAAAACGGTACAGATTGCAGCAGGTGGGGTGACGGCGTTGGAGTATGGAGGAGCGGTCTCCGCCGCAGCCGCCATTCTGTGGATGGCTATGGCCGATCCGAACAGGGGTGATGGCCCTTCTCCGCGGACTCCGGTCGGCCGGTCCGGTGAACAGCACGAATGGCCCAATCCCAATGCTCCTCGACCACGGAATGCGCCTGCTACGATCAACGGGCGTGATTACAGTGGACACGCCATCGATCGAATGCAAGAGCGGGGATTTGTGCCGAGCGTCGTAGAAAACGCTATAAAGAATGGAACTCCGACTGCTGGAAGAGACGCAACTACGATATTTACTGACATAATAAACAATATTCGTGTCATTGTGGACTCCGCTACCGGTCGGGTTATAACTATCATTCCAGGATGAAAATGTAATGAATGGCCTTCATGATATCGTTCGTCGAGCCGTGCACTCCGATTGGGATCCGATAGGTGTAGCTGACCTGACCGACCAGATGGGCGAATATGACGCGTATATTCCGGGGCTGTGTGAGTTGCTCTGTAGGCACGCTTCTGAGAAGGAAGTGTTCGATTACCTTTGGACAGTTGAAACGGAGTCTATCGGATTGCAAGGCAACCGGGAAGCGACGGAGAGATTTGCGGCGTGGCTTTGCAATTTGGTGCCATCCGAAAGGCCGTAAACCTCTCTCTGCATTTATTCTGGCGCAAACCAAATCGGCTCAATTGGCGGGCCGAACACGGGTCGTTTGGCAGTGGGATGCTCAGGAACTGCCGAAGGTCTCATAGGTGCGCACCGATCACGTGAAGGAACCACCGGAACGAGATGGGCCGCCTCGCGTCCACCACCGTCACCACCTACGATACCCTCGGCAGCCAGCTCAGCGAAGTCGTCACCGACTACGGCTACAACGACACCGGCCTGCGCATCACCGAAACGACGACAACCGATGGCGGCACCCCAGAGGTCAAATCCTTCCTCTTCGACACCCGCAACCCCACCGGCTTCGCTCAGGTGCTTGAGGAGTATATTGATGGCATATTGAAGCAGGTCTTCACGATCGGCCACGACGTCATCGCTCAGACGGATGTTTCCAATCCGCTGGCCCAGAACATATATGCACTGCTATCGGACGGCCACGGCAGCACCCGGGCGCTGCTCAGCGCCGCAAACACGCTCGCCCAGCAGTACGCCTACGACGCCTACGGCAACATGCTCACTGGCACCGGCCTGACCACCGCCGCCACCGCCATCTCCCGCCACCTGTACAGTGGCGAATGGACGAGCAGCAGCGGCCAGCAGTACCTGCGTGCACGGTTCTACGATCCCGCCAGCGGCACGTTCAATCGCCTCGATCCATACGCAGGCAACCTCGCCGATCCACAATCGCTGCACAAGTATCTGTACGTGCACGGCAATCCCATCATGTTTGATGACCCGTCGGGTCGCAATAGAGGCTTGCAAGCGTTAGCATTGGGGGACCTGGCTGCGAATCTGGTTGAGGGTGGGATGAACAACCAAATGGCGCATGAGGCGTTGCGCAGAGGAGACACTCAAGCTGCCTTTGGGCATTTCTTTGGAGTACTGACGAATCTGTTTGGCGTGGTCACTGCTGTGCTCGCGTCAAGCGACCTCACCGGTGGTGGCGGAAGCGGCTTAGCATTCGCCACCAACACTGGCGGAGCATTTCAGGTCGGTAAAGCGGGAGCGAATGCAATCAATCTGCTGGGCCAGAGCACTGTATCGGTGATCCTTGGCTTGCTATTTGCGATGTCAAGCACCCCTCATACAGAGAAGTCGCGAAGAATTGGCAGGCAGGGGGAACAGTCGTCCAAAACACAAAAAAACACCACCAGAATACCCTCAGCGTCAGGTAAAACTCGATACAGGGTTCCCGACGGCCTGGATGAGGTTACGTTGACAGAAATCAAGAATGTGGCTAATCTGAGTTATACTTCGCAATTGCAAGACTTTCTTATACATGCTCAAAATACAGGCCGCACGTTTATACTTGAGACCCGGTCAACAACCAACATTAGTGGGCCGCTTCAAGAACTCATCGATCAGGGCCTGATCGAGCACATAGTGATTGGTCATTGATAGAATGGCGTATTTCAAGGCAAACCTATTCTCTGCCCATAGCCTTGCAGGCGAATGCTATTCTAATTGGGCATACGATATTTTTGAGACATCGGGATATTGCCCTGAAGTTTTTGATGTGTCAGAGCCAATTCTCCAATCGTGGAACGCGAAAGATGCATTCTGCGAGGCTTGGCGACAACAGTCAAGCCGGCCCTTTGGCCAGATTCTCTTGCAACGTAAACAAGCGATTCCATTCTATGCAAGTGTCGTGTTTCAGTTTGGTCCAGATCGTAAGCGGGACGGCAAGCCTCCGTATCATGGTTTGTCGCTTTATGATGTCGATGAGTCTAAGTGTATTGGAGAATCGCGAAAGAACCTCATCGACCTCTGCGATCGCTTGTTTGCTGAACTAGAATTCGACTACGGATTTCTATGCTTGCACGATGAATATGATGCAAAAAATATTATCAAGGGAGTTAGCCGTTCTGGCGGGGCTATCGAGCCACGTAAAGTCGTGGGAATGAACTGGCCGTATTGCCTTCCTGGGCTGTACTGGACAAACTATTTTGGCGGGCGATATTTTGATCAGGGATTTGGAGAGGGCATTCAGGCGTTGCATTCAACGGAAATCGCTAGAGTTGGGAAGGGGGTTCGATTGCAAACAAGCCATGACCCACGCTTTTTTCAATCAGACAGAGCGGAACAGATAGAACGTGGAATTCGCGACAAGCTGGGATCGTCGTGGTTCTTCGATCGTGAATCGGATCATGATTGCAATGCACTCGAAGTCTCGCTCGACGAGTTACGCTCCCCATAGCATCTACGACAGTCAGCGCCGCCTCACCCAGATCGCCTCGCCGCAGGGCATCCTCAACTACGGCTACAACGACCTGAACCAGACCACCCGCGTCTGGACCAGCAAGACCACCGCCGCCACAGATGCCATCACCGACACCCTGTACACCTACGACACCTACAGCAGGCTTAAGTCCGTCACCGCCATCGAACGCGCCGATGAACTGGTTGCCAACTCAGGCGATACCACCACTTATCACTACGACGGCGTCGGCAACCTCGATGCCCAGGTCGCCCAGAACGGCACCTCCGCAGTCACCACTGACTATCAGTACGATGCGCTCAACCGCCTCGTCTATATGGTTCACTTTGACGACCTCAACGCCGACCTCGCCTACGACGACCAGACCGAAACCCTCTTCGCCAGCTTCGCCTACACCTTGGGCAGCCGAGGCAACCGCGTCGCCTCCTCCGATGTCATCGACGATGGCAGCACGGCTCACACCTACGATTTCACCTGGGTTTACGATGACCTGAACCGCCTCATCAGCGAAGAACTCGCCGCTGGCAATAGCGCCTTGGATTACACCGATACCTACACCTACGACCTGGCTGGCAACCGCCTGAGCAGGACACGCGATAAGGGCAGTGACAGCAGCATCGAAGAAACCATCACCTACACCTACGATGCCAACGACCGGCTGCTCACTGAAACGCTCGACTCCACCGAGAACGGCGGCACCGCAGATGACCGCTTCACCGCTTACGCACACGACAACACAAATCAGACTGGCAAGACGGTCCACGGAGGCTTGGACAACACCGGCACCATCCGCTCGCAAACGAGCATGACCTACAACGAGATGGGCCGCCTCGCCTCCACCACCGTCACCACCTACGACACCCTCGGCAGCCAGCTCAGCGAAGTCGTCACCGACTACGGCTACAACGACACCGGCCTGCGCATCACCGAAACGACAACAACCGATGGCGGCACCCCGCAGGTCAAGTCTTTCCTCTTCGACACCCGCAACCCCACCGGCTTCACTCAGGTGCTTGAGGAATATATTGATGGCGTACTGAAGCAAGTCTTCACGATCGGCCACGACGTCATCGCTCAAACGGATGTCACCAATCCGCAGGATCAAGATGTATATACGCTGCTGTCCGACGGCCACGGCAGCACTCGGGCGCTTTT
>Ga0209390_10010457_pt1 | contig 10853 bp, 12 predicted proteins | sample BON01_FD_187212 | JGI IMG/M metagenome (GOLD analysis project Ga0209390, IMG submission 187212) | Freshwater microbial communities from Lake Bonney liftoff mats and glacier meltwater in Antarctica - BON-01 (SPAdes) (version 2) | ecosystem: Environmental > Aquatic > Freshwater > Ice > Glacier... | reverse complement strand
TCCCTCCCCCCCTACCCCAAAACAAGGCAACTCCGCCAATCCTAACACAATCTCCGCCACTCCCAACAAAGCCCCATGTCGTCTATGCAAATCCACCGCATCCACATCCTTCATCAAGGAAGGCAATACCTCCTCACTCACATACGCAGGCGCCAACCCCACCAGCCTCCGCAGGGTCAAACTCGTCAACTTTCGCACCGACACATCCCAATGCCGTAATTTAATCCCCGCAAGATGATCAATCACCCCCTTCCTATACAACCCAAACCGCGCCACTGCTGGAGCGACCTCAAAAAAGGCATTCTGTCGATTCCCCAGCGAAAAATAATCGGCACTTGTCAAAATCTGTATCCCATGGGGAAAATTCCCATGCCCCTGCCTCCCTACATTCTCCTGGAACGCCGCCGAGGCCGCTCGGCGACAGTTGATCTCTCGATCGAATAAAGAGGTCAGTAACATACCCTCAGCGAGGCGAGGTACGTGCTCACGCATGACCAAGGGGGAATAAGCCCGAGCGAAGGCCCAACACACATAGCACGCCGCATCCCTCACATGTGCTCCCACGCTGGTATGTCCCCTCCTTACATCATATTGCAATGCCCTGGCCACCACAGGCACGACCTCCCCCAACCTTCCAGGCAACAACAACCCCCTCCTCGCTAATTCAGCCAAAGCTAGACACCCACCATGCCAAGCACTATCTGACGCACCTTCTGCGAAAGACATCACTACACTAGCAACCACCTCATCTCCAAACGACTGAGGCAACCGCCCCGTAATCCTCCCCAACCCCTTCGCAGCCGACCACCGCACAATCGTATCTCGATCCCTCAACCCCGAAAGAAGCTCCTCTACAATTTCTTCCAAATCTTCAGGTACCTCCTCAGCCTCCTCCTCCTCCTCCTCCTCCTCCTCCTCGCCCCCCCCTTCCTCCTCCATAGCTCCAGCCGCTGCTGCCGCTCCTGTCTTTTTCAGATTATCCAGCAGGGAACGCTGACCTCTCTGGTAGCGCCAGGTGGCCACTCGGGGGGGTAAATAAGCAAGACCAATGCGTTGTAGTAGTTTCATTTTTAATTTTCGATTCAGGGTTTGTGAGCCGAAGTCTCTAGGGTCCAACCGGGCAAGGCAGTGAAGGAGGGAGGGGAGAAAGGCGAGAAGGTTTTGTCTGTGGCCAGCTTTGAGTAGCACAGCGAGGGTTTGCAACACACCTAACAACAGGAAAGCATCCCTCCGAGGCGGTGCTGCTACTGCTGCTGTTCCTGCTGCTCCTGCTCTTCCCTCCTGCTCTCCTTCCCCCTCTTTTTCAGAGGGCATCAACACCCCCTCCGCCCAAGTCAGAAATTTGGCGAGTTGCTGCGCTTCCATATCGGGCCGTTTCAATAGACTAGCTAGACAGACAGCAGCTGCTTCACGGGTGGGGCCTGCGTCTCTTAGGTACTCAGTGGCTAAGTCACACAATGCCCCCACTAGCGTTACGTCGTTATTCTCAAGGCCGGAGTCGATAGAGCAGATGTCAAAGGGGACGAGGACCAACATGCTCAGCCATAGGAGGAGCCCGTAGCGGGTGTGCCATCTTTTGTAGTTTTGTCGGTCTTGGGATTGAAGGGCGTGGAGGACGGGTTCGAGGTCCGCCGCTTCGTGAGGAAAGAATTTGACGACTGTTTTGTACCCGCGTAAGCGACAGAGGATGTAGACGAAGGCGAGCAGGCCATGGAGTTGGGGGTTGTCGAAGACTTGGAAGGGAAAGCTGGGGGAGGTGGGCGAGGAGGTGGAGGAGGAGGAGGAGGAGTGCTGGTGGGGCTGCTGGTTTTGATTGTGCCACTCCAAAATGATGACGCGCGCCCGCCCCATGGTCAAGGCCAGCATGCCCTCCAATGCAGGATCCAGCAAGGTGCTTTGTTCTTGGTATTTGTCCAGCACTTTTTGCAGCCATTCCAATTCTCCGGCAATGGACGCGGGCGGCGTGGGCCCTGCCAGGACCTCGAGGCGACGCAGCACTTCAGCCTGCTCGACGAAATGGGTGGACTCGCATGAAGCCTCTTCCTCCTCGCCCCCCCCGCCGCCGCCGCCGCCGCCGCCACCATCGGTGCACGTAGAGTCGTCCATCGTTGCCTACCTGTAGTGGGTGTGGTATGGTGTGGGCGTGTGGGTTTTGTGCATGCAGAAAGAAGGAAGAGGCTGGGGGGAGGTCGGCTCATGACGGCGAGTCGGCGGCGAAAGGAGCAACGGCCCCGCTTTTCGTTCGTCGTGCATTTGAGGTGGCTGGTAAAGAGCTAGGTGTTGTAGCCTGTGTCTTCATGTGTGTATGGGTGCTGGATGAGGAGAAGGAGGATGAAAAAAGGGTAGGGCTAGAGATGGGCAACGCGAAATAAAGAACCAATGTGTGAGTTTTGGGTGATGATTGTCGTGCGAACACGTCGACCTCCCCTCCCCTTGTCCAACCCCGCAAGCACGCCAACAAGCCCACAATAGACGCAGCCAAGACGCTGCTTGACCTTTTATTGGACTTTCACATCTGTCATTGTTATCATATTCAACGCGGACTGACCCTTCCTTCCCCTCCCACGCCCCAACAAACCCACACACAGGGCCACACCAACGAGATGGACCATCACCAACACGGCACTCCGCTCCCTCTACCACCACCACCACCACTACCATCCGCATCCGGGCTACTCGACGCTCGCCGCAAAATTGACGGCAAGGCCAAACCGCCTGGATCACTCGGGCTTCTCGAGGACTGGGCCGTCCAGATCAGCAACTAACAACAGACCCTCCAACCGCATATTTCGGCGGCCCGCCTCTTGATCTTTGCAGGTAGGGAGGGAGGGAGGCTTCTCCTGGGAATGCGTCGGGATAGCTTCATTGATAGTTGAAGAACACATTAAACTTAACGATATTCTCCTCAACCACCCCGTTCACCTTACACATAGGTGGCCACGGCATCACACTCTCCCACCCCGGCGTCTCAGCGTACCCTCCCGAAGTCACGCTCCCCATCTTTGCCTGTATCGCCGCGGGCACGAGAGCAAGTGCCATCCTCTGCCGCGGGAAGAGCTGCGAGCTCAATATTATCGATGTGGGCATCGACACTCCAGAATGCCAAGGTGCTTTGGAATTCCCACGACATGACTCAAGGGCCGGCGCTTTCCCCCGAAGAAAGAATGGCGGCGGAAGAGGTGGGCGCTGAGGCTGTCCAAAGATATATTGCTGCACACGCGCCGAAGCAGCACCACCACCACAAGGCGCCGGAGAGCAGCACCGCCACCTCGCATTCGCGGCTCGTCGTTTGCATCGGTGAGCTCGGAATTGGCAACACCACAGCAGCCGCCGCCTTAGTCGCCGCGCTGACAGGAGAGCCCGTTGCGTCAGTAACGGGGAAGGGGACAGGTCTGGGGGTGGAAGGGGTCAGTTTGAAAGCTAAAGCTATCGAGAAAGCACTAGCTTTCAATAGCAATTTAATCCAGAGTCGGGACCCCTCTCAAATCCTGGAAGCGGTGGGTGGCTTGGAGCTTGCAGCCATGGTAGGCGCATATCTAGAAGCAGGACGACATCGCATGCCCTGTTTGGTGGATGGTTTTGTCTCAGGAGCTGCTGCTTTAATCGCTCTTCACATGCATCCTCCCCTTGCCTCATTCTTATTCTGGACGCACCAATCGGACGAGAAAGGCGCGGCCATTCTCTTGCAAGCAGCAGCAATGAAAACACGCGAGGCAGGTCAGCTTTCCTACCCACCGCCGCTCAGGATGAATTTGAGGTTGGGGGAGGGAACGGAGGCTTTGTTGGCATTGCCTCTGTTGAGATCGGCGTGTGCGATCATGCGGGAGATGGTGACGATGACGTCGGTGTCACGAATGGCAGCAGCAGTGAGGGTGATGATGGTACTGATAATGATGGTGGAGAGAGATGGAAATCCTAGTCCGAAAGAATGTGGTTAGAAAAGATATATACATGCGGTGATAATGACTTCGGTGGTCAAAAGCAGCAGCAGCAGCAGCAGCAGCGATGGTGGTACTGACGATAATTATAGGGATGTATTCATAAGCAGCATATATATGTATTAATTAAGTCCACATTTAAACATTTAAAAATAGAAGCACAAATATACATTTGACAGGAACGTATTTCTTTTCTTTTTGGTTCATTTGTCTCCCATCTGTTTTCCCCCAACAACTACCCCGACTATTTGATTAACTATATATTGAAAATGCAGTACTTTTTGTCTTCCTTTCTTCTTTCCAATACTAACACTGGTCAATCGTCGTAAAATCAATCAATGGCCGCGAGGTCAAAATCGGCAACAAAGCCATACCCAGCAGCGCCAGCAGCGGGTAAGGGTTGGACTGAGCAGCCTTCATATCAGCGCTCAGCAAGAGGTAGACCAACAATTCACACACCTGAATAGTCGCCCCTAAATAGTCACCAATCACACCGCCAATGATCAAATTGCCGTAGTAGGAAGAGGCAACCGTGACGACGAGCACCACCAGGTACACTTGCAGGGCCTGCTCCAAGGGCAACAACACCAGAGGCACGGCGATCGAGACTAATGTCCCAACTAAGAGACGGGGAATAGTCAAAAGCTTTTGGGAATCCGCGAACCAGTTATACAGCCCCCGCTTGGCGCTTTGCTCGTCTTGGACGTAATGGCACAAATAAGTCAAGGGGAGGACCGTCCACCGAGACACAGTGTGAGCGACGAGCAACGCAACACTAGCCGGAGAAAGGGTCAAAAAAGGCAAAAACGGCACCTCAGTCACCATGCCCGTATCCGCTATCGAAAACAAATACTCCAAACTCTTCAACTTCATCCCCATCACCAAAATCACCCCCACCAACGCATAAGTCCCTACGCGCGTATCCGTCATTATCCGCAAAATCTGCAGCCTCCCCCACCCTCCCCCAAAAGCATCCAAGGAATCCGCCAGCCCGTCCTCGTGAAACGCTCCCGTCACCCACACCGCCGCCATCGTCGATGCCGCCGCCGCGACATAAGGAGACCAAAGCACCGCTGCAGCCTCGAGCCAGACAGCGGCCCAGATGCCAATGAGCAGGCCCAAAAAGGGGAAATGCATCATACTCCGCATGAGGTACGCCGGGTGGTGGTCCGCTTCAGCCCAACGGGGCACGTGCAGGCGGGTCAAGAAGATGACGGCAGTAAAAAAGACGCGTTTCTCCCCGCGCACAAACGGCATGTCAAGATACGTGTCCGTGTCCTCGCTCGTGCCGGCGCCGCGGTCTTCGATCTCTTGCTTGGAAATGACGGACTGGGAGTTGTCATTGACGGGAGTGTCCGTGCTTTTCTTGGCCTTGGGGCTCTTGGCGCCGCTATTATCCGTACTGCTCCGGGTCAAGGGCCCGCCGCGCTTGTTGGGCGCCATGGTGTGTGTGCTGTGAATGAATGTGGAGGAAAGATGCAAAGGCGTGAGTGTTTGGGTGGATCGACGTAGTGGGCTTGGGCAGTGGAGGAAGGAGGGAGAAAAGAAAGAGCTTGTGTGGCAGATCCTCGGGTCGACCATTGTTTGTATTGCTTGACAAGGGAAATGAGATAGTGAGAGAGACGTGATGGTGGGCCGCGCCGTGGCGACGGGGAACCATGGCAATCAAGCAAAAGATCAAGGCAAGGCAAGTGATGAATGGTTGGCACGCCACATGATTGAGCGCACTTGGGAACCAGGAGGTTCAAATGCTGTGGCTACCAAACATTGCTTGTGCAAGCAAGTGTCGTACGCATACACATGTACACAAATGGGCCTTTCCTTGCTTCAGGTTGCAGCACCTGGGCGGGCTCTTCGCCCTTCTCCGACGGCTATCCTGCTCGCCTCGCCGCACGCTTCGCTTGTCTTGAACGCGGAGAGCTGTTGCTGGTTGCCTTCCAACAGACGCACTTGACCAAAAATCAAATCCAGGCACTTCAACGTCCAAATGCCTGCTAAACCAGGCACTCTACAGCCCCCCCGAAACAAAAAACAAGCAACGCAAAACACGCAAGATGAAAGTGCGTGTGACCGGGAAGTACAAATGCGCTGAGTAAGACTCGAATCGGGAGACAGCAGACGCTCGAGAGAAATAATGAACCGGCAAGCGCGCCTCCTTGAGTCTCAGATTTCCTCTACCTTCGTTTTGTTCTGGCAGTGCTTGCATGTCCTTCCTACTGCTACTTGGTTCTTGAACGCATCTGCAGTGCCTTTGCATGTCTTGCGAGTTGTTGTCTGCCTACACTTGGCCTGCGCCGCCGCCCTTGCGGCCTACACTGCCATGCCATTCGCCTGCCCTCACTCTCCACCCCCAGCCACACAGAGCTATGCATCTTGCCCTTGCAGTTGTTGTTGCTGGGTGCAGCACTGCAAGCGAGCGCTCCTTTTCGCTTGCCGCCGCCAAGTGCGCACTGCCTGCGCGCCCCGCAGCACCCTCTCCCCACCACCGCCCGCGCGCTGCTGTCTGCCGCGCGGGCGTGGTCGCGCCTGCGCCCACCCACCCACACCCCGCTCACTTGCCCCTGTTCTCACGCTCGCCCCTTCTTTCCCCACTGCTACTTGAACAGGAAGCCACCATGAAGTCCGCCCTCCTCGTGTCCTCCCTCCTAATGGGGGCCCAAGCGTTCACGCCCACGCTGCCCCTCAACAACGCCTTTGTCCAACGCCAGGCCGCCCGCGCCGAGCCCGCCCGTGCCACCCGTGGACGAGGAGGTGAGTCAGTGTATGGGTGTGGTTGGGCGGGCTGTATAGTACAAGGCAAAGATATTCGCCCAAGGGGAACAAAAAGGGCAAGTCGCGGACGCAAGCACCAAAATACCAACACCACACCACCACCCTTCCGCACTCACCCTCCCCCCCTCCCTTGTCGTGCAGTGCCAAGGGAAAAAGAACCAAAATCCACACCAACCCTCCTCCCCACCAGCCTCCGTCCCACTCCCCACCCGTCTTTCTTCGGAACATAAAGCAAAGCACCTCAACCCTACCCCTCTCACACACCAACAAGCACACGCGCTCCACTCACAAGCGCGAGCACCACCACCCTGACTCATCACCCTCCATTCCCTGTGCCGCAAGGCGGGTACGGACCTCTTGCTCAGCCCTCCCTCCCCCCAACAGCAACACCAACATGCCCTCCCCCTGCTTCCTCTCTCCCTCTCTCGGAACAAAATAGAAACACAATCCACCCATCTTTCTCAACCATCCTTACTCACCCTCCCCTCCCTTCCTCCCTCCCTTCCTCCTTCCCTCAGACATGGACATGAAGTACCGCGTCGTGGTGGTGGGCGGTGGCCCCTCCGGCTCCTGCGCTGCTGAGGAGATGGCGAAGGACAAGAACATCGAGACGATCCTGCTGGAGCGTAAGATGGACAACGCCAAGCCCTGCGGTGGTGCTATCCCCCTGTGCATGGTGTCGGAGTTTGACCTGCCCCCCGAGATTATTGACCGAAAGGTCCGCAAGATGAAGATGATCAGCCCGACCAACCGCGAGGTGGACATTGGGCAGACGCTGAAGCCGAACGAGTACATCGGCATGACCCGCCGTGAGGTGCTGGACGGGTTCCTGCGGCAACGAGCGGTGAACAACGGCGCCACGGCCATTAATGGCTTGGTGACCAAGGTCGTGCTCCCCACCACCGAGGGCGGGCGCTACAAGATCCACTTCTCCAACTTCGAGAAGGGCACGGGCTCGGCGGGCGTGGCGGAGGTGATTGAGGCCGATGTGATCATTGGTGCTGACGGCGCGAACAGTCGAGTGGCCAAGGCAATCGATGCCGGGGAGTACAACTACGCGATTGCCTTTCAGGAGCGCATCAGGATTTCGGACGAGAAGATGAAGTTCTACGATGAGCTGGCTGAGATGTACGTCGGTGATGATGTCTCCCCTGATTTCTATGCCTGGGTCTTCCCTAAGTACGACCATGTGGGGGTGGGGACGGGGACTGTGATCAACCGCCCCGCTATCAAGATGTACCAGAAGGCCATCCGTGAGCGAGCCGGTGACAAGATCGCCGGCGGGAAGATTATCAAGGTAGAGGCTCACCCCATTCCGGAGCACCCCCGCCCTAGGCGTGTGGTGGGCCGAGTGGCTCTGATCGGTGATGCTGCTGGGTATGTGACCAAGTGCTCGGGGGAGGGGATCTATTTCGCGGCTAAGTCTGGCCGTATGGCTGCTGCTTCTATCAGGAAGTTGATGGCGGAAGGCACGAGGCTGCCGACGGAGAAGGAGATTAAGGATACCTATATCAAGGACTATGACCGACTTTATGGTCCTACTTACACTGTGCTTGATATCTTGCAGAAGGTGTTTTATTCCTCCAATGCTGCCCGGGAGGCGTTTGTGGAGTTGTGTGAGTCTGAGTATGTGCAGAAGGTGACCTTTGATTCTTACTTGTACAAGCGCGTGCAGGGCAACAATCCCGTGGAGGACATCAAGCTGTTGTTCAAGACGATTGGGGCTTTGATGCGTGGTAATGCGTTGGCTCCTCGTGACAAGCCGGTGTACAACCCCGTGGAGAGCTTGAAGCGTCTGTAAGGCGGAGGAAAGTTTGGGAGGATAGGTAGGGTAGGGTAGGGTAGGAAGATGGGTGTATGTCTTGTGTGTGTGCGTGAATGTATGTTTGGTGTGTGTGTTGCTTGTTTTTTGAGTGGAGGAGAGGAGGGAATGGGTGATGGCAAGCGAGCGTGCGCGAGAGAGAGAGGGACCCACGACGACAATTCAGAAAGATATTTAAACCCAAGCATCCTAAGTAACTAAAGGACGACGAGAAAGAAAGAGAATAAAAAGAAGGAGAAAGAGAGGTGAACAAATGCACGAGATGAAATGACTCCCCCCCGCGAAGAGCGAGCGAGAGAAGAGAGGTCAGGGACTATAGATAGAAGAAAGAGGGAAGAAGGAGGAAAGAAGGAGAGGGAAGGGGTAGAAGAAAAGAAAGAAAGGAAGGAGAAGAACAAGGAACGGACGGCGAGAAGAAGCCGTGCCCTCCCCCCCCCCGCTGTCATAGGTAGAGATCACACAAGCCACGAAGATGGAGAAGAGAGAATATAAAGAAGCGAGAAAGTACGAGAAAGAAGAAAGACACAGCAGCTGAATACCCAAAGATTTGAAGCTGAGACATTTCTTTAATTCTATTTCCTTTAGCATGCGTTTGGTTCGTTGACTAAAACCAAGAAGGAGAAGAGCACTATAGAAAAATAATGGAGAAAACACCCACACACAAGCAGAAACAACCCCCAAAAAATCCAAAAAAAGAGAACGAGACAGGCGTATCAAGTGTCTCTCCTGTTCTGATGAAGGCAATCCGATTCAAATAAATCTATTGTCTTTTGCTATTTAATCCTTTTTTAATTATTAAATAAATCAAAGCGCACCATATCTCTGCTGCTCCTGCTGCTGCTGCTGCTGCGGCGGCGGCGGCGGTGGCCAAACACGCAATATCAAATGCGCCTCTTCTACCTCCTTATTCTTTTCCTCCTCCACCCTTCTTCTCGCACCCTCCCGCCCTCCCGCCCTCATCCCTTGACGCCCACGCCAGCTTGCAATCACTCCACCCATCACAAGCAAGAGGCTGCTTTAAATGAGGAAACACGTCCACAAATTTGTCTCGGGGCCTAAAGAGGAGGAGGAGGAAGAGGAGGAGGAGGAGGATGGTAATATTTCTTTCCTTTCTGCACCAACCCGCCAAAGGGCCGCTTGGTCGGTGGACGCCTCGCCAGAAGCAGCAGCAGCTGCAGCGGTAGCAGTAGCAGCAGCAGCAGTTTCTGGTAGCAGGAGCAGGTGGTGTTATGATAGGGACAGCCACTACCAGCAACCCTTTTTTCCTCTCATTCACCTGCAGCGCACACCCTACCCTCCATCCTCATCCTCCTCCTCCAGCAGCAGCAGCAGCAGGCAACGGGGGCGGGGGCGGGTAAAAAGGCAGATCATCTTCAGGCCGCCACGGGTGAGTACTCCCAGCCATCGGCGGCAGAGTAGCAGCGCCAGCAGCACCAGCAGCAGTACCAGCAGCTTCAGCAGCACCAGCAGAAGCACCAGCTTCCTTTCCTCTACAGCAGGTCACGTGCGCAAACCACGCCATCCGACTATCATACCCTCCTCCCTCCCTCCCTCCCTCCTTCGCTTCCTCCTCCTTTTCCTGTTGCAAGATATTTTTGGCTTGTGTGCAAACACAGCGCCAGTCTTGGAACCCCCCAGGGCAGGAAAGAGAGGCTTGATGGAGGTATTTGAACAGGGGGTCGTACCGAAGTTGGGCGTTGATCCCTGCTGCTGTTGTATCGTCAGAATCGTCGCCAGCATCATCATCAGCAGCGTCGGCAGCAGCAGCAGCAGCAGCAGCAGCAGCCAGGGTCGTTGCTAGTGGGTAATGGTACTAGCACTCTTCCTGCTGCTGGTGGTGGTGGTGGTGCTCTTTCCTGCATACGCCGCTGCTTGTGCTGCTCATGCTTCACACCCCCATGTCCATGCTTAGACTCCTTCTTCTTCTTCCCCTCCTCCCCTCCCTTCTTCCCTCCCTTCTTCCCTCCCCACTCTTCTTCTTCTCCTTCTCAGCCACTCCTCCTCCTCCTCCTCCTCCTCCTCCTCCGTGCTGCTGCTGCTGCTGCTGCAACACCACCTCAAACGAAAACCCATACCCCAACTGCAGGCTCTCGCAGCACTCCGCCGTTCCTCCCCCCCCTCCTCCCCCCCCTACCATTCTTAGTGCATATCCTTCCTTTAGACACCATTGAAGGGTTTCTCTCACTTTGTGCGCGCTCTCTTTTCCCTCGGTGTCATTTTCTCCTGCGTTGTTGTCGCCATCGAGCTCTTGGCCGCATAGAAGAGAAGCAGCAGCACCTGCAGAAGGAAGAGCAGGAGGAGGAGAAGTAGCAGTAGCAGCA
>Ga0209390_10010456_pt1 | contig 10853 bp, 5 predicted proteins | sample BON01_FD_187212 | JGI IMG/M metagenome (GOLD analysis project Ga0209390, IMG submission 187212) | Freshwater microbial communities from Lake Bonney liftoff mats and glacier meltwater in Antarctica - BON-01 (SPAdes) (version 2) | ecosystem: Environmental > Aquatic > Freshwater > Ice > Glacier... | reverse complement strand
CGCCGCCAGAGCCCCCCCCGGTATCCCCACCGCCAGAGCCCCCCCCGGTATCTCCGAGGCCGCCACCGAAGCCGTCGCCCCGCAGTTCAATCAAAGCGGCCGCCTCTTGGCATAGCCGGTCCAGCCCCCACGTTTGCTGCTGTGAAGGCTGCTGTGAAGAGGCGCCGTTCTGCGGTGAAGGCTGCTGTGAAGAGGCGCCGTGCTGCTGTGAAGAGGCGCCGTGCTGCTGTGAAGGCTGCTGTGAAGAGGCGCCGCCGCCCGTGAGCGCCTCCGCCAGTCGTGAGCAGGAGCAGTCGCCGCCACTGTAAACGAAGAAAAAAAAGTGAGGTTGACGCCTTGGGCGTTATGACCATTTCTCGCGGGTGTTTTGAGCGCTGCTGCAGCAATAAGAAAACCCCCCCATACCATCTAACCTTAGTTTCGTAGCGCTTCGGGTTAACGAGGTTAACCCGTTAGCGCCTCCGCCAGTCGTGAGCAGGAGCAGTCGCCGCCACTGTAAAAAAAAAAAGGGTTAGGGTTAACCCGACAGAAGAAGCAGAAGGGTTGAAGGTGTCAAGGAAAAGTGTCGTACTGTACCTAACCCTTTACAAGATATTGTCATGACCAACATTGTACGGTGCATAGCATACGAAAGGGAGTTGGATGGGTGTGCTGTAATTTGCGCGATAGGCGTGCACTAGTATTCTAATTGTGTGGGCACTGCAGGTTGATAGGGGCAATCAAACGAAGATGGATTCGTACACAACAGATTCGAAGTGAACGCATATTTTGTGAAGGCCAAACTGTACCAGCGGGTTAACCCGCCACTTTTCCTCCAAGCTAACTCTGCGGCAATCGGGTGAGCGCCTTCCAGAAAGCCGATGTTTTGTAGAGGAAAAGTGCCGTTCTGTACCGATTATGCCACTTTTCATCTAAGCGCTTAGAGGAAAAGTGGCATAACTGGCACAGAACGGCACTTTTTCTCTAAAAAAGGTGCCCTGTGCGCTGAAGTAAATCGAGACAGCTTTTTTTAATCAGACTGTACCAAATCCTTTGGTGCTGTGACGCATAATGAACGACGGTTTCAGTTTCGACTCAGTCAATCGAATGTTTCGAACTGTTCCGGTTTCATGGGCAAATCGTGGGTAAATCGCTGATTCCCGCCGTCAGAACGTGAAAAGAAAAACTCGCTCATGTACATGAGCAATGGGAATTTACTTATAACGCTTACTTAAAGGTGCTCTGCAGCTACTAAGTAACCGCTCTAAGTAAATTCGCTTTGCTCAGGTACCTGAGCGAAATTCGGTTTCAAGTTCTGACAGCGATGTATCCGCGATTTACCCATGCATCCGGAACAATTCGGAAGAAGCAAGCGACTGACGTTCGACATAAAACGTCATTTATGCCATGAGTCACAGCATCAAAGTCAAAGTAATGAGAAGTAATTAGAACAGTTTGATTATGAAAAAGCTGTTTCGAATTACTTAGGCACACAGAGCACCTTTAAAAGCAGCAGGGCACCTCTAAAGGAGCCCGGCAGCTACTAAGTAAAGGCAATATGTAAATTAGCTTTGCTCACGTATATAAGCGAGTTTTGACTAACAAACTTTTCCGTCGGTCTCTTTTCATCTCCGAGGCCGTGCTCGGTGTGTGGCTCCCCGCGCCTCTGCCGACGCCGCGAGCGCTGCCTGATCATGGCGCGCTTTGGCCGTTGGCCGTTGGCGTGGAGAAAAATTTGAGCGGTATCGATGTTTGACCTTGCGGTATAGTTTGTTGCTCTCTGTGTGGGTTGACCCATCCGCCGAGCATAGAGTTTCTCGTCGGGTGGACCCGATAGATAGATAGATAGGTCGATCGATCGATCGATCGATCGATCAACGATCGATCGATCGATAGATAGATAGATAGATAGATAGATAGATAGATAGATAGATAGATAGATAGATAGGTAGATCGATGGGTAGATAGGTAGATAGATGGGTAGATACATCTATATAGATACAGATACAGATACATATATATGCGTAGATATATATACACATACATGTTACATGTGTATCAGCGATGCAGATGCTGCCGCGTTTGGCGGCGACGAGCGTTGGGCACAGGGGGCCGTAGTGCCTCCGGACCCTCGCTCGCTCGTTCAAGCCCCCCCTCGGATCAGTTCCTTCTGCGTGTGTGCTCGTGTCCCCTTTGTGTATAAACCGTATGTGTATATATATATATATATATGGACACATAGATATATACCTGAGGAGAGCGCACCCCGTAGTCACAGACGGTTTATAATACAAAGGGGACACGAGCACACACGCACAGGGAACTGATCCGAGAGTAGCTTTGGGAGCCTACGGGGAGCTCCCTTGGATATATCTAGGTGCTTGGGGGGGCAGTCGACGCCGCGACCCTAGTGGCCACCTTAAGCGCCGGCCCGCCGCCCACCGAGTGCCACGTAGTCACAATACGGCCGCTCGAAACTAACATACCCGGTCGAGCTTAGCAGGGTGTTCGACTGGGTTTGCTAGTTTCGACCGGGTTTGCTCACGGGCAATTATTTTTTAAGGTGCCCTGCAGCTGCTAAATACCCGCTATGGGTAAATTCTCTTTGCTCAAGTTCCTGGGCGATGTTTGACTAAGGGTTTCGTCATTTTGATTATAGGAAACTGGAAGTCGAATCACTTAGGCGCACAGTGCACCTTTAACCGGGGTTCCTCTAAACGGGCATATATATATATAGACATATATAGACATATAGGCATATACCTCCGGAGAGCGCAGCCCGTAGTCACGACGTCGGGGTGTATCGCGAGACCTCAGAGAGAAGCGCTTCGTATATATATACATATATATATATATATATATATATATATATATATACACAAATATATATACATATGTACATATATACATACATACATACATAGATGTATAGATAGATAGATAGCAAGACGGATAGACAGATACATAAATTTAAATCGATGGGGAACGGAGTGGGCCGGGAGACGGGGTTTCCTTTGCCAATGCGGGAACGAGGTTGACAGGAGGTCGGGGGGTTCCTCCCATGGGGGTGGGCCTTCCGTGGAGCGGAGATAGCAGAGTCGCATAGAGAGAGTAGGGTCGCATAGAGACCGCGTCCAGGTTCGCACTCCACACAATTGAGAGACATATCCATGTAGGTGGCGTAGGAAGCCGTGGCTGTATAGCTGCAGTACATATATTCACACACACAGTCATCATACAGCCCCCCCCCACCTATAATGGGTGATCAGTAACGCCGAGAAGTGCCCCACCTGCAGCATGGGCGGGTTGTGGGTCGGGGTATGGGGAGGGGGGGGGCTGTGCCTCGGGCGGTTGGTTAGGCGCACGTGCATGCCACGTGTGGGCTGAGACTGAGCGCAGGTGCGCCGATCCGAGTCTTCTTGACGTGTCTATAGATCGACGACGACTTCAACTATTAAGCGCCGTTGCGCCGTTGCTCGCTATGTGTTCGTGTGAGTGGTTTGTTCTGCTGCCGTGTGCGTGTGCGTGTGACCTTTTGATCTTTTGACGTGTCTACAGATGCGACCGTGTCCTCTGCTGCCTATTGGACTGGCAGGATCGGAGTGGACCGGAGGTGCGGGTGTTTTCCTTTTGTATCACCTGCTCGTGCTGCCCTAGCCGCTGAGCCGCGGCGATGGCGCTGGTGAGCGAGAGGGCGTTTGGAGCGGCGCCCTGCGCGCGCATCGCAGCGAGCAGCGAGAGGGTCCGCTGCGGATCGTCGCACTCGAGGCAGGCCAGAAGTAGAGCGTTGTACGCGTCCACCAGCCGAAACGAGGCGCCGCCGCTCGAATAGTCGCCGCCGCCCTGAGCCATGTTGGAGCCTGCTGCGGGTCCTCCGGAAGATGCGGCCAGCGCTGCGTCGATGCCTGCGGCTCCGCCGCCGCTCGCAGCAACGATGCCCGCGTGCGCGCTCGGCCACGCGGCGCCAAAGACGGCCGCAGCCTCGTCGAGTTGGCGCAGCTTGCCGTGTGAGACAATGGCGGCCACGCTCGCCGCCGCTAGCGCGCCCGACCCCTCGTCCCCCGGGCCTGAGAGGCCGGCGGCGGAAAGAGAGTCCCTGCGCCCAACGCTCGACCCAGCGGCGGTGGATCCGTGGGTATGCAGACCCGCTGTAGGAGCCACCCCGGATGAGGCCGGCGCGAGCTCGCGCAGCTGAGAATAGAGCTTGAGCGCCTCGCGCCACTCGCGCGAGGCGGCGCTCGCAGCCACGGCGTGCGATAAGGCGAGCGGCGTCGCGTCGGACCCCAGCTGGTGCAGCAGCGAGCGCGCCTCGGAGCCGTAGGGACCGGCGGCGCACGCGCGCAAGGCCAGACGCCGCCAGCGCGTCACGTGGGCAGGGTCCGGCGCCGCGTCGCTGCCGGGCACTGCGGACAGGCTGCCGGGCGCAACTCCACTAGTAGCCGAGCCAAAGACGGGCAGCGGCGCTCCCGTGGCGGCGGAGAGCAAGGCGAGCGCCTGACTCGGCTTGCCGCCCTTTGCGCACGCCTCGAGCAGCGCAGTGACGGCCGAAGCGTCGCCCAGCACAGCGCGCACCAGCGATGTGTTCTCTTTGAGAAGGCCGTCGGTGAGGCCCAGCAGAGGGTCCTTGGCGCGGCCGGCAGGGGAGGGGAAGCGGGGCCCGGCGGAGGAAGCAGCCGACGCGCCGCCGCCGTTCGTGCCGCGTCCTCTGCTCGCCGCTCCACCAGCCCCACTCGCGCCCGCACCACTGCCACGACCGGCGCCGGTACCGCCCGCGCCGCCGCTCGCCGCGCCGCCGGCCGCCGCTGGCCCGCCGCCGCACGCGCCAATTGCCGCCGCGTAGGTTGCGGGCGTCCGCGGCACTTTGAGCGCCCGCATGCGAGCCAGGAGGCTCGCGGCGCGTGGCCCGTCATCGCTGGCCGCGGCGGCGCGCATGGCGCTTTCGTAGAGCCGAGCGGGAGGCCGTGCGCCCACCGCCTCGAGCCGGCCGAGGACCAAGAGCGCGGTGGCGGCGGCGCCCTGCTTTTCGCAGGCCGAAATGAGCACGTGAGCCGTGTCAGAGTCCGGAGCGACGCCGTCCGACTCCATCTGGCTCCCCAGCGCCAGCGCCTCCGCCGCGCGGCCAGAGCGCTCGAGCGCAGACATGGCCGCGTTGTATCCGCGCGCGCTCGGCTGCAGCGTGGTCTCGGAGCGCATCTCCTGCCAGAGGGCGAGCGCGAGGTCGAAGCGCTCGAGCACCATCGCCGAGGTCAGCGCGTGCTCGTAGCTGCGCACGTCGCGCGCGAGCTCCGCCTTTTTCATCGCATCAAAGAGCTGCAGCATATCTTTCCAGCGGCCAGCCCGGCGGCACGCGTCGAGCGCCGTGCGCGCGGCGGCGGCGGCGTCGAGACCCGCCTGTGGAGCCGCAGGCAGGGCGTCGAGGTGCCGATACGCGTCGCGCAGCGCAGCCTCGCTCGCCGCCTCCCCCTCGGGCCGCCACGCGCACGCCGCCACGTCCCAGCGCGGATTGGCCGTCTGCCAGTCGGGCGAGCCCGTGCTCAACCCGGCTGGCGCGTCGGGTCTGCCACCGCTGGAGCTGTTGCCGCCGCTGCCGCTGCCGTCGCCGGCGTGCGTCGCGAGCGCTCGAGCGTGACGCTCCCGACCCGTCCTGGCAAGTAGGCGGCCTGATAGCGCTCGCGCCACCGTTGCAGGCGCGCACGCCGCGCGCAAACGCCCAGTCCGCCGCAGCATGTGCCCAGCGACGGGTTTTTAGCGAAATTTCGCGGCATGCACGACCCGCACAGCAACACGCCCGTTTCCCCCGCGCGGTATGAAAAATGGCGCGTTGCTGGCGCGATGGCCGCAGCGGCGGCGGAGCCTCGACGCAACGACTTTGAACTGTGGCTGGTCTCGTCGGCCTTGGCCGCTGTCGCGCTGTCTGCCTACGTGGCAACACTATGCCCCGGCACGCCGGGAGGCGATGCGGGCGAGATGCTGCAGCTCGCAATAGAGCTTGGTAAGCAAACGCCCCAGCGCGCTCGGTGAGCGAACGCCCCGCGCTGGCAACAATCGCACTGAGACTTTTTTGTGCAACCCTCTGCGCAGGCGTGCCGCACCCGCCAGGCTACCCGACGTGGACGCTCCTCGCCCACGCTTTCGTGTGGCTGCCCCTGCGCGGCACCACGCCTGCGTGGCGCGTCAACCTCTCAAGCGCCGTCTTCGACGCGCTGGCGTCTGGCGTTCTCTGCGCCACCGTCGGCCTCTGGTCGCGCGACACGTGGGCCGGCCTCGCCGCGGGCGGCGCCTTTGCCTTTGCCCCGCTGGTCTGGCAGTACGCTGTCCAGTGCGAGGTCTTCGCCCTGAACAACCTCCTCTGCGCCTGCATGCTCCTCGCCCTCGTGTGCTACGACGCGCAGCGCACCCTCGGCCGGGCGTGCGCCGGCGCGCTGACCGTCGGGCTCGCGCTGACCAACCAACATACGGCCCTCTTCTTCGCCGCGCCCTTCGCCCTTTGGACGCTCTGCGTCTCCGCGCTCCCTGCTGCCCCTCCGGCCAGGGGAAGCCCTCCCCGCAACGACTCGCTGCTGCGCCCCGCCCCGCTCCTCCGGCTCGGCGCCTGCGGCCTGCTCGGCCTCAGCCCCTACCTCTACCTGGTAATGCGGGGTGGCGACTCTGCGGCGTGGGGCTCATGGGGCGCGCAGCACACCGTGCGCGGCTTCCTGACCCACCTGCTGCGCCGCGAATACGGCACCTTCCGCCTCGCAAACACCCCGGAGACGACCGACGCCGAGTTCTGGCTGCGGCTCTACAGCTACCTAGCCTCAATCCAACAGCAGCTTCCGCCGCACGGCGCGCCGCTGGCCGCCATTGGCCTCGCCCGCTCCCTCACTAGCCGCAGCCTTCGCCACGCTGGCCGCCCCGTCCTTGCTGGCTACGTCACGTACGTGCTCGTCTTTCACCTGCTTGCCAACCTGCCCGCTTCGAGCCCATTCTTCCTCGCCATCCAACAGCGCTTCTGGCCACAGGCCAACCTCCTCGTCAGCGCCTGGTTCGGCATCGGCGCCGCCCACGCCGCGCGCCGCCTGATCCCGCGCGCGCCCGCCGCCTCCGCTGCCTGCCTCTGCCTGGGCCTCGTCGCCTGGCACGCGGCGGGCGGCGGCGCGGGGCAGCCGGCCAGCCTCCTCGCTTTACTGGGGATGCCCGACGCCGGTGGTGGGACCGAGAATGCCGGCGGGGGATTCCGCCCCGCCGACTGCGTGGGGACGGACCTTTTCGACCAGTTCGGACTCGAGGTGCTACGGGCCCTGCCCGACGAGGAGGACGTGATCCTGTTGACCAACGGCGATGAGGTGCTCAACTCGGTCCGGTACGCGCACCGCGTCCTACACGTAAAGCCCCGGCTGCTCATCGTCGACCAGAACTACGCCCAGTTCAGCTGGTTCGTCCGCCGGGCGCGAACACAAAGCTCGGGCTTGGGGCGCGTCGCCTTCCCTGGCGAGGCCTACGGCTCGTCCAACGGGAGCTTTCTGATGTCCGAGCTTCTCGATGCGAACTACGCGCGCTTCCGTTTCTACGTCTGTGGCGGCATGCACCCGCAGGACGCCTCGTGGCAAAGCGGCTACCGGCTATGGCCAATGGGCGCCGTCTCGCAGATTCTGCGGCGGGACGCGCCCGTGGACGTCCAGGCGTGGGTTTCCCGCTCCAAACAGCTCCTGCCACGCCTCAGCTTTTCGCGCGAGCCCGAGGCTGGCTCGTGGGCCCAAGTCATCGCCAGGAATCACTACCTCCCAGCCTACGCCCTGCGACCCTATGCGCTGCTGCAGCAGGTGCGGCCCACGATGTTCGGTCCCCGTCGCCCCCCCCCCGGTATCCACGCGCCCCACGGTAGTGTGCCTCCTAGGAGCAGCCCCTCCACCCGGTATTCGCCCCCCTGCGCTCCACCGGGTTTCACGTCCGGCGCCCCCATGGCATTGTGTGCAGGCCTACGAGTAGTCTGGGCCCTCCGCCCCACCATTATTTACTCTGCCACCCCCACGGTATTTTGCGCAGGCCTACGAGTCGCTAACCCCCTACAACCCAACGGTATTCAAGCGCCTCGTGCTAACGTGCCCAGGCCAACGAGTCGCTAGCCCCCTGCGGTATTGACCGTGCCCCCTTCCCCACAGTTGTTTATTATTTACCCCGCCCCCCCCCACGGCATTGCGCGCAGGCTTACGAGTCGCCTGGCGCCTCGGGCGAGCGGGAGTGCTACGCCCTGGCTGCGCGCATGTACGACGAGACTGCAGCGCTGGCGCTCAACGGCTCGGTCGCGCTGCCCGACTACTTTTACAGGAACTGGGGCGTCGCCTACTCGCAGCTGATTCGGTGCGCCGGCCTGTTTTGAGGTTCTTTTCTTTTGGGGTCGAGGAGACCTTTTTGGCTTCCGGCCAACTGGCATCCCATGCCCCCCCCCCCTGGCCCGTATACACACACAGAAATATATATATGTATATGTATATATTTACCTGTATATGCATATGCATATACGTATGTATATGTAAATATCCATATATATGTATATATACATACATAATATATACTCTCCCGCCCGCCCCCGCCCTCTGCTTGGATTTCGCTCTGTTCCGTCGGGTCTCTCTATCCCCGTGCAGAGACATTCCTAGCTACATCAACGGCTCCCGGAGGAGCGGGTTGCAGCCTTGTCTCAACCCCAGCGCAGCGGCCTCGCGCCAATGGCAACCTCGGGGGGCCACAGCCCGAAAAGAAACCAGAAAAATGAAGTGCCCTCGTGCCCCTCTTCGCTGACCCCAGCGCCTCTTGTAATCTGTATATATATATATGTATATATATATATATATATATATATATATATATATATATATATATATATATATATATATATATATATATATATATATATATACATATACATATACATAAATATATATATATATATGTGTGTGTGTGTATACAGATTGATAGACTCATATATATATAGATAGATATAGATATGTACTCTCTTACACGCACCCACCACCCCCGCTCACAGGCTGGAGCCGACGGCTGAGGGCCGCGCCGGCGCCACTCAGCGCGCCGCCGCCGCCTTCATCAAGTACCTGGCCTTTGACACGCTCTCCGCCGAAGACCGGTGGGCCGTCGAGCAGGGTGTCCTGTCGCTCATCCCGCACCCGCTGGCCGCGGCGGCCCAGCCCAGCGCCGAGCAGGCCCCTCGGGTTGACCCGCCATTGGGGAAGGTTAGGAAGAAGCGGAAGAAGGGGAGCGTGCGCCGCAGTGTGGCATAGGTTATAGGTTATTGAGTTCAGGATAGATAGCATCAGCTGGCAGCAGGAGCGAGCGGCCAGGGGCGAAGGCAAAGAAGCACGCGGGGGGGGAGGGGGGGCAGCGCAGTTAGCTCTCGGTGAGGGCATAGGTTAGGAGTTAGAAGAGTTAGCTAGTGTAAGCCAGGCGTTGGATCTCTGTTAGAATAGAAGTGATTGTGTTCCCGTATCATAGATGTGTTTTCTAGTAAAATGTGGTGATGCCTATTTATACTGTGGTACCGTCCTCTCCCACGGTATTTTTTTAATATAAATGGTTAGTAGAAGAAGCGACACCGACTTAGGGCCTCCTCTAACTAGTAGAACTGTGTTTTGGCGCCAACAGCGACGAATTGCACGTCACCTCATTATTTGATGCGAGACACTACGAGGACGGGGATCAGTGTGTCGGGGACGAGACGCGCTCTCAAACCGGTTGGGCTCGAGGCGGGGGATTGCCGGATCCGGCGCCTGGACCAGGGCATCGCACTGCGCAAGGAACGGCGCGGCCACGATTTGCAGAAACGGCGGAGCAGTGGCGGTTCCATGGCAGCGTCGGCGTCCTCCTCCAGCGGTGACGCCGACGAGGCCTGGTCGGCGGAGATGCTGCGCTGGGACGAGGTGAGCGCTGAGGAGCAGGTCGGTCTGCTCGCAGTGCGCTTGTTTGACTACGTCCGACATGGCAGGCACGAAGAGTGCGTTCGCCTGTGCTCGTCTGGCGCCGCGGGTGCGCCGTCCACCTCGGACGCCACGCTCCGCTACCCTGCGACGGCTGCAGGCCTGGAGGCGGTGCGCCGCCTACGCCGCATGCTCGCCGCGTCCGACTCGCCGCCGATCGATCCCGTCGTGCGGGCGGGCCTGCTGCCCGTCTTCGTTGAGCTCCTCGCGCCGGCTCCGGCTGGGTGTACCGACGCGGCAGCGGGCGCCATGCTGCAGGCGCTGCAGTTCGAGGCGACTTGGTGCATCACTAACGTGGCCTCCGGGAATAGCGCTCAATGCCGCGCGCTGGTCGAGAACGGCGCGCTGCCCCCGCTCCTCGCGCTTCTCTCTTCTGGCCACAACGCCGCGCGCCAGCAGGCCGTGTGGGCCATCGCTAACATTGCGGCCGACTGCGCCCAGGTAAACACAGCCGCCCAGCCGTGGCCAAGTTCACGCCCGCTTCGCCGCGTGTCGGTTCTCTCACTCTCGCATCCACGCTTGTTTTGTAGCTGCGCAACGCCCTACTGCACTGCGGCGCCCTCTCTCGGCTGCTCGACATCTCGGCGGCACTGCTCCCGCCGGGCGGCCCGCGCTACCTCGCGCGCGGCTCGCCCGCCCTCATCCCGCTGCGCAACGTCGCGTGGGCCCTGTCCAACCTGACCAAGGGCTCGCCGCCGCCGCCCACCGACCAGGTGGGAGAAACGACTGCTCCATATACTATATGTATGTATATACTATTTTATATAGATCGATCGATAGATCGAACCATAGAGATGGATAGATAGATAGAGCGATTGATTGATATTGATATAGAGGATGTATATATATATGTATATATATATATATATATATATATATATATATGTATAGATATAGATATAGATA
>Ga0209390_10010453_pt1 | contig 10855 bp, 10 predicted proteins | sample BON01_FD_187212 | JGI IMG/M metagenome (GOLD analysis project Ga0209390, IMG submission 187212) | Freshwater microbial communities from Lake Bonney liftoff mats and glacier meltwater in Antarctica - BON-01 (SPAdes) (version 2) | ecosystem: Environmental > Aquatic > Freshwater > Ice > Glacier... | reverse complement strand
TCCGTGGACTCCCACCCAAACCCCAAACCGCCTCCTCCCCTCCCCCTCCTCCACCCCTCGCTCCCTCCATCCCTCCTCTTAGGTCATCCAACCACTCACTCCCACTCTCCTCCTCCTCCATCAAAATCTGAAAATCGGCCGGGCACTTCTTAAACCCCCCCGCCGCTGCTGCTGCTGCTGCTGCTGCTGCCGCTGCTGCTGCTGCTGCTCCTTGACCGGGCACGGGCGAGGGAGGGCGGGAGGTGGCGCGAGAGAAGGCTTGGTGGAGGGTACGACGGAATAAGTCTATGTAAGGCCCTTCTTGATTTTCGAGGAAAGCTTGGAAGGATTGGGTGTCGAGGAGCCGAGAGAGGAAGGGGTGTTCGTCTGCTGAAGGTGCGTATTCATTCATGAACCTCGCCCGATTGAAAATGGGGGAAGAAGGATCAATATAAAACATACAATCATGGTACCCTGACAAAAGGTAGGCCAAGCACCGAATAAACAACAACCGCAACTCTTCTTCCGCCCAAGGCGAGATGGAGGAAAGGAGGGAGGACGAGGAAGGGAGGGAGGAAGGGGAGAGACTTGCCGAGGCGCTATCGAGACGTGTGAGGGAGGGGTGGACTGTGCTACGCAACCGGCGGAGGAGGGGGTCCAGAACGGAGGGAGGGAAGGAGGGGGGGTTGTAGGGGCGGGGAGGGAGACGAACAGCACCTGAGTCACAATTGACGAGGACGACGTCTTTTAAGGAATCGCGTGGTACGTCCGCGAGCCAGTCAGTGTGGATTCCCAGGATATAATTGGTTGGGGTCTCGACGACTACTAGCAGCTCGCGGGGGAGGGGGACGAGGTAGGGATGTTGCCATTGTAAGGGGTAGAGGAGGGAGAGGAGGGATTCGGCCATCACGGGGAGGAGGGCTAGGTCCTGACTATGAAGCAAGAGCTTGCTTTCGGTCAAGGCGGCCGCGACAAGGGCGAGGACATTTCGGGCGGAGAAGGTTTGGAGGAAGGGGGAGATAGGGAAGCAGAGGGAGGGGAGGGCTCCCGGGCCGGCTAAACGACAGGTAATGGGTCGACCGAGAAAATCAAATTGAACTCCTAAAGCCCCTGGGATGGGTAAGGGGATCTCTAAGGTGAGTTGCACGATGTGGGCGCGGAGGAGGGAGGAGAGATGGGCGCCGGGGGAGAATGAGGACGGGAGGGAGGAAGGGGAGCAGGGAGGGAGGGAGTCTTGGAGGAGGGCGTCGTAGGTGGGGGGGAGGAGGAGGTCGAGGTTGTCGTAGGCATGGACGAGCCAGGCGAGGAGGGGTTGGACGACGGGGACGCGGGTCAGGAGACATAAACAGACCGGAGCCCATACTGTGGTATTCTGCTTCTTGCTCTGATTGCTGTTGTTGTTGTTGTTGTTGTTGTTGTTGTTGTTGTTGTTGTTGTTGTTGTTGTTGTTGTTGTTGTTGTTGTTGTTGTTGTTGTTGTTGTTGTTGTTGTTGTTGTTGTTGTTGTTGTTGTTGTTGTTGTTGTTGTTGTTGTTGTTGTTGTTGTTGTTGTTGTTGTTGTTGTTGTTGCCACCTAATAGCCCCACAGAAGGCGATAACACCCCTTGTGACAACTGATCCCAGCGTCGATGGAAATGCAAACAAACCCCATACGACGAAACACCCGAATGCTTAATCACAAACGTATACGCAAGCGGCGCTGGCTTAGGAGGGCTCGACCCATATGCCAATGCCATGCCCGCAGGGAAACAGAAGAATTGCGGACTTTCAGGCAAGGGCTGCTCGGGTTTATCTTGCAAAGGGTGACGGAGGAGTATGGCGCCGTTGGTGAGGGAGGGGAGGTTGGTGGTGGGATCGAGGCGGGGGCCCATGATGCAGAAGTAATCAACTAGGCCGGTGGGGAGTTCTTCTTGAGCGAGTTCGGACATGTTGCTGGGGGTGGGGACCGGGGCAATTATGAGGGAGGATGGTGGTTGTAGTGGTGGTTGTTCGTCGTTGAGGAGGGAGGGAGGGGCGAGGGAGGGAGGTAGGAGCTGTTGGGTGCTTTCAAGGGATTGGGTCATTTCGAGGTTGGGGGTTGTCATGGTTAGGCCGAGAGAGGTAGGGGTGGAGGGGACCCCTCCGAGGCCATTGTCGCCGCTATTTCCCATTTCTAAATATCCGTGTTGCTGTGCTCTGCCTCCTCCTGCTCCTGCTCCTGCTGCTGCTAGGGCCTCATCTCGCACTTGGTAGAACAACCGAAGCTTGATCGCGGCCTTGCTGATCTTATTCCCTCCTGCTCCCCCTCCTCCACCTCCACCACCACTACTAGACGTCAATTGATACCACTGCTCAATGGGGTGTCCCTCCGGCAAGCGCCCAACAGGAATCTGAACCTCTCCTACGATAGAAGAGGAGACACTACTCCCATCATTCCCCGACGACCGGCGATGCACAAAACACGTCACCACCACCTGCTGACTTGCCTTGACATTTTCAAAAGTAAAGTCCTCATGCCATGTCACCATCCCCCCTCCAGCACTGCTGCCACTACTGCTGCTGCTGCTGCCTGCCTCGCTGCCTAGGGCGAGGACCCCTGGCATGGTTCGTCGGGCGGGGGCTTGGCCGGCGCGGATGGTGACGAAGGGCCACGCATATTCTCCACGTGATAACTCCCCGTTTGGATCAGTCATCCCTGCGAAGAAGCTGCGTTGCTTTCGTTCCTTGCGTCGTTCGACCAGGTCGGTGGCTTCGATGACGCGCAGTTCTAATGTGCCACTTGCGGTATTGCCACTGTTGCTGGTGTTGAGGCCCGAAGAGCTCGTGGTTCCCGAGTCGCCGGCTGTATTGTCGTAGAACGACAACCCGCGCATCGTTCCACTCACTGTAGGTGTTTGGGAGGGTTAGGGAGGGGGTAGAAGTGAGGGGAAAGGTGAAGCAGGCATGGAGGGAGAGAGAGCGAAGGGGTGGAAGGGGGAGAGGGGTGGGTCGCACTGGAAATGAGGGGGGGAAAGACGTACACGACATGGTGCTTCGTCCCCTGCTGCTGCTCGTACTGTTGATACTGCTATTCTAACAAGCTGCAAAGAGGCTGCCTAGTAGTGGGGACGCATGGAATGGTAGGGTCGATTGTCGTTTGCGGGCGGGGGCGAGCTGCTGCGTGGTGATTGGGCGCGGTCTTGCCTTGCCTTTGGGAACCCCGCTGAAGGAAGAAGGCACCTGCCTATGGCGTCCTGACACTGCACAGCCTGCCTGTGAATGAGTAGGGAGCGTGTAGTGTAGGTGTGTATGAGCGCTTGAATGCGAGGCAGGACATAGAACGGCGGGTGGGCGTTGTTGGCGATGAGCATTGCTTGTCGAATTGCCGGAGATGAAGGGACGCTATGCACCACCACCACCCACCCACACTACACACGAGACAGGTGCATGAAGAGGGCGTCGTCATCGGGCTGCATGGGATTTGCTGTGCGTTTGGTTTTGAAATTGAATGCAAACTGGAGCATCTCCGTCATCATCAGGCCGCCCGCGGAGCAGTCCTTCTCTTCGAAGCGAAGAAGGAAGAGCACTTTGCGACACGCGGCGTGCACCCAGTGCGTCCATCCTCCACCACCAAGGAGGCGTGGACACGCATGCCCTGTTCGTACATCGTCTTTTGCCAATTGTGCCGCGATTCAGTTCCCTGGCGGGCGGCTGCGGGCATTTGATGGCTCTGGCATGAGATCTGCTTGTTGACCATGCCCCAGGCTCACCCCTCCCTCCTCCCACCCACACGCCCACCACGACATAGGCAGGCTTCTCCCTAGGAACCTAGGAGCCATGTCGTCCACCAGCGACTTGGACGAGCAGATTGAGCGGCTGAGGTAAAAACAAGAGTGGGTGGGTGGAGGCTGGTGGTGTGATGAGGAAGAGAAGGACGGAGGGGAGAGGTGACTGGACAGACTTAGAAGCTAGTTTGCTAGCTTGCACTATGGACGAGCTGCCTCCACTTCACTCACTCACACAAACATACACACATAACAGGCGGTGCGAGTACTTGAAGGAGCAAGAGGTGAAGGTGTTGTGCCAGAAGGCCCGGGAGCTTTTGGTGGACGAGTCAAACGTCCAGAAGGTCGATGCCCCCGTCACGATATGCGGGGATATCCACGGGCAGTTTTATGACTTGATGGAGGTACGTATGTGTGCTGTGGGAGGGAGGGAAGGAGGGAGGGAAGGAGGGAGGGAAGACGGCGTGAGGGAACGACGTCTATCACTTGGAATGAAGAAGTCATAACTCACTTAATCACCCCCTTCCTACCTCCCTCCCTCCCTCCCCTCATCCAGCTCTTCAAAGTCGGTGGCGACTGCCCCGAGCGCAACTACCTCTTCCTGGGGGACTTTGTCGACCGTGGGTACTACTCCGTCGAAACATTCTTGTTGCTGCTAGCGCTGAAAGTGCGGTACCCTCAAAGAATCACGCTGATTAGAGGCAATCATGAGAGCAGGCAGATCACACAGGTAGGGAGGGAATGAGGGAGGGAGGGAGGGGGAAATGATGTACTCGTTCCTTTGTCTGTCAGGCACGCACTAATCGTCGTCCCTCCCTCCCTCCCTTCCTTCCTCCCCTTCTAGGTCTATGGGTTTTACGACGAGTGCCTACGGAAGTACGGGAGCGTCAACGTCTGGCGTTACTGTACAGAGATCTTCGATTACTTGAGCTTGTCGGCCATTATTGACGATAATATTTTTTGTGTGCATGGCGGGTTGAGCCCGTCGATTAACACCATCGATCAGGTACGTCCCTCCCTCCCTCCCTCCCTCCCTCTCTCCCGCTGCGCAATGACCACACGCAAGAATTGCTTGACATTCACCCACCCCTTCCTTCCTTCTTCCCTCCTTCCCTCGTTCCCTGCCTTCAGATTCGAGTGATTGACCGGAAGCAAGAAGTGCCTCACGAGGGCGCCATGTGTGACTTAATGTGGTCTGACCCCGAGGAGATAGACGGGTGGGGGTTGAGTCCACGCGGGGCCGGGTATCAATTTGGAGGGGACGTGGTGGAGAAGTTTAATCAGACGAATGGCTTGCGGTTGATTGCACGAGCGCATCAGCTAGTGATGGAAGGGCACAAGGAAATGTTTAACAACCAACTTGTTACCATTTGGTCTGCGCCCAACTACTGCTATCGATGTGGGAACGTCGCGGCGATCCTAGAGTTTGACGAGCGGTGCGTTCAGTCGTTCAAGATCTTTGAGGCAGCCCCACAGGAGGTCCGAGGGGTGCCACAGAAGAACCCGGCGCCGGATTACTTTTTGTAAAAAAAATTGAAAGGAGGGGAGGGGGAGGGAGGGAGGGAGGGGAGGAAGCCGATGATAGAGCAGAGGAGACGCGGCAGTTTTGGAGGTGAATTGATTGGAGATGAGATGGAGTGTGATTGTATAGATTTGGCAGGTTAGGTATTGTTTGGAAAGGCGGGACACGCCCGCGAGTGGAAGAGGGGGGGGAAGGTCACAAGGCTGGTGTGAAGGAGGATGAAGAAGATTTGATGACGTAGCAACAAATCAAATAACTGCGCGTACGGCGCAGCTAAACATGAGAAACGGGGAAAGAGAAAGAGAAAGCAAAAGCAAAGCAAAGCACAATGGTGTGAGAAACAAATAACAAATTGCGCTTCTTGTTGGGTGGGAGCCTTTGACTTTTGGGGGATGGCGACGGGGAGGTTTTCCACACCAAAAAAGTGGGGGAGGAGACCGAGGAAGACAAATCAAGAGGGCAAGCAAAGGGCAACTCAACATGCTCATGTGTGTCTGTGTCTCCTTTGCACCACGTATTTTCCTTTACCCACGTCTTCTGTGGCACGTAAAGAAGGGAGTGACCGCTGCCACAGACAGCGAGGATCAGCGTCGCGGCGGTCTAGAAAGAAATGTAGAGCATGCGAGCGCAACCGACGCAGGCCTTCTTCGTCCTTTGCTTCACCGTGAAAGTCAACCCACCTCGCACTCACGACACCACCACACACTCCCCTAAAAACAGGTGGCATGAATAAAACGATACGATTCCCGGAGACGTCGTCGCCCGTCTCGGATCGGGTCCTGGTGCAGAATGGAGGCAAGAAGACCAAGCCCTCCACCCCCGTCACCGCTCCCGCCTCAGACCGCTCGCGCACCTACAGTGATGGTTATTCGACCCCCAAGTCCTACACATTGGAGGTCGATCCGCAATTCTACCAGCGCGTGTGTGATAGTGACGATTTGTGGACGCGCACGCAGGGGGCCTTTGCTCTCCTCATGTTGTGGGGCGTCTGGCTTGCCGGCTCCTTCTCCGCCGTTTGGTGGTCCTATTTGGTGGTGAAAGGGTACTATATTGCTGCGGTTGTTGCGGCGGTGATTATGGCTTATCCGTATGTGATCAAGGTCAAGCAAAGCCCGGCGTTTATTCGATTCATTTTGAGCGGCGCCGGCTGGTTTAAGGGCGGGACGTGTTTGTATTTGGAGGAGTCGATGAAGCAGATTGACACCAGCGAGGTACGTTACGTTTCCGTGGTGGTGAGGTTATTATTATACTGCTAAGATTTTTCGTGCCAGCATTGATTTATGAAGTGTACTTTCCCAACAATCAGATCACGCACCCGCCTTCCTCCCCACTCATCGCTTCCCTCCTCCCCTCCACACACAGTCCGTCCTCCTCTGCCAGCACCCCCACGGCCTCTTCACCTACGGCTTCATCCAAAACGGGTCCGCCGCCCGCATCGACGCCCGCAAGCCCGAGGTCTACGTGCCTGCCGCCTTTCGTCATATGAAGCCTAATGCGAAAGCCTTTGTAGAACCAATGCTGTTCAAAATTCCTTTAATCCGCCATTTTATCACCGCCTTTGGTAATGCCGCCCCAGCCACCAAAAAAGAGATGCATCGGCTCATGTCGACCAAAATACCTCTGGGTCTGTTACCTGGTGGGAGTGAGGAGATTATTTTGTCTCATCACGGGCATGAGCGTGTGTATATCAAAAAGCGAAAGGGCTTTCTCAAGTATGCATTACAACACGGGTACACCATCTGCATCGGTTACACCTTTGGGGAGTCCGACTCCTATCGCACCTTGGACTGGGGCGTGAAATTTCGTATGTGGTACTTGAAAACGTTCCGTGTCCCGTTGTTTGCTTGTTGGGGGATTTGGTGGTGCCCGCTCTTGCCAAGGGGACAGGTGGCTTTGGAAACGGTGGTGGGGAATCCGTTTCGCTTGCCAAAGATTGCCGAGCCCAGCCAGGAGGAGATTGATAAGTGGCATGCGATTTATGTGGAGAAGCTGGTGGATTTGTTTGAGCGGAATAAGGCTAAGTTTGGGTATGGGGAGAGGGAGCTGGAGCTGTACTAGGTGAAATGAGGGAGGGGGGTAGGGAGGGAGGGAGGGAGAAAGGGGGGCGTGGATAGATGAAGCATGAACAGGTTGAACAGTACATACAATAGTTTATATTCTTTTGTAGTAACGAGCGACAAGGATGAGAAAGTGGATGAAGGTGGAGGGAGAGATAAAATCAGGGCGCGTGGATTCCAAATGTAGATAGAAAAGCAGCAACAACTGCAGCAACTGCAGCAACAGGAAATAGTCCCACCATCAACAGAAGCGCGGCGGGCCCCAGTCGCACGCACCACACAAAGAAGAATGCAAAAACAAAGGGATAGCACACAACACACCCCGAAAAAAAGGTTCCAAAGTAGAGAGAAGAAACAAAAGGAAGAAGGAAATGTCACATCACTTATTTATATTGCCCCATCATAGCTTTTAATTTCTTTTGATTATCGTGTCCCACTGCTTCCTTTCTCAAGCATCCTCCTTCCCCCCCTCCTCTTCCTCCTCCCCCTTCAAACGATACTCACTTATCACATCCCACCTACTCCCCGGCGCCGCCGCACTCACATACTTCACAAACCGCATCGCCTGCGTCTGCCTCAACACCAAACTCAACGCATTCTGGGCCGCAAACACACTCAACACATCCTCCTCCTCCTCATCGTGCGCCTGCCTCCGATAGCTCTCCGCAGCCTCCGCGCCATCATTCCCCTCCTCCGCCTTAATATAACACCCAAATCCACCCACGTCCCCCGAATCCCACGCAGCCTTCCTCCCCTTCCTCCCGTCATCTACAAACGACAACGAAGCATCAAGCCGAGGGTCCTTGGTCAAAATTCCGTAATGTGCAACGGTATAATCCAACCCAGGACGGAAACGACGGGCTTCAGTACTAACAGCCGTGGGCTCGACACTGGTCAATCGCGCTAGGTAGTGAGCAAAGGCAGGCGATCCAAACAGCTCGTCGCGCAAGGAGGTCATGAACGACGTGACTTCAGCGGTAGGATTACTGCTGCTGCCATTGCTGCTGTCCTTCTCGTCGCTCTCCTTCTTCTCCTCCTTCGCAGCACCAGCAGCCACCAAACGCATATACCGTTGCTTGTGCGGTGGCCCCACCGGCTCCCACTCCCCCTCCACATATCCCACATCATGCGCAGGCTTCTCGCCATGCCCCACTCCATCCGCCTGATCCTGTCCTCGAAGCAACGTAGCCGCGCGTTGAGCCACCTCGGGCAGCAAAAACCCATGTAGTAAGACACTGCCATCCTCCTGGAAACGAGTCAATATTTGCTCCATCGCCCCAGGCTTTAAATACGTAGGATTCACCCACTTAGCGAGCAAAGGGTCAATTTCAATAGTAGGGGAAGGTGGTGGTGATAGGGGGAAGAAAACCGTGGCATCATCGTCTTGTCGTGTTTGGAGTTGGTTGAGGGAAGCCAGGTCTTGAGCTCCAACGGGAGGGGCAGCAGCGTGGTACCACCCCGAGATACTCAAACGCATCTTCCCCTCCTTGTACACCTCTTCGACGGCATGGAAGCTCTGCCCAGGGAGGACGGTGAAGAAGGCCATGGTGTTGGGCACGGGTAAATGATTCTGAATGGGAGCCACGGCGGGCGCGCCGAGCTTGTCTGGCTCCGAGAGGGGGTAGATTTCCAAGGCGCCTCCATCAGCAACTTCCCATTCCTCGTCCGGATCGGTCAGGTAGATGATGAAGGAGATACAACGCGTGCCAATAACGTCGTCGTGGCAGAGTAAGTGGCAGTTTTGTGCGTACAGATTGGAGGAGCAGTCTGTGCGGTCCGTCAAGGGCTGGCAGCCCGTAATTTCCCGTACAAACGCCCGAAAGGTCGGCGAAAAGATGGCTTGGCGCAAAGCCAGCAATTGCGGCAAGCGACTGACGATTTCGGGGTCGTTGGCGTCCAAATTGGCCATGTCCTCCGTTTGGTAGAGCTTGAACAGGTCCGTCTCCTTGAACGTGGCGGAGAGCGAGCCCACCATTTCCTCTCGGAGGCCCCGGAAAAAGGCAGGATCTAGGACATCTTGCACGACGCAGTGGGGGTAGCCTGGTGCTTGTGGGTATGCTTGGCGCAGCGCTGTAACGTGGGAGGGGTCCAGCAGGGTGTCGCGGAGTGCTGTGGGGGGGGTGGTGGTGGTGGGGCCTGTGGTGGTGGCCTGGGCGGCCTCCACGCGGGTGCGCTTGCGGCTGGGAGAGTCGACGGTCGCGGACGCATCGGCGGGAGTGTCCGCAGGGCCTTCGGCAGGCGTTGTCATTGTTGGTGCTGAGTTGCTGTAGTGTGGAGTGCGCGATGTGTGCGGTGGAGGCAAGGAGGGGGGAAGTCAGGAGACTACGAAGTGTTGATTTTGCTGCGGATTTTGACGCTAACTGAAGCCCACCGGGCCTGGCACTTGCTGGAACGCTTGCATATTGTCGTGAAGGGCTTTGGGCATATGAGTGTGAGCGTACGCGTGGGTTGGTGGCCTTGGTTTTGGTCTGGCACAGCGCACCAACAAGTGGGGAGGTTGGCAGCTTGCTTGGCGCAAAAAACGAAAACTGTCTTGCTTCCCTTCCCAAAACCAAGCCCTCACCGTCTCACACCACCACGCCCACCCCACGCACAGCCAACGCCTAGACCATGTGGGGATGCAAGCGCTCGTCCTGTAGTGCCGGAGTGGGCGGGTGCCGCGGCTGCGTGGCCCGGACCCAAATGTTTGCAGACAGAAGCCTCTCCCATCATGCCATCATGCCCATGCCTCCTTCTTGGTTTTTGCCTTGCTTGTCTCCACCACTAACACACCACACACCCAACCACCCACATATTCACAGGCAGCACCACTTACGCGAGGCGTGGAGCGACGCGTGCGGGCGCAGGAGCTGGTCTGAAGCAGCGCAAAACGACCGCCTTCTCCCAAGCCTCGACGCCTCTACCCCCCGCGAAAACCTTCGAGACTCGGGCACACCAACCACACACACACCACACCACCACACCACAACAACCCGCCACCGCACCAAGCAGCGATGGCTCCCGCTGGCGGTCGTCCCCCCCGTCTGGCCCCCGCGGCGGCGGAGCTCTTGTCCATGCTGGACTGGGCTGCGCACTCCCGCGACCACACCAGTGTCCTTGCCCTGGCCGGAGCGGCGTACGACGCAGGCTTGAGCCTTCCAGTTGTTACCCAAAGGCGGGCATGGCTGACGGGTTTGGAAAATGCTGCGCGGCAGGCCGTGAACGAGGAAGACTTTAATACCATGCTCAATATCATAGGGGAGGCCGAGGATTGGCTCCTTCGAGGCGTCCCGGGCCACGATCTGTTTGACCTCAAGCTCAAGATCCGTCGACAACTCGTGCTCTCCCCCCTCCGCGACGCCTTGCCGGACTATCTGGACTCGGAGTATGCGCGGGGGTGGGCGAATGTGAACAATGATCGGTATTGGCAACTGCTTGATCAGATTTTTCCTTTGGAGGCATCGCGTCGGGCTTCTCTCTCGGGGAGCGATGCCGGTGGCTTGGCCAGCCCGGGTGCGCGTCAGGAGGGGGGCTATCGCAAGGTGGTGGAGATCAAGGAGCGGAAGCAGTTGTTGG
>Ga0209390_10010452_pt1 | contig 10856 bp, 8 predicted proteins | sample BON01_FD_187212 | JGI IMG/M metagenome (GOLD analysis project Ga0209390, IMG submission 187212) | Freshwater microbial communities from Lake Bonney liftoff mats and glacier meltwater in Antarctica - BON-01 (SPAdes) (version 2) | ecosystem: Environmental > Aquatic > Freshwater > Ice > Glacier... | reverse complement strand
CAGTGTCAGTTTGATCGTGGCCTTCGATGTCAAAGTCAATGTTGCGGACGTTATACGCGTCAATTACGGCCTGGTACTGAGCCTGAAGCGCAGTTGCGCTGGTGCAGGTCCGTGCCAGTTCCTGACCCGCTGCTCCACCGAACGAGATGATCGGCTCCGAACCAGCGGCGCGAGCGTCACTGATCACCTGCTTGGCGTCAAACCATTCGTCCGAGTGGCCAAGACCGTAGTAGCCGCCCCACGATGCTTGACAGGCAGCGCCGCTGACGATAAACGCGAGCGTTGACGCTTTGGCGCCAGAATTCTTGATGTTGGCGGTATTAGTGGCCTTCGATTGCAATGTCATGTCGACATAAGGGGCAAAGCTCGGCGAAACGGCGGCCTGAGCGCTGCTTGCCGATGCGCCGACGGTGCTGATGGCGGCGAGCGCGGTCGCTGCAAGCATCAGCCGCGTGCGGCGACCGACTGACTTCTGTGAATGAGTGAACACGATTACAAACTCGCTTCTGCTTCGCCATGCAAAGCGTCGGAGGAGAACTGCTTACCGAGCTCAAACACGGCCCTCGCGGAGGAGTTGCGGCACTTCTGAAAAGTTTGCCGTTACTGCGCGACGTGCGTAATCAGCTCGGCGGTGATCCGCCGAGCGAGTCGATCCGGATGAAATTGGGCTGCGGGTATTCGTCAACGAGGCGCGAAAGAAATCGCTCGACCAGATCGGAGCCGACATTATGAACCTGCTCAAACGGACTGTACGTTTTGTCAAACGCACAGCGGCGAAAAACTGTGCTGTAATAAGCCGTTTCTCGCGGCGTCAAGGGCACGCTGCGAACAAAAGACTTATGCGATGAGATCGAGATGGCACGGCGAGGATCTTCCTCGTCAAGATCGAATTTCAACGCGTCACCGCAGAAGAGAACGCCGTGCAGATCGTCCTCTAGGAAGGCTTGCCCAGCGAAATGCACACCGGCGTGCAGTAGGCGGATGCCGGGGAAAAGCTCTAGATCATCATCAAATGGATCCGTCACCCGCAGCGCGCTCGTCCAGCCGTAGTCGTCGACATGAAGCGCAATCCGGGCTTCGAAATGATCCTGCAGTTGCCAGAGCGCGCCGTAAGTGTGCGGGTGAGATGCAGAGGCAAAGTCCACTCCCCCCAACGTGCCGATGAACTTAAGTGCCTGCTCAGAATAGACAGTTGCTCCTTCGAAGACCACGTTACCGAGCTGATGTTGCAGGAGATAAGAGTGGCTCCCAATGCCATCGACCGGATCGTTCCAGAAGCGCCAGAGCCCAGGCAAAATCTCCTCCCAATGAGTCGGAAAGGCCTCACAGGCTTCGCTGAGGTCGTAGAACTCCCAACCACTCGTTGGTAAGACGTGACGCGCGTCTTGGCAGAGTGGGCAGTCCAAGGGCCTCGCGAAGCCCCGCTGCCAGAAGCCGCAATTCCTACAGACGTATGCGGGGAGTTGAAGCGCGGGTAAAAATGGACTAAGTCCAGGCATTTTCAGATCAAGATTGGCTCTGTTAGGAATCCGACCGATTCAGAAACTTCTGACCGGTGGAAGAGCGGCAAAGTTTGTTTCCAAGCCGAGCTGAGTGTACGCCGCATCTGATCCACGCCGCCGAACTGAAATTCAATCTGGCTCTGATAGGACTCGGCCGCGAACAGCGCGCTGGAGAGCGCCTCCTCACTGAGCGCTACTCGCAACTCACTCAACGAATCTGCTTCGCTGTGATCGCAGGCAAGCGTTTCGCTGGTCGAATTCGCCGCGTACGGCTGATCTTTGAAGTAAACCAGCGTAAATTGCCCGCGATTTGAGGCCTCAGCAATCCTCCGCGTCCACTGGTGATCTACATGGTCACCTATCCCAAGCGGCACCAGCATGACGTCGGGCTTCACGACGTCGGTGAGGCTCCGCAACCAGTCGCAAAGCTCTGCGCCAATTTCGTCACCAGCAAGGATTTGCCCGAATAGTTCCGGAGCAGACTGATAGCCCCGATGTGGAGCCTCAGCAAAGGGACCGTGCACTGCCTCAGCGCCAATTTTCCTCGACCAAGCGATGTCTTCGCCGCGCCGCAGCTCCATGTAATCGACGCTCCCTGTTAGACCTTTGTCAAGCTGGCAAGCCAGCGCAAACCCTTGCGGATCGGTGACCGATTTAGTGAAGACCGTCGCGACGACAAGCCGAACTCGATCGGCCAGCTGCGCAAGCAGGGGGCCGGCCGAGAAAGCCGCGTCATCGAGATGAGGAGACAGCGTCAGAACCGTTTTCATAGCAAGTGGGGAGACTCTCTAAAGCGGCAGCTTAGGTCGGCGTCGGCTAGCGACGTGGCCGGGTCGTATGTGGCAGTCCATCGATTATCAGGCTCGCGTGATCGGGCCTGATCGAGCCGCTCAATGATCTGCTTGGCGACGACCGGGAATCGGTATTTCGTTTCTACTTCCTGCAAGGCATTTTCAGCCAGCTGGCGACGCAGCGACTGGTCGTCAAGCAGCACTGCGATTTGCTGACTCAAGCCGACCACATCGTGGACGTCATGAAGGAGCGCGTTTTCGCGGTCGGTGAGGCAATCGACGACGCCAATTGCGCGTGAAGCCACGATTGGCAGACCGCTGGCCATCGCCTCGAGAATCGTGTTAGAAAACCCCTCAGACCACGTCGGCGAGACAAACAGATCGGCAGCCCGATAAACATCAGGCACGTCTGAAAATCGAACATAGCCGGTAAATTCGACCACGCGATCGAGCAATTTGGCGGCAGCGAGCTCTTTTGCGGCTTCTAGATCTGGCCCAATTCCGCTGACAACCAGACGAAAAACATGCCCCTCTGATTGGAGTCGACCGACCGCTTCGATTAGCTCCAAAACGCCTTTTCGGCGATCGACGCGGCCGTGGTAAAGCAACGTTGGAGGTGATCCTAAAGCGCCTAGGACTCTGTCATCACGAGGCCGGAACTGATCTGCGTTGATTGCGCCCGGAATGACGGTGAAGCGCTCAAGCGGGGTGCCATGATTTTCGTGGACCTCGTCGCGAAATGACGCGCTCCCAATTATCAACTCATTTGCGTGGTCAAATACCGCTCCGATCGCTTGGCGGTGAGTCTGGCAGCAGAGACCGACCCAGTGACCATCTCCACCTTGAATGCTTACAGCGTTCGGGATGCCGGTACGCCGTGAGATTTCCAATGCGGCGAGTCCGTTTGGATAACCGTATTGGGCGTGAACGATGTCGAATGGTTTCAGTCTGTGGTGCTGCTCTGCGGCCTCGACGATCGCGCTGATGTCTGATTCGAAGTCGGCTGGCTGCCCTTCATTGACTACCTGCTCACCGTGGGCCTCGAGGCCGACGACTAAAACCCCCTCGACAGCTGGCGGCGGGCCGCCACCGTAAATCTCTGTACCAGCTTCGTCATTTCGGTACTGCGAGATCATCACGACATCGTGCCCAAGTCGCACAAGCTCCGTTAAGTAGTTCTGGGCGTAGACGCTCATCCCACTAATTGCCGGGAAATAGCGGCGTGAAATGAAACAGATTCTCATGATCGCTGCTCACCAGAAATCGAATTCGGCTGGTCTGAAATGGAACTCAACCTAGCTTGCGTGTCGCAACTGATTAAGAGCTCCGCCAGCGTCAGATCCCGCTCGAAGGGAAACTGTGGCTCATTTTCCAAGATCCATAGTCGCGAGACCGCATCTAGCTGGCGCACGAATGGGCCGGCCTCCACAGTTGTCGGAAATGTTTCACGCGATTCGCCGCTCGGCGTCTGCCAAATCAGCTCGCCTCCCGCATCTTGCCCCATCGTGTCAATGGCTTCGACCCGCCCGTCCGTACCGATGACCTCAACGCGCCGTCGCGGTTGGTCCTCCGGGCAGTTATATCCAACATGAATACTGGCCAACACAGACCCTTCGGTCTTGACCATCATCAGCGCCCCATCGTCAATTGTTTGGCTGAGGGCATAATCGTGAACTCGACCTTGGTAAAACAAATTAGCCTCTGCAATCGGCTCATTTGTAAGCACCGAAATCAGGTCCAAGCAGTGCGGTAAGAGGTCAAATCCTGCGCCCCCGCCGGCGCGCCTTGGGTCGATCCGCCAGTTGTCGGTCGCGGCGACCTTAATCCACGCACTGTCTACCCAGCAGGCATATTGAACACGGATCTGTGTGACCGTCCCGAGTGCGCCCTCGGCTATCCGCCGAGCCAAAAGGAGGTGGGCCGGGTGATACCTCTGGTCAAAGGCCGTTTGAAAAAAGCCGGGCTTCTGTTCGACGCACGCACGGATCCGCTCGAGGTCGTTTTCGTTTGTCGCGATTGGTTTTTCGCAAAGGATTCGCAAACCCGCCGCTGCCACGCCCTCAAAAATCTCGGCATGCGAATCATTGGGGGTGGCAATGTAGACCGCGTCAATCTCGCAGCAGTCGAGCATTTCTCGCCAATCGCCGAATGTCTGCAGATTGGCAATTTGTGCGAAAGCGCTACGCCGCTCGTCATTCAGGTCTGCCAGACCAACAAGCCGCGCGTGCGGGACCGATTCAAACGCTGGCACAAAATGGTCGCCAGCAATCCAGCCTCCGCCAATAATTCCCCAACGCAGCGGCTTGACGCCAAGCTCCAAAAACTTTGTCGGCACCGCAAAACCTGGGTGCAACACTCTTGGATCAAGTGTCTCCGCGGTAGGCAGATACTCAAAGGGGTTTTTTGACGAAACCAAATAATCCGCCGACCGATACTCGCTCGCGAATGCCTCGCTCGGCCAATTCATCTGCGTGCTTCGCTCCGCCGACTCCCAGGTTACCTCGATCGGCACGTGCAGAAGCTCACCCTCATGGCTACCCCAATGGCTCTCATTTTCGCTTAAGTCCGTCACGAAGGCTGGGTCCTCCACAAACGCGATCGCTTCGGCGCCAGCAGCGATCTGATGGTTTAGCGGCCCGGTTGCAGCCCCGACTGCCGCGAGCGCCGCATCATCGAAGAAATGTGCGTCGTCTGCGGCGAGCTGGCGATAAGCGTCGAGGGTCAGCGGATATCCCGAGACCTTTCCGTGGTCGGCGGTCGACATGTGGGCATGCCCAACCATTACCGTGCCAGTCGGCCCAGCGAGCCGGCGGAAGTCACCAAGCGCGCGCGCTTTGCCTTCAATGAAATAAAGCGCGTCATGGCAAAAAACGCAGGTCGCCTCTGATGTTGCGATCGGGAGCAACGCTTCATTTCCAGCGACCGCGCAGACCAATCGATCTGCGCTCACGCCCATAAATCGGTTCGCCAAACAGAGTTTGCTGAAGACAGAATCCGTGCCCACCACGTCAATGCCACGAGCTTGCAGCCAATACAGAAAATGACCGGCACCGCAGCCAACTTCAATTAGCGGCCGATCGTGTCGTGCGCCAAGTTTCAACAGACCGAGCCCGGAAAAGAAGGTTGGTGATGAGCCGCGCAAGGCAAAGTAATCAGCAACCGGGCCAAATTGGAGAATCTCCATCATCTCGCGGGGGTGAAGTTCTTGATCGCTCGCAATTAGCCGCTCCGCGACTCCAAAGCAATCATTTAGATCTGGCGTGCGGGGTGCAAAGTCATCCGTATCCTGCAAAAGTCGTCCAACAGCTTCGACGAATTTTTGCGACTCAATCAGATCAACGACATCGCTTGCAAGCCCAATGCGGTCTGCCCGCAGAAAAGCAATTCCCAAGGCATGCGGCCAGCGCTGCGAGCAGTGATCGTCGGCCCAGTATCCGAACTCTGTTGACTCTCCGGCCGCAGTGAAGCTGAGTGGCCTGCTGGTAATGGGGTCGAGGAGTTGAAGCCAAGGGCGCTTCATCGAAGTGATGTTGGAAGCACCCCAATAGATTCCAGCAGCTCATGCTGAAACGCCTGGGCGGGCCCTTCGTGGACGAGGTTAAGGTCCAACAAGGCGTCTCTGACCTCAAACTCCCCGGCGCGCTGATAATGCTCCATCTGCACTACACGGTCGATCGTGTCGGCCGCGTGGAATGTCTTTGCGAGCGGGCTGCTGACGCTTTCAATCTCGCGAAAGAGTTCGGCAACGCGCTCATGAAAAGCCTCGGGCAGGCTACTAATTACGCGCCTGCGAGTGCTCGCGACAACCTTTTCTAGGTGGGAGCCGAGGATTGACTCCCCCGTGAATCCGGCGTCGGGGAGGTAAGCGTTATGAAAGTGGTGACAGAGGCCGATTAGCCAAGCGTCTTCGCGCACTGCTTCGAAAACGTCGGCTAGCAAGTAGGCATAAACTGCGACCATCGCGCAGTGGTCGCTGTGCATTTCAGCGGGCTCCAACGCGATCCGCGGCTTTCCCGGGCAGGTAGGGCCCGCTCTGGGAGCGGCAGCTAGGCGCTCCACCCAATCGGCGCCCGCTGGTGTTGGGCCGGAAAAAACTTTGTCGAGCACATAACTTGCGTCAATCAGTGAATCGCGCAGATCCCGCGGGAGAGCCTCATGCTCCAAAATTGCATCACTAACGACGCTGATGCGTTCTGATTCGTCAAGCCCCACGTCGCGCAGGACGTCCGGAGTAATTGCGCCAAGCCGGGCGGCGCTGACAATCGCTGTGCACCAGACGTCAGCCTGTAGCGGCTGACCGCTTGAAATTTCTTCGCTGGCGCGGCGGAAAACAGCGGTTGCGAAAGAATCATTTCCCAAGTTGTAGGCGTAGAGCCTTTTTACGTCGCTAAGTTCACGAAGCAGATTTAGTCGACTGCGGATTTCTCCGGCAAACGCAGTCTCCTGCTGCTCTGCCATTACGCCACTTCGCGCCCAACGGCGTTTTCGCCTTGCGAAAGTTCAATCAACTCGTCGATCGCTGCGCCCATTTCGCCGTAATCAATCTCGTGCACATCGGCGGGCGTGCCGACCTGGTCAACCATAGTAATCGTCAACTCGCCACCAAGGTGCTGACGAAATTCCTCAAGCCCATCAAACAACGCGGCCTTATTTGTGAGCAATGGGTGAGAGGTAGGCAGCCCCATCTGGGCGAGGCATCTGACCACTCGCAGTGCGTCATCGCGAGGGAAATTGCGGGTGCGAGAGCTGTAAAGACAATCAAGCGCCACGCCTACCGATACCGCTTCGCCGTGTCGCAGAGCGTACGCAGACATTGGCTCCAGCTTGTGAGCACTCCAGTGACCAAAATCAAGTGGCCGAGCCATTTCGGCCTCAAATGGATCGCCCCCGCGCGTAATGTGCTGCAGATGCAGAAGGACTGAATGTTTTAGCGCTTGCTGAGTAATCTCATCGTCGCGGTCATGAATTTGGCGCGCGTTGTTTACTAGATTGTCGAACTGCTCAGCGGATTTGAGCAGGCTGACTTTGACGGCCTCGCTGAAGCCACATCGAAAATCGCGATCTGGCAGCGTCTCGAGTATCCGCGTGTCATTAATAACTGCCCATGGAGTGGCAAATGTTCCGAGCCAATTTTTCTTTTCAAAGTAATTGATCGCATTTTTGACGCCGATGCCGGAGTCCCCCTGAGCGAGCGTCGTGCTTGGAATCCGAATTAGTCGAATGCCTCGATGCGCGGTCGCCGCTGCAAAACCTACCGCGTCAAGCACCGCGCCACCACCGATTACAAGCACGTAACTGCGACGATCAAGGTTTGCAGCGTTGAACGCCGACAAGATCGAGTCAACTAGCAACGGGTCGCGTTTACAAGCCTCGCCGCCGGACACATATTGGATGTCACCGACGGTCTCGATCTGCGGCTCTTCATTCAAGCGGACAGAAAGTTCATTTAACCTCGCAGTCTGAGTTGTCTGTAGCGAGTCATCAACCCAAATTTGCACTTTGGCAGCCTCAGGGCCGGACGATTCGATCAATGCTGCGAGGACCTCGAAGTCCTCGCCGAACAGGTCATTCGTGAAGCGAAGGCGCTGTATTTGAGGCACGTCAAAACGAATATCGAACGCGCTTGCACTCCGTGACAGTTCCGAGTCGGGCTGCGGTTCGGTTGCCTTTTCCAGATCCCGAAGCTCGGTAGTCGTTGCATTAGCGCTATTCATGGTTGGCAAGGATACTGGGGTCAATATCGCTGTCGCCGGAACTGGGCGCGATCTGCATATTCCTCGATCCGGGTCCAGCCGGGTTGAGCCGCTCAAAGAGCGCGCGGCCAACTTAGTGCGGGCGCCCAAAGAGCCGCAAAGCGCCTTCCAAATAGCTTTGCAGTACTTTCTCAACCGGCCTCATGCAGGCTGACAAACCGGACAAAACCAGATCGGACGTCCACCAATCTTCAGTACCTCAATGTCTGCCCCGCAGCGCTTGCAAAGCTTTCGGTGATAGGCATAAAGCCGGTCCGCAGACTTCATTCGCGAGCGAGCGACTCCTATCTCAACCGGATCCGTGGTGACAATGCGGCCCATGCGCTCGCCGAGGGTCAGCAGCCGCACAGTTTCAAGCCAGAGCTGAGCGAACTCACCTTCGGTGAAGGTGTTTGCAGGACGTGCTGGATGAATCGCGCAAAGAAAAAGAAGCTCCGCTCGATAGACGTTGCCAATCCCTGCAATAACCGATTGGTCAAGAACTAGGGCGCCGACAGCGCGCTTGGAATTAGAGAATTTTTCTTCAGCAGCCCGTACGTCAGCGTCGGCGCGCAGCGGATCTGCTCCGAGCCGGGAGCAAATTTCGTCCTGCTCGCTTGGAGTAATAATCTCGCACCTAGTCGGGCCCGATAGATCCCACGCGATGGTTTCAGTTTCAAGGCGCAGGCGAACTGCTCCAACAGGGTCCGGAATTGGCGCTTTGCGAGAGCGGAATCTACCAATCAGGCCGAGATGCACGTGCAGCACGTCGCCTGACTCGTACTCGCAAAAGAGGTATTTACCCCAAGCACTAGCCGCCAGCAAAGTAAGGCCATTTAGTCGCTCGGCCCCGTCTACGAAACGACCTTGCGGCGAAGTGGCATGGACAGGCTCGCCGGCAAGCGAGGCGTTAAGCAGCCGGGCGAGCCGGTGGATGGTGTGACCCTCGGGCAAGTGCTCAGATTGCCGACGCTAGGTCGCGCCCACGGCGCTAAGCGCCGCTGCCGCGAGATATTTTTGGACCGTATGGCTGGCAGGCTCGCGGTATAGCGGATAGTGACCGCTTAGGATTCTCTCCCACTCGGAGATTCTGAAATATGCCGGAGTGCCCAGCGCTTCCTGAGCAGCTGGAGTTAAAAGAATCGGTAGCTCGCGAGCTTGCGGCGGACCCTGCGAGACCAATGCAGATTGCCGCTCAAGGAGTCGTTTTGCCCCTCTCGCTCCGATCCGCCAGTAGCTGAGGGTTTCGCCCTCAAGTCCGGGGGCTATGGCTTTAATCACTCGCGGCCCATTTGAACCGTCGGGGGATGCGTCAAAAAAGTAGACGGAGATATTCTCCGATAGTAATCGCTGGGTAACGTCGGAAAGCCGACCTAGCGGATCTGCAACTTGGTCGACTGGAGTAGTTGGGAGCGATGAAAATTTCACGCGCTCTCGCGAGGCGAACGTGGTTTCGCGGAGCAAATCGAACAGCTCCTTTTCCGACTTCGCGAGCCAGCTTGCCATTTCGCGGAGCGCCTTTGGCTCTTCCCCGTCCGGTTGAATTGGCTCAAGGATGTTCTTTACATAATTTGGTGGCGCGAATTCCCTGATCTTTTCAAGCGGCCCGTGCATGAATACTTTTCGGCTACGGGAAGCGAGAAACTCCTGCAGCGCCTTGCGCAAAGCGAGCTCCCGATTCGGATGTACCGCTTCGCCACATGCGGTCGAAAGTAGTGGGAATGGTTCGTTCGTGCGGCTGCCGTCGATTGACTGCGCAATGACGTAAAGGTTGACGAGTCCAAATTCAGTCGACGCAAGCTTTGGTCGGATCCGAAGACCGAGGCTCTCAAGATGTTTGAGCGTCGTCTTGATCTCGTCGCTTTCGACGATGTCAAGCTCAATGTCAATGCCCCGGTCCATTGCGCGGAAAGTCGTGCAGTTGCCGTCGCGCTGGAGGAGCTCAAGCACACCATGAGCGAGCGCCTGCTCAATCGTTAAGCCGGCTCCCAGGCCGCAAGTGATCGGCGGAAATAACTGCGCCGGGGGCCTGCCACCCTGAACTTCGATATCTGTCGACTGCGCGGAATAGCTAAGCGAACCTGGCGCGACCGTCTCGCGCGGGGCCCAGCAGCTAGCGCCGTCATTCCAGCGGGTTACGGCTACCCATCGGAGTGGAAGGTCATGGTCGTAGGGATAACCGGCCGAAAGACAGAGGGTGAGCGGATTGATCACCAGATCTGCGCCGAATCGATCGGTCATCTCGCGGTAGCTTGTCGCTTCGCAGGTCGCTGCAGTTTTCAATGCTTGGTACAGATGGTAATTCTCGGACACTTCGCCGAGCGCCCCAACGAGTGCCTCGGCGGAGCTCCCGCCGTAGCCAAAACCGCGCTCCGAGAATCCATCGTCGCTACGTAATGCGGCTACCTGAACTGAGATGCCAATTCGATCAAAGTTCGAAATATCAAAGGTACAGAGCTCGACCCCGCTCAGATACTGGCGATAAATATCGAGCGCCTTGTTGAGTTCTTCGGAGTTTGGTGTCATCAACTTTTAGTGGCGGAGCGGCTGCCTGAGATGGTGATGCGAGGACCTAATGGGCCCTACTGCGCTGTTACGTCACCGCCACTGACGATAGCCCAGATTCAGCTTCCTACTCAGGCTTGGCGCCGGCAAAGCCTCGCCGGCAGTTTGGTCTACAAAGCAACTGTCCTTCCCATCAGTCTCAGCGGTCCCGCGCCGCCATGCAGCGCGGGACCGCGAAGAATTGATCGGCTAGCGGCGGCTACCGGCCGCTTTGCGCTTAGCGCTTAGGCGGCGGGCCTGGCGAATCTTCGTCGCCTTCTCCGCTG
>Ga0209390_10010449_pt1 | contig 10859 bp, 5 predicted proteins | sample BON01_FD_187212 | JGI IMG/M metagenome (GOLD analysis project Ga0209390, IMG submission 187212) | Freshwater microbial communities from Lake Bonney liftoff mats and glacier meltwater in Antarctica - BON-01 (SPAdes) (version 2) | ecosystem: Environmental > Aquatic > Freshwater > Ice > Glacier... | reverse complement strand
GCCCAGCACTCTAACTGTAGCAGATGGGCTGCAGTTTATCATGGCCTTCTTGAGTCTAATGCGCGATTGCCGCGTGACATGCGACCTCAGACTGGCTAAATATGCGTGCGAAGGCGGGCGGAAGATGGGTATAGAGCCCTTCAATCTCACCACGGCCTTGACAAGTTTGACTTTAGTCGACAGCGAGCTCGAATTTGTGCCGCAGGCGGTGCTGGACCTCACGAATCTGACCTATCTTGACGTGTCTGACAACAAGATGCAACACTTTCCCGATTCCATAGGCGTTGCACTAGAACATTTAGAGACTCTGCTCATCAGAAGGAACAAGCTCAAGAGCCTGCCTGCTGGCATTGGGGGGCTCACGGCACTCAAGACTCTTGCACTCGCCAGCAACGCCCTCGAAACTTTGCCTCCCACCATCGGCAAGTGCACCAACCTCACCTCCCTTGACCTCTTAGACAACCTCATTGGCTTCCTTCCCAAGGAGGTGTTAGCCTGCAAGAAGATAGAGCAACTGGATATGGAATTCCGGTACCTGTCAGTGCTACAATCGCTGAACATGCCGTGGGCTGCATGGGGCGACCCGCCGTCAGACGTTCTCATTCAAGGTTCCAAAGTTGTGCGGAGATTTTACAAGGAGCTGGCGCGAGGTGCAGGTGAGGGCGATGTGGCTAGTGTACTGGGCAAAAGCAATGTTCTTGATCTGCACAACTATGGGCTCTTGATGCTCCCCAACGCATTGACACACAATAAAAATTTGTCGCATCTCACATCGCTCAACTTATCGGAAAATCTCTTACAGTCCCTCAGTGACGGCATCAGCAATCTTGTCAATTTGCGCCATCTCAATCTGAAAAAGTGTCCACTGAAGCGACTACCGCCCGCGCTGGGCGCGCTCGAGGACCTCGAGCTCACGGCTGACCTGGGTGAGATGAGAAACATTCCAGATGTCTGGCTTCTCCGCGCTGAGACTGGTGTGATGGACTACCTCAAGAAGGCACACGTTGAAATTGGCGTGGGTGTGATGGACATGTCTGATGTTGGATTACGGCAGCTACAACCTGATCTACGCGACCTGGCTAACATTCGGGTGCTGAGCCTTGAGCGCAACAAGATCACATATCTTCCATCCACCATTGCAATTCTCAGCAACCTCACCAATTTGGCCCTCAATGACAATCAATTGTGCTGTCTTCCACGCCAATTGGGTGACACAGCATCATTGAAAATAATGACTCTGCAGGGGAATCGATTATCAATGATTCCTTCCGAACTGGGACGGCTGACTAATCTGGAAGAATTGATCTTTGATGCCATGACATTGCAGCCAGTGCCGTCTGAAGTGCAGTATGCAGGTGTAGAAGCCATCATCAACTTCCTCTCGAAACTTGAGTCTTCAAGAGGCGTCCGTCGCTTTGTCAGCCCCATGCCTGGCCTCAAATGGGGAGACATTTTCTATGCCAATTTCGATGCACAGGTCTACACGCTCAAAATCCCCAAAGGCACCAAAGGCCGAGACGAATTCACCTCTTATTTGCCGCTTGTTGATCGACGAGTGCGAGCAGACATGGTTCATAGCGGCTACGATTTTATGAGAAGCACGGCGGTGGGCAACGTGTTGGACTTGAGCAACTGCCAATTGACCAAGTGGCGCCTGGTGGCTGTCAAGGGCACCATGCTAGACGATGCCCAAAACGATTTTTACATGCGTGGCACCGTGACGGTCCCACCTTCTGTCAGAGAACTGGAGCGTGCGTCATCATCTAATGACGATGCATTGTCACGGGTTTCGAGTAGTGATACAGCATCCACTTCAGGATCATTGGTCTTTAGTTCCATCTTTGGCTCGGCACCTAAGGCTGTTTTTAAAGACCAAGACTCTTATCAGGTGAATGGCGAGGGCATCCTCGAGAATCTCACTGCCAACCTTGAAGCGCAAGAGGCCGCTGAAAAAGCGGGCGGAAACAAGACAGTAGCTCTCTTGAAATCGTTGGCAGGATTGAAGCGAAAGGTTGTTGACGGACCCATTCGAGACTTGCCCTTGTGTCGGTGTGAGACTACCGACACCTTCGCCACTTGGATGGTTGACACCACAATGAATAGCTCCTTTCCTCTACTCATCTGTGTCGCCAGCAATCTCACTGCGCTGAATCTGGACAAGAACAAGATGACGTCGATTTCGTCATCCATCGGCACCATGTCGAATCTTGTGACCTTGTCGGCCAAGTCCAACAGGATTGAGAGCATTTCTTGGCGGTTGAGGTATCTAGTTCACCTCAAACAAGTCCACCTTGGGAGCAATAAGCTGACGCACCTGCCACCCAAGATTGGAAGATGCGACAAACTCGAGATTCTTGACGTGTCGAGGAACCGTCTGGTGCAGTTGCCCGTCTCGATTGGTCGTCTTTCACTTTTGCATACTCTCGATATTAGTAGCAACCCCCTCGAGTATCTGCCGCACGAAATTGGTGGCGTCGACGAAAATGAGTTCAATGATGTGGTTGGGCTGGTCTCGCTGCAAAGACTGCTTGCATCCAAGTGTGCACACCTTCGCTATCTTCCGAGCAAGATGTTTCGATTGACGGCGCTGGAGCAGTTGGAACTGGTAGGTGCCTCTGCACTCGTCAATCCGCCGTGGGAGGTGATTGATCAGGGCTTCGATGCCGTTTTTGCCTTTCTCAAGCGTCTCTACGATTGTGAATGTTCTGACTCGTTTGATTGTTCGCACGTTGGACTGTATTGGCCGCCGTTGGCCCTGGCCGAGATCCAGAAACAGCTCAACGAGAAGCAGGGGGAATACATTGGCATGCCCGAACTCCATCACCTCGATCTCTCACATAACTTCATCAAAGAGTTGCCATCATACATGAAAGTGCTCACGAATCTACGATCCTTGAAGTTGGATTACAATCGGCTAGAAGTGTTGCCTTCCTTCTTCAGCCTCTTTACAAGGCTAGGTGTTATATCTGTGAACCACAATCGCATCAAGACATTTTGCCCCGACATGAATAATCTGCTATCAATCAGGTCGATCGTAGCAAACAACAACAAGATAGACCACATCCTTGATGGGGTCGCTCGGCTGTCTACGCTGCTGGAGCTGTCCTTGAACAATAACGACATTGGTCTCATTCCAGATGCGGTGCTGGTGCTAAGTGAGCTGCAACATCTGCGCCTCGGCAGCAATCGCATCAGAAAGATCCCACCAACAATAACCAAGATGGTAGCTTTGGAGCAGCTTGTCCTGTATGATAACAAACTGACTGAGGTGCCAGAAGAGATGGGTGATATGGAGGCTCTGCGAGAGCTGGACGTGGCAGACAACCGTGTGGAAATGCTTCCGTTGGGACTCGACAAGCTCTCAAACCTCACCAAGTTAGAAGTGAGGAGGAACGGCTGCATTCGGCCGCCGAAAGGCACTCAACAGAAGGGGCCCGCCGCGGTCGTCGAGTATTTGCGGCGCATCGAAAAGTGTAAAAAACACTGTGTGCTCGATGCTGAAAACTTTGGGCTCAACGCCTTCCCAATTGACGCGCTGAAACTTGATGATATGACTGAACTCAATATTAGCCACAATTCTATTTCCACTCTGCCGCCTGAGATCCTAGGGCTCACGCGACTCTTGTGGCTCAGTATGGCGGCCAATCACCTCCGTACCTTTCCCCCCATTATCTGCAAGATGTCCACGCTGGAATCGCTGGATATGAATACCAACTCGATGAGTGCAGTGCCGCCCATCTTTGCAGACATGACAAGGCTTATTTCACTCAATCTGTCACACAACACATTTGACATCTTTCCGCCGCCTGTGGAAAGAATGACACAAATCCAGCTCCTTGACCTAACTGGTAATGGTTTGACTCGTCTACCCTATTTCATTGGTCGCCTGGTGTGTGCTACTGCTATTCTTCTAGGTGGGAATAATTTGACTGTCTTGCCCGATTCAATTGGTGCCTTAGGGCAAGTGGTCCTCACCTCCTTCAACCTTAGCCACAATGGCTTGACGCGTGTACCACCTGCCCTGTGCAATGTCTTGACGCTCGAAACTGTGTGTCTCAGCGGCAATTCCCTCGATGAGGTGCCCAGCCAAATGGGCAGGCTGGCCAATCTCAAGGAGTTGTGGCTAGACAACAACGAGCTCAAGTTGTTGCCGCCTACTGTTGGAGGCTGGCTCAAGATGCAGAACCTCCTACTTCATAACAACCAACTTAAAATGGTCCCAAAGCAACTGCCAGAGCTGATTGATCTTCAAGTCCTCACGCTCAGCGGCAATCTGCTCACAAGCTTGCCTTGGGACCTCTGGAAACTGACCAAGCTGGAGGAGGTATGGTTGGATGGCAACAAACTCGAGCGGCTTCCCGAGGGTATCGAGACCATGCCTTCTCTCAAGTCGCTGTCATGCAAACACAATCCCTTGTTTGGAGAAGACATGGCAAGGGTAGAGAAACTGATGCTCCTCTTCCCCGACATGGATGGTGCTATGCGCCTCAAAGAGGCAGGCTTTGCTGAAGCCCGCCAACGCGAGCGCCTGGCTGTGGCTGAGGCCGCTCGGATACACCAAGACGATGACAGACCCGAAGATGAGACAAGGGGTGTGAGCGACAACATGCGCCAAGAGATGCTTCTCCTACAAAATGATCTCTCCGAGGCTCTTTTCAACCATGACTACGAGGGTGCCGATCGCATACAGTCGCTCATAGATGAAATCAATCAAAAGATCGAGAGTGGTGGAGCAGAGGGGTTCGGAGGCGGTGCAAGCGGCAATCAAGACTCAAGTACCTTTACGTTTCAAGTGGAGGTGTTGCGATGCTCAGGTCTCATCTCCTCGAGCAAGAAAGCTCCTCTTCTCAGTCCTTACGTGAGTCTTCTTTTTTTGCCTTCTGTTTTGTTCAATTTCTATCAGATGGACCAGAAGTAACCATAGATAATATACTTACATATACAATGCACCCTCACGCCCAGACATTCCTGTATGTTTCAGACAGGATTTAGGCATAAAACACATCTTTTGAACAGGCACTCTGCCCAAGCAAAGTGACTCCTTTGTAACAAGCCTGTGAACTGTCATTGTGTGACAAACTGTGCTTGTCTTTGCCTAGGTATATGTTTAGTTGATTATGATACGAGGGCTTTGGCAGTCGAGATGCGCATCACAGTGCGTCACTTGTCATTGCGGGGGTGCTCAGCAAAGTAGAAGAATTCCCAACTAGGAGAGCAACACTGCTTCACTGTCTTGTCGCTTGTGTTGAGTACCAGTTTGTCCGATGTTGGGGACACACATTCTAGACCGACACAACGTGAGATCAAGACATTCTGTGCGCAATATGTGCGACGTCGAATCCTGACAACGCGCCCGCGTGTCAATCTGTGCATGAACGTTTGTGTATCCTTGTGTCTTTGGGTGTGAGTATCTTTGCGTGTGACTACAGTTACAAACAGGAGCATACCAGAAATAACGAAAGTCCCCCCCACCTTTGCCCCTAAACAAAAGTTCTGACCCAAATGGAATTTGGATAAATGGCAGGTTGTCTTGGAGATGCCACTGGCCGGCGATGATAAGATGAAGAGTAAAGTGCAGAAAAAGACCAACAATCCTGAGTTCGGTGATGTGTTGACGTTTCAAAGTGTGAGCGGGAAAGACTGCTCACTGTTCGTCTCAGTGTTTCATAAGAACTTCCTTGTGGCAGACTTTCAAGTCGGCCAGGCGACGGTGGCACGGCACGAGGTGTATGGAGCGGGGGCGGGGGAGGCGACGTATGGTCTCACGAGTACAGGCGGGTTGACGACTGGGAAACAGGTGGGCAGTGTGACGCTCAGAATTCTGGCCACTTGAGCCACGAGAGATGGGTGATATGCACCGTCACGCTCAGTATCCCGCCCACCTTATCCCTCTTGCTCCTTTTTTACGTAAACCGTTTGTGCATTATTCAAGTAAAACTTGCTGAATTATACACGTGGGTGCGTGGTGGAGGCACCAACTGGCAGACTAAGACACGGTGTCCTTAACGTTGCTGGAAGCAAGGGGTTGGATGGGAGGGGCTTTCCAGCAATGGCTCCGTCACCGTACAGTACAAAAACAGCTGACCGGCCCTTGGACTCTGAAACTTGACTGTGACTGAGCGAGGTGGTTTGTCGGCAATTCTTGATCGTGGGTGCGTACCACTTGGTTCGCTATTAATAAAACCCCTGGACCGCAACCATTCTCCAGTATCAATTTAATCAAATAAAGCAACACACAGTGAGCGGGCTGGGGTTCTCTCGACCCTGGACAGGGCCCTTGACTCGGAGTCCGGTCTTGGGCGCCACCCTTCCTGGCGTTGCTTGTCCGTCAAGTCGGCCTTTCTGTAACGGACCTTCTCCCCTCTCCTACCATGACCAACCTGGGTTGGACGTGTCCCAGCCCGTTCAGGATTGCTCTCTCTCATGTGTTGCAAGTTACTACGCTTTAAGACAGTCCTGGCGTGACATCTGTGACAGAGGAGAGTTGACCTGCGACGTTGGGCTGCAGCGTTGGGCTTTGCAGCGTTGAGCTGTTTGAATGTGACGGCTTCCACGGAAGCATTCCGCCTAAGAGTCAAGAACCGACTCTATTTCAACCTGCTTGTCACTCAGCCTTGTCCACGTTTTCTACTCTCTTTGTATCTTTCGAATTGGTGAAAGCTCATAATATCAACGAAGGTCTGGTGGCACCCGGACACCCCGCCTTGTAGACATGCTTATAGATGGGTTGCTACAACCTCGGTCTCGCCTTCAATGGCCAGCGGCCTTACTTGCAATCATTTTAATTGTCGATTTCTAAAACAAGGCCCCCCCCCCATTAGAATACTTAAGTGCTCACAAACCGCGAAAGCATGCGTTCTAATTAAGGCTCCCCTATTTTAATCAGCGATTTTTAAAACATGGACGATGGCAATTTTGGCAAGATCAAGGTAGTAGGACTTTTGGTGAGCTTCGCAAGTCCTCACGTGAATGCCCCATGGAGCCCAAGATAAGGATCTCGTAGCCATTTGATTGGTCAGCGAGATGGTCTGAAATGTACCAACAACCCCCCCCTACAGTAAATCTAAGCAACCGATGCTACCCGTGTATCTTCAAATCAGTAGGGCGGGGGCAGGGAAGCCGATTGACAGGCAAAGATAGGAATGTAAGACATGAGAGACACGAGAGACACACAACAAGAGCTCACGAAAGGAAAAACTCAAAAGACAAGAGACGGCTGCCTAGCCAGTCTTGGCCAAAGACCTTAAAGTTCACGCGCAGCGCGCAGCAGCCTTTAGAAACCGGCAGTGCGAGTTCCATTGCTTTCTTTTGTTTTGGTGACAGAAACTGCCAATACGCATGCACTCCCAAAAAGTTGGCAACACTCATGCATGGGAGACTTGTTTTTAGTTCTGTTTTTGTTGTGTTGACCTGAACGCCAAATGCGCACACAAGGTCAAAGCATGCCCATGAATATTAAGCGGTAAAGCTGGGGTTGGAGAAGTATAGCCTATGCCATCTCCTGTGATATTATCCGAAGCTATTTGCAAACTCGACGCTAAAGCTCGTAGGCCTCTTTTGCCACGTTTCAATGAAAAGAGACCAGCAAGCTTTCAAGTTTCAAGTTGGCTTCAAGATTTGCTTCGAGCTTTAGAACATGTCACTACAGATGGGATCGGCTGTACACAAAGACATTTACAGACGTGTTCGAAGAGTACGAGTAAACAGGGTGCGTTCTGGATTTGGTTTTGGTTGACTAAACCGCCACACCCCTAGCCCTCTTTGGAATTTAGGAAAGCATACTAATGGTGCACGTCAATAGGGTGACCGTGAAGTTCCCAGCATGATGGCACTCCCGCTATGGATCTCGTACGTATACACCAGAAGGAAACAAAAAGCAGCAGAACAAAACTCACCATAACAAAAATGCATTATCTATAAACAGAACACAGAACTAGACACAGTAAACCCCGAGAAAGGAGGAGTCAAAATAATAAGCAGAGATGCAGAGAGAGAGGGAGACAGGAGCGTTTTATTGTTATGATAATGGTGATAATTTCTGAATTTTTGAACCACGTGTGTAAATATATGTCACAGTATCAAAAATGCAACATGTATGAACAGAACACAGAACGAGACACAGTAAACCCCAAGAACAGAGGAGTCCAAATAATAACGTGGTCGGTCCTGCTGGAATGTTCCATAATCCATATTCCATATTCCTCACTGAACTTGTCCCATGGGACATGCCCCATGAGATATTTCGGACATTTTGTGGAATTTATCCATTATTGAAAAAGCTTTTCTCAATCCATTTTGCTCGGAAAAATTTCCGCGTTATCCGTAAATGTCCCACATGGGACATAATTCCGAAGTCCCCATTCGTATCCATAAAAAGATATCTTCAGATTATCTCGAATTTCGCAACATGCGGACCTCCGTACGAAGGAAGAAATCATGGATCATGGATTATGGACATTCCCGGCTAGGATCGACCCCAAGCAGAGACGGAGATAGGAACATTTTTGTCCATGACAATGGCGATGATTACTACCGTGACAACTTTGAACCATGTGTATGATTATTTTTGTTTCTTCATGTACTTATAAATTTTTGAACTCTTTACTTTTTCGTGTATATATATATATATATGTACATATACCAGCATCCAGGAATCTTAATATACATATCCATGTACATAATGATATGTTTACGTATTTCGATTGGTGAAGTGGGCACAGAACACGCGAGTATCATGTATATGAAGTAGGTGTATGTGATTATAGGGTTATAAAAATACAGATGCATGTGAACACGCAAGTGTATGTATATGGCTAGGAATTCTAGAAGCATGTGGATAGGCGAATGGATGTATGGCAATGTCGGGTAGTCGATGCATGTGAGTAGGAAAATATTATGCAGATGATTAGGGAAATAGGTGCGTATGAATTCTCAAATACACGTGTGTATCAATGGGGAAGGATAGATGCTTACAAAAAGGAAACAGATACATATGAAAAGTGGCTATGTGTATTTTGGTACGGAATATAGATACGCATGGATATTTCAACAGAGACGCATGGATATGGAAACATACCAATATTTGTGTATGATAAATGGGGCTATGCGTGTAGGAATAAGCAAGTATGTGCATATATTAATTGGAACCGTTCTTTTTTTCTTTTCTTTCGAGGGGAAAACCTCAACCGTGACCATTTACAGTCCCTTCGCCTTCGGGAGAATCCGACAGGTACAGTAAACGACAAGTTGTCAAAACTTCGTTACGACCAATTCAAATTCAATTAGAATTTGTACGGTGACAGAGGGCACCGCACAAAAAAATATGCACAGGAATAGCCCTATAGGTAGATGTAATATGAATGTGTGAATAGGGAAAACAGACACATATAAACACGCAGAAATATGTACATGAATGTGGAGATACAGATGCATATTAGGAGTTTGGACCTGTATTGCATCTGTTACGATCTCACTGCACTCGGGGGCTACAAAACCCAAAGCAACAGCGACAGGAGATTGACAGGATCGAGGCGGAAACTGAAAAGGGCAGACAGTTGAGCAACCTTTCTTTTTTTCCGCTTTCCTGGGTGGCGAAGACTCAACTTAATGTTTTGTTTTCAAGTTTGTTTTGTTTATAGTCGCCACACCGCCAACCTTCCAATTACAATAGGAACGCGTACGAATGGTGCATAGTAATGGAGTGTTCCGCAGACTCGGAGGTCGCAGTCGCACAAAAACTTTGGAACGTTACCCCCCAAACCTTGAATCAGTTCATTGCCATTTGAATCACTTTTTTTTTCCAATCACTGGAGATCAAGAAAAGTTGCGGCTGAGTGCAGCCAAAAAGGTGTGGAAAGGTCTGCTTTCACCCAGGCTCGAACTGGGGATCTCCCGCGTGTCAGGCGGACGGATTAACCAACTTTCCCATGAAAGCGCGTTCTCGTTTAAGAGCGCTGCATAACTTGAAACTCCGCGATTCTTTGTACCAGCTTTTTTTCGCTGTCTTCCCCTTGGTGCGTGGTCTTCTACAGCTCAGGAGCAGTAACACAATCGCGTCCATTGCAGACAAGTCCATGATATGTCTCGATGCTCACAGGTCAGCAGTGCAGCAAAGTCCCCATATCACCCGCCCTGGTGTCCGCGTCCGTCCCTTCTGTGCTCACCACAAGCTGCGGAGGACTGATGGAGATGCGTCAAGTATGTTGGCGTCGACTGAATGGCTTTCTCCACGTTGGCGGGACACCTCTGCCCACGAAAGCTATGCCAGTCCAGAGTGCCCAGAACCGAAGGCACAGCAGCTGCACTGTCATGCTCAGCTTGGCAGCTCGTGTGTGACTTTCAAGTTAAGATGATACGACGCTGTTCGTCGACCCCGAGACACTCAGACCACCATGCTGAGGAAGCTGCAGGCATTGGCACACGTGCTCCAGAGATCAGCCAAACTGTGACCGATCCGACCACTAGCTACGCCACATTACACGCGCTGCGACGAATCTAGGGTAGAGGACATGCGCATGCATTCCAACGTGCAAGTGCTGAGCCACGAGGGAGAAGAGTGGGTTCACATTATTAGTCGTTGGCAACCTGCGTCTTGTTTGCATCGAGGGGATGCCTTGTTACTGTCGCCATCATCAGTGGTCCACGCTGCGGCTCTCATCTGGAGCACCCATTAGGTAATTGTCTGCGGTGCGACACTCATCTGGAGCACGTAGCAGGCTGTCCATCTGTGGGATCCTCGTCCGGTTCAGCGCTGAGAATATGACCTCGTCGATTTGGCCAGTGATAAGCATGGGAATGCCAAAATTCTCGTCTCTGGCCGTACCATTATATTTCAACAACTACACCACACGTAGAGTCTG
>Ga0209390_10010448_pt1 | contig 10859 bp, 16 predicted proteins | sample BON01_FD_187212 | JGI IMG/M metagenome (GOLD analysis project Ga0209390, IMG submission 187212) | Freshwater microbial communities from Lake Bonney liftoff mats and glacier meltwater in Antarctica - BON-01 (SPAdes) (version 2) | ecosystem: Environmental > Aquatic > Freshwater > Ice > Glacier... | reverse complement strand
GGGGGGAGGGAGGGAGGCGTTCATGACGGAGAGTGTGTGAGCACGTTTTTGGTTCTCTTTCTTGATGAAGGAGGGAGGGAGGGAGGGAGGGAGGGATGTAAAAATATAGATAGATAGAGATAATATAGATGTTTTTTTTTGAAATGTGTTCGTGAATGAGTAGAGAGAGGAAGTAGAAGAAGGCGAGAGGGAAAATGGGGGAAAGAACAACCAGGAGGATTAAGAGGAGAGAAGGGAACGAAGACAGACACCAAGGAAGTGAGCAAGAGGAGGGGAATTAAAAGCACCTCTTCTTCGCTGTTTAAGATGGATGAGTGGGGGAAGAGGAGAAGAGAGAGGGCGAAGGCGACCTCCCCTACATAAACACACAAGGAACTATTTTTTCGCGTTGGTCATTTCTTTTTAGAAACTTTTTGGTTCTATTTTGTGTTGGCTTTTTGGGGAAGAACTCTAAATACACAGAATGAGGAGAAGGGGGGGGGGGAGAAAGAGGTGAATAGGAAGAGGAGCACGGAGAGACGGCACCTTGTAGAGAAAGAGCGGGAAAATAACAGGAGAAAAAAGGGAAGGAGGGAATGAGGGAATGAGGGAGCGACTGAGGGACCTTGCGTGCGTGCGTGTGGCCTAATGAGAGTTCAAATTGTCAATCAAACAGAGATGGAAATAAAAGAAAGCGGGACACCGAAAGAGAAGCAAGGCAACCAGCCATAGGAGGGTGGTGTGACAGTTGAGTGAGTAATGACGAGAGAAAAAGAAGAAGAATAACAAGGCGAACAAGAAGAAAATGATGCCTAGCAAGAATGCTTTTGATATTGTACATGCTCTTTTTTCTTATGTCTTTTCTTGCATTCAAATTGCTTGATTTGTTTCCTCGTTTGTTAATAAGTGTCACCAAAAACACTACCTTTATCTTCTTCCTAATGCAGCCCCACCTCATCTGATTTGTCCTCGACCACTTGCCGAAACAGCATTGTAGGCTCCTTCAGCACACGAAAAAGAGGATCTGCAGCAGACGACGTCAAACTGGCGCGCCACATATAACATTAATATTTAGACTACTTAAACCGGCAAGCGAGATGGGCCGCAACTGAATAGGTTTCGTCGCAGCAAGCGAAACATAAAGCAACACCTACATGAGGAAAGCGCATCACTTCTCCTTTCTTTGTCTCCTTTATAACCTCGCGCTACACAGCACAAACATACGGTAGACTCACAAACACTCGAAGCGCCCCAGAGGTGCCAGCGGGGAATTTGGGACGATAACATCGCATAAACACAAAACACAAAGCCGTTACAGTAGAGAAAGACATACAGCACAACAAATATAGCACAAAGACAAGTCGCACGCGGTGAATCACTTTGTACTCTTCCCGCTCACACACATAGACACGTATATAATCTGGACGAAGCTCCTTAGTAAGCAGTGCCAAATTTCACAAAGCGGGCAACAAGCAGCGAGAAAAAGCACAAGGACAGACTCATATAGGTATAGCTGGCGAAGAAAAATTAGATAAAGATAGGCACAAGATCAAAAGGAAGGCTTGAGTCCTTTCGCGCCTTGAAGATCCAGTTCCCGTAGTTTGTCTTGGTGGCATCAAATGACTTGCACAAGGTCAGTTCGCTTGCACCGAAAATAACAGCCGGCGTAATGCGGACGTTGTTACGGCTCTCGGCAAGATTTGAAATAGGAAGACAATACCTGTGGAGGGTCCGTTGGAAAAAGAACAGGAAGACAAAATTGGTAATGGCTTGCACAAAACACATGTCGCTGAGTTGATAACGACAAAGCTGGGATTTGGCGCGGGATATGATTCCGATGCAAATATGGATGACAGGCGCGCAATATGGAAGGCAAGACATAACCTTCAAACACTTGCACGCGCACAAAGTTTGAATTTCCCTAGCCTTTAGCCCTTTCTAAGTTTACGTACGGAGGAAGAATTTTGTCCTTGGGCCGTGGGAAGACAGCGGTCAATGTCAGTAATGTCTATCTTATCCAGCTCATCTCCCAAGGGCAGTAGGCAGGAGGAAAAAATCTTATTATGCTTGAGACACACGTTGCAGTCGAGGGGGTAGATCTAAAGCCGGGAAGGGATTGGAAAAAAGATTTAGTCGCGAGCTAAAAAGAGACAACTTCCGACACTGAGTTGGGAGCACGAGATGAGCGGGAAAGCACTAAAAGGGGATTTGCATGTGAATGGACTTTCTCTCTCGAATACCCTGCTCCCTTTCTCGCTGCCCATGGGCACACACGCACCTTCTTGGTAGACTCCTCCGGTAAAATATAATAACCCTGATAGCCGAGCGAAGCCGGAAATTCGAAGTCACTGTTATATTCTAAGTCACCGTCGCCGAATTCACCGTCGCCGATTGCACTACAGGGCATGGAGACAGAAGGAAAGAGAGGTGATGAGGCATATGCAAAGTCGGTCTGATGAATCCTCGAGTTGCCAAGCAGAGGCGAGCAAGTCATGGAAACGGCATACCCGTCTTAGGGTGTGAGAGCAGGGGGGGTCAATATCACTTACACAGCAGAGGTGCCTCGGCAGGCATTGTCGACCTCCTGAAACTTTTCGAAACAGACCCTGGCATCATCGTCCTTCCATACACCCTCGCCAGCATAATCCGATCTGACGGAGCACTTAATTAACTCCTTGTACTGGCGGTTGCAGTACGCCGGCTGTGGGTAAATAGATGGGCGAGCAAGGTGAGTGAATAAGGTAGGAAAGGAGGGATAAGAGGATGTCCTTGGCTCCAATATATTGCATAGCACGCATGTGGTGGAAAGGCGATGGTAAAGTGGAAAACAGTGCCATAGATCATGGCTTTCCTTGTTCTACACGCCAGGAAACAAGAAGGATGGATCGATCAGGGAGAGAGAAGGGCGATGGTACCGGCCGTCATTGTCGACGCTGCCTCATACACATACATATATATTTATTGATGGCCTAGACCTGCATTTGGTTTTCACTCTCATTCCGTTTTTCCCTTGAATGCATCAAAGTGCTGTGGGGTTCGGCCACCCAAATTACCCTTCCAGAAGCCCTCCCTTCTCCCCATCGATCTACTTACCTTTCCGACCTTAGAGTGAGAGGAGTTGTTGGAATCGGAAGCTCGAGCTGATCTGATGCCCCAACCCCCAATCACTAGATAAGGATCGGAGGCCAACACACGATTACGGCTGCTAACATTTGTTCATGCTAATTGGTTCATTCATCGAGTTTATGTGATACGTTTTGTGCGCGTCGCCTTGTTTTGTCTTGTCTTGTTTCTTTAGAGTGCACCCTCTGGGAGGGCTTTTTCAGGCGCATGCCGAAGCAGGCTTACACTGTACCGTGCAGAGCATCACACCCGTGCGCGGTTTGGAAATATGCGTCAAAACCTCCCGCCTCTGGAGTCGATGTCCAGGGAAAAGCAAACGTGAGAACGAAAACTACGTGAAAACAGCATATATGTTCTTTTCTCACAGTTCCTATCCATAATTACTTCTTTTCCCCACTTGCAACCGACTTTTTCACCCTTAAATATGCCCCGTACACATGAGCCACCGCCCACATAAGTGTGTCGTTTACCCGGCTCCGCCACCCTTCCTCGCACGCCATCCGATCAATCAAGGCCAGCCCGTCGCTCTGCAGCCACTCCTCCAAATTCCGCACCTGCGGACACAAAGCTCGCGTTGCGGCTGGGTCACGGGTGTGTCCTTCCCCCGGGCAGCCTGCATGGTACCACTCGTACATTTCGAACTCGTACATTTCGACGCTGTGTTTGTGTGGAAGTAGGGGGGAGGTCGGGAGAGGAGGAACTAATCAATTGGTGTGTGATGAGGACCGACTTATATAGACGCATGCATGCTTGCCAGTATAAGATAGAGGCTTCGACAGCGGGACCAACCGCAGCAGCAGCAGCAGCAGCAGTGGTGGGAGGAGACCGCATACATACACTCATCACTTTCCCTCCCTCCCTCCCTCCCACCCACCCATCCCCACCTACATGAGTTCTGCCCCGGGAATAGGTAAACGTCGAAAGAAATCCAAAGACAATTGACTGTAGGTCGCCTCTGCGCCCGTCAGCCTGGCCACGGCCTGCACAAACTCGCGGGGGCAAAGCACTTGCCCAGCGATGGGTAATATACTCCCAGAGGGAAATTGCGAGGGTGGAGCCAGCAGCACGGTGGCCCCGATACGACCAATATCTGTCGGGGAAATAAAGGGGATTCGCATGTCTTGTAGCAAAGGAATGGAAAACGCGTATTGGGTGATGTGTCCATCCTGAGGATCGCGCGTCACGCGCACCCGCTTCGTCCCCCGCTTGGTGGCGACACTTTCATAGAAAAACGCCGTGTGGAGAAACATCACATGGGGCAGCGGCAGCGTCCGCAAGAACTCTTCAATCTTGATCTTGTTATCCATAGCGTCCACGCCAATGCGCTCCCCGCCCGAAAAAACGACGCGCTGGACGCCGGCCGCCACCGCCGCGTCGCCGAGGTTCTGGCCTTGCTGCACCTCTGTACCATCGTGGTCTGAGAAAGTGGCCAAGAAGACGGCGTTGACCCCTGCCATGGCCTTGTCTAAAAAAGGACGGTCGAGTAGCGTGCCTTGATAGAGCTCAACCCCCTGCGCAGCAAGTGCCAGGGCGGGCTGTGTGGGTGGGGGTTGGAGGGAGGGAGTGGGGGGTGGTGGACGTGAGGGAAGGCAAGACAGTGTGGGGAGGCGGGGAAGCAGCTTCATTGTGGCGAGCGCCATCGCGAACTGGCGGACGAAAAACGTGGGTCTGAAAAGGGGGATGGCAGGGAAGTAATTGGAGAAGAAGATGGAGGCACATCACACAGGTTGAATGTCCCACCTTGCTCTTGGCGTTGCGCGTGATGGAACGGAGGCGGAAGCGGCCGCTGCTCCGCAAGTCTTGGAGGCAGCCGGCGCCCTGGAGGCCCGTTCCCCCGATCACAAGGGCGAGCGGCAGAAGGGGTTGGTCTGCAGGCGCGGGTGCGGGCATGATGCTGTGATGATGATGATGATGATGATGATGATGATGATGGTGGCCTGGAAGAGGAGGCGAACACGCCCGCTGGCTTGGCAGCCGGAGGATGGGAGGTCTGCGAGGAAAGAAAAGAGGAGGCGATGTAGGGTTTGCTTGTGGTTAGTTGTTTGCAATGCAAGAATGGTGTTGGGGCTGGTCAATGCATGAATAATGCCTTGCCACTCGGACTTCGATCACATCGAACAGGCGTTGGAATGGCCCACGCTTTTGTTGTGTGGGGATCAGGCACGCACATGCACAAGCATATGGAATGATAGCTTGCCGTTTCCTCTTTACAAAGTGCAGCGGCGGGTTTTGCGAGTTTGCAGAGCGAGGTCACATTTTTTTCTTCCCCGGCATTTGGCAGGAGCAACAGGACAGGAGGTTATTCAAAAAGAAACTGGCACGCGGCAAGCCGTGTAAGAAGTTTTACGACGACAACAAAGGTCTGGAGGCCCACAAAAGCGACGCCACCCGAGGCCACTAGTACTCAGCGATGAGAGAGATGCGGACGGCGAAAGGGAGAGGGGTGATGTAGGTAAACAATATTCGAAATTGACAAAATGTGTGTAAATTAGAGAGATCAAAATTATTTTAGAAGACGAAGTAGAAAAATACGGGTCAGGGGGATTGGCTTGTCATGCCCAGTTCGGAGACCTTATTCAAAGGGAGAGTTTAGAAGTATAATTGGGAGTAGTATAACTGGGATCTGGGCATTTTTTAGAGAGATGGGACTGATGAGAGAGATCGGAACGTATCGTATCTTCTACAATGTTATGGTCGAGGACGGGCAATAAATGTGTAAGAGCCGCACAACGCCCCGAGATTGTTCAAGTGCATGAGACCTGAGCACCCTACCCACATGGGTGCGATGCTCGGCACGGTACAGTGTAGGCCTGCTTCGGCATGCGCCAGAAAAAGTCTTCCCAGAGGGTGCACTCTGAAGAAACAAGACAAGACAAGACAAGCGGTGACCTTCCACCTGCTCTCCCACTTGCGTCAGCTGTTTTTGCAATATCTACTTTTCCTTTTTCATCTTTCGACAAAAACTTCGTTCTGTGATTCCAGAATGACATGCTAACTACGAAATTCAAGAAAAGGTGGTCAGAAAAATAGCCTTTCCCTCTCTCCGACCGTCCGTCTTGTCTTCCATGTTAGAAGCCTTGACCTTGACTATGGTGCTTGCCTTGCAGGCCTCAGTTTTGATATTTACACAACTCCTTTCCATCTCCTTCATCATCATTACTGTTGATCAATCAATCAATACGCAGGCATTCTAACCAAAACTCTCGTCCGACCCCGACATGCATGTATACACACACACACACACACACGCACGCATTCATTTCTCCTCGACAACTGGTGTCCTCCACGTAAACAAGGGGCCCTCCCTCTTCTTCATCTCCTGTGTTGGCACCACTTCTTCTGGTTTAGCACACTCCTCCCAATATCTCCGCCTCCTCTTCTCCTCCTCGCTCACCCCCTCCTCCGCACACAGCACCGACCGCCACTCCCTCCTGTTCTTCAGCACATTCACCGGCAGCGATTCCCAAGCCTCGGGACACGCCTCGAGAAAAGGTTTTAGTCGCGTGGCATTGGCAGGCATGCTTCGCCAAAACGCATGCACCCCAAAGGGTTTTTCGTGGTAATACATCTCGACCGAGAATTGCTTGGCCTTCTTACGGGGGGCAGGAAGGAGGTTAGGCGCGTGGAGGAGGGCAGTACGGTTCAGCAGAAAGAGGTCTGCGGCCATGTTGCACATGTGCCAATCTTCGTTGTTGCTCTCCGTTTGATTGACCCAAGGGAAGAGGGTGAGGATGTTGGTTACGAACGCCCTCTTCCGTAAGGAGAAGCCACCGTTCCCACAGAAGGAGGGAGCACGTTTCCAATGCACCCAAGGGGCACCCCACCACCCATATTTTGATTCTGAAAATGACGAGAGCAAGTGTCGTTGTGGTGAGGAAATGGCCGAGTCGTACTGGAAGAAGAGCCAGGTACCCCCCAAAAGCTGCTGGTAAAACTCCAGGCTAGTCAGGACCTGGCTGATTTGCTCTTGTCCCATGGTGTCGTAGCCCAGGTTTGTCAGCACCATTTTGCCTGCTTGGATGTACAGACGAAATAGCTGGTGGGCTAGGCCGATGATGGCGGGGCCTCCCACTATTTGGATTCGCCAATGCACGGGAAGGTTGGTCAGGACGTTGTTGATGGAGAAGAGGAGCTCGCGTTCCCATGCTCTGAATTCGAGGAGGACGGCGGTGTGGTTGCTAGTGGACCACAGGTTGCGGGCTCCTGAGGTGGCAATGAATTTGTGGAAGGCTACGGTGGCATTTGCTTTATTCTCTGTGGCTAGGTGGGAGATGAAACAGCCCTGCCACTCTTCCCAGACTGTGGTGGAAGTGGGGAGGCATGCCTCGAACCAGTTGCCGCTGGAGAGTGCTTGGGCAGAGAGGGGGAGGGGAGTGGTGGTGGTGGTAGTAGTGGTGGTGATGGGAACCGCGAATTTGGCTTGAACGCTAGCGGTAGCGGGAGAGGTAACCACCAATGACGGTGGGTGGGGGGCCGATACTGGGACTTCCCACAAACAGCAGTGGTACAGCCCGAGCACGGCAGCGCCACTAATGAGGCCGAGGAGGAGGAGCACCGTACGGTGCAAGGACCTGCGCTTTAGATGGTGATGGTGGTTGTAATACGGACGATAAGGAGGAGAAGGAGGGGGGCGTAATGATGGTGGATGATCGGCCTGGCGGCTGGCCGACGACGGCTGCTGCCGTGGGAGTCTCATGACACCTGCGCGCTGGGGGGAGAATGTGAACAAGTTCATGAGGGGCGTGAGAACGGAGCGGTGGAGAGTGTAGATAGGGTACGAACTAGCTCACTCATTCAGCATAGCTCTACTAGTATTGCTATAGCTCAGGTATGCAGTGTCTGGGGTGTGCTCGCGACGGTGCGTGAACGGCTTTTCTGTTGCGCGCCGTTGCGAAACGGCCTTTTTTTTCTTTTCCGCTCTCTCTTTTGACGCATATCCATACGCAGCAAAGTCGCCTGTGTCGTTATAGTTTGCCTTGCTTCAATTCATAATGCATTATTTGACTTGTCTTGACCAAAATCAAAGCCCTAAAATTGTGCTTGGTGACATTTTTCAAAGCAAGCCCCCCTGCTTTCCCTCCCCCTTGCTTGCGAAGTGGTCCTCCCTAGTGGAGCACATAGTACAATGACAAGGGGCCGCCTTTCCGAGCAAAGCGAGGTGGGAAGGAAATACACTAACAGATCACTACCAGAAGAAAGTGCTTGTCAAATAGTTCTTCGTCAGATGTTCTCCCAAATGCTCTCTGTGTGGCACACCAATGTCGCTCTCTCTTTCAATTTTGGCACGCACACAAACAATAGCCAAAATCATCCTTTTTACTCAATATTTTATAGAGAGAAAAGACAAGTCCATGTACATGTATTCTATGACTTTCAAAGTGCTGACGTACAAATCGTTTTAAAAATGTTCTATTGTCTTCGCACCTTCCCTTCCAACCCACCCTTCTTCCTTACTCCTTCGCCCTTCTTCCGCATTACCTCTAATACCTCCGCCGTGCTTTTTCCTAGCCCACTTCCCTCCCCTTACACAGCGCCTGACTTGTTCTCAACACCCAAAGGCTGTGTGAGTCTTCCCGTCCTCTCCTCCCTCCCTCCTCACCTCACCCTCTCTCTTTGCCCGCTCCACCTCCTTCCCCTGCCTCTTTTCACACATTCGTTCCAATACCTCCGCTTCTCCTCGCTCACCTCCTTCTCTGCACATATTACACTCATCCACTCCCACCGCTTATCCAGCACATTCTCCGGCAGCAGCTCCCACGCCTCGGGACAATTGTTGAAAAATGATATCAGTTGCGTGGCATTCGGTACATAGAGGTCCCGCCAGAACTGGTGCACCCCAAAAGGCTTTTCGTAAAATACCGTCTCTACTGAAAATTGCATAGCTTTGAAGCGAGGAGCAGGCAGGAGGTAAGGCGCGTTACGGTGGAGGGCTTGAGCGGCGCTGCTGCTGCTGCTTTGGTAGAGATCTGCAGCCCTGTTAATCATGAACCAATCTTCGTTGTCGCTCTCCATCTGATTGACCCAGGGAAAGAGGGTAAGAATGGTCGTGACGAAAGCACGTCGTCGAAGTGAAAAGCCTCCATTGCCACCAAAATTGGGAAGCCGATTCCAGTGTCGCCAGGGGGCGCCCCACCATCCATATTTCTGCTCTAAAAAGGAAGCGAGCAAGTGACGTTGTGGTGTGCAGATGGCCGAGTCGTACTGGAAGAAGAGCCAGGTGTCTCCCAAGAGCTGTTGATAGAACCCTATGTCAGTCAAGACGCGACTAACCTGCACTTGCTTCATCTTGTTGTAGCCCAGATTCGTCAGCTCCACCTTGCCCGCTTGAATCTCCGCGGGGAAGAGTTGCTGGGCCAGAGCGATGATGTCGGGGCCTCCGACGATTTGGATACGCCAGTGGACAGGTAAATTGGTCAAAACATTGTTGATGGAGAAGCTGAGTTCTCTTTCCCATGCCCGGAATTCGAGGAGGACAGCGGTGTGGTTGCTGGTGGCCCAGAGACGGCGGGCACGAGGGGTGGTGATGAGTTGCTGGAAACCGATTGTGTGCTCTCCTTGGTTGGTGGCGAAGTGTGTGGTCAGGCAGGCCTGCCACTCTTGCCAAACAGTAGTGGACATAGGAAGGCATTCTTCAAACCAGCTGGAGCTCTGGCGGGGGGACGAGGAGGGGCGTCGATGGCGTGCCCGCAAGGCAGGTGGGGGGATGGTGGTTGTGATGGTGGGGAGGATGCTTGGGTCGGTGGGGGTGGACGACGACGTGCGTGGAGGATTGCTGTCCATGAGACTAGTGCTGCTGGTGCTGCTAGTGACGCGTAGGTCGGAGGAAGCCGGGTTGTGGTCGGTCATCAACTGCTGCAAAATCGTGTGGAACTTGGGGGGTGGAGTCGTCGTGTTGGGAGGGTAATGCAGAGACATCAGGCTTTGGTACACTCCAAGGAAGGCGGTGAGAGTGGTCAGACCCAGCGTACAGACCAGGGCCTGGTGAAATATCCGTTGCTTCTGCTCCAGGCGATGCAATGATGACGGAGGAGCCGTAGTGGGACGAGGAGGCGAGGAGGAAAGTGATGGTGGATGGGCCGTGTGATCATTGGAAGCCATCAGGACATTGTTTGCCTGTCGGGAGGCATAGTGGGTGTTGGTGTGCTACAATTAGACGAAGTAGAAGGCTAGCATAGACTAGACACAGACGAGTGGACTCTGTTCTCTTCTGGTTCTGAGACTAGCAGCGCTCGCGCGTCGGCTTTAGGGCGTGGTGTGAAATGCGAAATTTTAAAATAAAAAAAAACGGCTCTTCGCGCAATGCGTCTCAACGGCGTTCTCAGTTCGACGACTCGTTGCCCTCCTCTTTGCCGCCGCGTGTGTGAGATTTGCTGGTGTAAGCCACGTAGGGAATCAGCGACCAGCTTGGTAATACCCCGCGGCAGGCAAAGCCCTTTTGCTGCTTTCTTGTGTTGACGAGTGCACAAGAAGTCGTTTGCGTCGTGTCTGTCAAATCAAGGTCGAGGAGAGACTGGCGCCCCCCTTCCACAAGGGACTCTGCCCCGCGCTTTTGCCTAGCAGTGGAATTGGACTCGCCTTTTCAGTCAAGGCATGCAGAGACCCGCTGCCGAAAGGGCCGGAGACAGCGCCACCCTATAGTCACTGACCTTTCCCCAGGCAGGCAGCGTCGTCGGAATGACCCCTTCCCTTTGTGGCACGACCTCTCCTCAGGGACTCACTGCTTCCCTTTCCCCTCCCCCCCCCCCCCCCCCCCCCCC
>Ga0209390_10010447_pt1 | contig 10859 bp, 7 predicted proteins | sample BON01_FD_187212 | JGI IMG/M metagenome (GOLD analysis project Ga0209390, IMG submission 187212) | Freshwater microbial communities from Lake Bonney liftoff mats and glacier meltwater in Antarctica - BON-01 (SPAdes) (version 2) | ecosystem: Environmental > Aquatic > Freshwater > Ice > Glacier... | reverse complement strand
TGCCCCCGCGCTGCCCTCGCGCTGCCCCCGCGCTGCCCCCGCGATGCCCCGCGATGCCCCGCGCTGCCCCTGCGATGCCCCCGCGCTGCCCTCGCGCTGCCCCCGCGATGCCCTCGCACTGCCCCCGTGATGCCCCGCGTTGCCTTCGCGATGCCCCCACGCTGCCCCGCGATGCCTTCGCGATCCCCCGCGCTGCCCCCGCGATGCCCCCGCGATGCCCACGTGCTGCCTTCGCGATGCCCCCGCGCTGCCTTCGCGATGCCCCGCACTGCCCCCGCGATGCCCACGCGCTATCTTCGCGCCCACGCGCTGCCTCCGCGCCCACGCGAGCATGCACATACCCATGGCAAGAAACGCGCGCCCACCGGGGGCCCAAGGGCGAGCGCAGCGAGTGGGTCGAGGGTGGGCGCAGCGAGTGGACCGAGGGTGGGCGCAGCAAGTGAGCCGAGGGTGGGCGTAGCGAGTGAGCCGAGGGTGGGCGCCGAACCTATCTTCTGCCGGACGTGGCCACCTCTCTGAGCAAACACTTTTTGGGAGACAGCGCAGCCTCCGAAACTACCTTCCGCCGGACGTGGCCACCTCTCTGAGCAGCGCGCGCAACTCAGGTTGTTCCGTCAAAATAACTGCGCAGCTTTCGGATGGACCGGATGACGGTTTTCCATCGATACCCACCGTGATCGTCTGAAACAATCGGGGAGGGTGAATCGGTCAGGAGAGAGGAGCGCCCGGTGCAAAGGGGTCATCATCAAACCTGGGGGGTAGATGCACTACACGCGCTCGTTGTTGGGCTTGAATCGCACAGTGACCCTGTGGCCGATGATGATCGCCTCGTAGGGTTCCACTGGCACGTGCGTCAGTAGACAAAAAAAAGCCGCGGTGAGTGCCAGTCTCATGCCCGTAATGTGTTGCGCCGCCACCTCGTCCGCCGGTGAGTGCGCGTCACCCTCGCCCTCCTGCTCGCCCTCGCCCTCCTGCTCGCCCTCGCCCTCCTGCTCGGCCTCGCCCTCCTGCTCGGCCTCGCCCTCCTGCTCGCCCTCGCCCTCCTGATCGCCCTCGCCCTCCTGCTCGCCCTCGACCCCGTGCTCGCCCTCGCCCTCGTAGTCGTCGCCATCCTCGCCCTCGTCCTCGTCGCTGCCCTCGTCGTCGTCGCCCTCGCCCGCTTCGTCGTCCTCGTCGCTGGCCATGCGGGTATCGTCGCTGGCCATGCGGGTATCGTCGCTGGCCATGCGGGTATTGTCGCTGCCACTCGACGTGAACCCCTGCAGAGACCGGTCGTCGGTGGGTGAGTTTGAATGGGGGGTGGGCTGGACTCGGGGGGGGGGGGAAGGCCAACCTGGCCCGGCGATGGCCAAAGTCGCTTCCTTCGGTGCAAGTCACCCACCTCGCTACCGCTCTCGTTATTGCCCTCGTTGCCGCCCCCATCGCCCCCGCCGCCCCTTCCCTCGCCGCTTGGGCCCCCACCGCCCTCCCCCTCGTCGCCCGCTTCGTCGTCCTCGTCGCTGGCCATGCGGGTATCATCGGCGGAGTGGTCGCGGCGGGGAGTGCTCAAGCTCCGGTGGATGCCACTCGATGAGAACCCCTGCAGCGACCGGTCGTCGGTGGGTGAGTTTGAACGGGGTCCAAGGGTGGGCTGGCCTCGAAGGCACACCTGGCCCGGCGATGTCCGAAGTCGCTTCCTTCGGTGCACGCAGTCACCCAGACGCGCCTCGCCGTCTGACGCCGCCTCCACCGGGGCCGGAGCCGGCGCGGGCGCCGCGTGACTGGGCGGCATCTCAGGCTCCTCGTGGGCGAGGAGGGAGGAGTCGGTGTCGGACTCGTCATCGGAGCTGCGGTGGCCAGCGCCAGAGCCAGGGCCAGAGTCCGAGTGCGAGCCAGAGCCAGTGCCCGCTCTGTCCGAGCTAGAGTCCGAGCCCGAGCCCGAGCCAGAGCCCCCATCGTCCGAGCCAGGGCCGGGTGGGCCGGGCGTGGCCCCCTCTGCCGCCGCCGCGAGCTTGATGCTCAGCGACTTCATGGCGGCCCGGGTGGCCGCCTCAGCCGCCGCTTGGGCCCGGGTGGCCTCCTCCGTCGTCGCTTGGGCCCGGGTGGCCGTCTCGGTCGCCACCTTGAGCTGGCTGCGCAGATTGCACTCTGTCGCGAGATCGCTGATCTGCTGGCTCTTTGCCTCGGCCTTCACCCGGCCCGTCTCGGCGGCCGCCGCCTGGGCGGCCCCCTCCGCCGCCGCGAGCTCGCTGCGCAGCGACTGGTTCTCTGCCACCCCCTCGGCGACCGCCGCTTGGGCCCGAGTGGCCTCATTGCGCAGCAACTGGTTCTCTGCCACCCCCTCGGCGACCGCCGCTTGGGCCCGAGTGGCCTCATTGCGCAGCGACTGGCTCTCTGCCCTGGCGGTCACGAGGGCCGACTTCACCCGGGCGATGACCTCCACCTGTGCGTCCCCCTGCGTCACCGCCGCCGTGAGCTGGCTCTGCCGCGACTGGCCAGTTGTCTCGGCGGCCATGAGGCGCCTCGCGGCGTCCTCCGCCTTAGTGGTCAACGTCGCCACCTCCCTGTGCAGCGACTGCGTCTCCATATTCACCCGCTCCTGATTGACGCTCGCCTCGGAGAGCTTGTTCGCAAGAAGGGTCTTCATATTCAAATCATCAAAGCTCTGCGTCTCAGCCGCATTAAGCCGCGTTTGAGCCGCACCCAGCTGCGTCCGAGTCTGGTCACGCTCCACCCGAGTCTGGCCAAGCTCCGCATTAGCCTGTTCAAGCTCCGTCCGAAGAAGCCGCGAACACTCCGCCACCGTTGCGGCAATATTCCCCTGGGCTTCGCGGACCATCTTCTGACCGTTCTCAAAACGGATGTGCAGCCCTTTGTTCGACTCACCCAGCTTCATCGAATCGGCCTTGGACGCCGCCACTTCCGCATGTGCGGAGGCCAGTTCCACTTGCAGCGACAAGTTCAGAGCCGAGCCGCTGTCCAACTCGAGTTGCAGCGACAAGTTCAGAGCCGAGCCGCGGTCCAACTCGAGTTGCAACTCGTTGGTGGCCCGCGACCAGTGCTCCGAGACGATGCCAGCAACCGCCGCGCCCGCCTCGGACGAGACGCGGCTTTGCAATGCGGCCGTCTCAATCGACTGCACTTGCCCCCCGGCGGCGTCGAGAACGTTGACAGCGCTGGCAGCTGTGGCAGCGCCGGCAGCTTCGGCAGTGGTGGCAGCGCCGGCAGCTTCGGCAGCGGTGGCAGCGCCGGCAGCTTCGGCAGCGCCGGCAGCTTCGGCAGCGGCGATAAGCCCATTCAGAAGATTCGAGGACTGGTCGATGGGTACAGGCGCAACCGCGCCGGGCGCTGGGTTAATCCGAGGCACCCCCTGGGCGGGCACACCCATCCAGCCCCGCCGCCCGGGCCCAGTCACAGGCGGGGGGCAGGTCGGCCCCGTAGAGCGTCCAGCATCGGCGCCGTTCACTCCAGACATGCCAACAAAACCGTCTTGTAAATGACGGGTGAAATCGACCATTTAAATTGTAAATGACGGGTGAAATCGACCGTTAAAATTAGATTTTTGTAACTGACAGGCCAGTTTTAAACACCCGACCCGATTTGTGTACACACCCCAACCCTGCCGACCTTCAGACCCCAAACTGCGACGCTCCGCCCCCCCTGCCCGCCCCCTCGCTGTCGTCATTCCGACTCGCTTTCTCAGGGATGGATCATCACCCCCGAAACTAATTTCTGCCGGACGTGCCACATCTTCGAGCAAACACTTTCGCAGGGATGGATCGTCCGCCCCGAAACTACTTTCTGCCGGGTGTGCCACATCTCCGAGCAAACACTTTCTCAGGGATGGAGCGTGACCCCCGAACCAACTTCGTGCAGGACGTGACGTCAGCCCCGAAACTACTTTTATGCCGGACGTGGCAACCTCTCTGAGCAAACACGTTCTGAGAGACAGAACCGCCCCCGAAACTACGTTTATGCCGGAGGTGGCCACCTCTCTGAGCAAACACGTTCTGAGAGACAGAACAGCCCCCGAAACTACTTTATGCCGGACGTGGCCACCTCTCTGAGCAAACACTTTCTGAGAGACAGAGCAGCCTACGCGCTGCCTTCGCGATGCCCCCGCGCTGCCCCGTGATGCCCCCGCGATGCCCCCGCGATGCCCCCGCCGTGGCGATGCCCCCGCGATGCCCCGGGGCTGCCCCCGCGCTGCCTTCACGATGTCCACGCGCTGCCTTCGCGATGCCCCCGCGCTGCCTTCGTGAGGCCCCCGCGCTGCCCCCGCGCTGCCTTCGCCATGCCCCGCGCTGCCCCCGTGATGCCTTCGCCATGCCCCTGCGCTGCCCCCGCCATGCCCCCGCGCTGCCCCCGCGCTGCCCCCGCCGTGGCGCTGCCCCCGCGCTGCCCCCGCGTTGCCCACGCGGTGCCCTCGGCTGCCCCGCGATGCCCCCGCAATGCCCCCGGGAGGCCCTCGCGCTGCCTCCGCGATGCCCCCGCGAGGCCCCGCGAGGCCCCCGCCGTGGCGAGGCCCCCGCCGTGGCGAGGCCCCCGCCGTGGCGCTGCCCCCGTCGTGGCGATGCCCCCCCCCCCCCACGGCGATGCCCCCGCCGTGGCGATGCCCACGCGTTGCCCTCGCGCTGCCATCGCGATGCCCCGCGATGCCCTCGCCGTGGCGCTGCCCCCGCCGTGGCGCTGCCTTCGCCATGCCCCCTTGCCCCCGCCGTGGCGCTGCCCACGCGCTGCCCCGCGATGCCCCGCGCTGCCGTCGCGATGCCCCCGCAGTGGCGTGCTAGCTCACGCGCCCTGCAGCGGGGAATTGCTACACCCTGCACACACACCCTCGAATCGCGCGCTGCACTCTCGACGCGCTCGCTGCGCTCACACTCGCTGCGCTCGCTCTTGTTTCAATCACCTGAGAGATCGTCAAAGTGCGCTCGAATCTCGTGTTCATCCTGCAGGCAGCGCCGGTGCGTCAAAGGCAGTTTCTTGTCGTATTTGCAATTACGTCGTTCGTCGCGCACCACGACCCGGAAGGTCCAGCCCGTGGTGGCCAGCCGCCTCATGAAGAGTCGGTAGCCGGGGAGGCTCTTTGCGATGGACCCCCCGCGGTCGGCTGTACGGTATTTCCGAACGAGCTCCATGAGGTAGTCTGCGGTGACGCTTGGCGCGGGGGGCTCTATGGCAAGGTATGCTCCGATGCCGTCGCCCGGCACGCCGCCGTCGCCGCCGTAGGCAGTGACGATGCCGAGGCCACTGCCTGGCGAGTCGCCACCGGAGCCGGAGCCAATGCCACTGCGGAGGCCGTCGCATGGGCCGAGGCTGCCGCGCGATGAGCGCTCCGTGATGCTGGAGCCTGCGGAGAGGTCAAAGTGCGCTCGAATCTCGTCCACGCTGTTCAGGCAGCGCGGGTCCGTGGCACCGAGTGCTATGTCTTGGTTGGCAGTATGGTGGCCGTCGCGCACCACGACCCGGATGTTCCAGCCCGCGCCCACCCGCCGCATGAAGATTCGGTAGCCGGGGATGGTGGGGGCGATGCGGGCGCCTGCCGCGTCGCAAAAAAAATAGATGAGCTCCACGATGTAGTCCGCGGTGATGACGCTTGGCACGGGGGGCTCTATGGCAACGCGGTCGGCTCCGATGCCGTTGCCCGGTACGTCGTCATCGGAGCGGGAGGCAGTGACGCTGCCGGGGCCGCCGCCTGGTAAGCCGCCATCGGAGCCGGAGGCAATGCCACGGCCGAGGCCGAGGCCGCCGCGGGAAGAGAGCTCACTGCCGTAGCGCGTGGCGAGGTCAAAGTGCGCTCGAATCTCGTCCTCGCTGTTCAGCGAGCGCGGGTCCGTACTCTTGAGTGCCTTGTTTTCGTGGGAATTATGGTGGCCATCGCACACCACGACCCGGAAGGTCCAGCCGCCCTTGCGCCGCCGCCTCATGAAGAGTCGGTACCCGGGGAGGCTTCTGGTGATGGACACCCCGCGGTCGGCTGCACGGTAAGACTCCACGAGCTCCATGAGGGAGTCTGCGGTGACGCCTGGCGCCCTCGCCGGGGCGGGGGGCGCTAGGGCCACGCGGTCCTCGTTGCCGCCCTCGTCGAGTTTCATGGGGTAGTCTGCGGTGACGATTGGCACGGGGGGCGCTAGGGCAACGCGGTCCTCGTTGCTCCCCTTGTCGTTGCCCTCGCTGCCCTCGTCGCCGCCCTCGCTGCCCTCATCGTTGCCCTCGCTGCCCTCGTCGTCGCCCTCGCTGCCTTCGTCGTCGCCCCCACTGCCGCTTGGGCCCTCGCCGGTGCCCTCGCCCACTTCGTCGTCCTCGTCGCTGGTCATGCAGGCGAGGCTGCCCGGGCCGCCGCTTCCATTGGCAGCGAGGTCGCCGCCGGGAAGGGCGGCTGCCCGAGCGGTGGGGGTGAGGGCGGCCGCCGCCCCGGCGGCGGCGGGGGCCCAAGCGGCGGGGGAGGGAGCGGCGGGGGCGACACCCTGGTTGCTGCCCTCGTCGTCCTCGCTGCCGCTTGGGCCCTTGTCGGTGCCCTCCTCGCTGCCCTCCTCGTCGTCCTCGCTGCCGCTTGGGCCCTTGTCGGTGCCCTCCTCGCTGCCCTCGTCGTTGTCCTCGCTGCCGCTTGGGCCTTCTTCGTTGCCCTCCTTGCTCTCGCCGTCGTCCTCGCTGCCGCTTGGGCCCTTGTCGGTGCCCTCCTCGCTCTCGTCGTCGTCCTCGCCGCCGCTTGGGCCCTCTTCGTTGCCCTCCTTGCTCTCATCGTCGTCCTCGCCGCCGCTTGGGCCCTCTTCGTTGCCCTCCTTGCTCTCGTCGTCGTCCTCGCTGCCGCTTGGGCCCTCGTCGTCCCCCTCCCCCTCGCCGCCCGCTTCGTCATCTTCGTCGCTGGTCATGCGGGTATCGTCGGCGGAGTGGTCGCGGCGGGGAGTGCTCAAGCTCCGGTGGATGCCACTCGACGTGACCCCCTGCAGAGACCGGTCGTCGGTGGGTGAGTTGAACGGGGCCCAATGGTGTGGGGGGGGGGGGAGGCAAACCTGGCCCAGCGAGGTCCGACGTCGCTTCCTTCGGTGCACGCAGTCCCCCAGACGCGCCTCGCCGTCGGACGCCGCCTGGGCGTCCGTCCCAGTGCGCCCCGAGTCACCCGGGTTGCCGTGCTTCTCCGCGATCGTATCCTCCGCCCCGACACGCTTCGTCCGCACAGGCGCCCTGGCGGCCCCTAGGTCCTCCTCGGCGACCGCCGCTTGGGCCCGGGTGGCCGCCTCAGCCGCTTCCACCGCGGCGGCGAAATCGCGGAGCAGTCTCTCTGCCCTGGCGGTCTTCCGGCCCGCGATGCGCGCGGCCAGGGCGGCCCCCCCCGGGATTTCCGTCAGCACCGCTGCGATCTCACTGCGCACTGACCGGCACGCTTCCCAGGCGGCCACCCGGCCCTCCTCGGCCGCCGCCTCGAGCTCGCTGCGCAGCGACTGGTTCTCTGCCACCAGGCCCTCCTCGGCCACCGCTTGGGCCCAGGTGGCCGCCTCGGCCGCCGCTTGGGCCCGGGCCGCCTCGGCTGCCGCCTCGAGCTCGCTGCGCAGCGACTGGTTCTCTGCCACCAGGCCCTCCTCGGCCGCCGCTTGGGCCCGGGCCGCCTCGGCCTCCGCCTTGAGGTCGCTGCGCAGTGACTGGTTCTCTGCCACCAGGCCCTCCTCGGCCGCCGCTTGGGCCCGGGTGGCCGCCTCGGCCGCCGCTTTGTCCCGGGCCGCCTCGGCCGCCGCCTCAAGCTCGCTGCGCGGCGACTGGTTCTTTGCCACCAGGCCCTCCTCGGCCGCCGCTTGGGCCCGGGTGGCCGCCTCGGCCGCCGCTTGGGCCCGGGCCGCCTCGGCCGCCGCTTGGGCCCGGGCCGCCTCGGCCGCCGCTTGGTCCCGGGCCGCCTCGGCTGCTGCCTCGAGCTCGCTGCGCAGCGACTGGTTCTCTGCCACCCGAGCCTCCTCGGCCGCCGCTTGGGCCCGGGTGGCCGCCTCCGCCACCGCTTGGGCCCGGGTGGCCGCCTCCGCCGCCGCGGCGAGCTCGCTGCGCATCGACTGGTTCTCTGCCACCAGGCCCTCCTCGGCCGCCGCTTGGGCCCGGGCCGCCTCGGCCGCCGCCTTGAGCTCCCTGCGCAGCGACTGGTTCTCTGCCACCCGACCCTCCTCTGCCGCCGCTTGGGCCCGGGTGGCCGCCTCCGCCACCGCTTGGGCCCGGGTGGCCGCCTCCGCCGCCACGGCGAGCTCGCTGCGCATCGACTGGTTCTCTGCCACCCGGCCCTCCTCGGCCGCCCCTTGGGCCCGGACCACCTCCGCCAACGGCTCGAGCTCGCTGCGCATCCACTGGTTCTTTGCCACCCGGTCCTCCTGGGCCCGGGTGGCCGCCTCCGCCGCCGCGAGCTCGCTGCGCATCGACTGGTTCTCTGCCACCCGGCCCTCCTCGGCCGCCGCTTGGGCCCGGGCCGCCTCGGCTGCCGCCTCGAGCTCGCGGCGCAGCAACTGGTTCTTTGCCACCAGGCCCTCCCCGGCCACCGCTTGGGCCCGGGTGGCCGCCTCCGCCGCCGCGAGCTCGCTGCGCATCGACTTGTTCTATGCCACCGGGCCCTCCTCGGCCGCCGCTTGGGCCCGGGCCGCCTCGGCCGCCACCTCGAGCTCGCGGCGCAGCGACTGGATCTCTGCCACCAGGCCCTCCCCGGCCGCCGCTTGGGCCCGGGTGGCCGCCTCCGCCGCCGCGAGCTCGCTGCGCAGCAATGTACCCTGCGCCACCTCCGCCGCGAGCCCGCTGCGCAGCGACTGGCGGTCTGCCCTGGCGGCCACAAAGCCATTCCCGGTGTCCTTCGCCCGAGTGGTCCACAGCGCCACATTCTCGCGCAGCAGCTGCACCTCCACGTTCAGCCGCTCCCCATTGGCGACCGCCGCGGCGAGCTCCTCCTGAGTACCGGCGATCTCATCCCGAGCCCGACAGAGCGCATTCCAAGTCGCGTTCGCCTTCGCCAGGGTCGTCTCATGCTCGGTCCGAGTCGCCCCAAGCTCCGTCCGAGTCTGGCCGCGCTCCGCCCGAGTCTGTCCAAGCTCCGCCCGAAGCTGGACAAGCTCCGCCCGAAGCTGGACAAGCTCCGCCCGTGTATGGCCCAGCTCCGCCCGAGTATTGCCAAGCTCCGCCCCAGCTGTGGCAAGCTTCTCATGGGCTGCGCGATGTATCTTCTGAAGGGTCGAGAGTTGGAGGCGCAGCGATTTGTTCGACTCCTCCAGGTTCTTTGACTCGGCCTTGGACGCCGTCCCTTCCTCCTGTGCGAAGGCCAGTGCCGCGTGCACCGACGAGTTCCGAGCCGAATCGAGCTGCAACTCGTGGGTGGCATGCGACCAGTACCCCGAGACGATGGCAGCGAGCGCCGCGGCCAACTCGGACGGGACGCGGCTTTGCAATGCGGCCGTCCCGATCGACTGCACTTGCCCCCCTTGGATGGGGGCAGGTGCGTTGCCCGGAGGGGGACCGACCGCCGGCGCTTGCCCCCCCAGAGGGGCAGGGGCAGGCGCGATGCCCGGGTGGCGATCGGTGCGCGTCCAGGTGTGACCAAGCAACAGAGCCAGCGCATCCTCCATCAGCTGGCGCGGGACCGCCACGCCACCGCCGACGCCAATGCCGTCTCCTCCGCGACGGCCGTTAACGGCGGCGTCAAGCGCGTTGACAGCGCCGGCAGCGGTGGCAAGCTGATTCAGATTCGAGGACTCGTCGATGGGTACACGCGCAAACGCGCTGGGCGCTGGTCGGAGCGATGCCCATACCGGGGTGGCAGGCGCCGCTGGCGGCACCTGGGCGGGCGCGCCCGAGCCCCGCCGCCCGGGCACGTGCACAGGCCTCAGCGGGGGGCAGGCCGTTGGCCCCGTAGAGCGCCGAGCCTCGGCGCCGTCCACTCCAGACATGCCAAAAAAAGGTGCGCGCCGATTGGCCAGATTTTTTGACCGACCCGATTAGTGTAGTAACTGATGGGTCAAACTCGACCGTTTAATCACCCGACCCCAGTAGTGTACACTACTGGATTGACAATTTGCGGTTACTACTACTACATGAAAAGAGGGTTGAATCTCAGCCCGTACTCTCGGTGGGGGGCGGCTAGGCTCGCGTAAATCCGTATCAAATTCTCCGCATCCACCGCCGCTTGCTTCGCTTTCTTCGCTTTCTCCGCCTCCTTTGCTTTCTTCTCCTTCTCCGCTGTCTTTGCTTTCATCGCCTCCTCCGATTCCTTCGCCTTCAGCCCCACGGAGGTTAACGTCGACTTGTAAATTTTGCGCAGAAGATTGGCGCGGTACAGAGCGTCTTCAAAAATCGATCGTTTTATTGTCGGTCAACATTGTTTTGCTGCTCATGCAAGCCTGGGGCGGCCGTGATGCACTTCGAGGGGAAGGAGAATTTTCATCACCTGTGCAAAATACCGATGGGTGGTGTACAGGGTTGGGCGTACGTACACTAACGGTCTGTCCGTAAACTATTCTAACGTATTGGAAATGTACGGCACTCGGGTTTGAATCCCCGTACCGTTATTAGAAACTATGAATCAGTCAAGTGTCCATGAGCGCGTCGGTCCTTTGCCACCCAGCGGGCGTGCGGAGATATACGGATAACAAAAAGTTTACAGACAGACCCTAAGCAGGGTTTCCCCGCCCCATGTCAGCTCTTCGCACACGCATGCCCCCGCGCGCACCCAGTAGACCCCTGCGACGCTCCGCGCCCTACCCATCCCTGCCGACGTGCAGATCCAACCCTGCGACGCTCCACGCCCCCCCCCCCCCCCCCCCCCCCCCCCCCCCCCCCCCCCCCCCCCCCCCCCCCCCCCCCCCCCCCCCCCCCCCCCCCCCCCCCCCCCCCCCCCCCCCCCCCCCCCCCCCCCCCCCCCCCCC
>Ga0209390_10010446_pt1 | contig 10861 bp, 7 predicted proteins | sample BON01_FD_187212 | JGI IMG/M metagenome (GOLD analysis project Ga0209390, IMG submission 187212) | Freshwater microbial communities from Lake Bonney liftoff mats and glacier meltwater in Antarctica - BON-01 (SPAdes) (version 2) | ecosystem: Environmental > Aquatic > Freshwater > Ice > Glacier... | reverse complement strand
TGTCGGGGTCGCGTCCGCGCATCCCGTCCGAGGCGTCATATCCTTTTTTGCCGCTCATTCTTCGCTTAAGTTTGCTAGGGTTCAGGTTTCAGGGTTCAGTTTGAAATGGAGAGTATCGTTATGATGGAGTTCTTTTTTTGGTCCAGATGTGCGTTTCGGCAAGGTGGCAAGGTTCGCCTTGGAGGCGGGCCAATCCCTGCAACGGCGGGGCTTTGAGACCTTGCCATTTCATTTGGCAAGGTGGGGGCAAGGTGCCTGCAAAAGTAGGCAAGGTGGTCGGGGTAGCTTTATTTTTCATCCTTGGCTTCGCGGTGTTTCTTGCGGAGTTCATCGAGATCGAGGAGGCCGATGTGGTAGCCGGTGGCGTCGGTTTCGAGTTCGGTGAGGAGTTCGTATTTCATGAGAACGCCGTTGCGGCCGCCTCGCGTGATGAGGTGTTCTAGCTCAAGGAGGCGTTCTAAGTGGCGGCGGATTTGGGTGTGGCTCCATGCTGTTTTGTCGCGCAGCTCTCGGCGGCTAAAAAGGGAGTATCGCTGCTCTAGTTTTTGCTCGGCCATCTTTTCGCGGACGAGGCTTTTGATCTTTTCGAGGAGGGTTCTGGTTTGCGGGGGGAGTTCGTCGAGGGAGCGGCCTAGGACTTCGGGGGCGATCTTGTTGGCGGCTTCGATGTCGTCGAGGGTGACGGGGAGCATTTCGACTTCGCGGCCGTTGACCTGGTGTTTGACCGTTTCGCGTTGGTGCTGGTGGAGGAGCGCGATGGTGTCGATGAGGGTGAGGTATTTTTCGTGGTCGCGGCGGGTTCTCGTGCGTCCGCTGGTGAAGGTTAAATGCCTCGCGAAGGGGTTGGCGATTCTCATGGGCGCGATGAGGCGTTGCGCGTTTTGGAGGAGGTGCTGGATGTCTTTTCGTTTCTCGGCGGCGAGGATTCCTTCGATCGTTCTGGCCTCGCGCTGGAGTTGGTGGATGCGCTCGGTTTGCTCTTTGGATTCATCGACGGTGAGGACGAGGCAGCGGTTCATGAGTTCTTCGTCGATGTCGATTGAGGTGGTGGTGAAGACGATGGCGACGGGGCCTTCGACATGGTATTCTTGGGTCTCCATGCGGCCGGAGTGCGGGTCTTTGCCGGTGCTCGCGATGGTGAGTTCGCCTTCGGATTGGAGGAGTTTTAGGGCGTAGCTGGCTTTTTCGGCTCCTTCTTCTTCGACGATGGCGAGGATCTTGTGTTTGAGGTTGGTTTCGCCGAGGTAGTAGAGGCTTTGGCCGGTCATGGCAGAGTATTTGACTTGGTCTTCCCGGGGGAAGAAGCCAAGTACGGCGTCCATCAGAGTTGATTTTCCGGCGGCGCTGGTGGATTGGATGATGACCGCGAGCGGCTTGGCGAGTTTGCGGCTCGCGCACGCGAGGTAGGCCGCGAGGAGGTTGTTTTTTTCTCCCGCGATTCCGGCTTCGTCGTAAGCTTCGGTGAGACGGTCGAGGAGCTTGGGGCTTTTGAGGAGAGCGAGGGCTTCGCGCTCTTCATCGGGCGAAAGTTCGACCGCTTCTTCATCGTCGCCGGTGGCGTTGAGGCGGGTTTCTTGGCTTTGCTCGAGGGCGAGGAGGAGTTTGCCGAGATCGCGCTTTAAAAGTTCTTTTTCGAGAAGGGTTTCTTCAACGACTCGGTCGATGAACTTGCGGCGTTCTCCGTCGCGGTAGAGGTCGAGGCTGTCCACGTGCATGAGGCCTTGGTGGGTGATGCGTAGCGTGATGCGGAGGACTTCGAGGGAGTTGTTTTTTTCGAGTCCGCCTACTCGGTAAAGTCGCTCGCCGATGGTCATTTCATGATAGTCACCTTTGCGCTTGAGAACGATCTGAGGCGCGGTCTGAACTTCTTCTTTTTTAGCCACCGTTTCAGCGGTCGGGCTAGCAGCTTTAGCAACTAAAGAAGAAGCTACTTTTGTACTAGGTTTACTAGACTTCTCGGACTTTTGAAGAGAGGTCGTGCCCATCCATTGGGCTGAGCGGACGGCTTTTTTGAGGGCTTCGGGGCCTTGCTCGAGGGCGTAGCTGTTGGCGTCTGCGCCCCATGGGAGCTTGATTTGGTGGCACTCGATCCCGAAGGCTTGCAGCTTTGCAGCGGCTTTGGCGGTTGCTCTTTCTCCGGCTTCGTCGGCGTCGTAGGCGAGGCGGACGCTTTCGATTTTGGCATCGTTGATCGCTTGGAAGAGTTCGTCGGTGAGGTTTTCGGTGCCGTAGGTGCAGGTGGCCCAGGGCATGCCGTGGCGGTAAAATGTGAGGGCGTCGAGGATGCTTTCGGTGAGGATAATTTCGCGGGATTGCAGGGCTTGGAAGTTGAAGATTCCGGCGAGGGGTCGGGCAAGGTAAAGGTGGCGGTTTGCTTTGGGGGTTTTGGGATCGAAGCGGCGTCCGTAGATTTGCACCGGCTCGCCTTGGGCGTTGTAAATTGGGATGGTGAGACAGCCGATGAGGTGTTCGCGGCCGTTTGGGCGGTAGACGCCGAGGGCTTTTAATTTGTCGCGGAGTTCCGCACCTTCTTTGCGGTTGTTGAGCGGGAGGCGGACGCCGAGCGAGCGGTCACAGGCTCCGATTTTGAACTCTCGGAGTAAGCCCGGATCGTAGAGGCCGCGTTTTTCAAAGTAGGATAAGGCGGCTGCTCCGGACGGGCCGTCGAGGGCTTTGTGATAGTAGTTGATGACCTGGCGCATCAAAAGCGGGTCGTCCGCTTGGCTTTCGAGCGGGCACGGGAGTTTTGGGACGGTGTTGATTTTCACTTTGCCGTTGGTCTGCTCGAAGGCGGCCTTGCCGCCGGTCGCGAGGAGATCGAAGGCGTGGCGAAAACTGACGCCATCGAAGAACTGCACGAACTGGATCGCGTTGCCGGTCTTTCCGCAGTGGCCGGCCATGCAGCGGAAGAGACCTTTTCCCGGGGTCACGATGAGGTTTGGGGTTTCTTTGTCGTCGTGGAAGGGGCAAAGCCCCGTCCAGTTGCTTCCCTGCTTTTTGAGGGTGGTGCCTCGCGACTGGATGAGCGCGATGAGGTCGGTTTCGGATTTGATGCGGTCGATTTCGGAGTCTGGGATTCTGGCCATTTTTCTCGGTGGTTTGGTTTTGAACCAAACGACCTCCCGCGCTACCGTTTCCACGAAGCGCCGGGCCGTTTGGCTCGCGTTTTGTTTCAGGCCGTGGGTGTCGTTCTTGCCGGATCAGCACCCGCGGCCGTTTTCTTTCTCAAAAAGGTGTCAAGACGAAATCCGTCGATTTACCTGACCGCTTTTATTTGTTTTTTGTTTACTCGCAACCATTTTATTTCAGTTTCGGTTATTATGATCCACATGGGACGCCCAGCAAAGACAGAAGCTCCGAAATACGGGAAGCACTTGGCATCACTGCGCCTTGCGGCGGGGCTATCACAACAACAAATCGCTGACGTCGTTGGAGTCCGACAATCGACTGTCGCTTCGTGGGAAAGATCAGCGAGACCTCCTAAGGGAGATTTCCTCCCGCTTTTGGCAAAAACCTACAAAATCAGCCTTTCTACTTTAATTCAGTGCGAAGAGTCATTGTCGGCTGGTCGGCATCGAGGGCCAGCGAGTCGTTTGGAAAAATTGTTAGCAGAAGCGCACAAACTCCCAAGGCGAAGGCAAAAACGTATCGCTGATACATTGGAACTTCTTATTCAGCAGGAGGCGCAAGCCTCCTGATTCTCGGGCGGGGCGGTAGCCCCGTTTCTTTTCTGCGGAGCCGTCAGACTCTTTTTTCCTTTCTGCGACCGAAGGGAGCGTGGTTTTGAGATGACGAACCAAAACGAGTCCGCGAACCCTAAAAACTGGCGGCTTATCTCGAAGGCAGCGGCATACGCTCGCGCGATGGCCAAGACGGGGGCGTGCGCGTTACGCTGCCTGAGCTTTGCAGGCCGCGTTGGCACTTGCGGACTCGCCACATGACTTTGCCGGACTGCACTAGATCCAAACCGCGACAGCTTCTTGCGGCGTTGAGTTGGCGAAGGACTTTGCCGCGCAAAGTCCGTAAGGACCGATGCCGCCGAGGAGGACTTGGGGTCAAGAATGGTAGTGGTCGGACGCCGAAGGATCCATTCTTGAGGCCAAGGCCGACCGGCGGCAGTGCGAGCCAATTTGCTCCGAACTCGCCACGTAACTTTCCCGATGCACGCTTTTGCCGGGTCGATGCGGGCGGGGGCCGGAGTCATGATGTGGAGGCTTTGCGCAACATGATGACGGAGGGGCGGTGCGGAGCTTTGGGGCGAGCGGAGCGAGAGTGCCGGGAGGGGCACTGCGACGGGAGGAGCACCCCTTTGAACTGACCCGACGCTAGGAGGCTGGTCCTGTTCAGAGCACGGGCGAGTCACCCAGATCAACGAACCCGAAAACCCCTAAATCAGAACCAAAAGCTCGGGATCGGGGGTGGGTCTACCAAACTCTGCGATAGCAGCTAGATGAGGCGCCTCCCCCCACCACCGATCACGGAGCGACCGAAGAGACGAGCGGGCGGTGGGCACTGGGCGCGGATGAGCGACCAGAATTTGAAAGCGACGCGAGGAGCGGTGACCAAAGAGCACGGGAGGAACGCCGCCAACTCAAAAAGTGAGCGGCTGCCACGGAAGGATGATGTGGCGAGGGCACGAGCCGCTGAAGACTGACAGGCAGCCCAGCGAACGATAGACCGAACAGGGACAGCGAGCGGAGGCGCGATGTCTGCGCACAGGGCGCTTGCCGCCCCGCAGACAGCGTGCCGCAGCGGTCGAATTGCCGGACAGGGTGCTTGGGACTTTCGAACCACCGACAGGCTTATGACGTCGAACACCAGAGAAGCTTTTGACCGCCACAAACCCTTCGAACATGGCCACCACGACGCGCAATCCTCCTCGTTTGGAGATCCCCCATCAGGCCAGAGGCTTTGTAGGTGCGGGGTTTCAAAGACCTACGCGCACCGTTGTCTGACAACTTAGTCTCCCATAATTTGTCTGGCACCTAAGTCCCAACATTTAACAGCTAAAATGTTGACTTTGCCGGGTTTGCGATCTCCGGAAATTTCGGCCGGAATGAGAACTTTCTCGACATCTTTTGATATTCCCTTGTTACATCATAGGGTGCCCCTCTTGAACCCTTGTAAACCGATAAAACCATTGCTTTCCCATCCGTTATCTTGAGTGGCCACATTGAATCCCTTTGGATTAGTCCAATCCAACCTTTACTGGCAGATAATTTTTTAGGATCAACATCATAAACCAATCTCAAAAAAAGATACAAAATCGAGTCTGCTTCTCCAAGTCCTTTATAATCTCTCTTGGCCATTGTTTTAGCAACGGCACTCACCGCTTCACTTCTTTGATCGGAATCTGAACTCTTAAATTTCGCGTAAGCATTTTTGTAAAGATCCCATTCGTCGGATGTAAAAATTCTATCCGCTCTCCATACCGGCAACTTAAGAAGCTCTTCCTTTAGGGAGCTAGCCTCACAATTCATATATATAATTGCTGTTAAACACAATATAAGGGTAAATAATTTCATGGCGAAACTTCAAAAGAGTTTTCATCATTCCCCCCGCAGCAATTCCACGTTGTTGTTACGGAGGTTGAAGCAGTTCTTTCTCCTTGGGAAGCAGGCTGACCCCACCATGTTGGCTCTACTGTCGTGGAGGGTAAACTGCCACTCCATGGATGTTGGCTTGGTCGATTAGTTCCTGTTCCTTCGTTTGGATCCCCCCAGTTTCCAGTTCTAGCTCTCGAATAATACCTTATGTCACCGGTGTTGGTTTGCGATCCACACGTTCCAGGATGGCGCGGCTCTGTCCAACCATCGGCGTTTGGCAATCTTCCGTTTGCAACAAAGTTAGCTTGAGTCCCTTTCTTATAAACCAACCAAAACTCCCAATAATGTTCCGTTTCATCGCTTATCACAGCCCCCGTTGCACAATCATTAATTATGGTCCTTACTGTTATCTCTTGCACAATATAGCCTCTTGTTTCGGCAGGTTTATCAAGTGTGAAATTCCAATTAACTTCGAAGCCACCACATCCATCGCTTCGTTCGGACACCTTTGTGACAGTGAGCTTTCCAAGATAATCGATTTTGTTAACGGGGGAATTCCCCACCATCCCGTAGAGGTTGATCCCCCTCTCTCCCCAATGGGATCCCTGCTTGGCCAATATGTGACGGGTAAAGCATCGTAGGGGTAGGTTGGGGGCGGATTTTGCCTTGGAAGTTGAGAGATTACCTGCGGTGGATGTAGTGATAGCGCTGGTGACTTATGTTTACGAGGGTCTGATAAATCGCGATACTTCCGGGCTTCATGGCTGCCTACATTTATGATGCTCGAGGGAGAGGTAGTCGTATGGGGAGGGGCTTGGCGGGAGACTCGCAAAAGAGATTCGTAGTGGTATGGGTGATTCGTTCGGTGCGTTCGGTGCGTTCGGTGAGGCTCCATGAGCCGGGATTCCGATTCCAGATCTCTTCGTTTTTGGCGACGAGGTCGGGAAGCTCGGGTGAGAGTTGATGATGGCGTGTCCATGTCAGTAAATTTTCCAGCGAGAGTTCTACCCTCTTTGCTATCACACGGTTTAATTTTCTCAATATTAAAAAGGGATTAAAACGGTGAGTGTTTTGACAAGCTCGGTCGCTCTCCTGTTTGTCAGGGAGGCTTTCCGGATCGAGGTAGAACGCCCGGTTGCCCGGGGCGCTGCCTTGACTTTTTCACCCAAGTCAGGGTGGGTTCTCCAACCCCAACCGGGAGAACCAGGCATCGCCTGGGATTTAGGGCGCGTCCCTTCAGGATTGGAGCGGGGGCATTCCTGTCCCCTTGCTTGGATGCCGGGGCCAGGAATGTCCCCCTCCTTTTTTGTTTCCAGAGGCGACCCGCTTTGCCCGGACTTGGAGGGTTCGGCTGGAGACCTCCCTTTGGCTTGGGCACGGCAGCGCGTCGCGTTGGGGCTGGGGATGGCGTTTTTTCTAATTGTGAGGTGGATTTTTTAGCCGATTTTGATGAAGGGGATTCGCTGGGTGGCGGTGGAGGGATCGCCGAGGAGGATGATGCCGTTCGCGGCGAGAGCATCGGCCGGAGTCATCGTGCCGAGGGTGAGGGGTCGGTGGGGAGCCAGTTTCAGTCGAAGTTGATGGGCGAGGCGGCCCATGGACCAGCGGGTGTTGATCTCGCTGACGCGGTGCCATTGCAATCCTTCGGGAGTGCGATGGAGGAATGAGTCGACGCAGACGGGGCCGAGGTAATCGGTGTCTTCGAAGAGTTTGGAGAGAGCTGCGGGGAAGTGATTCTTCACTTCCGGGAGGACGGTGTTTGAAATGAGGCGGGCTTGTTCGGCGGGGAATTGGCTGGCGGGTTTGGGATTGGAGGTCGATGAGATCCATTGGCCGTCCCGGCTGACTTCCTGTTGGGAAATTCCGAGGAAGCGAATGCCGCCTTGTTGGGGTTTGTTGATTTGGAAGAGCATGGAAAACTCGAGTTCTTTTTCGAGCCAGGGTTCCAACAGAAAAGGTGGCTTAGGGAGTTTCTGGGAATCCCGGGAGAGCTTTTTGACGCCCCGGCCGGCCGAGGAGAGGAGCGGTTTGGCAATCCAGTGTTGGTGGGATCCGGATTCCATGAATTGCCGGGCTTCTTCGTGAGTTTGGCAGATGGTGGCGGGAGGCGGAGAGGAGTCGATGAGATGACGAAGTTTGAGGCCGAATTCTTTGGAGAGAAGTTCGGGGCGGGGGTGTCCCCATGGGCGTTCGTTACGGATTTTCCGCTGTTTGCGAATGAGGTCGAGGGCGTGGAAGGGAGCGACTTCAGGAAAGGTGAGTCCGTGTTTGGCGAGGTAGGCGCGGTGGGAATCGGTGGGGGCTTTGCGGAGAAGGGTGATGTCGTCTTCGGAGGGCGCAGCGAGGGCGAAGGCGTATTCGAGATCGGCTGCGAGTTCATCGAGTCGTTTCGGGGCGGTCCAGGATGATGAGGCGGCGGCGGGTTCGACATCGGGGTTGAACCAGTAGAGATCGGGGCTGCGTCCGCGTGTTGACTGGAAGCGTTTGAGGTGGGAGATGAAGTCTTCATCGAGTCCGGCTTTACGGCGACCTTCGTCATTGAAGGGTGCCATGCCTTTGGCGCGGATGGGGGAGAGGGGGAAGTGGAGTTGTTTGTGCCAGGCGTCCCAATCTGATTGGGCATTTTGTTTCCAACGTCTGAGCCATTTCACGCCGTGTCCGACGTGGGCGATTTCGTCGTGGTAGATTTTATTGAGGATCTTGGCGGTCTTGGGATCACCGGCTTCGTGGAGGACTTGCGAGTAGTGTTTGGCGTAGTCGAGGTTGGCTTGTTCGAAGGTAAGCGAGAGGCGGGAGACGTAGTCGAGCGGGCTTTCCATGTCGGAGATGTGCGACCAGATCATGGGGCTGAGGTGGTATTGGCCAAAGTTGACGCCGCATTCCTTCATCCGGTGGAGATACCAACGGGTGTGGTTTTGTTCTTCCTGGAGAGTGCGAAGGACGCCGCGGCGGAACGAATCGGGGGCGTCGGGGAATTTGAGAAGGGCGAGGGCCATGAGTTCGACGGCGAGGAGTTCGTGGTTGGCGAAGAAGTGGAGGAGGACGGCGCGTTGTTCTTCGTCGTGCAGTTGATCGGCCGAGGGAAAGGGTGATTTGCCGTCGTTGGACTCGGGGCGCAAATGTTCGGGGCGGCCGGGGAGATCGGGCGCTTTGAATCCACCGCGTCTGGGTGGGTCGAGAATGAGCGACTTGGGCGCGTGGGTGAGTTTTTCCTCGAGGGAATGACTCATGAGCACGCGCTCGGCGAATTCAGCGACTGTGGTGGGATCCGCCATTGGTTGACGAGACAGAACCGCTCTTGCGCCTCCGATGCAAAGTTAAAAGTGAGAGGGCGAGGAGAACGAAGAGGGCGGCGAAGCAGATGGGGCCGAAAAGCCAACCGCCGCGTTGGAAGAGGGTGAGGTGGGTCAGTGGTTGGATGGTGCCAGTAAGGACTCCGGGTTTCATGAGGGGGATTGCCGCCGTGACCTCTCCGTTTGGCGCGATGATTTGGGTTTGTCCCGAGGTGGCGGCGATGGCGAGCCAGCGTCCGTTTTCGGCAGCGCGGTGACGGAAGAGTTCGGCATGTTGGAGGTGCTGTCGGGCGGTCCAGGATTCCGCATCCATGATGGGGATGAGGAAGAACGCGGCTCCCTTGGCGGTCATTTTGCGAATGACGTCCTGGTAGTCGCAGTCGAAACAGATGGGGGTTCCAATTTTACCGAGTGGGGTGTCGATGGGTTCGGCAGTGGTTCCTCGAATGCCGTCGGCGAACAGGTGGACGGTGTGGTTTTTGACGTGGTGGCCGAGAGGGCCGGCTTTGCCTTGGGTGAAGGCGGTGTTGTGGAAATCCTTCTCATGATCCTTGCGGCCGCCGAGGACGATGACTTCGGTGCGGTCGACTAAAAGGTCGGGAAGTGGTTTGGCTTGGGGATGGGAATTGGGATCGAAGGGGACGGCGTATTCGGGCCAGACGATGGCGTCGACCTTGCCTGCGAGGGGCTCGGACATTTCGTAGTGAGTGTCGAAGAGAGCTTCTTCGTTCTGAATGAGGGCGATTTTGAGGTCAATTTGATGATGTCGTGATGGGAGTCCGAAGGCTAGAATGACGAATACTGCGACGAAGGAGATCGAGGAAATGAGACGATTGTTTTTTTCACGGATGGAGTGGCCTTGGATTAGGAACATCGACATCAAGAAGATGAAAAAGCTGACGCCGTAAACGCCGATGATCGGAGTCAGGAAATTTGGTGGGAATCCTGTTCCTGGCGTGATCCAAGGGAAGTCCAAAACGAATAGTTCGCTGCGGTAGTATTCGATGCCGGTCCAGAGGGTGGCGATAATGACGGGGAGCCATTTCGTTTGGAACCGGTGGGCGAAGTGACAGGCCATTCCGAAGAGTCCGGTGAAGAGAGCCAGCATCATCCAGAGGACGGGGGCGAAGGTTGCAAAGATTTCCAGCAGCCACCAAAGAGTCGCTCCGAAGCTGACGAAGCCATGCAGCACTCCAAGGCGGAAGGACGCGCGAAGTCCGGTATCTTTCAGGGCCATCAGGAGAGGAACCCACGCGACGGGCGCAAGAAACCACCAGCCGATGGGAGGAAAGACGAGGACGACGAGAACCGCGCTGAGGAGGGTGAGGAGGATTTTCCATCGCATGTCTCCGCGATTCAATCACAGGAGGGGATTTAGGGAACATCGATTAAAGCGATGTCAGCATTTCATCTCGTGCTGGAATAATTCCAAAGGTGGGGCATCATAGGAGTAGTTAGTTATGAAAATTCGTTTGCTCATTGGAGGAAGTATCGCAGTCTTGGCCGTCATGGCAGGATTTGCGACAGGAGAAGATTTGGCGAAGGCCGACGGGAAGGTGTCTGCGACGACGCTTCCCCTCGATGTTGCCAATTCCAAGATTAAGTATGAGACAGCCACCTTTGGTCTGGGCTGATTTTGGGGGCCTGACTCCGAGTTCGGCAGTCTCAAGGGTGTTCTTCGCACGCGTGTTGGTTATGCGGGAGGTGAGAAGGAGAATCCGTCTTACTACCGTTTGGGAAATCACACCGAGGTGATTTCGATCGATTTCGACCCCAAGGTTTTAAGCGGAACTTCGGGGACTTTGTTTGGCGGATTTTGGGCTGTGAGCCTTGCGGTTTCTTGGTTTGAGGGGTTTCGGGGTCGGATTTAGTGATGGGGTTTCATGGCTACGCTGCCGGGAGCTTGAGGCCGAGGAGATCGAAGGCTTCCTTTTGCAAGGGGGTGGCCTGGGGGTATTTGAGGAAGGTGCCGGCTCCTTTGATTCTCGGACGGCAGATGACTTTGGTGAGGGTGCCGAGGTT
>Ga0209390_10010443_pt1 | contig 10864 bp, 11 predicted proteins | sample BON01_FD_187212 | JGI IMG/M metagenome (GOLD analysis project Ga0209390, IMG submission 187212) | Freshwater microbial communities from Lake Bonney liftoff mats and glacier meltwater in Antarctica - BON-01 (SPAdes) (version 2) | ecosystem: Environmental > Aquatic > Freshwater > Ice > Glacier... | reverse complement strand
GCGCATGCCGGCGACCTGGGGGAAGGCGCCGGCGCCCAGGCGGGCGAGGCCGTTGGCGACCGCTGCAAGCAGGTCCGCCCCGGTGAGTTCCAGCGTGGCCACGGTGTTGCCGAAGGGCAGCATGGTGAGCACGTCGCCCAGGGTGATCTCGCCTGCGGGCAGGCCGGTGCGGATGCCGCCGGCGTTCATCAGGGCCACGTCGGCCCCCTGGACCGCGGCGAGCATGGCGTCGGCGATGAAGCTGCCCAGGGCGCATTCGCCGATGCGGCAGGCGGTGTTGCCCACCGGCGCGGCGAGGCGCCCGACGACGCGCCGGCGCACCCCTTCGAGCTGGGCGGCGTAGAAGGCGACGATGCCGGCCACCTGCTCGTCCTCTGGCAGGGCCAGGCTGACGTGGCGGCAATCCCCGCCATAGGCGAGCACGGTGCCGTCGGCCGCGACATCGATGTCCAGCCGGCCGAAATAACGCCCGAAGGCCGCGGCCTGCACCACCACCGCGCGCCCGGCCGGGCCGCTGATGGCTTGGTGGGCCGGGCCGGCGGCACCTGGTTCGCTGTCGGACAGCAGGGTGTGGGTGTGGCCGCCGACCAGCACGTCCATGCCCGGCACCTGGCCGGCCAGGGTCATGTCCACGTCCAGTCCCAGATGCGACAGGGCGATCACCAGCCTGGCCCCCTCGGCGCGCAACGTGGCGGTGGAGCGGGCCAGGGCGGCGGCCGGGTCGGTGAACCGCACATGCGGGCCGGGGGAGGAGCCGATGGCCGTCGCCGTGGTGGTCAGCCCCACCAGGCCCAGGCGCAACCCGGCCTTTTCCAGGATGACATGGGGCCGGACGAGGCCGGCCAGATGGGGGTCGGCGACGGCGTCGGTGTTGGCGGAGAGCACGGGGAAGCGGGCGGCGCGCACGAAGCGGGCGAGGTTTTCCGGGCCGTTGTCGAACTCGTGGTTGCCGAGCGCCATGGCCTCGGTGCCCAGCGCGTGCATGACCGCCAGTTCCACGTCGCCGCGCCAGGCGGTGTAGAACAGGCTGCCCTGGAATTGGTCGCCGGCATCGACCAGCAGCACGCTGCGCCCGTCGGCTTCCGCGGCGGCGCGCTCGGCGGCCAGGGCGGTGGCCAGGCGGGCCGCCCCGCCGTGGCAGGCCGGGCGGGGTGGCGCGCCGGCCTGGGCGGGCTGGCAGGTCAGGGCGCGGGCGTCGACCGGCTCGTGGCGGGCGTGGAAGTCGTTGATGTGCAGGATGGTCAGCCGGTGCGCGGCGGCACCTTCGGCGAGCCGGGACAGCGGCAGAGTGCCGAGCGCCCCCAGGAACAGTCTGCGCGAGAGGATCATTCATGCAGCATAGCGGGCTTCGCGGCGGTTTTCATGCCGCCCTGCGTGACTCTTCGGTGGCGGAGGGGTTGCCAAGGCGGGGGGATCGGACGATGTAGAGGCAACCGGACCGCTGCGGTCCGCTTTGGTGCCGGCGCCTTGTTGGGTGTCGGTGTCATGCGACGCCGATGCCTTGCGACCGCGCCCGGCTTGGCTGATGCCTCGCGCATCGCAGCCGTATAGAAGACCGCCGGATGCCAAAACGCCCATGCCCCCGAATAGACCCATGCCCCCGAATAGACAGGTGATTCAATGTTCATCGAGACCGAAGGCACGCCGAACCCCGCGACCCTGAAGTTCCTGCCCGGACGCGACGTGATGGGTCTCCGCACGGCGGATTTCGCCAACGGCGATGCCGCCGCGCGCAGCCCCCTGGCTTCCGCCATCTTCACCCTGCCCGGCGTGACGCGGGTGTTCCTGGGCGGCGATTTCATCACCGTGACCAAGGACGACGACATCGCCTGGCAGGCGCTGAAGCCGCAGGTGTTGGGCACGATCATGGAGCATTTCGTCGCCGGCCGCCCGGTGGTGGACAGCGATGCCGACGAGCTGGACGAGGATGTGGAGCCGGCGGACGCCGAGATCGTCGCCCAGATCAAGGAGTTGCTGGACACCAGGGTGCGCCCGGCGGTGGCCAGCGACGGTGGCGACATTGTGTTCCGCGGCTATCGCGACGGCATTGTGCGCCTGCATATGCAGGGTGCCTGCAGCGGCTGCCCTTCCTCCTCGGCCACGCTGAAGCATGGCATCGAGAACATGCTGCGCCACTACGTGCCCGAGGTGGTGCGCGTTGAGCAGGTCATGATCTGATGCCATCGGACGCCAAGTCGGCGGACGTTAAGCCGGCGGACCTCACGCCGGCAGAGCCGACGGCGTCCACGTCCGAGACGGATAATCCGGTGGGCGTGCACGAGGCGGCGGGTGCCGAGGCAACGGTCGCCGAGGCCTTGACCGAGCCGGCCGCCACGGAGCCGCCTGTCGAGCAGCCGCCTGTCGAGCAGCCGCCGGCCGAATCGCCGGTGGACCTCGGCGGGCCGCTCGGCGATCCGGCGCTGGACCAGCTGTTCCGCTCGGCGCGCACGCAATACAGCTGGACCGGTGCGGCGGTGAACGACGATGATCTGCGGGCCATTTTCGACCTGATGAAGTGGGGCCCCACCTCGGCCAACGCCTCGCCCGCGCGGTTCCTGTTCCTGCGCACCCGCGAGGCCAAGGAGCGGCTGCGCCCGGCGCTGTCGTCCGGCAACGTGCAGAAGACCATGCTGGCGCCGGTGACGGTGATCGTCGCCTATGACCCGAAATTCTATGACTACCTGCCGCGGCTGTTCCCACACACCGATGCGAAGCCCTGGTTCACCTCGAACCCTGAGCTGGCCGAGGAGACGGCGTTCCGCAACGGCACGCTGCAGGGGGCCTACATGATCATGGCGGCGCGGGCGCTGGGCTTCGGCGTGGGGCCGATGTCGGGCTTCGACAATGCCAAGGTGGATGCCGAGTTCCTCGCCGACCGGGGCTGGAAGTCGAATTTCCTGGTCAATCTGGGCCACGGCGACCCGCAGGGCGAGAAGCCGCGCGGGCCGCGTCTGTGGTTCGACGAGACCTGCATGCTGCTGTAGGGCGCGCGGGCCTCGGTTCGCCCCCCCTTTAGGGCGCCATTTCGGCCAGTAGTTCCTGGGCGCGGACGACGCAGGTGCCGGGCCGGCTGCCCACCACCGCGGCGGCGGCATTGGCCAGCATGGCCGCCATGCGCAGCGGCAGCCCGGCCGCCATTCCCGCCGCCAGGGTGGCAACCGCGGCGTCGCCGGCACCGGACAGGTCGACCAGGCGGGCGACATCGAGCCGGAAATGCACGGTGCCCTCGGCGTCGGCCAGCGACAGCCCCTCCTCGCCGCGCTTGACCAGCACCGCGCCGAAGCCGTGGCGGGCGCGGGCAGCCTGGGCCAGGGTGGCGATGGCGTCGTCGCCCTCCGGCGGGGCGTCGGGCGTGAGGTCGCTGCGGTGCGGCACGATCACGTCGGCGCCGGCATAGCGGGCGAAGTCGCCGGCGCGCAGGTCGACCACCACGCGGCGGTTGGCGGCATGGGCGGCGGCGATGAGTTGGGCGGGGGTGTCGCCGGCGAGCACGCCCTTGCGGTAGTCCGACAGCACCACGATCGAGGTGGCGGCCATGGCGTCGCGGGCGATGCGCATCAGGCGTTCGGCCAGTTTCGGGTGGAGCGGCCTTGTGTCCTCGCGGTCGGCGCGCAGCAATTGCTGGCCGCCCAGGCGGTTGCCCTCGGCGATGAAGCGGGTCTTGATCGTGGTGATCCGCCCGCCCTGGACCAGCAGCCACGGCTCCACGCCCGGCTGGCCGCCGATCAGGCCGGTGAGTTCCGACCCGGCGGCATCGTCGCCCACCACCGAGACGAAGGCGGTGGCCGCGCCGAGGGCGCACAGGTTGTGCACCACGTTGCCGGCGCCGCCGGGTTCGTCCAGCTCGGTCATCATCGCCAGCACCGGCACCGGGGCTTCCGGGCTCATGCGCCCGACGCGGCCGAAGATGTAGCGGTCCAGCATCACATCGCCAACCACCAGCACCCGGGCGCGTGGGCGAGCCGGTTGATCGCGCTGCCCAGTTCCGGGGAGTCGGGCGGGGGCGGCGAGGCAGCTTTGCTGTTCATTTGTATTGGCCTAGCGAAGCGCCGCCCTCCTGACAAGCAGCGGGGGGGGGGCGGTCAGGTGAACAGGAACGCCATCGTGTCGGCTTCCAGCACCGCGCAGGTCAGCTTGCCGCCGAGCACCGCGCCGGTGTCGATCCCGATGCGGTTGCGCCGCACCACGGGTTGCTGGTCTTCCGGCGTGTGGCCGTGCACCACCACCGCCTCGTGCATCACCTCCGATGAGAGGAACGGCTCGCGGATCCACAGCAGGTCCTGGCGCGACTGGTCGGCGATGCGCAGGCCCGGCCGCAGCCCGGCATGGACGAACACGTAGCCGCCGGCCCGGTGCAGCAAGGCCAGGCCGCGCATGAAGGCGAGGTGCGGCGGCGGTATCAGCGAGGCCCATCGCCCCGGCCGCGTCCGCGGCGGCACGCCCCAGCTTTGCAGGGACGCATGGCCGCCATTGCCCAGCCAGACCTCCGCCTCCATGCGCTTGCCGTCGAGCGCGCCGAGCAGCAGGTCCTCGTGGTTGCCGATGAGGTTCAGCGTGCACGGCGGCTTCGTGCCGGGGGCGGCGGGGAACGGGGCGATCAGCCGGCCGATCACGCCGGCACTGTCGGGCCCGCGGTCGATGTAGTCGCCAATATGGATCACCAGCGGGTCGGCCACCGGCCGGTCGCGCAGGTCGGCGGCGATGGCCTGGTGCATCGCCTCCATCTGGTCGAGGCAGCCATGCACGTCGCCGACGGCGTAGATCCGCTGGCCGGGCGGCAGCGTGGCGGGCGCTAACGTTGGAGTAATCATGTTGGGCCACCCTAGCGCCTCGGAGACGCAAGTTTAAGGGGCGTGGTCCCCAAAGCTGCCGTGCCTGCCCGCGCGACCCTGGATCGGGGCGCATTCATCGAAGGAACCGGCCTCACCATGATGGTGATCGAAGCTGCGAGAAACGCGGCATTTCCGACCCCGCCGGCCAGCGCGGCCGAGCGGTTGCTGGCCGACGCCCTGGCGCGCGAGATGCGCGCGCCCCAGGGCAGGGTGGCGGTGGTGGCCCTGCTGTCGCGCCTGCCGCCGCCCGGTGCCCAGCCGCATCATCGCCGCATCGCCCGCGCCCTGCTCGACGACTGCGCGCAACGCCATGACGGCCAGGTGTTCCAGTTGCACAGCGGCGATCTGGTGCTGCTTGCCCGCCCGCACACGCCATATCCGGTGGATGGCCGGCACCAGGATCGGCATTCGGATGAGGGCGATCCCGGCGAGGGGACGCCGCAGGCCCTGCCGCGGCTGCTGACCCGGCTGCTGCAGGGTGACGGGACGGCTCGCGAAGGGTCGGACAACGACATGACGGCAGTGGCCGCGGGTTTTCCGCTCGCGGAGGGGCACGACCGGCTGCGCGGGTTGCTGCACCCCACTGGCCGACCGCTGCGGAGCCTACCGGGGATCGATGACGATGCCCCGGAGAAAACGCCGCTGCCCGGGCGGCTGCCGGCGGGCTGGCGGGCAGCGGATGTCGCCGGGCTGTTGCAGGTTCAGGTGGGCGCGCGGCTACCGGCAGCGGGGGGCGTGGGCGTGGCGCGCATCCTGCCCGTGCATCGCGCATTGTTCATCGCGCCGGGGTTGCTGGCGGCACGGCTGGCGGCGCATGGCGGGATGCCGGCCGATCGCTGCCTGCGCCAGCATCTGGCCATCCCGCTCGGCCATGCCGTGCTGGCGCTGGTGCGCGCGGCGTGGGGCCGCGGCGGGCCGCTGGATGCCGCCGTGCGGGCGGGGGTGGCGCCGCTGCACCTGTCGCTGCCGCTGCCGGTGATCCTGTCTGACGGATTTTCCGCCCTGGCCGGGTTGTGCCACGACGCCGGCACGCCGGCCCGCGTGGTGGTGGACATGGCCGAGGCCTGCGACAACCCGGCGAGCCTGGCACGCGCGCGCGGCAGGGTGGCGGCGGCGGGCATGTCCCTGGTTCTGGCAGGAGTGGGGCACCAGGCGCTGGTGCTGGCGCGGCCGGAGGCGCTGGGGGCCGACCTTGTCCAGGTTCAGTGGTCGGCGGCGCTGACCCGGCTGCCGCAGGCGCGGCGGCTGGAAGTGGCGGCGGCGATCGGGCGGGTGGGGCGCGAGCGCGTGATGCTGACGGGGGCGGACAGCGAGGCGGCGCTGCACTGGGGGCGGGCGGCCGGGCTGCACCTGTTCCAGGGCCGCCATGTCGAGGCGATGCTGGCGGCGACCCGCCTGTTGGCCTGCCCGCAGGCCGCCGCCTGCACGCTGCGCCAGTGCGCCGAACGGGCCAGCGCCACCCAGGTGCCGGGGCGCCGTGATTGCGACAATCCGCGCCTGCTCGACCAGGCGGTGCCGGATACGGCGCGGGCGGCGGCATGAACGCCATTCCCTTCCGCACCCGCGGGCCCGGCCTCGCTCCCCCCGGCCTGGAGCCGCATGAGGCGGCGCGCCAGCTTGAGAGCCTGGTGCGCGAGACCACCGCCACCGGCGCCATGCGCCAGGCCTTGCTGCTGCGCCTGTCCACCCTGCCGCGCGACCTCGCCCAGCCGCACCACCTGCGCCTGGCGCATGAAGCGCTGGAGCCGCTGATGGCGGCCGATCGGGCGCGGTTGTTCGTGCTGCCGACCGCGGATGCCGTGATGGTCTGGCGGGGCCCCGCTCCGGCCCTGCTCGCCGCCAGCAAGGAGCGGCTGCGCCATCTGTTCACCGACGACAGCCGCGCCACAACCGCGCCCGACCGGCTGGCCGTGCATCTCGGCCTGCCCGAGGACGCCGCCACGCTGCTGGCCGCGGCCATCGCGGGGAGCCTGCCGCCGGCCGCCGCGCCGGCACCGCCGCGCGATCCGCTCGACCTGGCGGCCCTGGCCGCTCTTGAGGCCGCGCTGGTGCGCGCCGATCTGTCGCGCTTCGCCCGCCGCCGTGCCATCTGCACCCTGGTGCCTGGCCAGGGCTTTCGCCTGGCATGGGAGAAGCGCGTGTTCTGCCTGTTGGAACTGGCCGAAACCCTGGCGCCGGACCGCGACTTGAAGGCCGAACCCTGGCTGTTCCGCCGGCTGACCCGCACGCTGGACCGGCGGATGATGGCGTTGCTGACCGCACCCGACGAGTTGCGCCTTGCCGGCCCCTTCGGCGTGGTGCTGAACGTCGCCTCGATCCTGTCGTCCGACTTCCTGCGCTTCGACGCGGCGCTGCCGGCGCGGCTGCGGGGGCAGGTGGTGATCGAGCTGCGGCCGGCGGACATCCTGGCCGATACCGCCGCCTTCCTGTTCGCCCGGGAGTTTGCCCAGGCACGCGGCTATCGCCTGCTGCTGGGCGGCATCACCGCCGACCTGGCCGGCGTGCTGCCGCCGGACGCGACCGGCATCGATCTGCTGCAGCTCACCTGGGACCCGGTGTTGGCCAACAGCGAGAATGTCGTGCGCAGCATCCTGCCTGGCCGGCTGGTGCTGGGCGGGGTCGATTCGGCCGAGGCGCTGGCCTGGGCGCGCGGCCAGGGCATTGCCCTGCATGAAGGCAGGCTGGCGCGGCCCGCCACCGCCCGCTTCGCGGCTGATTGAAGTCCGGCGCGGCGATTTCATCGCCCTGCCCCTTGGCGGGAGGGCGGGCGGGCCGTACAGGCCGCGCATGACCGATGCCATCCGCGTGACCGGCTTGACCAAGCGCTACGGGATCACCCTTGCCGTTGACAATATCGGCTTCTCGGCGCGCGCCGGCGACACGATCGGCCTGCTCGGCGGCAACGGGGCCGGCAAGACGACGACCATCGGCATGCTGCTGGGCCTGTTGATCCCGACCGCCGGCAGCATCCACGTGCTGGGCCATGACATGGCGCGCGACCGGTTCGCCGCCCTGGCGCGGATGAACTTCTCGTCGCCCTATGTGGCGCTGCCGGCGCGGCTGTCGGTGGCGGAAAATTTGCGCGTCTATGGCCACCTGTACGGCGTGCGTGGGCTGGAACGGCGTATCGACGAACTGGCCGGGGAGCTCGACTTGGTCGCGCTGCTGGACCGCCCCGCCGGCGAGCTTTCGGCCGGGCAGAAGACACGGGTGGCGCTGGCCAAGGCCCTGATCAATCGGCCGGAACTGCTGCTGCTGGACGAGCCGACGGCCAGCCTGGACCCCGACACCGGGGACATGGTGCGCGGCTGGCTGGAGCGCTACCGCGCTGCGAGCGGCTGCACCATCCTGCTGGCCAGCCACAACATGGCCGAGGTGGAGCGGCTGTGCAGCGATGTGCTGATGATGAAGCAGGGGCGCATCGTCGACCGCGGCAGCCCCGGCGAATTGCTGCAACGCTACGGCCGCGACGACCTGGAGGAGGTGTTCCTGGACATCGCCCGCAACCGCCCGCGCGCGGAGGCAGCGCCATGAGCGCCGCGCGCCGGATCTGGGGGCTGATGTACCGCCACCTCGCCCTATACCGCCGCTCCTGGCCGCGGCTGCTGGAACTGGCGTACTGGCCGACGTTGCAGATGCTCATCTGGGGCTTCACCTCGGCCTATATCGCCTCGCGCATGGGGCTGGAGGGGCAGCTTGCCGCCGGCATCCTGCTGGGCGGGGTGCTGCTGTGGGAGGTGGCGCTGCGCAGCCAGATGGGGGTGGCGATCTCGTTCCTGGAGGAGATCTGGTCGCGCAACCTGGGGCATGTGTTCGTCTCGCCGCTGCGGCCGTGGGAACTGGTGGCCGCGTTGCTGACGATCTCGGTGATCCGCATGGCGATTGGTGTTGTGCCGGCGGTGTTGCTGGCCTGGGCGCTGTATGCCTTCAACCTGTTCGCGCTGGGGCCGGTGCTGGTGCTGTTCGCGGTTAATCTGATCGCGATGGGCTGGTGGATCGCGCTGGGCGTGGTCTCGCTGATCCTGCGCCATGGGGCGGGGGCGGAGGCGCTGGCCTGGTCGGTGCTGTTCGGGATCACGCCGTTTGCCGCCGTGTTCTATCCGGTGAGCGTGCTGCCCGCGTTGCTGCAACCCGTCGCGCTTGCGCTGCCGGCGGCGCATGTGTTCGAGGGCATGCGCGCGGTGCTGGAAACCGGCATCGTCCATTGGCACCACCTGGCCTGGGCCACGGCGCTGAACATTGGCTGGACGGTGGCCGCCGCCCTATTGTTCGCCCGCCAGTTCCGTGCCGCCCGCGAACGTGGCGCCCTGCTGTCGATTGGAGAGTGACCGCCCATGAAACCGACCGCGATATGGCTGATCCGCCACGCCCTGGTGGAGGAAAGCGCCCGCGCCTTCCTGTACGGCAGCACCGACGTGGCGCTTTGCGAAACCACCCTGCTGGACCAGGCGCCGATGTATGCGGCACTGTCCCGCCGCCTGCCGCGGCCGGCGCGGTGGGCCTGCACGTCGCTGTCGCGCACAAGGCGCACTGCAGAGGCGATCTTTCGCGCCGGGTATCCGGAGCAGCCGCTTGAGGTATTGCCCGGGCTGATCGAGCAGAGCATGGGCGACTGGCATGGCACCCCGCATGGCGACCTGCCCGGCAAGCTCGCCCTGCCCGCCCATCCGTTCTGGCCGCTGGCGGGCGACGAGGTGCCGCCGGGGGGCGAAAGCATGGTCCAGGTCATCGCCCGCGTCGGCGCGACACTGGAGCAGATTGCCGGCACCCATCACGGCGAGGACGTGGTGATCGTCAGCCATGGCGGCACCATCCGCGCCGCCGTGGCCCATGCGCTGGGGGTGAGCGCCACCAACGCGCTGCACCTGTCCGTCCATAACCTGGGGCTCACCCGGCTGGAACGCGAGCCGACCGGGTGGCGGGTGGTGTGTGTGAACGAGTTGCCGGGATATTAAATAGAAACCTCCTTCGCTTGCGTGGGTGCCAGGGTGCAGGTGAAGCCGAGCTTGGCGATTTGGCGTTCCAACCGATTGGCTTGCTGGTCCGGAGAGGCCCGATGGAAGTGTTTTGCGCCAAGGTCCTGGTAGAAAGTGCCGTCGCGCAGCATGTGGTAGGCGGCGGTGAGGATAGATGCGGCGACGGCGCAGATGGCCTTCTTGGGACCGCGACGATGCCGCAAGCGGCGGAACTGTGCTTGCAAGTAGCTGTCTTTCTTTCGGCTCCCTGCCCAGGCGCATTGCACGAGCGTGGTCTTGAGCCATGTCGCACCTTTGCGGAGGCGGGTAGAGCGTCGCTTGCCGGCGCTTTCGTCGTTGCGGGGGCATAGGCCGGCCCATGAGATGAGGTGGCCAGCGGTTGGGAACCGGCTCATGTCGATGCCAATTTCAGAAATGATGACCTGGGCGGTCAAGTCACTGACGCCTGGGATGGTCCGCAACTGGCGGACGGCCTGGCGAAAGGGGGCGAGATCACGGTCCACTTGCCGTCCTCCAGCGTTTTCTGGATCCGCTGGACGTGGCTGGCCTGCTCGCGCACCAGTTGCTTACGGGTGCGCAGCAGCGCCCGCATCTCCTGCGTCGGCGCTTCCGGGACGAAGCTTGCGCGGATCAGGCCGTGCGCCAGCAGGTCTGCCAGCCAGATAGCGTCGGCGACATCGGTCTTGCGGCCCGGCACATTCTTGACGTGGGCGGCATTGGCCAGGATCAGCGTCAGATCGCCGTCCGACGGGATGTGCCAAACCGGCTTCCAGTAGACGCCGGTCGCTTCCATGGCGACATGGGTGCAGCCGTTCTCCGCCAGCCAAGCGGACAACGCCAGTAACCCCGGCGTGGTGGTGTCAAACGTGCGCACTTCGGTCTTGGCAGGAACGTCGCCGGCGAGCCGGACCCCGGCCACGACCGTGTCCTTGTGCACATCAAGGCCCGCACAGCGCGGGTAGAGAACGTCCATGGCTCCCTCCATCTGTTGCGCCGCCGACGCAGGGCACCCCTGGATGGAAAGTCTAAATAGCGCGCTCCAGGACCTTGCGGCCC
>Ga0209390_10010441_pt1 | contig 10866 bp, 15 predicted proteins | sample BON01_FD_187212 | JGI IMG/M metagenome (GOLD analysis project Ga0209390, IMG submission 187212) | Freshwater microbial communities from Lake Bonney liftoff mats and glacier meltwater in Antarctica - BON-01 (SPAdes) (version 2) | ecosystem: Environmental > Aquatic > Freshwater > Ice > Glacier... | reverse complement strand
GCTCTTTCAACTCCCTCTTTCCCTCTCCCAGACCCACCCACACACGTGTTGCTCCCTTCAAGAGCATTAGACTGATTTGGATCCACGTTCCCATAACACGAACATGGTGCACACGTACTCGCTTTCTCCATTCTATACAACAGGTCAGTGGTAAATTCGATGCTAGTCATAGAAGAGGGTTCGAACCTTTGGTTCATGCCCGACTGCGTGCGCAGCCAAAAAAGAAGCGATCCTTCTCTTGAAGCAGTCGTGTCGTGACACTGCTCTGTCTCGTCTACATCACTCCGAGTCGCTCCTTCGTGTATTTTCTATCCCGAGGATATGAGTAAATATGTACAAATATGAGCACACTTGCTGTCCTATCTTTCTGCCACAACGATCTTGTTTTCCTCGCTCGTGCTCCCTCTCCCAGAAAGATAGAAACGACACAGCGCCCACAAACAAGATCTGCCGCCATGAGTCAACATAAGAACGTTTAGTTTAGGTACTTTTAGGTCATAGCTAGGTTTCTCAAGCTCGTGCCTTTGCGCACACACAAAATAGTGGCTGACGCCCTCAACAAGAGTTTGCCGTCATCGATAGTCGTTGGTTTGCTACAGATCATGACTGGTCATGTTTCTTTTGCCGCTCGCCTCCTGCGTTGCTTCGGGGGCTAATTTTGAGCGCAGATTTTGAGCGCTGCGTTCTCATATTTTTTTTGTTTGATTATCTACAGTTTTTTTCTTGCCTCCTACATTGTGTCCGGGGCTGTTGAGCTGCGGTTTGATTTTTCCTTCCCTGCTTCTTTGTTCGTTCTCACACTTTTGATTTTGAAGTAACCGATTATATGTTGGTCCAGATCTTCACCGAAAGGGTAATATAGCTAAATTTGTTTATGATTTTTTGTTCATGTTTTCACAACATTAATTTTTTTGTTGGTTTGCCCAGTACCGTCTCAATAAGATCCCACTATTGTGCATGGGGAAGAACGATACCGCGCCCACGAACAAGATCTGCTGCCGTGCGTCAAGTGGGCAACGCCCATCATCCAGATCTTCATTGTCACGAATAAGGACGTTTAGTTTAGGCCTTTTTAGGTCAAATGTACATTTTGGAAAGTCTTTTTTCCGATCCAGTTCGCAAGCAGCCGGCTATTTAAGCCAGCGCGGCGACTGGTGAATTCTTTGTCGAGTTTACAGCATTAGAATGTTATATGCCCTCTTGTGTCTCTGGCTTGTCTCTTCTTATCTGACGTATTCTTTGTTTCATACGAATCACATGAATAGATATGCATGAATAGGGAAGAAACAAGCAATCCATCTATTCCGTGTATACAAAGATGAGAAGAGACAAGCCAGAGACACAAGAGTAAATGTTACACTTTAATGCTCTAAACTCGACAAAGAATCAACCAGTCGCTGGCAGGCTGAAATAGCCAGCTGCTCGCGAACTAGATCAGAAAAAAGACTTTCCAAAAGGTACGTTTGACCTGAAAGAGCCTAAGCTAAACGTTCTTATTCGTGACAAGATCTCGTTTGTGGGCGTTGCTCACTTGACGCGCGGCGACAGATCTTGTTCGTGGGCGCTGTACCGCTCTCCCACATGCACAATAGTGGGATCTTAAAGAGACAGTATTGGGTAAACGAACAAAAAACATAAAGAATTGTGAAAACATGAAGGAAAAAAACTATCAACAAAGAAACGGAGAAAAAATCCAACACAGCTCAAAACACCCATCGCAACGCAGGAGACGAGGAAAAAAAAATACTCAATCAAGCGAAAAAATATACGAAAACACAGCGCTCAAAGTCCGCGCTCTAGTCAGCGCTCTAAATTAGCCCACAAAGAAACGTAAGAGGCGAGTGGCAAAAGAAACATGACCAGTCATGATCTGTCGGTCCAGACGAATGCCGGTCACCTCAAGCTCTTGGTGAGGGCGTCAGCTACCATTTTGTGTGTGCGCAAAGGCACGAGCTTGAGAACCCCAGCTAGGACAATTCGCACACGAAGTATTGTTTGATGTCGACGTGACAAGAGAATTCCTACAAACCGGATTTTCGCTCATAACAATACAGGTTAAATATTCCATTTTCTTTAGTTTGGGAATATCCCAAATCTGTTAGTGTTTTTCACGCAGATAGATCGCTTCTTGGGCAGCTTGGCTGGCTGCGACAAATTCAGCCTCGGAGGTGGAAAGTGACACGTTATCTTGGCTCCGACTCTTCCAAGAGATGGGGCCACGATTCATCATGAGAATGTATTTCGTGTGAGATCATCGGGAGTCAGTATCTCCAGCCCAATCCGCATATACACAGCCCCAAAAAATCGTTAGGGGTTTCGTGAGAGTCACGAGTGTAGCGATTCGTTTGATTCCAAGTACCGCGAAGGTAAGACAAAACGTGTTTCAATGGCAAGCATGTGATGTTTCCATAGAAATTGCACATACTTACTAAGCTCAGAAAATGCCCAAGCAATGGCTGGGCGTTTCATTGTTACGAGATATCCTAGGCTGCCAACAATGCTGCAGTAGCGTCGATGGAAATCCGGGGCAGGATTCTTGTCACAGTTGCCTTTATTGAGGCGCGTGTTCGGAGTGAGGCGAGGAGTGGCATTCCAGAAATTGTTGGTGCGTAAAATTTCCTCGGCGTAATGAGTTTGGGACAGATACGTAGTACCCTTGTCCATGTCATGCATCTCCTCACATGGGTCTCGACAATACAGTCAGAAACATCTGTTCTTTCCGTTTGAATCTTTCCTTTGGTTAGGCGGGCTGCTACACTGTGACCGTTTGAAAATGGAGATGTGCACGAAAGTAGAATACTTGGATCTAACGGAAGATTTTTCGGAACATCCCTCATCATGGGTCGGATCAGAACAACGCCGCGACTGCCGACGATGAAAGAACATGGTAGGATGAAGGAGAGGAAGAAGGCCGACGATGCTGCGGCAGTGGCGAAAAGAGCAGCCGACGACGCTGCGGCAGTGGCGAAAAGAGCAGCCGCGGTGGAAATGAAATACGTGCAAGACAGCGCGGCACGCGACGCCAGGGCCACGGAATTGCGGCACTGCTGGGAACTGGCCACTGAATTCAGGATGGCATTGCAAGCAAGCAAGAATGCCCGAAGCGCTGATGCAAAGAGACGTTCAGCAGAGACTCTCCAACAGATACTCCGCGCAAGGGCTTCATGCGGGCGTTCGCGTCCCACGGGCCAATCCACCAGGTAATACCATCCCATCTCTGTATGTGATGTCACACAATGTGCATAAGTAGACTGCATGTAGTCTGATGTACGCTATTTCAGCACATAGATGGTCATTCACTGCCTGGTGTGCACGATACATATGCAACATCTACACATAAGTGACACATTATAACAAAGGCATATAAAAATTACAGGCATGACGTAGAATATAGCTGGTCGTTGAGCGATGTACTACGTATCCACGGTATAGACATCAAAATGTTTATGGCGTCTGGCCGCAAAGTATTCAAGAAGAAAGTACGTGTCTACAAACGGTACAAACAAAAACACATGCGTGTATGTGTGCGAGAGGGTGATAGTGTGTGTGTGTGAGTGGATGGGTGGGTGTGCATGTGAGTGTGTGCGGGTGTGTATGAGAACGAGAGAGAAGGAGAGAGGAGATAGAAGGAGAGACAGAATGAGAGAGCGGGAGAATGAGAGGAAGAGAACGCGAGAGAGGGCGAGTGAGGGAGACGGAAGGAGAGAGAGAAAAAGAGAGAGAAAGGGAGAAAGAGAGAGAGAGAGAGAGAATGAGAGAGAAAGAAAGAGAGAGATGCACATGTTTCACGCATCACAAAAATACCATTGACATTCACAAACAACCAGGCGGCTGAACTGAGAGGTTGGGCTGGGGTCCGAAACTGGATCGCAAACCGCGCAGATGCATTGGCCACGGCAGCTGCAGCCGGATGAGTGCAGAATAATGTATTCCCAGATCAGCGTAATATTCCAGTGCTGTATCATACATTATCACAAAGGTAAAGACAAACCCAACTGGGGTTCTTGTAGTGGATGCTGAAGGTTTTAATCTACACTAAAGCGGGCGCATTCAAATTGCTGCTGAGGAGACAACGTTTGTAGCTCGCATGGACAAGCCAACGAGATTGCTGGCGAGCCGTTTCGCGGCAGCAGACATCAGAAGATCGAAAAATTGGCGCAGTCATCGGCTGATGTCCAAGATTTTGCACAAAGTCAAACAGCTCGTCACCAAGATTGTTTGGCAGTTTGATAGCACGGTTTGGTATTTTGATTTCACGGAATTGGCGTTCACGTCAAGCTCGCTCTCCTACCTTCGACAATTTGCGGCAGTTTGATTTCACGGAACCGGCAAGCTCACCGTTCGACTCTATGTTTCGCAAACGGCATTCTTGGAGGGCATTTGTTGGGCATGTTTGATTGGCATTTTGATTGGTTCAGTATTTTGGTTTCACGGAATTGGCGTTCACGTCAAGCTCGCTCTTTTACTTTCGACATGACGTTGAGCACACAGAACAGGGTTGCGCATAAAGTCTGAAACTTTTGGCCCTATCGGGGCACGTTGAAATATTTTCATTTGTGGAGGGATTTTCTTTTGGCTGTTTTGTTTGTCAGTTTGATAGCACAGTTTGGCATTGTGGTTTACTGTTTGGCATTCTGATTTCACAGAACCGGCAATCAGGTGAAGTTCAAGCTCACTATTTGAGGTTTCTTTTCGTGTGTGTGGATTCAAGGTTTGCATTGGTATCTTTGTTTCGCAGGTCTTGTTTTTGTGTTTGGATTCAAGAATTGCGTTGGCCATATTGGCCATTTTTCGAGCGTGGGTTCAAACATTACATTTTCAAGAGTTTTGATGCGTGTACACTGAATCCTAAGAATTTTTCCTTTTGGTTTTTTGCATCTGATCACACACTTGGTTTCGCGTCCGTGGTACTATGTCTCAACCCAAAACTCAGACCTAGAGTCAGCAACCGATGCCATTGACGTCTTACAAACCCTGTTTTATCGACGTCAGACAAGCTGTAATTGCGTGTGCTGAAGATCACTATTCTCTCGTGCTTAAGCCAAGGACATGGCAGCGAATTTAGGCATCAGCATCTGTCATTTATAAAAGTGTACTATCGGAATTGACTATCAAAAAAGAAGGTTGGTCTGAATTGCAAAATCGCAGCACTTGCAAGATCCGACCAGACAATGGCCTCCCACAAAACCTGCATGACGTGAGGTGTACTTTGTTGCAACAAGTCAAACGTGGATCGGATGGTCCAATGTGGAAAGTATCAATTTTTGGTGAGGGTGTTGAGGGTCAGGAATTGGAAGTACATCCAGATGATCTCTTCAAAATTCACGCTGATCCTGATGACTTTGAAAGATCGATTCTGGATGGGAGGTGATACTTTCAACTGATCCATGGGAATTGTGAATCAAAATATGGGATAGGGTTACAATAGGATGCCTCCTGTACAAAAACAGATTTTAGGCAAGCGTCAATTGTGGATAGCCAACAGCTTTTTGCGGAATACAGAAGGCTGGAATGATCCATTTCATGGGATGAATCATGGTGTTTTCGGCAAGCTCGTGGCCACACAATTTAAATCTGTACACCAGGATCTTTCAGGGCCTTCAGAGAGCACGGGAAAAAACAGAAAGAAGCCATGGCTGAAATGCGTGAATTGGCCCTGTCGGTGACGGATGTTATTCTTACTATCAATCCAGACTCACGACACTGGTCATATACTATAGTGAATTTCCAGAATTGTTTGATTACCTTGGATGATCCTTTGGGGATGCCAACAACTATTGTTGGTATCAAACAACGACTTGATACAGTCCGTATTCTTAAAAAAAGGCAGAGTTGGGCTGTGAGTATGCAGACAGCCAGAGATGAGAGGTCGAGACCATTCACGTTCAGGGTGCGAGTACCATGCACGCAAGCAGTTATCAGTGCAGTCCAAGGTAGTGTTATAGAGCCCCTTCACAGATGCCTTCAAAAGTGTCCAGAAGGCATGCACAGAAATCGTCAAGTACCTGCCGATTGGCACATGCGATGACGAAATCATCGATATGTGCACCTAGGATGCGAGCACTGTCAATCGTGACAGCCCACATGTTCTTTTCAAATCCCAACGTTGCACATCCTTCTTTTGCCAGGAAGGCGCTCATCGTAGTATGCCAAGCTCTTGCTGCAGAGGGCATGCCGTACAGTGGTTTAAGTAGGCAATACACATAGAGAGGGTCTTCATCATATCCCGGAGGTGAAGAAATATACACCTTGCCATTATGGCCGTCTCCAGGCAGTAGTGTTCCCTGAACGAAAGCCTGCGAAATATCGACGTGATCAGTGAACATATATTGTTGTGTACCCAAACTGAGAATCGTGCGGAATCCGCTTGCGGCAGGTACGGGGCTGAAAGCGTCGTCGTAATCGCCGACACCGTCTTCGCTTTTTCGGCGCATGTGTTGTCCTTGCACAACTAGCCGTACTTTACACTTGTCGAATTCCCCCCCTTTTCGCTCAATCTTGTAATGGAAACGGCTCGTGAAGACACGATCTTGCAGGGTGAGCGATGAACGGAGACCTTTCTGAAAGATGCTGCGACGCCTTAGGCCATCCATTTTGCTTGTCTGGCTTTTGATCCATTCAGCTTTCATGGCGCTTCGCATCGCCTCACCATGGTGTTTGGGGTCTGGTGCGCCTTTGGAGTAGCCGACAGGATCTCGAAATGATCACAAATGGCAATCATCACCGAAAGGGGTTTGCTCTGATGTCTCAAAGTCATCCGGTGACGCTTGCAATGCGTCAAAAATTGTACCGCCCATCATACTGTCGAAGGCTGCAATCATATTACGTGTAGTGTCAGAGCGTGCCTTGCAGCAAACGCCGATGTCAAAAAGTGTTTTTGCACCCGGTTTAGTTATTTTGAGAGCTGTCATTATGCTCAAGTCGGCACCTTACCCTTGCTTAGTCTTGGGTGCCAGGTTGGTGCAGAAAAGTTGTATCTGTACATTTTTCAAGGATGGCGGTGAAATCAAGACAGCTTTCTTCGATGAGATTTCTTGGCCTTGACTCCAACGACGCGCATCTTGCCCTCTGGTACCAAGTGGTTTGGGGCGTAGTGTTTTGGCAGGCCAATCTCGACAGAATGACGTGCAAGTGCTTATGTGATCTTGAGCTCGCTGTAATCGGCAAGGTTTGCGTATAGATTGATGCCACAGCTTCGTCGTGTTCAACAGATGGGCGTGCGGCGGCCAAATCGTCGTCAGAGGTGGCGCGCTGCAGCAAAGTGGTTGGCAGAAGTGTAGCGTTTACGCATGCTTCGTTTGTAGCAGATACAGCGGGTGTGTCATTGCGCACATGAAGTGGCGAGTTGGCATCGTCATTCAAATCAGCAGTTTCCACGATATGTGAGTTAGAAGCGTTTCGGCTGCACACATCTGAGTGCGAGTGTGTATCTGATTAGATGTCTCCATAGCGATCAAATTGTCGTCATGTGCGTCCTCCTTGTGCAATTTAAACATTTCTTTCAGCATTGTTGGTGTGTTGCGCGTAAGACATGTCGGGTCTTTGAAAGGAAATTGAAGAGGACAGGACCTGAAATCTTGCACTTTGATCTTGCGTTTGAGGGCGATGCTGAACATCCAGATGCAAGGTGTGGCTGAGTCACTATAGAGGTATGTGCCCTCAATGAAACGATCACCAAATGATCCGTTCTTGACCAGGCAGTGCTCACGAGGCAATTGAGCGATGACTCGGCTTCCGAAATGTACAGCAACGGTATTGTAAGTGCCGAAGAAAGCCGGCTGCATGCGATCGTGAGGTGTCTCAAGCTTTCCGCGGGTGTCTGGTGAAGCCTAGAGATACACTTTCTTAATGCTGAAATCTTTGGTCGCGTCTTCCCAGAAACGGGTAGGCCTGTTAGCGTGTAACAACGACGTTCGGCTGTGCTGTTTTACGCAGCCAATTGCACCCTCCACGCGGGCTTGCATCGTATGGTTGTATGCTACCACCAATTGGAGAACGACACCGTTTTCAGCGCAACATTCTTTGATTTCATCAGATTGAAATTCTTTAGCACCGTCTATACGCAAATAGCAAAAATTTCTGACAGTGAGGGTGACGAATTGCTTTAGAAGCGAAAGTGGAGACGCATGAGTTTTGGTAGCAAAGGACACAAAATACTTGGTACCTTTATTCATGACCAATAGGAAATACCGATTAAGATCGGGAAGACAGCCAAGACTGCAGGCATTCCCCCAATCCATGCACAAATCGGTGCCAGGCAGTGAGAAAAGTGTTATTGTAATATTGGCGCTTGTTGTAAAAAACTGGCGCGAAAAATGGCGAAAATAGATTTCTGTGGTGGGTGAGCTTCGTGGCCACGCTTCAAGTGCGAACCATAGACAAACTGAATGAGGCCTGCACCAACGCGGATGATCGAATGATGCTTGTGCGACACCGCAGCGGCGACCGCGTTATGAGTTAGCGTAGATTTGGACGGATTTTTTGAGCGAACAGCGTTGGGCGACTGATTTTGTCGAGACAGCAGCAGGGCGGGCGGCAAACGACAGCCTGCAAGATGCTCGCGCAAGACTCAAGATAAGTTCGCAATAGCTTCTATGGCAAAGAAGTTTCTGTACCGTTTCATAGGCGCGCATGCACGGGTGCATGTGCATTTTTTGCGGAGAGTATGCGCATGCATCTCGACAGGTGTTGTGAGCACCATGCATGTGCAGGTGTATATGTTAAACAGGTGTTGTGAACATCAGCGAACACATTTGCGTACACGCTCGCTACAGGGTGTGCATATGCGCTCATGTATGTGTAGTTTGTTCAGTTAGCGTTTGGGAACGAGGGTGGAGGGGTTCAGCTAGTCTATGAGGGCACTTGTTGCTCGGCGCAGGGGGTTATATTTGACAGAAGGAGAGATAGGGGTGTTGTTTGTGTCTTTCCTATTTTTAACGCGGGTGGGAGTGTATGTAAGTGTAGGTGTGTATAAGCACACACAAACACACACTGCGCGTGTGGGGTACTGGGATGTGAGCCAAGGGGTCGGTATACGACACCTGGAGGCCCCGAAGAATCCAGATGGACTAAATCTCGGCATATACATATTCGTATATGTGCACAAGGTACACTGGTGTATGTTTATGCTAGGAGGTAGGATAAGATCTTGGACTAACTGCTTTTTCCTTTTACATATTTTTCTTTCGAAAAAGAAAACCAAAAGATGTGAACGCAAACCACCGATAATCTCAAGTCTAAAATAATAGATTTGAGCGCATAGACCCTCAATCAAGGGTACCAAATCACTTTTCAATGATGATGATTGGTTTTCTTACTATAAAAAGTAGTTTAGTACCCTTGATTGAGGGTCTATGCGCTCAAATCGATTTGAGATATTGGTGGTTTTGCTCACATCTTCTTTTTTTCTTTTTTGTGAAAGGAAAAACATGTTAAAAGAAAACAAAAAGGCAGTTAGCCCAGACTTCTACCTTCAGCCCAGCGTATATATATATATACATGTATACTTTGTACACCGCACGGTATATATATATACTATCACTACAGTACATCTGGATTTCTTCTGGGCTCTCCAGGTGTCTCGTCCCGACCCCCGGGCACACATCCGAGTATACCACATGCAGTGTGTGTGCGTGTGCGTACACACACACACAACACATACACATCAACCCCCTGTAAAAAATAGGGTGACACTTCCCATGCCCAAACGAATCCCTCACACTGGAAACAAACGCCAACCGTAGACCAGCTGGAAACCCCCCGCTCACCCCTCTTCTACATATGCATGCAATGGTGTTTAAAACACCTGTGAATAGCACTGAAAATACCTGTTGAGCATGCATACGCAAAGAGAAGATGACCACCACAAAATGAATCAAAATGATGATTGAGACGACAAGCACGACGACGACGGCGCGCAGAAAACTGATGCAAACGTAGATGGCCCTGCACTTCTCCCCTCGGTCGGCAGCAAGCAGGCATGTCGAGCTCCCCTTAATCCTCCACCCCACAACCTCCCTCCCTCCTTCCCAACCCAGGAACAGCTCATGGTTCTTTTCTGCTGTCCCAAATCATGATCCCGCTCTCCTTCAAGACAGTGGATCTGCTATCCTCACAGATAGTATGACCCGAGCTTCATGTAGCCCATGTTGGCCCTGTGCGTAGCAGAGAGAGGCAGGAGGAATACAAGTGGTGTAGAATACAACGTGCCTTTTCGCGAAGAGTCGTGCAGAAACAGCTGCATTTACAGCAGCCCATTTACAGTTGCAATCGTGATACCGTCCAGCCAGCATCCGTCCACCCACACTGGTGCGGAGTCAATCCAGCTTCATCCCAAAACTCTTATTAAGATGTGGATAACTTGCCTGGACCGGGTTTCGGCTAATTCTGAAAAAGGCAGAGGCTCTGAGTGGGCTGTAAGGGTGGGGCAGAGATTGCAGTCGAGATTCGGGAAAAGCGGAGCAGCCCGAAAGTCGGGTCTGGTACAAATTGTCGTGGAAGTGTCGGCAATTAGAGGGGATTTGACAAGCACTTGGCCGTTTGAGCCTGTTTTTGGCTGGCGTGTTCGCAGCGTTTTGAGAGACTATAGGCATGGACTGCTCTTCGGAACGGCGTGCTATAAATTATATATTGTTGAGGTAATGGTGTGTTCTTTACACTCATGAATTTATAGCACGCCGTTCCGAAGAGCACCCACTTTTTCTTGGCCGCTGATGTCACTTCGACCAGCCCGAGATATGAGCTTGGGAAGGTGGCTTTTAGTAGCATATTTCTCAAGCGTAAAAAATCACAACGTTTCGGGGCCTCATCTTTTTCCAAGTTTCACCACATGCCAAAAAAATCCCTTTGCCACCCCTAGGACGGTCC
>Ga0209390_10010438_pt1 | contig 10868 bp, 13 predicted proteins | sample BON01_FD_187212 | JGI IMG/M metagenome (GOLD analysis project Ga0209390, IMG submission 187212) | Freshwater microbial communities from Lake Bonney liftoff mats and glacier meltwater in Antarctica - BON-01 (SPAdes) (version 2) | ecosystem: Environmental > Aquatic > Freshwater > Ice > Glacier... | reverse complement strand
TGTATATAAATATATATATGTATATACATATTCACATGTACATATATATATATATATATACATCTATACACATATATACATATACGTATACATATATATGTATATATATATATATACACATATTCATTTTTGACATTGGTATTTGCCACCGTGACACTCGAGTCATCAGATGACTCCAGTTGACAATCTCTGATATTCGACAAACTAGCAGCAGACACTCCAAGAAAAAGCAAGGACACACAATCTTTTGTTTCGTCTGATCCAAAATACCGTTTACAAAGTTCGATCTGATACTGGTGTATTTGATATTCGTGGAATTAAAAAGGGGACGCACAATCGACTCATTCTGCCGTATCTTTCTTTAATGCGGGAAACCTGTTTTCAAATTCAAAAGCTCCGGGATTAATATTTTTTGACGGGAGTATGAATTAAAATACATCTCCTCCAGCAAGAGCGAGAACAGCACACACGTGTGTGTGTGCGCGCGCATTTGTGTGTGCGTGTGTATATGTGTGTACGTCTGGAATCATGCCTCGACCACGCTCATAACAACTATATCCTCATCCCACAGTGGCACAGAGCACCATGTATATATACATATATGTAAATAAATACACTTTATAAATTATAAATATGTATATATACATATGTATTCTTACATATATGTGTGTGTGTGCATATATATATATATATATATATAAATATATACATATACTGTATATATACATACGTATCCGCACATATATGTGTGTGTGTGTATATATATATATATATATAAATATATACATACATACATATATACACTGACAAAGAGCACCACGGTGCATACTACTAGTGGGCTGCAAAAAAAATTCGAGCTCGTTTGCGAGAAACCTCTGCAAACAATCAGGCTCTTTTCCAAAAGAGGCTTAGCAGTTTTGGGGAGCTACTCATCGCTTCCCCTCCATATGGGGCCTACCTCCATATGCGGTAGGCCCCATAAAATTATTGGTCTCTTTTGCAGAATATAGTCTCTTTTATAGGGCTCTTTTGCAAAAGAAACCATCATTTTAAGAAGCCTACTCATCGCTTCACATCCATATGGGGTGGCTACGATTGGTGGGCTCCTTAAAATTATAAGTCTCTTTTGCAGACTATAGTCTCTTTTACAGGGCTCTTTTGCAAAAGAGATATACAATTTTAAGGGGCCTACTCATCGTAGCCACCCGATACCTTGTACACACACGCCCTATGTCGTCTGCCAACAAGGACCTTCTGGCAACAGAACACTTGCTGCGCACGATCTAACGGTCTCACTGTGCGCCGTTCTCCGAGGTGAATTCAATTTCCGAGTCCATTCAGATCGTCTTTTTTGTGTCCCAAGGGCTCTTTGTCGAAAAGAGACCGGAGAGGAAAGTAGATTGGCGTTCGCTCAAAATGTGTGCGCGCTTTTCGGCATCCTTCAATTGGGAAGCCTAGTGTATATGTCAATATGTTAGTGTATGCATATATGGGCGTACACAATATACATATATATATATATGCATATGTCTATATCATATGTGTATATATACAGTAGCTTAGCTTTCGCTCATAATGTGTGCGCACTTTTCGGCACGCTTCAATTTGAAAGCCTAGTATATATGTAATTTTTTTGGTCTGTTTATATCGTATCTTTATATTTGTATACATTATAGATTGGCTTTCCAACAAAATGTGTGAACGCTGCTCGGCATTTTTCAACTTGAAAGCACAGTAAATAACATGCATACATATGTATATATAGATGCATATTTATACATATATATTTATGTCAACATATATACGTCAATATATATATATACATATACATATATATATATATATATATAATATGTGTGTCAAAACGTGTGCGTGCTTCTCGGCATCTTTCAAATTGGAACTTATTATATATGTACATATATGTGGATGTATGCATACATACATATATAAATATATATGTACGTATACATATATGTATATACGTGTGTGTGTGTGTGTGTGTATAGAGTGTATTTTCATGACATGCAGCACTACGCACAGCGGCATTCTGCTGTATTTTGGCGCTGTCACGACGGACACGATTCAAAAGAGACCTATTTGTCAGTCACAAGAGACCTATTTGCCAGTCACAAGAGCTCCAGATACACGTACTCTTTTGAATCGCATCCGCACCCGTCGTGACAGTGCCAAGTCAAAAGAGACCTATTTGTCAGTCAAAAGAGACGAATTGTCCGTCAAAAGAGCTCACGATTCACTTACTCTTTTGAATCGCATCCGCATCCGTCGTGACAGTGCCAAGTCAAAGGAGACGTATTTGTCAGTCAAAAAAGACGTATTTGTCCGTTAAAAGAGTTCACGATTCAAGTACTCTTTTGATTCGCATCCGCATCCGTCGTAACAGCGCCAAGTCAAAAAAGCTCTAGATTCACTCACTAGAGTCCTGTACACCGCGCACTGTTGTCCGTAAACTAAAAGAGACCTATATGTCAGTCAAAAGAGACCTGTATGTCTGTCTAAAGACACCTGTATGTCAGTCAAAAGAGCTCTAGATGCACCTGTCAGAGTCTTGTAAACCGTGGACTACAGGCCGTAAACCAAAAGAGACCTATACATCAGTCAAAAGAGCTCAAGATTCACTCGCTAGAGTCCTGTAAACCGTGGAGTGTAGTCCGTACACCAAAAGAGACCTGTACGTCAGTGAAAAGAGACCTGCACGTCAGTGAAAAGAAACCTGTACGTCAGTGAAAAGAAACCTGTCCGTCAGTGAAAAGAGCTCTCGATCCAGTTAAGAAAGTCGCGTCAATCGTGCACTGTAGTCCGTAAACCAACAAAGACATCACGTCACTGAAATATAACGCAAGAGACAAGGACACACACAAAACAAAGAGCGAACAAGTCAAACTCCCATACACAAACTCCTCATGTAGACCGTGGACCAACAAGACACCAATACACTCAAATAAAATACAAGAAACAAGGACACACGCGAAATAACAACCACACACGTCACGCGAAAACTCCCACGCAGACACCCAGTGTAGTCCATAGACGGGAAAAGACACCATTCCGCTCAAACACAACACAAGAAACAAGGACACATCCGAAACACAGACCACACGAGTCAAACTCCCGAGCAAACAGTGTAGTCCGTAGACGAAAAAAGGCACTACTACTCCACTCAAACCAGACACTAGAAACAAAGAGACACACGAAACAAAGATCACAAAGGTCGAACTCGCACACACCAAAAACCAACACCACCCCACCTCATTTCCAAGAGGACAACAGAACCAAGAGAAAGAAAGAATACCACAGAGAGAAAATCAGAGAAAATGTGCTTCTGAAAAAATGAGGGCAAACACACAGCGTGCTACAACCAAAAAGGTCGAAACAACACATTTTTTTTTAACAAAACACACTTTCTCTCGAAGATTTTTTTGTATTGTGGACGTGCTCGACATCTTTATCGACCTTGCTCTTAATATACATATATATATATATATATATATATATATATATATATATATATATATATGTACGTACATATATGTATGCATATATATATATATGTATACATACATAAACATGTGTGCTATATATACATGTATATATCACCTTTTCCTCCGCTGCAGAGTTTTTTGTTTTGTGAAGCCTTGACGTCTAGATCACCCGTGCTCTTAAACATATATACATATATACATACATATATACATACATATATACACATGTATATATATACATATATATACATATATATGTATATATATATATATATATATTTGTATATGCAATATACATCAATCACCTTCTCCTCCGCCGCAGAGTTTTTCGTTTTGTGGACGGGCTTGACGTGTTTATTGGCCTTGCTCTTACCCTCCCGCTGCTGCTGCTCGCGCCGCAAGCGTGCCTTCTCCTTCTTCTCCTCGAGCTGTTCGAGCTCGTCGTATGACGAGCGCGCTGCTTTGAGCTGGTGTGTGTGGGTGAGAGAGAGAGAGAGTGTAAGTTCTCGCGCCGCAAACAAGTTTTGTCCTTCTTCTCCTCGAGCTCGTCTTAGGACGAGCGCGCTACCTTGGGATGGTGTGTTTATGTGAGAGAAAGGGAGTGTGACAGTGAGAGAATGTTGGCGTGTGTGAGAGAGATAAAGAGAGAGAGACAGAGAGAGAGAGAGAGTGCGTGAGTGCTCGCGCCCAAAATAAGCCTTCCCTTGCTTCTCCTCGAGCTGTTCGAGGTCGTTGTATGAAGAGCGCGCGGCCTTAGGCTATATATATATATATGTATATATATATATATATATAAATATACATATGTATGTATGTAAATATATATATATGTATGTAGATGTACGTGTACATGTATACACATGCATAAATATATTTATACATATATGTACATTTATATATGTACAGATGTTTGAGCACGTCATTATGATGAGTTCGCTGCGTTGAGCTATACATAAATATATGTATTCACATACATTTACATATATATGTATATATATGTATATATATATATATATATACATTCATTTAGATATACATCTACATGTATGTATACATTTATATATATATATACATACGTACATACATATATATACAAACATATGTATAGATATGTACATGTATATGTATTGCCTTTTCCTTCTTCTCTTCAAAGTAATCGTGATAAATGTGTATATTTACATACATATATACGTATATACATATATATATTCATACATATATATACATACCCGTGAATGTATTGCCTTCGCCTTCTTCTCCTCAAGCTGTTCGTGCTCATCATATACCGAGCACGCAGTCTTGGGCTCTCTCTCTCTCTCTCTCTCTCTCTTCAGATATCTATTTATTCATCTATCTATCTCCCTATATATGTATACGTATATATACGTGCACATTTATATACAGATAACTATATACATATATATATATATAATAGATGTGTGTAAACATGTATGTACATACATGTATACATGTAAACATTCGTCATACTCTCCTTTTTGGCCTCGAGCTGTTCGAGCACGCTGCTTTGAGCTGGCGTGTGTGTGCGTGTGTGCGTGCGCATGCGCATGTGTGTGTGCTTGTGCGTATGTGTTTACCTGCTTCTGCTCATCCGACTCATGGTGCGTGGCTTCCTTTTTGCTCACCACACTCTTACCGTCAACCTCCTCCATCAGCCGCTTGCGTTCCCTCGAATAGCTCGACCCTATTGCCGCCTCCTTCTTTTTGTGCTTCGCCTCGGCTGCAGCAGCCGTCGCCGCTTCGTCCTGTTCAATTTTGTTCTGGATTTGGCCGATGACCTTGTGAGTCTGCACGGCCTTTTTCTCGTCAGCCTCCGATGTGGCGTGCTCCTTGTCGGGCTGTTTGAGCGCCTGCTCCACAATCTTGATCTGCGCGCGCGCCTTGACCTTTTCGCTGTGCCCCTTCTTTGCAAGCGACACGGCATCCTGCGCGATGCTTTCTGCCGACTTTGCGATCTTGACGCTCTTGCGCTTCAAGCCCGAGTAGCCCTTGGCGCCTGCACACCAATACAATCACAATCAGGAGTCAATGTGTCTGCATAGATGCACACATAGACAATATCTAGGCAGGTACACGCGTGCATCGCACGCAAACGTGATTGCACCCAATTTTCACGCCTCACAGCAGCGTCACCCAATGACGACCTGCTGCTGCGCGATGTAACTACGACTATCATGAACCCAAAGACGATGAATATTTTGACTGCCTTGATTATTGTAATGATAGTTGCAGCGCATGCAGCAGCTCGGCAAGATATTATAGTGAACGCAGCGTCGTTCCCGCATATACCTAATAGCACACTTGCTGCGGGCCTTTATAACGTGTATCCAATAACAGCAGATCCTCTCTCTCTGTCTCTCTCTCACACACACACACGTACACACGTCCATCGCAACATTCTACATCGGCACGTGACGTATTTGCGTCATGTGTGGCATGGCTCATTTTTTTTACGCAAAATGACTCGTTCATGTGTGCAACAGCATCCGAGCAATCCGAGTGTGACACATTCATGCTAGCTGAAGAGCTACGCCAGAGTGAATAGTCACTCAAAGTTGACTCTTGCTTCGATCTTGAAACTAGATCATGACACCACCCAAGTTCAACCATCCTACGTCTGCTCGTGCTGTGAATCTCACAAATTCAAAAAGAAAACATACCTCCAAGCTGGGCATCAGCAGTCTTTTTCTCCAGCTTCTTGAGCAGCATTCCATCCTCAGCCATGCGCTCCTTTGCTTGCTTGGAATGTTTAACCAGATTGTCAACCTTTGTGCGAAGCTTCTTGCTCGAGGGGTGCTCCGAGAGAAGCGCGACCTCCTTGGCCACAGACATCTCGTCGCTGCGATACTTTTTGTGGTCGTGCTGAGCGAGCCTCTGTGCCAGCAGCACAGGATGCTCCTGCGCCACAAACTTTCGGCGAGCAGCCTCGCTATCATTCCTCAGCTTCTGTGCCTCGGCGCGCATTTTTGACGCCTTGTCCACATTCATCTTTGCCAGCAGCTCGTCCTGCATGCCTTTGTTCATCATGCTCTTGGCCACGAGGAGAGTCTTCTTCTGCGCGAGCTCTGCCTTGTCCACCTTAACATTGATCTTCCCCACGAGCGACTGCTCAGCCCCATATGTCTTTTTCAAAGACCTCAGCTGCGACCTCATCGACTTGCTGGACCCCCCTAAAGCCACAGTGTCTGCTGTGCTCAACGCGCTTTTGACGCTGACTGCATCGCTGTCAGCGGCTGTTGTGCTATCTGAATCCGTCACCTTTGTTGACTGGAGCACCTGCAGCATCTCCACCGCATTTGCACCATCCCCAACTGTCGCGACTAGCGCAGTCAACCCCACGAGCAGCACAGCGAGCCCGGCCACTGTCGAAGCCCTGAACCGACGTTCCTCCATCCTGCCTTGCTCGCTGCTGTAAGGTACGCCATGACGGAATGTCAGAGGTCGCGCACACGCCAAAGACGAAAGAACTCACAACAAAAAACACAGCCGTGGGGGTGTGTGTGTGGCAGGCCGAACACGGCACAACAGCAACAGCTACAGAAAAGTGATTGATACCTGAACATGTCCGCGAGACGCGCCCTACACAGACCGGCGCATGAGGACCCTCGTACGTGCTAGTCCTGTATGACACAGAATCAAAACATGAACAGAACAACACATGTGAGCACTACAACAAATCAATCGCACAGGCGTAGATAGTGCCGAGCTACGAACACATACGCATATTCCGCAATGCTTAAGCCCTGTAGTAATCTCTCCCACTCTTCACTCTCCCTTGTCTCTCCACCTCCTTGGTCTATTTTCGCTTTTCAGATTCGGGTTTGCGGCAACCCCCCCCAGTTTATTATACATGATTCTTGAACAGTTCGTGGGTTTGGAAAAAAATTCTTTTTTTGGTCAGCCTCGATCTCGTGAGGCTTTCACTCAGCGACATGGTGAAATTGTGAGTGTCCCTCTCTCTCTCTTTGCGCGCTGCCAGCTTGCCGCGGTGCTTGCAAGCTATGCACCTTCCTTTCATACGCGCTTCGCTCGTCTATTTGTATTTGCCTCCGAGCTGCTGCGATCTGTGTTGTTCCTGCCACGTCCTTCGACGTGCAGCCCAGGTCACTCTTGCAGCTCCACTGTAGCTGCAGCTACAGCACCTATGCAGGGGATGGCACGCGCATGGGAACATGGTATGGAAACGCACAGGTGGATGTTAAGGTCTGTTCATTCTGACCGGCGCAGCAGTTGTGTGCTGTGCCGTTGCAACCGTGACTGCAGATGTAAGTCCATGTGAGAGAGCAACGCACTGGCACATCTTTGTGAAGGACGGGCAGAGGACACGACGTACGTTGGGAAAGGTGTGACAGGACTATCCAGTTGCAGTGGTTTAATTTTTGTGGCAGCAGCAGCTAACACTTTTGGAGTGGATCACCTCTCCTTCTGCGTTACTGCAAACGGACAGATGTCAGGTTTCAGTGGAGGGGGTGGGGGGGGTCAAAGGGAGGCGGTGTGGAATCAATTCACCATGGATAAGCTCTGAACATATTAAGTTTTTACTGCAAGCACGTGCGGTGATACTCGCGGTGAAGAGTGCACTGGAAGCTGTCGACTGAGTTCGGAGTGAGGACTGGTGGTAATCATGTGTCAGCGACGCCTTACTTCTTGAAATGTGTGGTGCAGCTCAGGGTTTGGGCGAACCTGTTGATTGGCTCAGAAATGTGAATCATACACTATGGAAAACACTACTTGTCTGTGTAAATACATATCCACGCACCTCATACGCCTACTCACACGCGCATGCTTTCCTTCTTTGCTTGCCCCCCTCCCCCCCCATATTTCTCTTCATGCAGTCTGAAGTCAGGCAAGGTTGTCATCGTGCTTAACGGCCGTATGGCCGGTAAGAAGGGGCTTATCGTCAAGACCTTTGACGAGGGCACCGATGGCCGGAAATACGGCCACGCCATCGTCGCGGGTATCGCACGGGCACCCCTCAAGGTGAAGAAGTCAATGCCCCAGACCAAGGTGGAGAAGCGCTCCCGCGTCAAGCCCTTCCTCAAGCTAGTCAACTTCAACCACTTGATGCCCACTCGGTAAGCTCTCTGCGGTGCCACCACGCGTGTGTACACATGGCAATGGCCTACACTCGACTCGTCACAACCTCACATATGCTAGAGCCAAGTGTACATGCAGGCAAGCTCTCATTACGCACGTGTTGCGCTGCTACATGTTTGTTGTGTAAAAGTCCACTTGCACGCCATGGCAGTGGATATATCTGACGAAATAGATATGTTCAGTTATTCCGTCGAGGTGGACTTCAAGCCCCTGGGCATCACACCGGAGGTGGTCCAGAACTCGGCCAAGCGTACCGAGGCGCGCAAGCAGATCAAGAAGATGTTCCAGGAGCGCTACACTGCGGGCAAGAACAAGTGGTTTTTCAGCAAGCTGCGCTTCTAAGCGTTTACAAGAAGTAAAAATCTTGTCGGGGAATTAATTTGTCCAGTGTTTTTAGTGAGGGCCAATAGCCGTGGTTGTCTGCACTGCTTCTTTTTGCTACGAAACCTGTGTTATTAGGAGTTCCATATTGCGCGGGGGGTTGCATATTGTTGTACGTTGTTGTCTGCACAATTTTGCGTGATGAGTGAAAAAGTCAGCTTGAACCAAAGACCACGCTGTCGCGGGTATTTTCGGATGAGGGTGCTATTGCATCAGTCATGGAAGTATGTGTGACAGGCTGTACACGACAAAGTAGCAACAGATACAAATAATTGATTTGCATCTGAATATGCCTGCGAGGCGCGCCCTACACAGACCGACGCACGGGAAAGAAAGAAAGATGGGGACCCTCTCGCACGTAATAGACCAACAAAATGTACAGAACAACACACATGAGCACTACAGTTCGCGCAGGTTATGCCGAGCTGCGAACAGACACTCACACTTACAGGAAGGCAACGTGTTGTCATAATTTGGCCCACTCTGGCTCTATTTTTTTCTCCCTCCTCTCTCCACGCACCTCGACCGAATCTGTGCCTTATTTTTGCGTTGCAGTCATGTTCTATGCCTGTGCAATCTCGCTTAATGATAAAACAAGCAACAAGGACACACACAAACACATACCACACTGTTGAATCTCCGACGAAAACACACCCAAATATAGTTCGTAGACGAAAAAAAACACTACTACACTCAAACAAAACACTTGTAAACAAGGACGCACACCCACGCAACAAAGACTGCACAAGCCAAGCTCCTACCGTGACGAACAACGACTTGATGTAGACCGTAATCCAAGAAGACACCAGTACATTCAAACAAGGCACGAGAAACAAAGAGACGCAAAACAAAACCCACACCAGTCCAACTCCTACTCCCACGCACAAAACCCGAGTGTGGTCCGTACACGAAAAAGAAACAACTCCACTCAAACAAGACACCAGAAAGAATGAGACACGAAACAAAGACCACACGGGTCGAAATCCCACACACGAACAACCACCCCCATCCCAAACCAACCCGAACACACGTTACCACAATAACAAATCAATCGCGCAGGCCTGTGGCAGAGCGAGAACCCCTTCCTGGAGATCGCGGGGCTTTTCAGAATGGCTCCACGAGGACGCGTTCAGACGCTGACGCCGTGCACATGAGAAAGAAGTCGGGCATCATGCAGATGCGTCAGACGAGGCAAATGCAGATCGATGAAGATGCGTGTATTAGAAACTGAACGGACAAGCTCACCTAACGTGAATATCACAGTTTAAATACAGCCACGAGCAACTTCGAGATCAAACGGCACTTTCCAAAGACTTTGTGGGACTTTGTGGGCCCTAGAAAGATGGTGCGCCTAAACCAAAGAGTTGGTGGCGCATAAACCAAAGAGTTGGTTCGTGAGACAGAAGGTCTTGGGGGCGAATATGCAGGAGCCTGAGACAGAAGGTCTTCTTGAACAGGTGCAAGCAGTGCCGAGCCGCGAACACGTACGCATATACAGGGTGGCGAAGATGCATCGGATGCCCGGGCCTTAAATTGCAGGTGCTTTTCCGCAAAAGAGCCAATATTTATAGGGCCCTCCGCAAAACGCTTTTGCGGAAAATGACCTAAAAAGATAAGGCATCGTATGATGCTAAGCCACCCTACCCTGTACCGCAATGCTAAGCCTTGTTGTAATCGTGCCCACCCTTCACTCTCCCTGCTCTCTCCCTTGTCTCTACGCACCCCCTTGCTCTTTCTCAGTTAAAGTTTCTTTCTTTGAGAGTAGAGTTTTTATTGAAAACTGAAAGTGGGTATCTAAGGGATGCGGAAGTTACTTGATTCACCCTGGCAAACCCTTAGTATTCCCTCCGCTTTAACACCCATTGGTCAGCT
>Ga0209390_10010431_pt1 | contig 10873 bp, 15 predicted proteins | sample BON01_FD_187212 | JGI IMG/M metagenome (GOLD analysis project Ga0209390, IMG submission 187212) | Freshwater microbial communities from Lake Bonney liftoff mats and glacier meltwater in Antarctica - BON-01 (SPAdes) (version 2) | ecosystem: Environmental > Aquatic > Freshwater > Ice > Glacier... | reverse complement strand
GTTCAAGTCCCCCCTCGGACACTTAATACCCGTTGCAATGTATAACTTTTTACTTGCTTGTAAGTGTCCCGTCTACCACGGTTAGCAATAATTACCTGGATCGAGACCACCTACCACCGGAGGCGACGCCAACGTCGACTTGGTCGACTTACCCCAATAGAGTTCGAAACAATACATAAAGCTCTTCAAGCCGCATGACAACTACAACCCAATCAAGTCAACTGAACTTGCATCAGTCCCTCTATATGATTTTGTCTGCGTTCGTTAACGGGGATTGGTCCGGGATATAGTTATGGTTCCTTCAAGGCACTTGCTGAGCGTCTCACAAATAGTTAAACGTGGACTGAATCCGGCTTACAGACCGACTCGTCTACTTTTTATGAAGAAATGGTTCGTTTGCCCCTGTGTGTCGAGCTAGGTATTTGCTTGAATTTGAAGTCGTATGGTGCGAATAGTTCCAATGACGAAGACGTATAACGGGAATGCAAACAAGATGCTTCCAGTGATGGTCCCGAGTTTGAAGTCTTTCGCGTCGCTGTAAGTAAAGGAAATGTACGCAATGTCAATGATGTAGAGAACTCCAAAAGGTAACGTAACTTTTCGTAGCCACTCAGATTTCACAATATGAGGAAATTGGAAATTAGTTAATTGACTAATGCAGAGGATGAAAATTACAAAAGTAACTTGCGCCTGAGTAGCGTGAGCAACATAGAGCGTCGGTACAACTAAATTCCACGCGGCAGGAAATCCATTGAACCAAGACTCTTCAGTTTCAAGATCTGTTCGGGCAAACCAAAGTGCTGAAAAGAGAAAGGTTAGACCCACAAGGGCAATTTCGAAATTTTTTGGGAGCATTTTGAAATTGATCACAAAGACGAGTGGAACAACCACGCAGGTAACGTAATCAACTACAAGGTCTAATACGTGCCCATTGATTTTCGGTGCATGGACGACTACGTCAAAACGCCTAGCGACTGGACCATCAAGTCCATCTAGGACCTGAGACAGCAACATCCAAATCAATGCTGATCGAACATCTCTGTTATATATTGCCTGAAGAGCAAGCATCCCCATGACAGCGCCACTTGCGGTCATAACGTGAATCGCATAACCGAAACGTTTTAGGGACTGTGAATTGGGCACAGTGCAAGGTTATGCTCATTGTTGAGTGAGCGGTTCACCAGCAGTACGGTTGCATAATGCGCCTTCCTGATTGGAAAAACGCCACTGTGAGACGAAATGCCACGCTAAGTTGGGGAGCGCTTTCGCTACTTTGGTCATTCACAAGAGCAGCAATTATCTGGCGGGTTTTCGGATCCCATGGGACAAATGGTTTCGGGTACCTAATTGTGGATCTCGTAGCAACAGTTCCGAACGTGATTTATTCTGCTCGAGCAGTATTTGCCTGGATCGATAGGTCGCCGACATTCCTTCGAAACCTTTTCATTGCTGCTGCCTGTTTCATAGCACCAGATCTCTACGTAGTACTAACCGCGCGCCATGTGCCTACAACGATTTGGTTAGGATTTGGATTTGTGGTTACCGCAATGGCGGTCCTGGCAACCAAGTTTACTAAGCAAGACAAGGGGCTGTAACTGTCAAGTGACAATGTAATGAAAATAAATATGGTCCTGGCTGCCAACGACGAGCATGGGCATCAACACAGGTGGATATCACCATGCGATTAATAAGCGATCCAAAGTCGACGATGGAGATTTACTCATGGCAATGATTGGAACAATTGGAAACGCGATACTAGTTCAAAAAAATCGGGAATTTAGTATCAAGAATGTGGCGCTCTTCAAGTTAGTTGATAGTAATACTCACAACAACAAATTCTTGCTTTACCTTCTCAAATCTAGATTTGTAGAGAACAATCTTTTTTCACAGCAGAAAGGAGTAACTCAAAAGTTCCTAGCGCTGGGAGACCTTCGCAAATTTGGAATCCCACTTCCGAGCATGAGTGTTCAAGAAGGCATTGTGGCAGAAATTGAAAGCGAAAAACAGCAAGTTGATTCCGCAAAAAAACTCATAGAAACCTACGAGGCAAAAACTCAGGCTGTTATTGCAAAACTGTGGAGTGAGTAGTCGAAGCAGAGATGCGGAGATGCAGCGAAAGTGGAGGTGATGAGTGAAAATTTCAACATTTAGCGAAATCCCAAAGATTCAAAGAAGGATTAAGAAACTTTGGTCTGCAACAGTTTTAATCTTTACAATACAGCTTGGAAACTCAATTGTCATAGGCCTTCTGGCACTATCAGGTCAAATTTGTTATCAGGTTCGGGGATTAATACCCCATTCGCCCAAGCGTCACTTGCATCTCTTTTATGCAGTGCAAGACCTTCTTGAAAGTGGCTCTCTCCCACAATATTTATGAATTGCTTTTGCTCTGAATCGTATGGAACGCGACTGTCTGAGCTGTTTCCTTTCATCTCCATTACCAAATTTACCTGTTCGAATAATTTGGAATTAAGCTCAATTTAGACTCGCTCTTGGCGTGGTTCGTTGCGTTTGAATAAGCCCACAGTTTCACACTAATTGCCCGTCTACCATTCGTCTACCGAATCCATACAAACAAGCAAGTACGAGCCAGTACGTAGGCGGTTAAATACCTTTGTAAACGCCAATAAAATATTACGTATCCGTATGGGGACATACCTACCAAAACGTAGGGGGTGTGTGTTCAAGTCCCCCCTCGGACACAAAGTTAAGTATTAACGCAGTAATAGATGCAATCGAGGTGCACCTGTGACGCTCCAAAAGGTAATTTTGTTTTACGGCTTTACACCAATTGCTGATCCAAATGCCCTTCGGCTATGGCAACGCGACTTATGTGAAAATCTTGAACTTAAAGGTCGCATCATTATTTCTGAGCACGGAATTAATGGCACTTTGGGTGGCAGCATGCGGGCCCTCAAAAAATACGTTCGAAAGACCAAAGAGTTTCCAGGCTTTAACAAAATTGACTTCAAGTGGTCTGCAGGAACCGGAAATGATTTTCCCAAGCTAGTCGTTCGTGTGCGTGATGAGCTGGTCTCCTTTGGATCGGCTTCAGACCTTGCCGTAACGCAAGACGGAGTTGTTGGTGGCGGCACTCATCTAACTCCGATGCAGGTACATGAGTTAGTTGCCGAGCGAAAAGGTGAAGTCGTTTTCTTTGATGCCCGAAATGCTTACGAGGCACGTGTCGGGAAATTTCAAGGCGCAATCGTGCCAGACGTTGCTACGACACGAGATTTTGTCGCTGAGTTTGATAGTGGCAAATTTGATCATCTAAAAGATAGACCGATAGTTGCTTACTGCACCGCAGGCGTGCGCTGCGAAGTGCTGTCATCAATTATGAAGGAACGTGGCTTTGCCGAGGTTTATCAAATCTCTGGTGGCATCGTTCGATATGGTGAAAAATTCGGTGATGATGGACTCTGGGATGGCTCACTCTACATATTTGATAATCGAATGAGCATGGACTTTTCCAGTCACACAAAGGTCATCGGTGCATGTGATGAATGTAGTGTTTCGACAAATAGCTTCTATGACCAGCATTCAGTACCGGGGCGGAAACTGGCACTGCTTTGTCAGCCGTGTGCGCTCAAAACTGGTGCGACAAAACCTGCCATCGATTCAGAAATCGCTGGTTAGTAATTGTTTAATCCAGCGCGGCGATGACATCGATTTCCAGAAGTAACCCTGGGATCGCAAGCGCAGTAACTTCTACCGTGGTGTCAGCTGGGTAAGGCTTGGAAAAGTACTTCTCTCGACATTCGATAATTGTTGGGAATTTTGTCATGTCGGTCATATAAATGTTCACTTTGATAACTTTTGACAAGTCACTTCCAGCAGCAGCTAATACTCGCTGCAAATTCGCAAAGACTTGATGTGCTTGCGCATCAAAATCATTCTCACCAACGATCGCACCATCAGAATCAAGGGCTGCCTGCCCTGATACGTAGATGACACCGTTGTGAATTGTGGCCTGCGAGTAAAAAAATGGGCTATCCCACGAATACGGGCTAGCAATACCGGTGACACTCATGCTTTTCTCCAAACGAATTGTTTCTTGTTGCATCTAGTTTGTGGTCGTTGCTAAATGCTGACACAAATTTGGCGAGAATTCCCCTGGAATTGCACAAATTCTAAATTAACTTGCGCTTGGACCGCTTTTCTCGAGAGCGCGCAAATTAGCGATCCGATCCTCGATAGCTGGATGTGTGGCAAACAATTTCGAAGTAAACTTGTTATCAAGTGGTGATTCAATCCAAAGATGGGCAACAGCGTTCGATTTCTGATGGACCACGGTGCTATCAGCAGCCAGAGTCTCAAGCGCTCTTCGTAAGCCAGTTGGATTACGAGTGAAAGCGACTGCGGTCGCATCTGCTAGTGCCTCTCGTTTACGCGAAATTGCCGCCTTTAAAAGTATGGCTGCGATTGGAGCCAAGATTGCCGCAACAATCGCTGCTACTAAAACCAACGGGTTTGCTCCCCCATTGCTGTCTCTCCGACCGCCACCAAACAAGCTGATCCGAATCAGAAAATCGCTCAGTAGCGCGATCGCGCCAGCAGTTGTCGCAGCAACAGCGGAAACTAAAGTGTCGCGGTTAGCTACGTGTGCCAATTCATGCGCGGCAACTCCTTGTAGTTGTTCGCGGTCCATCGCTTCCAAGATTCCTGTCGTGAATGCAATAACTGCGTGCTCAGGATCACGACCGGTGGCGAATGCATTTGGGGCATCATCTTGCACGATTGCAACTTTAGGCATTGGCAAGCCAGAGGCAATAGTTATCTCGTGCACCAAATTGAACAGTTGTGGCGCCGTGTCATGATCAATAACTTTTGCACCTGTCATAGCTAAAACAATTTTGTCTGACGAATAATAAGATCCCCACACCCCAAAAAGTGATATCCCAACCACAATCGGCACAATTCCGACGCTGGTGTATCCGGCATAAAGCGCAAATGCATAAATCACAAAGGCGGTCAGGCTACCCATAACTCCGAGCAGGAGGTAGGTCTTTAAGCGATTGCTTTTTTGCTGCTCACGAAAATCAGACAAGGAACACCTTAACTAAAAGAAACATTTGGTACGTTGCGCTTACCTGGATCATCGACAACATAAAACTCTCGCTCAACAACATTTGCCGGCCCTGCGAAAAACTTTCCAGGAATTCCAACAATAATTTCGTTAAGAGCCCGAACTTTGTCGTTGTAGAACTGACGAGCGAAGCCAACCTTGTTCTCTGTGCCTGAAAGCTCTTCTTGCAGCGAAAGAAAATTAGCGGATGCTTCCAAATCTGGATAGGCCTCTGCCACAGCCAACAAACCTCTAAGGGCTTGGGTTAACATGCCATCTGCCTCCGCAACGGCAGCAACACCTTGGGCTGCTGTTGCTTGAGCTCGCGCTTGCACAACTTTTTCAAAAGTTTCCTTTTCGTGTGCGGCGTAGCCCTTAACGGTTTCTACCAAGTTAGGTATTAAGTCGCCACGACGTTGCAACTGCACTTCGATTTGGGCGAAACCCTCATCAACAGCAACATTTAGTCGTACGAGTTTGTTGTATTGGATTACGCCAAAAAAAACCAGAAGGGCCAGGATTCCAAGGATTACAAAAGTTCCATTCATGTCTTCAGATTACCCCAGCCCAGCGCGCCTAAACCTTTGTTGACTAAACGAGGCTTGCTCGATGCTCTTCATCGTGAGTCAAAACCTGAATCAAAAGGGCGCAGACATCAATTTCGCCAAAAGTGTCGTGTATTGCCCTGGCTTGCCACTGGTTAGGTGAGAGATCTTTTACCGCCGTGAGTAGGCTGGTCCGATGCGACATCGCTATAGCAGCCACATCCTCAAGTAACTGGTCCGCGAATTTGGCTTGAGTCTTTGCTGAGTCTGGTTCCCACCAAATGAACGAAGGTGCTGGATTACCGGCAGCCTGTGCGTCGCACATGAGCCTTAGTCGGGGCAACCACACAAATTCATCGACTTGTGAGATGTGTCCCAGGACTACGGGAGGCGACCATTGATCCCCGCTGCCTGCTAACCACTCAGGTGGTCTAGAGCCAGCATTTTGAGCGGAAGTTATCATGCGATCTATGGACATAATGAGTTCAACCATTAGTACCGCAGGAGGCGTAGACACCTTCCTATCCTGCCTTAAAACCAATGTTTGTCTAGTTAGGCAACGAAGTTTGAGCGCATTCGGGCTTACTCAAAATGTTCAACATGGCTGCCTTCTCTGCGCTAGTTACGAACAATTGCCATTTAGATTTAACGGCTACCACTCTGGCAATAAATTCACATCTGCCCGGCTTAAATGGCGGTAACCAAGAGGCTGCGTTGGAATCACTTTTTTGTGCGTTTAGCGAGGCCACTGTGACTACTAAATTCAGTGGGTCATTAGCAAACTCGGTGCGCTTTTCATCAGTCCACATGTCTGCGCCCATTTCCCACGCATTCTTTAGCGCAACAACGTGATCAATCTGTGCGCCACTCGGCGGCTCGGTGAATGTGTAGGTCTCATTGGAATATGGATCGGTCCATGTGCCACCTACGACCTTGCATTCATTAGTACCTGCTTTAAAAATGACAGTTGAGAAATCGCGGGCCAAGATATCATTTCGAGTGTCGCAACCATTGCGGTCCACATCCTTCCAAGCGGATCCAAACGCATCTCGACTGTAGTTAGTACTCGCACTTCGCCCACGTTCAACTAAAGTTTGTGCCACGAGAACGGCTCGTGAGTCTTCTTCGTTAGGAACAGGGGTGCTTATGACTGACGGTGACTGGGACTCTTGCGGGGTACTTGCGTCATCATTTGGATTGGGCAATGCCGGCGCAACGCTTGCTACTGGCGGATCTGATGGAGTGGTGACAGTATCGTCCGGCGCACTGTCGCAGGATCCAAACAGCCAAAGCGCAAAAACAATTATGAAAACTGGGTAGTACTTTTTCACCAGTCAATCCCTCCACTTTTCGTTGTAGCCAGCATTTCATTAACACGGGTAAATGGGCGCGATCCAAAAAAACCTCGATGGGCACTAAGTGGACTTGGATGCGCGGAAACGATAAGTCGATCGCTTGTGAAAATTGACGCAAACTTTTGCGCTGACTTACCCCAAAGGATCGCAACTACGTTTGGGTTTGCAGCAACGACCACTTTTAGGATTTGGGTTGTCACTACATCCCAGGGAAGGTGAGCGTGCGAATTGCTAGCACCCGCCATAGTGGTTAGCGAGGTGTTAAGTAACAGCACGCCTTGTGATGTCCAGTGTCGAAGATCAGACTCTGCCAAGTGTGCGTGTCCTAGGTCGGAGTCAGCCTCTTTAAATAAATTGCGAAGTGACCCGGGTAACGGTGTGGTTCCGGCCGGCACAGCGAACGCGCGACCAATCGCGTGATTTACATCTGGATAAGGATCCTGGCCGAGTATCACTACCTTTACTTGCTCAGGTGCAAGATCTAGAACTGCAAATATATTTTCCCACACAGGCACAAGAACTTCGTCACAAGCAATGGCAGCCTCAAGCAATTGGGATAGCTGTGAAAGCACACTGCGACAGTTTTCCAAATGAACGCGCCAAGGCTCTGGAACAAGAATCCAAAGATCGCGCGCCAAAGTTTTAAACTAAGTTAGGAGCCCATTGTCCAGCTTGGGCAACTAGACCGCGTAGCTCTTCAACTCCAGCTTCTTCAAGTGTGTTTAGTGGCGCCCTAGTTTGAGAACATGGCGCGCCCAAAATCCCCATGAGGGCCTTAGTCTTTGCGATGTATCGACCTGATTCGATGTGTTGCAGAATCGGCAGCACTGCGTCGTAAGCAGCCGCGCGAGTTTGAGGATCCATAATTCCTAAGTGAGCCTTAGGCAAGGCGTTTGCCATGCCACCAATCCAACTGGTTGCACCTGCGTCCATAAATGCCTTGCTATCAGCGTCGGCGCCACACACTATTTCAATTCGACCAGCGTAACGAGACTTGAACATTGGGATGCGAGATAGATCACCAGATGCTTCCTTAATCCCGATCACGTATTCATTGTCGGCCAACAGATCCAAAGACTCTTGATCAAACTGCACACCAGTGCGTGCTGGATAGTCGTAAAGAACCGAAGGCAACTTCACTGAGTTAATAACAGCGTTCACATGCTTGGCTAGTTCCACTGAAGTTGGTAATACGTAAGCTGGGCCAGCAACCATCAAGCCATCAACCTTTAACTCAGCGGCCAATTTCGATTGCTTAATCGCTTCGCCAGTGGACATGCCGCCAATACCAGCAAGAACTGGGACGCGGCCATTTACTTGCGAAACAATGGTGCTAATTACAGTGCGACGCTCTTCAAAAGTAAGTGCATAAGCCTCACCCGTAGTACCTGCGGCAACAATTCCCGAAAGATTGTTGGCGAGCATCACTTCAACTAGGTGAGCAATGTTCTTCGCATCAACTTCGCCAGCATTATCAAAAGGTGTTACGAGCGGGACGTGTACTCCAGTTAGATTCATCGCGTTCTCCAGACTTGTATTCTTAAGTGTGCAAACCCCAATCTACTCGCTGAAAACCGACGTTCAAGCGCATCCCCACATCCGAACATTCCATGCCCGACACGGTCGGATGTCAGCTCGCCGGGATTATGCCCTGAGTACTTTGTTGCCACCGCTGGAGATTAAAGACTTGCCACGACCAGTAGATCTGCGCAAGATTTTCGCATGCACCGAAGTGATTATTGATTTTGGTAGCGGTATGGGCGACCACACCTTGGCCTTAGCTAGGTCCCAGGGTGATCTTGGTTTTTTGGCTATCGATGTGCACACAGTCGGGCTTTGCGAAATAGCACAATTTAGCCATGACGAAAAGCTTTCAAACATTAGAGTTCACCACGGTGATGGAATTGACGTACTTAAAGGTTGGCTATTCCAAAATTCGATTTCCGAAGTTCACATCTTGTTCCCGGATCCTTGGCCCAAACTTCGCCACCATAAACGCAGGCTAATTCAGCAAGATTTCATAAATCTAGTGGCTAACGTCTTGCAGCCAAATGGCAAAGTCCGCTTCATAACAGATGATGACTCTTATTTCGATCACGCCTGCAAAGAGTTTGAAGCAAATTCGAATTTTGAAGTGTTGCACGAGAACTGGGAGGCGCCATTGACGACTTACCATAAACGCGCTTTGCGTCTAGGTCATACGATCTCAGGTCGCAGTTTTAAGAAACTATGACCTAGCTAGAACTTGTTCGATTGCGTCGAGAATCTCTTGCCAATTAGAGGCAAAGCCTGGATGCAAATCCAAATCCTGAACTTTAGAAATTTCAATCCAATCGGCCAGCTCGGCCTCTTCATTTGTAACAAACACAACATCACGCGAAGTTAATGCAATAACCGTGTGGTAATGCCAGTCGTCATGGTCGGTCCACATATGGTCGTGCACAACTTCTACCAAGGCTTCATCTATCGATAATTCTTCGCGCATCTCGCGCAGTGCGGATTGGATAGCGCTTTCGTGGGAATCACGAGCCCCACCTGGAATCCCCCAAACTCGACCGCCGTGCGTCCACTCTGCTCGCAACTGCATAAGCACTGATCTGGATATTGGATCAAGTAGTACCACTCCAGCAGCGCCGTGGATTCCCCAATGCTTTGATCCACATTGGCATTGCACCCAACCATCACCATCGTGCAACGCCATTTAACGAACCCTTAAGAATGTGCGCCAGCATGTGCCAGCGCCATTTGTACTAGTTGGTCTTGACCACCGGTCATCTCGGCACGAACATTTTGTGACATTGCTTCTTTTGGCGTAAGCCAAACTAAATCAAGGGCATCTTGACTAGGTGCACAATCACCTTTGACGGGAACAACGTAAACCAGCGAGACTGCGTGCTGTCGTGGATCATGAAAGCCAGAAACATCGGGATCTGGGAAATATTCAGCCACGGTAAATGGCGCAGGATTCGTTGGTACTTGAGGTAGCGCTAACGCACCCAGATCTTTCTCGATGTGACGCAGCAGTGCGCCTCGAATTCTCTCACCGTGAAGTACTCGGCCAGAGATCAATGCCCTGCTAATTGATCCGTCGGGCCGACCGCGAAGAAGTAAGCCAACTTTTGTTATCTGACCCGCTTCATCTACCCGAACTGGAATTACGTCTAAATAGACAATAGGAAGCCGGGCGCGCGCAAGATCCATGTCCTCGGCCGAGAGCCAAGTTGGAACTGTGTCAGTTACGTTCATCATTTACTTATTATGCCAATGCATGAGCAAATTAGAGCCATGGCAGCAAAGTTAATCCCGAGAACGACGCCCTCTGCTAGGCGATTTGCCTTGGGCGTACCAGCGTCCCTCGCCGTACTCAACGATTAACGGCATCCCAAAAGCCTGCGACATGGGCTCGCTAGCAATCACTTCAGGCACTTCGCCAATTGCACTTATCTGTCCGCTTTTTATGAGTAACGCGTGTGTGAAGTTTGGCGGAATTTCTTCCACGTGATGAGTTACTAAAACTAGATTAGGCGCCGTCTCATCACCTGCAAGATTCGCGAGTCGCGCGACTAGATCTTCTCTGCCACCCACATCTAGTCCAGCAGCTGGTTCATCCAAAATTAGTAATTCTGGATCGCACATCAATGCTCTTGCAATAGACACTCGCTTTCGTTCACCTTCAGATAGATTTCCAATCTGGCGGTTAGCCAGGGTCAACAAACCCCAAGCGGAAATCAATTCGTGCGCACGATTTCGATCGACCTCGTCGTAACGTTCGCGCCATCTGCCAGTTATCCCGTAAGCAGCAGTTTGCACGCTGTCAAAAACAGTTTCGCTCGCAGGCAAGAGCGCTGCCACAGCCGCGCTCGAAATTCCAACAAGTGTGCGCAATTCCCGCATATCTGTTTTCC
>Ga0209390_10010427_pt1 | contig 10875 bp, 12 predicted proteins | sample BON01_FD_187212 | JGI IMG/M metagenome (GOLD analysis project Ga0209390, IMG submission 187212) | Freshwater microbial communities from Lake Bonney liftoff mats and glacier meltwater in Antarctica - BON-01 (SPAdes) (version 2) | ecosystem: Environmental > Aquatic > Freshwater > Ice > Glacier... | reverse complement strand
GAGTGGAAGGAGGGTGTGCGTGTCAATGGAATCGAGGGAGGGGGAGGAGGGAGGGAGGGAGGGAGGAGGGGAGGGGGGGCGGCGGGGGTGGGAGAGGGGCGGAATCGAGGACGGAGGAGAAGTGGGGGGGGGCGCGTGGCTGCTGAGATGGAAGAGGGGGAGCGGGACTTGTCTTATGTCGTTGTTTGATAAACTAGAATCAGAAGCTAGTGTTGCCCTGTACAGACACATAAATAGTGTATACAGAGTAGATGTAGAGATAGATTTAGAGGGTGGGTTAGCAAAGCAAAACTCAGTGCCTAGTCGTATGAAAAATAGAATGAATAAAAGCCAGACCACAAGTAGAAAAAGTCAAATAATCAAAGAAAGAAGGTTAAGCCGTATGCTTTGGTGTTAGCACCCTCACGTAGTAGATTTCATAAAATATTATGGTCAAAAATAATAGGCATTCCCCTTGGTGGGAAGTCACGCACGATATTTCCCTCCCGCTTTTGCAATGAAAGCAAGCAACAGAACAACCTTGTGTTCACCAAAAGCGCAAATCATAACAATTTGACAAAAAAATCTTAAAACCGCATACATAACTATATTCTTTTGGGTTACCCACTCTCTCATCGTTAATTGATGGTGGTGCTCTGCTATCCTCGCTCGCTCATTCGTCCAACACCCGCCCGCCCGCCCCCGCGCGCGCCTTGGCGCCTTGGTGGCGTAGCGCGCACAGCGAGAAGCGAAGCGAACATCAAGCATGTATGTACATAATCTTACTTGAGTGACTATATTACACGGAAAAATCATAATCTCTCTCTGCCTCTGCCTTGGCCTCCTCCCGCATCTCGGGCTCCAAAACCTCCTCCAACGCCGAACCCAGCTGGTGCGCGTCGTGTTCTCTCACTCCCCTCGGCCGTGGGTCCATCGTTGGGCCAATTAAATCACTCCGCACCGCGCTCAACACTCCCCCTACCGCCCCAAACCCCCCCAGCACCCGGTCGACATGCGCCAGGTTATGCACACCGATCAAAAACCGAATGACCAACGTGTCATCGTCCTCCTTCTCCTTCTCCTTCTCCTCGTCCTCGTCCTCCCTCTCCTCCTCACCACCCCTACTACGCATCCTCATCCCCCCACTTCTACAACTGCTGCTGCTACTACTACTCTTACCCAATGCAGCATCCAACAGCATCGCCTCCGCCGCCTCCAAAGACGCCACCAAATTCGACAACACATACAACCGTTGCCGCCGCGCGCGAATCTCAACAGATACGGGGAAGTACCCATCATCATCATCCATATTGAACTTCTCCGCGCCTACATCCACCCTTCGCGCCCTCACCATCGACGACGACGCCTCCTCCCCCCCAAGCATTGCTTCCTCCCCTGCCAGCAACACCGGGCAAGCCTTATCCGCACGATGAACAACAGTCACCTCTCCATGTGGTTCCTCCCACGCACGTAGCCCCGTCAGCGGATCACCATCCACCGGCCTACAACAAGGACACAATCGATACGTCTCCCTCCCATTATGACTCAACAAATACAACGGCTCCTGCTCCCCCCGCGCACTGAACCGAAGCTCCTCCCCCTCCTCCCCTTCCTCCCTCCCTTCCTCCTCCTCCTCCCCCTCCTTCCTATCCATCAACGGCGTCAAGTCCAACTCATGGGCACTCTCCGCATCCAGCCCCAACACCCGCCCAAGCATCGCGCCCGTCTCATGATGCTCCACCGACAAAGCCACCTGAAAATAAACCTCCTGCAAAGAAGCGTACCCGGTATGGGACCTCACTGACTCCTCCAAATCCTCCGGCGTTGGCACCGCCCCCAGCTTCCTCTCAAGCAAAGCAGGATTACGTTCCAACAACGCCTGAACTAGCCTTCGGCCCTCTTCTTCCGCGACGCCATGCTCTTTGGTACGGAAATATGTACGAATTTTGCCTCGCGTGGTGCGGCAATGCGCGGCCCGAACCCAGGAAGGGGAGGGTTTGGCATTGCGGGTTGCAACTACATAGAGGACATCGCCGTTCTGCACGACGTACCCAAGGGAAGAGACGGGGAGGCCATTGACTTCCGCCAAGCGGAGATGCAACCCAATTTGTTTGTGGAGCTTAAAGCCGGCGTCGAGCAGGGTGGCCCCGCGGGGAAGGTCGTGGATGCGCCCGTTTTTGAGGAAGAACGAGACGCGACGGCCGAGGATTTCAGCGCGTACGGCTGTGTGTGCAGAGGGGGGGTAGGTAGAGGTGTGTGAGTGAGAGAGGACTAATAGAGGGGGGGGGAAACAGCATTAGGAGGAGCGCAGGAGTATACCCTTAGGAGCAGCTGCATGCGTATGGGGCGCACCGACGAGCGAGATGGTGACATAGAAAAAGAGAGCAAGCAAACACGACAACTAAATAAAGCGAAAATACACACACACAAAGACACACATACCTTCAACGAAATCCCGGGCGTTCACCTCCGTCTGCCAGTCCTTGAGGCAGGTCAACCAGGCAGTGCGGTAATGGCTGGTGCTGCTGCCGCTGCTGCTGCTGCTACTGGTGCTGCCGCCGCCTGGACCGCTCACCCGGCGTTGCTCGTCTTTGTAGAGCCAGTGCGCGGCCAAGCCCATCTCGGCGACGGCGTGCATCCTAATGAGTGGGTGGAGAAAAGGGAGAAACAGAATTTGTGAGAGGCATGAAGGAGGAAGAAGAAAACAAAAGGAGCAAGCGAAGCAGAAAAGAAACACGCAGACACACGCTTACTCAGAACACACACACACACACTCCCTCCTTCCCTCCCTCCCGAACAATAAACGTACCAATCCGTCCGTATCTGCACCTCCACCACCTGCCCATTCCTCATTATAGTTGCATGCAAACTCTGATAGCCATTCACCTTCGGAATCGACACATAATCCTCCACCGTGCTCTTATACCCTGGGGCAGACAAATGCCTCTGCACCAAATACATCACGCGAAAACACAAATAAATCCCTCTCCCCTTCCATTCACTCTCAGGCTCATCCACTTGCCGGTCCACATTGATCACAATCCGCATCGCCACCACATCCTTGATATCATCCAAACTAACCTCCTTCCCTCCCTCCTTCCCCTTCCTATCCATCTTCCTCCACAACGAATATTTCTCTTTCAACCGCCCCGTAACTGTCAAATTAAGCGGCTTGGGCTGATCAAGCAGCAACTTCCGCTCCAACATCTGATGCAAGGCGATATGAGTCGAAGCTAACACGTCCTCATACCCCTCTGACCGATTCGCAAGCATCGAACTTATCTCTTCGCTTTCCTTTGGGTAAACATACCGAAACGCAATATCCTCCAACTCACTCTTGAGCCCCCTTACGCCCAATCGATCGGCAAGCGGCGCGTATATATCAAGGGTCTCCCTCGAGATCTTTACTTGTTTCGCAGGAGACATAAATTGAAGTGTCCGCATATTATGCAACCTATCCGCCAACTTTACGAAAATGACGCGCCAGTCTTCGGTCATCGCCAAGAAAAGCGACCGCAAATTCTCCGCCTGTGTCTCTTCATAATCCAGCGTCGACGAACCCAGCTTAGCGAGCTTTGAGACCTTCGTCTCCCCCTCCACGATCTGCCGCACGCCCTCCCCAAAGATCTCCCCTATCTCCTCCAAGCGCAAATGAGTGTCTTCGGCTGTGTCATGAAGCAGCCCCGCGCATATCGTGTCCACGTCCATGCTTAATCCTGCCAGAATCCGTGCCACCTCCACCGGGTGCTCAATAAACGGCGCGCCCGACTTGCGATTCTGTCCCTGGTGGGCCAAACAACTAACCTCCAACGCAAGCTTGACCCGCATCACTTCCTCCGTGGTCAAATACCCTAGCTCCGGGCAGAGTGTCCGCCACAAGCGTCGAACCAACTCTCGCATCTCGGCATCTTTGGCAGCAGGACTTAGAGTACGCTTCCGTCCTTGCCGGTCGGTGCGGATGAGCTCCACGAACGAGCGCGGGGCGCCGCTTGGGATGGGAGGCCGAATTTCCTTGAGAAGTAAGGACCAAGCGTCCAGCCACCCGGAGGAAGAGGAAGAAGAGTAGGCATATGTCGAGGGGGGAGGCGCCGAGGCATTGATTTCGGATTGCGAGGGCGGTGGTGGTGGCACGTAGACCATCATTGTCGTCGTCTGGGCGCGGCGGGTCTTCGTCCTCCAGGTAGGAGGTGGGAGGGAGGGAGGGAAGGAGGGAGGGAGGGCCCCCGAAGACGGCGTCACAAAGGACGAGACCCATGGCAAAAGGCTGGCAAGCAGGACGAGGAGAAGGGGGAACGGAACCTGCCGGCGTGATTTTGGCAGTGGTAGTAGTGGTCGTGGCGGTAACGGCATGGCTGCTTGCTTTGCTTCTTGAATGATGATGGGGAGGAGATGATGGTGGGCTCAGGAGGTCTTGCGGGGTGCGGTTGCTCCCACTGCTGCTGCTCCAGCTGCCGCGGGCTTCATTGACAGGGATCGCGTCCTAGGCGTACGTAGGGATGGGATGGTGCGCCTGTGCTTGTGTGTGTGTAATGTGGGCTTGGCTGGTGCATGAGTTCGCCTTCTTGAGCTTTCGAATCGCTGCTGCAGCGGTAACGGGCGCGGCTTCCTCGCTCGACCATGGCTTGGGGTGGCTGTGTAGTGGTGTGGAAATCTCACCACAGCGTGCCCGCCAAGCCTCGAAACCCGCGGCAACATTGCCTGTCACGTCCTTGACCACAGCGTGCGGGCGTGGCGCTTCGAGTTGGTTTTCCAATTTACTCACAGAGCGCACATCTACCATCTATCAACATTATTACACAGGAACGAGTGGGAGCCAGGCCGCCACACACACACACACCTCTTTGCCTCCTCCTCTGAGGCCCAAGTCCCCAGCCTCCCCTCTTCCGCACGTCCTCCCCGCCGCAGCCCCTCCACAACAAACAAAAACAATGGCCCCCACGTCCAGCACCCGTACCGGACCCGTGCCTCCTTTCAACAGCCTATTTCACAGACTTGCTTCTGGAGATTGTGTCGTACTGCAACCTCAAGGCCCTCATCCGCCTCCGAGCCTGCTCGCGACTCTGGACCGTCCTCGTCGCCGAGCACGAGCATTCCCACCCGTCCTTTACCAACGTGGCAGGAGATCCCCTAGAGCTCGCCGCAGAAGCATTTCTCCGCCGCCGTCAGGTGTGTTGGGAGTGACCGCGCAAGCTATCGACCCACTCCTCGCCTTTATAGAGGATGTGATAGATGGGGCTGGAAATATGGGCTTACAGATTGAGATACCGCTGGAAGAACCTCCAGGAGCAAGCGGAGAAGCAGGAGGCACGGCGATGGCTGCGGCACGCAATGCACCATACGAGCTCGTCAGTTACAAATTTAGATTTGGTAAGAAAGAAGAGGAAGACAAAAAAGAAGACGAAGAAGAGGGAGAAGACGAGATCCCGGCACTTTTCGTCCGCTTGCCGCGAAATTGCAAAGTCGCTTCCCGCCCAACGCACGCTTGGCCTTGAGATTTTTTGAGGAGACGGCGCCTACCCCGAGGCGCACTCGGAGGCAAAATTGGGATTCGTGTCACAAAAGCTCCAGGAAACGAAGCAAGAGCTTATTGGGGCTCACCTCTTTGCTAGTGATGAGCGGGGATTTGCTCGATTCTTTTAAGGCAAAAAGAATACATGTGGATGGTAGGACCTTTACAAGGCAGCTCCGCGGTACGCCCGTGGGTGGAATCTATACGGCCGGCGCGATTGGCCTGCTGGTCACTAACGTAGATGATTACGCGGATGAAGATCAGGACCGACAGGGAGAGAACAGATGTACAACGGGAACGGGGATCGTTTTGCGGAATGGGCAGTCGGAGTCCTGTGCGCTGCAGAGGAACACCGCCGTATTCATCTTGATGGTGACGACCGCGCGCTCCACGGCGTCGTCACCCTTGCTTACCACCCTGAATATCGAGGGGCTGGCTGCGGCGGTGCGACGTGTCCCAGAGAGGAGCTGAAATATTGGTTGTTTAGGAGTTGATGGTGGCTTTGTTAGTGGGGGGGTTGATGGAGGTGGGAGAGTGGGGGAGGTAGCGGGGGAGCAGCGGGGAATAACAATGGAGCGCGCTTCCAAAACAATGCCAGGCAGAAATAATCCACTGAAAGGCGCACCTATTGCCTGGCACGTGCTTTTGCTCTCGTTGGCTGGGCACCAAAGCAGAGTAGGCACGTGCTGAGACGTAACGGAAAGAAGGAACTTACCGTGCCCACCAGCGCACGAAGAGGAGCGTTCTCACTGACACACTGTGGAGCTGTGGAGCATGGACCTGTGTTATGCACCCAGAAAGCCTGCCTTATCTCACGCCTCCTTGTCACATTCAACCAACCACGCAGGACCGGAACGTGTGGTGCCAGGCCAACGTAAGCAAAGCAGCCTGCCGTCCACGGACACCAAGATCAAGAATCCTGGCAGCATGGCCGCCACGTCTACCACCACCACCCCGGCGGCCAGCACGCCCTACTTCAGCACCCTGTCCACGGACTTGCTTCTTGAGATTGTGTCATACTGCAACCTTGAGGCCCTCACCCACCTCCGCGCCTCGGCCCGGCTCTGGACCGTCCTCGTCGCCGAGCACGAGCAGGCCCACCCGTCCTTCACCACGGTGGTTGGGGCACTGCCCACGCTGGTCGCCCAGGCCAAGCTGCATTGCTCGGCGACGCCCTCGGTTGGCTTTCTTTTCTCTGCCAGCGGGTCGGGGCCGGCGAAGCTGAGCAAGGCCTTGGCCGCGTTGCCCTCCAACTGCCAAATCGTCGGGGGGGGCAGCCCTTATCCCTTCACGGGGCGTGACCAAGTGATTGCACGAGCCGGTGGCCCGGACGAGGATGCAGTTTTGAGTTTACTGTCCTTGCCCGAAGCGCATGCGCACGTCTTTATGGCTGAAAACGGGGATTTGGACGCGGCGAATAACTTGCTGACGGGGGGGCGAAGCATGGTGCGGCATGAGATTCTAGGATTGAACCCCAAGATCGATTACAAAATGTTTGTGGTCACCCCCGGTCAGGGTGCCAAGCACATCGAGCTGCTTTTGCAAGCCCTGCAGGAAGGCCATCCTCGCGCAGCGATTGTTGGCGGGGTATTTTCACGAAATGTTTTCTGCTGGAAAGACGGCGTCCTCCAGACTCCGGGTGGCGCGGGAAAGGACAAAGGCATTGTCGGTATGGCATTATGGGGAAATGTGCCTTTGCAAGCGGTCGTATCGCGTGGAGTTGTTCCGCGGTCTCCGGCATGCAAAGTGGCGGATTGGGAGTACGACGGAAATGCGGAGGTTGTAGTGGTCAAAAGTATTTACCGCGCCGCCTTTCCCTCGGCAGCATCAGAAGAGATTATGAACCCTTACACCGTCTTTCAACAAGATATGGAGGACGATGACGTGTTTGTGGGGCTGCAGATCGAGGCGCCGCCGGTAGAAGGAGGGGGCGGCGACGAGACGATGAACAAGGCCCAGCATGCGCCTTACGAGCTGCTCTCGTTCGAATTTGCGTTGCAAGAGGGGTCCCCAGTGCTCCTCCTTTCCTTTGCCAACAAGCCACAAACACCGCCGACAAACGGGCAATTGGCGATCCGGTTCTTTGAGCTAAAGACGCCTGCCGCCCAAACGCACGTGCAGAGGAAAATGAAGGCCGTCGCAGAGGAACTTCGGCAGAAAAGGCAAGAGGTCCTCGGGGCCCTGCTCTTTTCCTGCAACGGGCGCGGGCCTCGGCGGTTTTTGGGTACAGCCAGCGCGCACTTTGATGCGCTGGCGTTCATGACACAGTTTCCTGAGACGCCTGTGAGTGGCATCTACGCGATGGGCGAGATTGGCCCCCAAGCCACATACGTGGACGACGACGAGGAGGACGTGGAGGGAGGGGGAGAAAAGGCGACGAGCGATGAGGAGGAGGTGGAGGAAATGGGGGCGATTCTGCGAAATAGCCAGTCGGGATCCTGCGCGCTGCAGGGCTTTACCGCCGTGTTTGCCTTGCTGGTGACTCCGAAGCGATCTACCGCGTCGTCGCCTCTGCTCACGGCGCTCAACACCGAGGGGCTGACAGTAGCAGTGCGACGCGTGTTGGAAGGGGGTGGTACGGCGGCAGCAGCGGAGAAGGCTTGTGGGACAGATGGGGTCAGTGAGGATGTAGAGATGTTTACATAAAAAGGAGGAGAGATTTATTAACAAAAGACATAGACCTTTAAAATATAAAGAAAGAAGCACGCAAGCACGCACGCAAGCACGTGACCCGGCAAATAGCAAAATTCTGTATTTTGATTTGGACTCCAAGCCACATTCTTGAACAATGAGGGCAATGGGCGAGGGGGGGATACAACGGGTCAAGGAACGACGCAGGAGGGTACAAACGTTAAGGACGAATGGGAAAGGGCTATCGTGCGGACTGGTCAGTTAGAATCGTATTCCCTCCAACTGAACACTGCCGTATTTGCCTTGTTCGTAAAGCCAAAGCGCTCCGCCGCGTCGTCGCCGTTGCTCGTGCTTCTCGATACCAAGGGGTTGGCTGTGGCGGCGCGACATGTCTTGGAGAGGGGTTGGGATGCTGGTGGGATGGTAAAGAGGGAGGATTTAGCCTAAGAAGGGTGGAGTTAGGCAAAGAAGGGCGGTGGAGGGGGGTGGGTATGACCGGGGCTGGGAGGGCTGAATAGAATTGGTGTAGCATCGACGGATATAGAAAGGCACGGGAGAAGGAAGGCTTGCGAAACCTGCATAGAAAACAGGAAGGCACTCAAAAGGCTTTGCAATGAAGGGGGTGGACAAGATGCGGGCTATAAGACGTGTACACGAAACGGACCTAGGCAACCCCCCAGCAGAAGAGGGGCGGAGCGCTTAGGGGGACAGGGCTTTCAAAACACCAAGAGAGACAGTGAGAAATACACACACAACAACAAGACATACCACACACATGCACACAAAGAAGAAAAAAACAAGCAATAGACCCCAGAGACAAGGATGAAGCAAAATTGCGCAGGCGACAGAGGAGGTTGTTTGAATTTTGAGGTGCTTGTGGTCATGCTTTGTTGCCTGCCTTCGGTGAACGGCTCCGCAGAGCCCTCCGCTGGCCAAAGAAGCCCTCCCTCCCTCCCTATTCAATGTGTGCATAGCCTTGTCTTGGCCCTGGTCACGTGGGCAGTGCAGGAAAAGGGTAGCGTAGCGTGCAAGAGCAGACGGGAGTCGAGGGAGGAATGGGTGGTGGGAGGCGAGGCGGGCATCACCCCCACCCCTCCCTCCCTCCCGCCGTCCCTTCCTCGCTCCCTCTTCTTCTGCGCCCTGGATGTGAGGCTTGTCCTCATCCGGACCCACCCACAGCCACGCCTACAAATGTGCCTGGCCACTAGCAAGCCCTACGCATTGTGCTGGCTTCTCCTATTCACGTCTCGCACTCACCGCTCCCTTTCCCCTTCTTCTTCCACCACCCCCCGTCATCCATCATCACAGGCATCATGACTGTCAAGCGCCGCAACCACGGGCGCAACAAGAAGGGCCGCGGCCACGTCAAGCGTGTGCGGTAAGTGAGCTTGGGATGTGGTTATAGCGGTGGTTTGGTCTGGTGGGTGGGTGCTGATGGTCGTCGTGGGTGGGGCGTCATGCCTCCCGTGGAGTAGCGGAGTCGGCTTGACGGCTGGCCTGCCTTTCCTCCTGGCGGTGTGGCACCAGTTGGACTCTGCATGCGCGATGCTGCCTGTCTGTTTGTGTCCGTACGCCAGGGAGAAGGGTGATCTTCATATCCCGTGCCTTCCCTGACAAACAAGCTCCAGTCGTCTCACCATCCTTCCCTATTCCAACCCACCCCCTCCATCACAGGTGCGCCAACACCGGCAAGGCTGTCCCCAAGGACAAGGCGATCAAGCGGATGTTAGTGCGTTCCATCGTGGACCAGTCTTCCGCCCGTGATATCAAGGAGGCGCGCGTCTTCGAGAACTACCAGCTGCCCAAGCTTTACATCAAGCAGTACTACTCCGTGGAGGCCGCTGTGCATCAACGCCTCGTCCGTTCCCGCAGCAAGGAGGACCGACGAAAGCGTGACCCGCCTGAGAGGAAGCGTCCCGGTGCTCGTTAAGACGATGCGTCTAGGTTTCTCAATGGGTGGAAGGGCGGGCGGCAAGCGGGGGGTTGAGGGAGGGTCATGCCTGGTTTTTGGTCTGCTTTCGTTCTCGCGGGACTCATATGTTACGGCGTATGGGAACTGAGAGGCTAGGTTAGATGAGAGATAGAAAGGATGATGAGGAAGGGATGAGTGGGGAGGATGCTTTGCTTTCTCCTCGCGTTCGTCACCCTCGTAGTGGCATGGACTTCTAGTCACGGCTTCGGCTCACAAAAAACAAACTTAAAAAAGCTAGAAAAAAGCAAGCAATTACGACGTCAGATGCAAGAGTAGAGGTGTTATCCAGATTGCTGCGTGATCGTATTCTTCTTCTTTTGGTCTTTTCCTACTTCAAATGTGTTAAAATGGGACATCATCTTTCCATGGTATTGCTTTTGGCGTGTCTTTAGAAATAAAGGAAAGAGAAGCCTTGTGATTTACCCCCCTTTTCCCGTTCATCGTCTTCTGTCTATTGTAGTTGTGGTACATTCTCGGCGCTTTTTCCTTTCAAAATACTACTCTCCTACTCCCTCCTTCCCACCCATGTGGTTCCTGCCCTCTCCTTCACTCCCTCCCTCCCTCCCTCATCAAGGTCAACTCCCTCCTCCACCACCACCCCCTCTTCCCATAACCAAATTTTAAGGCCCCCAAAAAGACCCTCTCTTCCCTCCCTCCCTTTTATCGTCGTCCACCCCCTCCTCCTCCTCCTCCTCCTCCTCGAGAAGATTTCCCAGGCTTCCCCAAAGGCGAGCCTCCCCCCGCCTTCAACAGACCTAACAAACCCTCCCCTCCCTCCCTCCCT
>Ga0209390_10010419_pt1 | contig 10883 bp, 5 predicted proteins | sample BON01_FD_187212 | JGI IMG/M metagenome (GOLD analysis project Ga0209390, IMG submission 187212) | Freshwater microbial communities from Lake Bonney liftoff mats and glacier meltwater in Antarctica - BON-01 (SPAdes) (version 2) | ecosystem: Environmental > Aquatic > Freshwater > Ice > Glacier... | reverse complement strand
CACAAATTAAGAATCGAAAAAGAGCCAAAATGAGAAGAGGAGGGGGGGAAATGAGGCTGAAATTCTGCACATAACTATAAACATAAATGCAGGCAAAGACATTATAAGGCAATCCTCACCGGCGGGTCGACGTCGAGCACAAAGGGGCGCTGCGGCAGATTCTCATTCGCAGCTTCCTGCCCACGAGCAACCACTGGCGACACTGCAATTCGCCACTGTAGCGGCGAGCACAGCTCAGTACCTTGTGCTTGCGCATCCGAGGCAGTGAGCGCGTGCTTGCGCGCGATGCGCACCACGTATTTGCCTTCCGGAAGCTCCTGCGACAGAGATATCCTGCTCAGGGTGGAAACAGGGGTGGAGGCAGATGCTTGTCTGCTCGCAGCCATATCCTCAGAGCGAAAGACTGGGGTTGACGAAGCAATCGCCGACGTAGAATCTGCACGTACGGCAATCAACATGAGGGTGTAGGAGGCAAGGATGTCGTCGAAGGCAAGAGACACTTGCAGCACCGAAGGCACCGTCACTTGTAGTGTAGTATCCGCTGTGTGTCCACACGCAACATCGGACACGCACTCGTCGCGAGGTGGCCACGAGTGTACCGGAGCAAACGTATCTAATTCCTCGAACCCATAACCCGCGGGATTCACCAACAAATCTTTGACAGGAAGACTCTTTCCCGCTCCTGGCGGACACTGTCCTACTCGTCTCACGTGCCCCTCTTTTTGCAGATTGACAGACAATCCCCAAGTAGGACATGGCTCGTGACGGAAGGAGAGCGTCGTCGAAACACGAAGTCCTAGTGTCACTCTACTCCCTGACGGGACCCCACTCTGGCCACCCCTGTAGAGGAAGAGAGACTCCTGATCTATTGCAAGGTGCGAGGTAGAGAAAAGAGTCTCCCAGCCGCCGTCAGAACCTATTTGGATCACCGGAATAGCAGAACTGTGCTGCGAATCACCGCGGCGATTTGCCTCATCACCTCCACCACCCATGGATGTAAGAGAAGTAAAAGGAGTGATTTCAATCTTGGAGTTGGGCCGAGCATCACGGTGACGTACGTGGAGGAGATAGGAATCTTTCGTGGCGCCAGCAGGCAAGGTTACGAGCTTAGTATCTCGCACGTGTAGCTGGCCAGCGTCTGCCTCTGGCACAAGCATGCCAGCATCCGCCCAGGCCAGCGCCAGGCGATGATTGATTTGGCCTGAGGAATCAGTGCTGGTGCTTGCAAAGGCTGATTGCGACAGGTCGCCTGGTAGCTCACGTGCTCCATGGCAAGACATTCCATATTTGAGTCTCGTTGGATGCATCTGGATCCGCAATCCAAATTTGACACAATTACCTTCAGCACTTGCCAGTGCACCTCCAGAGCTCGAACCTGATGTAGACCGCGATGGTACTGCAGGCTGATAGAAGGCAAGGCTATACTCTCCTGCAGGAACGACTGCATCCAATTGGCAGGTATTATATCCCGGGGTACACACCCAAGAATTTGCTACGTCAGTGGCGGCAGACTTCAGAGACGAGCCGGCATTGTTGCGAGAAAGGACGGTGTACAGAGCAGAAGTCGCGAAGTCGGAGCGCACTACGACACGCACCTCATTTTCTTCGTCGGTCTGCAAAGGCACAACCTTAATCAGCGAACCCTTGCGATCTTTATTGGAGAAACTTCCGTGTGCTGCAAAAAGATGAAATGGACCGCTACTCTCCTTTGCCTCGAATGTAGAATCCTCGCATGCGCCGGTGTCGGAGACATCAGAAGATGGCTGGGCAGGAGAAATCGCGAGCTGCATCGTGAAGGAGCCACGCACGCGACCTCGGCTGGGAGGATGCAACGACCAATCGCTGGGTTCAAACGTCACTACCATCTTGTACCTGCCTGCCGTTGCTTTGACGAGCAGATCAGCCCTCTTCAGCACTGGAGGTAGCTCAGCACTCAACGGCGTGACCTCGGTTGCTGCTCGTGCTTGAGAGCTTCCATCTTCTGATAAGTCTCCGAGGCGGTAGATTGCGAGAGAAATCTGTCCTGCTCCGAGCTGCACATGTTGGATATGAATTAGTATGCTTCGACACGTATTTTGTTGGTCAATAGAAAAGATGTAGATCCACGATAAAATGCCAACACTAACTGAACTGAATCTGGCATCAAGAGAACCTGGGGCATTGCATCAACTCGGATAGATGAATCTCTCTGTAATGAAAACAGGACGTCTTGTGTGGCGAGTCCTGCAGTGGAGCAAGAGTAGGAAGAGGGAAAACGTCAAGTTCGATTGCTTATTACAAGGAACAGAAATCATTTTCGAAGATTTCAGATCATTGGTAGTAAAAGAGTGCATGCACTCTGAGGAAGATGAAGTACGCGGCAAAAACAACAAGACGATCAAACAAAAGCGAGAAATTTAAAGAGCAATGCCAAAACATCAGACCTGGATGCGCCATGGCATAGCGACCCCATAGGTGTGCTCGTCCACCGAACTTAAGAAAAGGGACGCCGTTGAGAGAAAGCGGGAGCCCTTGCACGTGCTGGCCCAAGTGATCTTCATTAGCACTCACAGCTGAGACCTTTTCCAGCACCAATCTGAACGAGAAGCGCTCACACACCACTTTTACGGTGCCTTGCACTCTCTCAGTGTGTCCCTCGTGATCTTCTGCTTCAAGCTTTAGCGCCTGCTGCGCAAGAGAAACGAGAAATCGGCCACGAGGCAACCATCTAGCTACCAGCACGCTACTTCCAGGTCGGTCGATAGACACCAGAGGAGCAATTTTATCTTTGCCTTCAGCCCCTTCGGTTGAGCACGGGCCCTGTCCGCCAGGGCAGCCCAGATTGACGATCGATGATATCATTGGAGACGAATACAGGGGAAATCCCATTTCTATCCGGAGATGTGACGACGTGTCAAGATTGATGGCAAAGCGGTGGCGAGCAGGCCTTGCGCTCTGCACCACACGCATGCCGTGGAGATCTTGCCAGCACTTGAAGTCTGCATCGCCGCCACTTCCGTCACACGCGAAAAGTTCCGTGAGATCCTCTGAAATCTGCGGCCATTTCGATTCTGTCATTCCAGCACATTGTACGCCATCATCGCCTTCAGTTGCAGCCGCTGACATGGGATTAACAAGGGGCTCAACGCTTACCAGCAATCTAAACTTTGTGCATTTGAATGCTTGAACTGGTGGTAACATGTGCCGAAGCTGCAGCACGAATGATCTGGGGGCAATCGGAGCGCCTTCCTTCCGTCGTCGTTGTTTCGTTTCCACACTAGCATGTTCATCCTCCGGGGTAATTTGCGCAAATAAAACCTGCTGAGCCCCAATTGACACCCCCTCTGTTCCGCCTTGTGCAGACGAACCTTTGTCGAATTCATCGTGCGTATACGAGTCTAAACTCAAAAACTCCCCTCGAGCCACCTGTTCAACTTCCGTGACGGCCCCATCGTTCTCCTCCTGCTGGGTCAAAGGGGCAATTGAATGCAGTGTGAGCTCTGTCAGCACCGAGTTGCCAAGCTCATCCGGCACCGGCACCACAACAGCACGAATACGAGACGGGCGAGTGATGGTAAAACGGATTGTCTGGTGCATGCTATTGCCCTCTCCTGTGGGTGTCAGCCCTTGCTGACCTCCGATGGCATACAGCCCTTGCAGATACGCGCGAGTGTGAGACCCAAGCATACCAGGACTATTCAGAGTGGCGGGAACCGTCATCGCGTCCGCTGCAACGTGGCAATCGTCTGCTTCAACAAAGGCATCCAATGCTAACCAAAAGGAAAATCGCGCACAGTTGCTGCCAGCCATCGCAGGAGGGCGGTGCCACTGGGAAGTCTGCGAAACTGTATTGAAAAAATATTTCTTGCCTGTTGAGTCCGTCTTTTTAATCCAATGGTCACTTGTCTTTGATGTCAGCACCTCTGCTGCAGACATGCTCTGGCGCAATTTCAACGTATATCGACCTGGCTGTATCAGTGACTGAATGTGATTGTATGAGCGACGGTGCGCTCCAGTAAAGACAAGCCTCCCTGCAGAATCGACGACATCGAGCACAAGGTCGTCATGGACAAAATCAGATCTGAGACCCGTCCTGAGAACAGCCAGCGCTTCTACTTCCAGTGGATAAGATGCAATCACATACCCCCGTGAGCCGTTTTGAGTTTGAGCCCAAAACATGGGAGCTCTCTCCTCTCGCAGCCGCTGCAGCAAGCTCTCTCCAGGTGAACTCCCTCCATCAGGAGCAGGCAAATTGAAAGAATCTCCGATTCTCAGCGACGACCTGCCGCCCGTGACATCTTGTAGCAAAGGAATCCTGTCCACACCATCGCCATTGCCTGGGCATTCCTGCTTCCAGTCCTCATCTTCACCAAGATCTTCGAGAGGCATAAGCGCAATTTCAAGGTCAAGCACTTCGCATCCATCGCGTCCTCCTCCTTGCCGTCCTTGGCCGTGACTAGCATCACCAAGATCCCACCTGGGGAATCCGGGTGCGCCACCTGGGTTCAGAAATTCCAATTGCAGTTTGTATGCCCCTGGCTGCAGGAGTGAAAGGATGGCATCACCACGGAGGCCGCCAACAACATGAGGGCTTTCAACATCGACAATCGTAGTTGTGGCCTTGTCGCTGCCCGGTGTACGCTGGATTTTAAACACGGATAAACGGATATCTATACTCTCCTGGGACTCGACGTGTGCACGGAGCACTGATGGCCCTTGGCCGCGCACAGTGAAATCGATGAGATGACGCCTCGATAGACGCACCTGCCGCATGTAAAAGGTGTCCTGAATATGAACACGTGTGCTAGTCGGACCAAGAAATCCTGGTTCGTGTAAAGCCAATGGAAGGGTCCTGGCCTCACATGTGACGGGAGTTGCTGGAGGGTCGTCAAAGGATACCGACATTGCCAAGTCAAATGCGAGACACTTGATGTCCACTTTGTCTGCCATTTCGTGAGCACCTTCTCCTTCCCGCCCGCGTAACACCTCATCAAAATCTGTATCGCGTACTAGCCACACAATGTAGGTGCCCGGCGGCAGGATTTGCTCGATGACGTTATTATTGTAACGTTCGCGGCCGCTTCGACAAGCAAACATGTCATCAGAACCCGCAGCAGGTTGCCGCAGCATCGTCTCAACACTCACTCTTCCCGAAGGTCCTTCATCCTCCTTTTCATTCCGTTCAACCAAGACACTACTGGCAGCAATTCCACCGCCTTCACCTTCAGCGGATAAGAGCACCCTACGGCGTCTCTTATTGTCGTCGTTATCATCATCGTCACCATCTCCCCAAATTCCACGAAAAGGATCGTCATCATCGCCGTCGCTTTCATCATCCTCATCATCGTCTCCCCAAATTCCAGGGAGGGGATGGTCTCTCCATAACCTGGATACTGTCCGAGGAATATGGGAACCTTCTCCCGGACCTCCACGTACCCAGCCGCCGTCACCACCAGCAGGATGTGCTGATAAATGGCCAAGTGGCAAATGTGCAGGGTGGGGTAATCCTCCCATGCGAGGGAAAGCGTCATGCGGAAGCTGCACGTGCCGCCCATTGTGACCACCGTGCACAAGACCAGAAAGTGCCGAGTTGATGAGGTCATGAAAATCGTAATCTCCATCTCTTCCGCGGCCCACCCTCTTTCCTTGATCATCATCGTCCTCTTCTTTATCAGCTTGATTGTTATCATCGTCTTCAGACCTCCCAGGAAGTGAGTCGTCCTCATAATAAGCTTTGGCAGGCTGATTTTGTGCGCCGGTATTTTTGCCTATATCATTCCAGGCGCTCCACTCATCGGTAGGTGCGCCACCCTTTGCCGCAGGACTTTCGCCTCGGGCTGTTTGTCCTTTGACAACAAGTCCTGCAGTCTTTCCTGCACCTGTGCTGTCAGCACCATCCTGCTGCACTGCTGTATTGGCTACAGCTTCACAAAGCGGCCGATTAAGTCCTCCGGTGGAATCCGGGCTCTCAGCCTCGAGGAGCAGGCCAAAGGACGACATTTCAAATCGATAGCCCAACGATGCGGACAGTCGCGCCACCTTTCCCGGAACCTCTGGGATACGGATAGTAATAGGCTGAATGGCTTTGCCCGTGCGCATCACACGCGTTGCAGGTTCGGCTGTACTGATGTAAAATGTTCCATTCTTGCCCCAGCCTTTCGAGGTCACATCGATGTGCTCATCGACGTCGATGCGACTATTTGCGTCTGATGGGCAGCTGGCATCGACTTCCGAAACCAATTTCTTGATCGCATCTAATGGGGTAATGGCGAGCTGCAGCCCAAGTGAACGGCACAACTCATCTTCCTTTCCGCCATGAATTTCCCCAAGCACTTCATAGGCTAAAATGATTCGGTAACGCTGCGACGATGCAGCTTCTGAAGAAGATGGATTGGGCCCAGTAGATGCCATCGGATGCAGCACAGCCTCTACGAAACCCTCCCCACTTGCACTTCGCACCCCATCTTGCACGTCCGTAAGTGGCTTCCAGAGCAAACGTCCCCGATTTCCACCAGCCTTGGTGCTTTCTGAAATTGTGCCCTTAGGGGGACTTCCAGCTCCCGACGCCGAAAGAAGCTCGACAGCAATGGCAACGCCCAATTTGCCTGCCATAGAGCCCAGATCGATGCGAACATGCAGAGCACTAGGTCTTGAAATGGTGACGTGCATCATATGACTTTTGCTGCGGAGGTCTAACCAATAATCACCTTGGACGTGAAGAGACGCTCTGCCATCTGCCTCCAACATACCCCTACCATTTAGATTTCTCGGAAGCATTGGGAGTGAACAGGCCACACCAGGCCCACCGTCTCCATTTTCATGATCTTTAAAATCTTCTGAGGTCTCCCGCTTGCAATTCGGGTAACCATGGAAGCCCTCAGCGCAAGCACCGCAAAGCTGGCCGTCTTCCGTATTTCGGTATCCTCCGGCACACATGCAAACTACTCCAGAAGATGGCATGAGGCACTGCACATAGCCATCGAACATATTAGTTGACAGTCACAACGTTTCAGGAGACTAAGCGATCAGAGCACTCAAAATGAATATTATAACACTACAGGAGGTACTGACCGAGCCGTGTCCATTGCAACTATTTCGACTGCATACCACTGTGGCCTTGATGACTTGGCACACACCCTCATCTGACAGTCGATGGCCCTCGGAGCAGCGTTGACAATCATGGCCAGCATAGCCTACTGCGCACGCGCAGCGGCGTTCAACATCACATCTGCCGTGGCCGTGGCAGTTGCAAGCAGCGGCGCGATACGAGTGAACCCTGCCAGTGTGCGCCCGTACCGATACCCGCGTGCCCACTGCACTTTTCAAATAGTCTTGTTCTATATGCAGCACATATTCCACACCTTCCACCAGAGACGCGGCGCTCCAAGTCACAACAACTTGCGCTGCAGCTGACGTAGCACTGGCACCGCGCAGGTAAACAGTTGAAGGTTTCAGTGCAGCACGAGTCGGGCCGTTGGACCTTGAGGATAATGCACCCAGTGGCCCCCGCTGCAGGTCGAGACTGGAAGGTCTGAGAGAAAAAAGTGTGGAGCAAAGTGCTGACCCAATCCACGATTGCGATCCGCCACCATCTGAGCAATGCACCTCGTCTGCGCCCGTCTCGCCACCACGTCCTGCATCCGCTGTGCCGTCTCCGTTTTTCCCAAACCGCGCAAGTGGCGCCGAAAAGGACAAGACCAACCTCATGGGTTGTACGGGGTCGAGATTATGTGCGGTGGCCGGCTCTACAGAGACAAGAACCGCCGATGATAATTCCACAAGCCCCTCCTCTTTTTTCCCCAACTGCACTGCTGATTCCTCGTTCTTGACTCCCTCCCCCAGACCCTCTCGAATTACTCTGGCTCTGGAACGCACTGCATCAAGATTAAAGGTAAATGGAACACACATTTTGTGGCCGTGCTCGTTATCTTCATCGCCCTCCACTCTTGGGGCAGAAGCTGATGCAATACCCGCTTGCAGATGGGTCGTTGTTTTGTCGCGAATGGTCAGTCTATATTTGCCTGCAGGTACAGTAGCCCAAAGATTTGCGCTCCTCTCAAACTGCGCATTTTCGTCCTCCGTCTCCGTCTGGTTGCTTCTGAAGAGCACGTGTCCGCGGCTTCCGGCAAGATCGTCCTCAGAGATTCTAGCAAGCTCCAGGTGCAAATCACCGAGAATCCAATCGAAAGAAGCTTGCGCCGTGATTGTGGCCCCGCGACCCTCGACATGAATGGAAATGGGATAGGCAAAGGAGCCATCCGTTGTCGAATACTCCTGCAAGCCGCTAGGCGTGATGAAAAGCTTTTCCGAGGCAAAGTGAAGCACACCACTGTCTGCACCCAGTTTGAGCTTGCGCGGTGGTAGGGCTATAATGGGAAGGGGATACTTGCATCTCGTCTCGTCTTGCACGCTTTGTGCTGGCCGCATCTGCAGCATAAACTCAAATGGCAGACACCTCTTCTTGGTCTCTGCGACTGAAAAGACAAGACGAAGAACAAACCGTTGCCCACCAATTCCAAGCACTGGCTGGATTATCGGCAGTAGTACTGTACCCACGTCTACTCCCACTACGTGCAACTGTTTCATGTTCTCGCTGTCGCCTGCCTCTTTCCCTTCTGGTGAGACCCGGGTCTCACAAGTCACGCCTGGCTCTGTCGATGCGCACTTGATTTTCAGGACCGACGGCCCTAGGACCTTGATCGAAGTCGTAAGAATACGCGTTCCACGAGCCCCAGGCTCGGGCACACGGAACTGCATTCCGTGCAGGTCCAGGCCACCGCCCCTATCAGCACTGTCCTGATGACCTCCGTAGCGGTCGAGGTTGGAGTCCTCGTGGCTGCTCAAGTCCCGCGGGAGGGTGTCAAGCCACTGGCACGAGGTCTCTTGAAATCCCGCCGGTGCCAACGCTCCCTGCCCACCCACCTGCACGCAGGCAGCAACTATCACGAAGAGGCTCAGCGTTATCGCCACTGGCCGTGCCCGCCGTGACCGCCGTGTCAGCCATGCCGAAAGTGCCAACCCGCGGGCCGCGATTTCCATCACTACGTTGATGTGTCTGCTGCGCGAAGGAGGCGTCAGGTCCGTGGTATATTTACGCTTTAATCGTCAGCATGAGTGCATCTGCAGTTTGGATGTGTGCGTGTAATTGTGTGTGTGTATGTGCGTGTGAGAGAGCGTGTGCGTGTGTGTGTGTGTGTGTGTGTGAGTGTGTGTGTGTGTGTGTGTGTGTGTGTGTTTTGTGCTTGGGTGTGTCTTTGAGTGTGTATGTGTGTGCGTGTTTGCGTGTGTGCGTGTGTACGTGCGTTGTGTGTGTTCGCATATGTGTGTGTGTGTGTGGAAGACATCGCGCGAGAGAAAGAGAGCGAGAGGGTGAAAGAAGAGCTCAGAGAGCTAGAGCGAGAGCAAGAGGGAAGAGAGAGCAAGAGAGAAGAGGAGCAGCAGAAGAGCGAGCGCGAGAGCGACAGCGAGAGACAGAGCGAGCGGACGAACGAGCGCGGGAGCGCAAGAGAGCGGAAGTGCACTCACGCACGCGTGTCAGAGATAGACAAACAGCAAGAGCAAGTTCGAGAGCGAGCGAAGAGCAAGCGAAGAGCAAGCGAGGTGCGAGAAGCGAGAGAGGGGGGGGAGCGAGCGCAAGAGTATGAGTGCGCATCGTTTCGACACATATGCATTGATCTTTCTGCTCGTGTGATAGTTTTAGATACGATTGCGACACCGGCAGTGACAGGGCTCGGTAATATGCACGCTTGTTCCTTCGCCAATCAGCTTCCGATTTGGTGACTCACTGCGATACTTGCAGTTCGTGAACATATATACACTCTAGCCGTGCTTTCGTGTTCATTCTAGACGGTAATCGATTCATGGAGAAGCAATGGCCCTACAAGTCGCTACTTTGAGTGCGCCATCCTGATGGGGGCATAGATTGGAGCGTGCAAGAGGCCGCAGGATGCGTTGCCTTCTTCCATTCGTTCTTCTCCTGGCCATCTGCGCAGCCCAGGTCCTAGAGGATGCGGTGGACCCCGACCTGCAGAAGCTGCTCATAAGAAAGGGCAGCGCAGCGGCACTGGCTGCGCACTTTGGCGAGAAGCACACGCTGGCACTGCATGCCGATACGCTGGCAGGGGGGTCTTTCCTGCCGCACACGCCGGCTTGCAGCAGCGGGGGTTGCATCCTGGACGCTCGGATGGCCGGGCAGCTCGTCGAGTGGTTTGGCAACTACGAGTGGACGCTCAAGTACGCAGGAAGCAGAGATGGGTTCACCAATGCAGCGTTCCAGGGGCAGATGAGCGACGTGCCCACCATCACCGTAGTCTATTCGAGGCAGACGCCGGCTGCGGCGGCGACGCGCGGCACCTACATATTCGGTGGGTATACCGCAATGTCGTGGCTGAAATCAGACCACACAGGGCGCTGCGCGGACGCTGCCAACGGAGGCGCAGGCACGGTAGAAACTTGTTTGTTCTGGCGCTCCTGCAGTGGGGATGCGCAATGCACGGGCTACAGTCAATGCGGCTGCTGCACGGCCACCGGGGGTACCGACTGCGCCGGTGCGTGCACTACCGGTGCCTGCTCGGCAGAGAATTGCTTGTGCTGCACCGACAACACGTGCCAACCTGTGTGCTCGCACGTGGCAGATTCCAACGCTAATGTCTTTACGTTGATGGCAAATGGTGTCCATGCTTTCAACAAGTATGCGTCATCCGGAGCTGGTCAGGAGATTTACACCTGCGAGACGCATGGGCCAGCTTTTGGTGCCGACTCCACCAATGCCAGCAAGCCGCCGTACACGGAGGCGACTTGGGCGCTGAACGTAGACATAACAGGAAGGACTGGCTCGGTGGGATCTTACGGATTCATTGGACTAGCAGACGACAACTGGGCGAGTGGCACCAAGACTGATTGGT
>Ga0209390_10010414_pt1 | contig 10884 bp, 10 predicted proteins | sample BON01_FD_187212 | JGI IMG/M metagenome (GOLD analysis project Ga0209390, IMG submission 187212) | Freshwater microbial communities from Lake Bonney liftoff mats and glacier meltwater in Antarctica - BON-01 (SPAdes) (version 2) | ecosystem: Environmental > Aquatic > Freshwater > Ice > Glacier... | reverse complement strand
CGCAGATCGAAGGCACCGAAGGCGGCGGGCGATCGAACTTGATGTTTTTCGACGTTCAAGATGATCAAATCGAGCCGGTGACCGCACTCGCGGCCCGGGAGGGTTTGCCGGTCCGCCAATCTGCGCCGATTGTGACGATGAAACTTGTTTCGGTGAAGGGTCGGTCCGTGGAGCAGATATTAGAAGATGACTCGGCGAAGATCCCCGGTTGGACGCTGCGGCGGGAATACCGATCGACCTTCCGGGGCACGCTTACCGACACGGAGACGGTGAGCGCAGGTAAATTTGACGGGCAGATGTCGGTGGACGAGGAAGTCGTGCCGATCTCGCTGGAAGAGAAACTCGCGGGTGATCTCCAGGTGGCGCTCGGCGATGAGCTCGAGTTCGACGTGCAGGGGGTGCGCCTGCGGGCGCGCGTGACCAGCCTGCGCACGGTTGACTGGCGGCGGATGCAGCCGAACTTCTTCGTGGTTTTCCCGGAAGGCGCGCTCGAGCCCGCGCCGAAGTTCTATGTCGTGGCGATGCGCGCGCCGACCCCAGATGACTCGGCGCGTTTGCAACGGGCGATGGTGCAAGCTTTCCCCAACGTGTCGGCGATCGATCTCACCCTGCTGATGGAGACCTTCGATGGAATTTTTTCCAAGGTCGCGTTTGTGGTGAGATTTATGGCGCTGTTTACCGTGGTGACGGGATTGATCGTGCTCGCGGGCGCCGTGGCGACAGGTCGCTACCAACGAATCCGCGAGGTGGTCTTGTTGCGCACGCTCGGGGCATCCCGGAGGCAGTTGGTGCAAATGCAGATGGTCGAATACGCGATCCTCGGGGTGTTAGGGGCTCTGGTCGGCGCGCTGCTCGCGGTCATCGGCAACGCGCTACTCGCGCATTTTGTTTTCAAGATTGCGGTGGTGGTGCCGTGGGGAGGATTGTTGGCGGCGGCGGTGGCCGTGACCGCGGTTACCTTGCTCACGGGCTTGCTTTCCAACCGCGGCGTGACCGACCATCCTCCTTTGCAAATCTTACGTCAGGAAACATGAATCAACACGTCATCACTTTCACCTACACCTTGCGCGACCCGGCCGGCCGGGTTATCGACACCTCGGCGGGCGGAGAGCCGATCACGTTTCTCGAAGGGGCCGGGCAGGTCATCGACGGACTGGATGAACAATTGCGCGGATTGGCCGCTGGCACGAAGACGACGGTGCAAGTGCCCGCCGCGAAAGCCTACGGCGAACGCGACGAGTCGCAGGTGCAACGGATGAGCCGGCAGAAGGTGCCGGTGCAGGGCGAACTCAAGGTAGGCGACCGTTTTCAAACCGACACCGACCGCGCCGCTCCGATTATTACGGTGGTGGCCGTGGAGGCCGACACGGTGACCCTCGATGCCAACCACCCTTTGGCCGGTATTGATCTGATTTTTGAAGTCGAAGTGGTCGCGGTGCGCGCGGCGACGGCCGACGAATTGGCCCACGGACATTCGCACGGAACGAACGGTCACGAGCACTGCAACTGACCGGCGTCGGCAGAACCATTCCCCATGAAAATTCTTGGAATTGATATCGGCGGATCGGCGGTCAAAGGCGCGCTGGTCGATACGCAAACGGGCAAGCTGATCGGTGAACGGCACCGGATCGAGACGACCGGCAAATTGACGCCCGCAGCCATGGCCAAGACGATCGCGGAGATCGCTCGCCATCACCGATGGAAGGGTGCGATCGGCGTCGGGTTTCCGGGCGTGATTCACGGATCGCGGATCCTGACGTCGGCCAATTTGCACGAGAAATTCTGCGGGTGCGATGCGGTCAAGCTTTTCAGCCGGGCCACGGGCTGCTCCGTGGCGCTGGTCAACGATGCGGATGCCGCCGGCCTGGCGGAAATGACTTTCGGGGCGGGCCGCGGTTGCGAAGGCACGGTGTTGTTGCTCACCTTGGGCACCGGCGTGGGCTCAGCCTTGTTTTGTGGCGGGCGGCTCTACCCGAATTCAGAACTGGGGCATCTGCCGATTCGGGGCAAGTCGGCCGAGCGTTTCGTGTCATCAGCCGCCCGCAAACGTCGCGATGTCTCGTGGGAAAAGTGGGGCGGGGAGTTGAGTGACTATCTTGGCACGCTCGAGAAGATTCTTTGGCCGGAGCTCATTATCATCGGCGGCGGCGTGAGCGCGAAGCACAAGAAGTTCTTCCCGTTTATCAAGTCCCGCGCGAAATTGGTCTCGGCGGAGTTTCTGAACGAAGCGGGCATCGTCGGCGCGGCGCTGTGGGCGGCGGAAGTGAAGTGATCGGCGAAATCCGTGGTTAAAAACAAACTGGGTATGCAGTTGACACAGGTTGAGTAGCCGGCCTCATGTCACGGCCTCATGGTCGACGACTATCCGAGGAATCGGCGCGAGTTCGACTCGATGTTCGCCACCGAGGAACTGTGCGTGGCCTATCTCGCGAAACTTCGCTAGACGAATGGATTTGAGTGCCACAGGTGCGGCGGGACCAAAGCGTGGGCGTTATCACGCGGCGTCTTTGAGTGCTCCGGCTGCGGGGCCCAGCGCAGCCCAACGGAAGGAACCTTGCTTCACCGCACCCGCCATCCGCTAAGAACGTGGTTCGATGCGGCCTAGCGGGTCTGCGAACAGAAGAATGGTTTTAGCGCTCTAGGCCTCCAGCGGGCCATGGGCCTCGGCAGCGACCACACCGCATGGGAGTGGCTGCATCGGATGCGTCAGGCCATGGTGCTGCCAGGGCGCACCAAACTAACGGGCGAGGTCGAGGTCGACGAAACTTACATCGGTGGCGTCAAGGCGGGTCGTCGTGGCCGTGGGGTATACGGGAAAACACTCGTGTTCGTGGCTGTCGAAGTGCGCGGGACCCTCTCATAGGGCGGGCGCGGCTTCAGGTGATTCCTGACACCAAAGCGGTCACCTTGCTGGATGTGACGCAGGATCTGGTTGAGGCGGGAAGCAATGTCGTGACGGATGGGCTGGCCAGTTACGCCGGGCTTCCAAGCCGCGGGTTCATGCATACTATCTCTCGGCACACGCCGGCGACCGGCGACAATCTGCTGCCCAAGGCCCATCGCGTGATCGCGCTCCTGAAGCGTTGGCTGCTGGGCACCCATCAGGGATCCTTCGTGCACGACCGACTGCATACTTACCTCGACGCGTTTGTTTTCCGGTTCAATCGCCGAACATCGGCCAGCCGGGGATTGCTGTTTCATCGACTCATCTCACAATGCGCCACGCGTCCACCGATCTCGTCAAATCTATATGAGCAAACCATCCAAGAAGCCTTTGTCGGCCGGCGCTGATCGGCATTACGCCAACCTTGTCACCGACTTGAGCCAGTTGCTGGAGTCCGCACGGCTTACATCAGTGCACGCCGTCAATGCGATTATGACGGCAACCTATTGGGAGTTCGGCCGGCGCATCGTTGAGTTTGAGCAACATGGGAAAGCGCGTGCCGTCTACGGGGAAGCGTTGCTGAAGTCGCTATCACGCGACCTGACTGGTCGTTTAGGTCGCGGATTTTCAGCAGACAACCTAGAATCCATGCGAAGATTTTACACGGCCTATCCACCGGCGAAGATTTCCGAGACGCTGTCTCGGAAATTGATGTTGCCTCCGGTTATAGAGGGGATATCCGAGACGCCGTCTCGGATATTGGATGTGTCGCAAGTGGCGGAATCCTTTCCTCTGCCGTGGTCGCACTATGTCCGACTGATGACCGTTAAAAACAAGGAAGCTAGGGAATTCTACGAAACCGAGGCTTTGCGTGGCGGTTGGACGGTGCGTCAGCTAGACCGCCAAATCAGCACGTCGTTCTTCGAGCGCACCGCGCTATCGCACGATAAGGTCGCGATGCTGACGAAAGGTGCCAAGGCCAGACCGGAAGATCATGTCAGCGCCAATGAGCAAGTAAGGGACTCGCTGATGCTCGAATTCCTGAACCTGAAGGACGAATACTCCGAGAGCGATTTGGAGGAGGCCCTGCTACAGCACCTCGAACACTTCCTGCTGGAGCTTGGAAATGATTTTACCTTCCTCGGGCGCCAGCGACGGCTGCGGATCGGCGGGGAATGGCTTCGGGTGGACCTAGTGTTTTTTCACCGGCGACTGCGCTGCCTGATGGTGATTGATCTGAAGATTGGCAAATTCACGCATGCTGATGCCGGACAGATGCACACATATCTTAACTACGCACGAGAACACTGGATGTTGGAAGGGGAGAACCCGCCGGTGGGGCTCATTCTTTGCTCAGAGCGAGACGACGCACTAGCAAGGTATGCCTTGGAGGGGCTTCCTAACAAGGTCCTCACCCGGGAATACCGACTCGTTCTTCCTGACGAAAAGCAACTGGTGGCTGAAATCGAACGGACGCGCCAAATTATCGAGGCTAGGGCTGCGGCCAAGGAACCACCCATGCTTGATAAGCAGGACTGATGCCAGAGAAACGAGCCTGCGGTAACCGGCGTCAACTGCATACCCAGTAAAAACAATGGCACCGCCCAAAATACTTATTGTCGGCCAAGGACTCGCCGGGACGGTGTTGGGCTGGTCGCTGACGCGGGCCGGAATTGACTGGCGGATGATGGACGCGGGACACGCGGCGGCGGCTTCCCGGGTGGCGGCGGGGATCATCAACCCGGTGACCGGCCAACGTTGGGTCAAAACGTGGCGGATCGAGGAGTTATGGGAGGAGACGAGGCGATTTTATCAAGATATTGAGCAAGGTCTCGGTGTGCCGCTGTGGAGGGAGCTGAAGATTCGGCGTTATTGGCGAACGGCGCGGGAGCTGCGAATTCTGAACACGAAGCGGGCGAGCGGGGTGCTCGCGCCGTTTGTCGAAAGCGTGGATGAGCGCAGCTGCGTGATCGCTCCGGCGGCGCGGGTGGATGTGCCCGCGATGTTGAACGCCGCCCGCCAGCGATGGATCGCAGAGGGGCGATTGACTGAGGCTCGTTTGGATTGGGCTGATCTGACGTCGGAAACAGCTTTGGTGATCGACTGCACCGGCGCAGCGATTCGGGGCGGCTGCTTCGCTGCGGGGTCGTGGGCAGTTTCCAAGGGTGAAGTGTTGAGGGTGGCTGTTCCGGAAAGAGACCCGGGGTTGATCGAGCATCGTGGGCATTGGTTGCTGCCGGTGCCCGGTGGGGATGCGTGGGTCGGGGCGACCCACGAACCGGGTATCGACGACCTTTCGCTCACCGCCGCGGCCTGGGAATCCTTGCTTGCGAGCGCCGAACGACTGACTGGCCAACGTTGTCGAGTGGCCGACCATCTTGCGGGGCTGCGGCTCGCCGCGCGTGACATGCGACCGGTGGTGGGACGGCACCCGGAGCACCCTCAACGCGGGGTGTTCGGTGCGCTCGGGGGTAAGGGGGTGCTTTACGCCCCGTGGCTGGCCCGGCAGTGGACGGAGCATCTTGGCCAGGGCACAGAGTTCGATGCTGCGGTGAGCATCCTGCGGCTGGAGGCGGGTTTCGTCCAGGGAGAGCGAGTTTGATGGATGCGGGCCGGGCCCCAGAAACATCCGGGCAGGAATCGAAGCGCCCCGGCGTTTTCGACCGATCGAGCCGTGGGAAACCTTCCCGCCCATCCCTCAGAGGGGCCGTTTAACAAAGATTCGTGTAACTTTTGAGGAATACGGGTGTTGTTGAAGCATGCCCGTTTACTGTTTCCGCCACTCTTCAACCCACGCCGTGCGTCGGCGACCCGTCGCTGATTTTTCGGAACGGATGGAGGGAGCGGTCTCAATGGTGCGAGTCGCTGTTCTTCGCCTTGTTCGTAGTCATCAGTTGTTGTGTTGTGGAGGGGTCGTTGTGGGCCCCTCCACCGTTTTTTGGACGAACAGGCCCCTCGATTGATCGAGACACCGTCTCGCTGAACAATTTCGCCGCCCTTACTTTTACCTGAAACCTATGAATCAATCTCCCTCGTCCTCAGCCGCCGCCCCTCGCCGGAAATCCAAGAAAAAGTGGATCATCATCATTGGATCGGTGCTGCTGATCGCCTTGATTGCCTTTGGCGTCAAAGGTCGGAAAAAAGAGCACGGCATCGCCGTGACCACTGAAAAGGCGTTCATTAAAACGATCACGCAAGTCGTCACGGCCACGGGCAAGGTCCAACCGGAGATCGAGGTGAAGATTTCGCCAGAAGTGGCGGGCGAGATCATCGAGATGCCCGTGAAGGAGGGCGACGTCGTCAAGAAGGGCGATCTGCTCTTGCGGATCAAACCAGATTTTTACCAAGCACAGTTTGAGCAACAGGAGGCGTCGTTGTCGTCGGCCAAGGCGACCAGCCTACTGAGCAAGGCCCGTTTGAACAAAGCGGAGCAAGACAATCAGCAGGCCAAGGATCTTTACGTGAAGCAGCTCATCTCGGACTCCGATATGCTCAACGCGAAGACGAACTACGATGTGGCCCACGCCGATTACGCCTCCTCGCAGGCGCAAATTCGCCGGACCGAAGGCTCGGTTTCGCAAGCGGCTGACCAACTGAGCAAGACGACGATCTATGCGCCGATGGACGGCACGATCAGCGCTCTCACGAGCGAGATCGGCGAGCGGGTGGTCGGGACCGGCCAATTCGCGGGCACAGAGATCATGCGGATCGCTAATCTCAACGACATGGAAATCCGGGTGCAGGTGAACGAGAACGACATCGTGAACGTCAAGGGACTCGACCAGACCTTGATCCGCATCGACGCGTTTCCCGATATGAAGTTCAGCGGCAAAGTGCGCGAGATCAGTTCCTCTGCGCAGAATGCGTCAGCCGGGATCGGCTCGTCGCAAAACTCGTCATCCGACGAGGTCGCCAATTTCCTCGTGAAGGTCAGCATCAGAGACCGCGATCCCCGGCTGCGCCCGGGGATGAGCGCGACGGCTGAAATCCAGACTCAGACGGTCGAAAACGTAGTGGCGGTGCCGATTCAGAGCGTCACGGTGCGGTCCGCCGCCGGCAAGACGGTTGAAGATTTACAGGAGGAGAAGAGCAAAGATGCCCGGGAGAAGTCTGGCAACGACCTCGAAGTCGTCGATGAGCGGGATGCGGCGCGCCGCGGCCGCGATGTGCTCGACCGGGTCGTCTTCCTCGTGAACGACGGCAAGGTGACTTTGAAGAAGGTTGAGACGGGTATTGCCGACAACACCCACATTGAGATCAAGAGCGGTTTGGTGGAAGGCGACGAAATCGTCTCGGGCAGCTATGCTGCGATCAGTCGCCGACTCAAGGACGGCTCGGCGATCGCTATCGAGGATCCCACGAAGGGAAAGAAGTGAGCGAGAGATCGTCGCTCAGCCACCTCCGCGTTCGCTCAACTATTGCCGAAACATGATTGCACCCATTGCTCCCGCCACTCACCGGATGATGCGTCCCGCCGGCGAACTGGTGATCGAGATCGAAGGCGTTACCAAGCTCTACACCATGGGCACGGAGACGATTCACGCCCTGCGGGGCGTGAGCTTAAAGATTCACCGTAACGAGTATCTCGCAATCATGGGTCCATCGGGCAGTGGCAAGTCTACCCTGATGAATATGCTCGGCTGTCTCGATACGCCGACCGCGGGACACTACGAATTTAACCGCAAGAATGTCGCGATGATGATCGACGACGAGCTGGCGGAGATCCGAAACCGTGAAATTGGTTTCGTGTTTCAGACCTTCAATCTGCTGCCGCGCTCGACTGCGTTGAGCAATGTGGAACTGCCGTTGATCTACGCGGGGATTCCGCCCTCACAGCGGCGGGAGATCGCGCAGGAAGCGCTCATCAGCGTGGGCTTAGGCGACCGAATGCAGCATCGCCCGAACGAACTTTCGGGCGGTCAACGTCAGCGAGTGGCCATTGCGCGCGCACTGGTGAATAAGCCCTCGATTATCCTCGCCGATGAACCGACAGGGAATCTCGATTCCAAGACGGGCGTGGAGATCATGACCCTGTTTGAGGAGCTTTATGAAATGGGCAACACCCTGATCGTCGTCACCCACGAAGAGGATGTTGCCCGCCATGCGCGGCGTGTGTTGCGACTGCGGGATGGATTGATCGAGAGTGACGGACCGCGGGATTAAATAATCATGTTCCGCCTCATTTATGAATTCGTAGAGAGCTTTCGAATCGCCTTTGCGCAGATCCGCGCAAACAAGATGCGCTCGGTGCTGACGGCGCTGGGGGTGATCATCGGGATCGTGGCGGTGACGCTCATGGGCACCGCCATCAAAGGGATCGATCGAGGCTTCGAGAATAGCTTGGCGATGCTCGGCGACGATGTGCTCTACGTGCAGAAATGGCCGTGGCGCAACGTGGAGGATTGGTGGAACTACCGCAACCGCCCGGCGATCCGGCCTGAGCAGGCGGCTGAGTTAAATCGCATCATTGAGCAGACGCCGAATTCACTGCTCGAGATTTCCGCGCCGGTCGTGGGGCGGGGCGCAAGTATTAAGGCGGGTTCGCAACAGGTGAACGGAGTCTTCGTCTTTGGCACGACGGCTAACTACTCGCGCATGATGTCGGCGGACTTCGACGCGGGGCGGCTTTTTAGTCCGACCGAAGCGGCGGGTGGCCGGCAAGTGGCGGTGCTCGGGCACGATGTCGCCGAAGCCTTGTTTCCCGGACGACCAGCCCTCGACCAGTTGATCTTGATTAAAGGACAGCCGTTCACAGTCGTGGGCGTGCTGGCCAAGCAGGGCTCGTTCCTCGGCCTCTTCAGTTTTGATTCGCAGGTGATCGTGCCGATCGTTGCGTTCCAAGAATATTTCGGCATCAACAACAACAACGCCCAAGTGCGGGTGAAGGTGACCGACAAGACGCGGATGGTCGACGCGACCGACGAGCTCACCGGAGCAATGCGCCGCGTGCGGAGTCAGTTGCCTGGGGAGCGGGATAATTTTTCGATCAACCAGCAGCAAGCGTTCAAGGACCAGTTGGATCCCATCAAGAGCGGGATCGCGATGGCTGGCCTTTTTATTACAGGTCTCTCGCTGTTTGTCGGCGCGATCGGGATCATGAATATCACGTTTGTGAGCGTGAAGGAGCGAACCAAGGAGATCGGCACGCGCAAAGCCCTCGGGGCGCGGCGTCGGACGATTTTGCTGCAATTCCTGATTGAGGCGGTGTCGATCTGTCTGATCGGCGGCGTGGTCGGACTCTCACTCACGTTTGGAATCTGCCTGGCCCTCCAACATATGATGCCAGACCTACCGATCGTGTTCTCGTTCGGGTTGGTCAACATCAGCCTGATCGTCGCGGTGGGCACCGGCGTGGTCTCGGGATTTGCCCCTGCGCTCGGTGCCTCGCGGTTGGATCCGGTGGTGGCCTTACGTTACGAATGATGGCGGCCCGAAACTACTTTCACTGATGCTTAAAGAGATTCTCAAGATGGCCTTCAGTTCACTTCGGGTGAACAAACTGCGCTCGTTCCTGACCATGTCGGGAATCACGATCGGCGTGTTCTCGGTCATCGGCGTGATGACGATCGTTTCGGCGATGCGGGGTTCGATTGAAACGGGGTTGAACATTCTCGGGACGAATGCGTTTCAGTTTCAGAAATTTCCGTCCGGGTTTTCCAACGGCAACAATCGGAAATTCCGGATGCGGCCCAACATCACGGTGGCCGAGGGGCAGCGCTATCAACGTCTGATGGAGGGGATCGCCGATGTGGTAAGCTTGGAGCTCTACGATTTCGGCGGCACGAATCAGGCCACGTATGAGAACCGCAAGACCACGCCGAACATCATGTTTGGCGGCGGCAACCAACACTACTTGGATACCAACCAGTATGCGGTTGAGGCCGGCCGCAATTTTTCGGAAGGAGATGTCTCCATGGGGCGTCCGGTGGCGGTGATTGGGTTCGGGATCGCCAAGAAACTCTTTCCGGCGGAGTCTCCGTTAAACAAAGTGATCAAGGTGCGGAGCCGCACTTACACGGTGATCGGGTTGCTGAAGGAGCGAGGCTCATCCTTTGGAGAGAGTCAGGACGATATCATCATCGTGCCGATCACTCGGTTCGCGATGGAGTTCGGCAACGACCGGCAGTCGCTCAACATCGCGACTCAAGCTTACTCGCGGGAAGTCTACGACACGACGATCGACAAGGCGATCACCGCGATGCGGATCGCGCGTCGGCTCAAGCCGGAGGATGGAAATAACTTTGAACTGTTCTCCAACGAATCGTTGGTGGCGTCGTTCGCCAAAGTCGCCAATGCGGTGAGCTCGGGGGCATTTGTGATCAGCGCGATCGCGTTGCTCGCGGCCGGCGTGGGCATCATGAACATCATGCTTGTGAGCGTGACGGAGCGCACCAAGGAGATCGGCATCCGCAAGTCGATCGGAGCGCGCAAGAATAGCATCTTGGTCCAGTTTCTCATCGAGTCCGTGGTCATCTCTCTCGCGGGAGGCGTGGCCGGAATCATCCTTGGGGTCATTGCTGGCAACGGCATCGCGATGATGATGAGTGCGTCGATCATCTTTCCGTGGACGTGGGTGGCGATCGGGCTGCTGGTGTGTTCTGGCATCGGCGTTGGGTTTGGATTCTACCCAGCTTACAAGGCGTCGTCGCTCGATCCCATCGAGGCCCTGCGGTTCGAATGATCTCACGGGATGCTGATTCGATCTCGCGGCGGGATCGGCGGCGGTCATCATTTCGACCATGGGCAAAGTCTATGACGAGATCACTCCGGAATTGCGTGATTGGTTGAGTGGGCAGCGCCTATTTTTTGTCGCGACCGCGCCACTATCGGGCAGAGGTCACATCAATTGCTCGCCGAAGGGTGGGGACACGTTTAACCCGAGTTCCGCAGTTGGGCCGAGTTGCGAAAAAAGTTTCAGAGGAGAGGCATGATTTGGTGGTGGGAGCTTACGAGGGAAGCGCGTGGTTTGAGGGCATGTAGTGCCGAACACCCTCTTGTCG